>WNFK01130466.1_pt1 | contig 14491 bp, 13 predicted proteins | sample 5400281 | NCBI WGS metagenome assembly WNFK01 (sample SAMN13153350, study PRJNA577476) | soil metagenome | isolation source: 20 cm soil on Douglas fir-dominated hillslope | place: USA:California | collected 2013-09-17 | reverse complement strand
CTTGATGGGCAGCTCGGCGTAGAAATCCTTCTTCTGCTCGGGCTGGGGCTGGAACAGCTTCTCCTCGAGCCCGGCGGCAAGTCCGGTCTGCGAGATGTCCACCAACAGGTTCGGCACCTCGGTCTTGCCGGGGAGCTGGCGCAGCAGCGCGCCGAAGGAGCGCTCGATGTCCTTGAGCTGCTGCTTGTAGACCTCGAGATTGACGGCCTTGGCGTGCTTGGTACGGAACTCCTGGCGCAGGTGCTGCTCCTCGTCCTGGTGGCGCTGCAGCTCGGGGCGCTGCTCGTTCCACACCAGCACGTAGACACCGACTATCGTCAGCGCGAGAAACGCCGCTGCAACCGCGCCGGCGCGCACCGGCAGGGGCCAGCGGCCCGGTTCGCGCGGATCGAGTGAGCGCAGCTCGTCGAGTAGATTCATTGCCGTCCCCCCGCACCGCCCACGCTCGCTTTTCTGATCTTGCTCTTGGCGCCGTCCTCGGGCGCCACGGTGGTCACCTGGTCGGCGGTCAACGTGAAGCTCGAGCCGGGCGTGGGACCCTTGGCGGTCTGCACGACCTCGAGCTCGGGATTACGCAGCCACTGGGAACTATCGATGTTGCGCATGAAGGAGGACACGCGGGTGCTCGACTGCGCCACGCCCTCGAACCGCAGCCGCTTTTCGGTCTGCTTCACGCCGGTGAGATACACCCCCTCAGGAAGCGTGCGCACGATCTCGTCGAACACGTGCACGATCTCCGGGCGGGAGCGCTGCAGCTTCTCGATGATCTCCATGCGCGCGATGAACTTCTGCTTGGAGACCTCGAGGTTGTTGATCTCCTCGATCTGCTTGTCGAGCGTCTTGATCTGGGCGCGCAGCTGCTGGTTGCGGTGCTCCTGCGACTCGATCATCGAGCCGTACAGCAGGTAGGCGGCGAACGATGTGACGCCGGCCGCGAGCGCCGCCACGCCGAGCGCCACCAGGAATGCGAGCTTGCGCTCTTTGCGCTCGCCTTCACGCCAGGGAAGCAGGTTTATACGCGGCATGTCAGTCAAAACTCCGCAATGCGAGCCCACAGGCCGTCAGCAGTGCCGTAGCATCGCGCTGCACCGCCTGCGCCTTGGCGCGCGAGGACAGCTTCATCTGACCGAGCGGATCGCCCTTCTCGGCAGAAATACCCACGCGGCTGGAGATCACCTCCGCCACTCCCGGGATGTTGGCGCAGCCGCCGCACACCAGGATCTTTTCCGGCTGCTCGCGCCCGGAGCCGGACGCGAGGTAGAACTGCAGTGAGCGGCTCACCTGTTGGGTCATGTCTTCTTGGCGCGTCCCGCCTCCTCCATCGCCAGCCCGTAAGTGCGCATGATCTCCTCGGTGAGCTGCTGCCCGCCGAAGGCGAAGTCGCGCGTGTACACCACCTTCAGATTGCGCAGCACACTGAAAGTGGTGCTGCTCGCGCCGAAGTCCACCACCGCGATGGTGCGATCGATGCCGCCATCGGGCATCTGGTGCGTCATGAGCTTGCAGGCGTTCTCGAGCGCGAAGGCCTCCACGTCCACGATCTTGGCGGTGAGGCCGGCGGCCCTGACCGCCGCCTGGCGCTGGTCGACGTTCTCGCTGCGCGTGGCGACCAGCAGCACGTCGTTGGAGTCGGGATCCCTCTCGTTGGGTCCCAACACCTCGAAGTCGTAGCTCACTTCATCCATCGGAAAGGGGATGTACTGGTCGGCCTGCATCTCGACCTGCGCCTCGAGGTCGCCGCTGCGCAGTGCGCGCGGCATCTGGATCACCTTGGTGATCGCGGCATCGCCGGAGATTGCCACCGCCACCTCGCTGCTCTTGGCGCCGGCGCGCTTCACCGCGCGGCGGATCGCTTCCCCGACTGCCTCGGCATCCACGATCGCCTTCTCGTTGATGGCGTTCTGGGGGGTGGGCTCGGCGGCATAGGCCTCGACACGGTATTGGCCACCCCCCATGGCGAGCTCGATGAGCTTCACCGAGGAGGTCGTTATGTCAAGTCCCAGGAGGGGGCGGTATTTGCGCTGTAGAAGGAACATTTTTCTTTCCTTTTCAGGCCATTGCGCCTGAAAATGACCGCCCCGTATCGTTGTGGGAACCACTATATATCAGCGCACTGTTAAATTGAACGTGAGCGGCCTCACGGATCCGCACGCTCGCTGCGCACGAGCGGCGCGGACTGCCGAGGCCGTCACGCGCGAGCGCTTCGGCGGCGCCCGCGATCAACAAATGGTGCGTCGTCTTGTCCAAGCGTTCTGGAGACGGAAAAGCTTCGCGCACGGGGTGGCAGGCGCCTGCTCAGGATCGGTCGCTCGAACTGCGCTTCCCGCAGCGCGTGGTGCGTTGCGGCGGAGTACGTTAACGTTCGAACGGCAACCCCGCTGTCGTAGGCACATGCGTCCCGTAGACCGGAGGCTTTGCGTCCCCACCTTTCGGTGAGTTTGCCCTTAAATCGCCGGCTACTATGCATAGCCCCCGCGGGTAGCGCAAGGAGACAAGGAGACAGAGTTGGTTTCTGTGAAATGGAATTACTTTCGCGTTGCGACCCTCATCGCCGGCGGTGTGACGCTGGTCACACTTCTGGGCGCTTACGCGCTGGCCTGCAGTTACATCTACCTGGTCCCCTCGCTGCCGTCGACGGATTCGATGCGCAACGTCGAGTTGCAGGTGCCCCTGCGCGTGTACACGCGCAGCGGCGCCCTCATCGCGCAGATCGGCGAGCAGCGCCGTATCCCGGTCGGCTACGACCAGATCCCCGATATCCTCAAGCACGCGTTTCTCGCCGCCGAGGACGAGCGCTTCTTCGCGCACCACGGCATCGATTACTTCGGCGTGCTGCGCGCGGTGCTCATCGATTTCCTCTCCGGCGACAAGACCCAGGGCGCCAGCACCATCACCATGCAGGCCGACCTTCGTCACCTACCGCATGGAGCACGAGTTCACCAAGCAGGAGATCTTCGGGCTGTATCTGAACGTGATCTTCTTCGGGCAGCGCGCCTACGGCGTGGCGGCGGCCGCCGAGGCCTTCTTCGGCAAGTCCCTCGACAAGCTTGATGTAGCCGAGGCCGCCACCATCGCCGGGGTTCCCAAGGCGCCCTCGCGCTACAACCCGATCGTCGATCCGCAGCTCGCCACCTCGCGCCGCGCCTACGTGCTGCGGCGCATGCGCGAGCTGGGATACATCGATGCCGCCACCGCCGAGGCCGCCAACAAGAAGCCGATGCAGGCGCGCGCGCACGCGCCGCTCTATGACGTCGAGGCCCCCTACGTGGCGGAGATGGCGCGCCTCGAGCTGCGCCAGCGCTTCGGCGCGAACGCCGAGACCGCCGGCTACCGCGTCTACACCACCATCGACGGGCGGCTGCAGGCGAGCGCCAATCGCGCCGTGCGCGTCGGACTGATCGAATACGACCGTCGCCACGGCTGGCGCGGGCCGGCCGGGCACGTGGACCTGCCGGCGCACGGCGAGCCGGACTACGACGACCTGGTGGACGAGTACGCCGCGATCGGCAACCTGTCGCCGGCGATCGTGGTGTCGGTCGCCGACAAGAGTGCACGCGCATATGTAAAGTCCCTGGGACCGGTGCAGATCGAGTGGGACGGGCTGTCGTGGGCGCGCAAGCAGCAGCGCAACGAAACGCTCGGGCCGACGCCCAAGGATGCCGGCCAGGTGCTCGAGCGCGGCGACGTCATTTACGTCGTCGCCGATGAAGCCGGGCATGCGCAGCTCGGGCAGATCCCGGAAGCGCAGAGCGCGCTGGTGGCACTCGATCCCAACGACGGCAGCATCGTCGCGCTGGTGGGCGGCTTCGACTACTTCACCAACAAGTACAACCGCGTCACCCAGGCGCGGCGCCTGCCCGGTTCCGGATTCAAGCCGTTCCTGTACTCGGCGGCGCTCGACAACGGCTTCACGCCGGCGACCGTGCTGCAAGATGCGCCGATCGTCCTCGACGGCAGCGGCAGCGAAGAGGCCTGGCGGCCCGAGAACTCCACCCGCGAGTTCGGCGGGCCGACGCGCCTGCGCGAAGCGCTGGTGCGCTCGCGCAACCTGGTGTCGATCCGCATCCTGAAAGAACTGGGGATCGGCACCGCGATCGACTACATGGCGCGCTTCGGCTTCGATGCGCGCAGCATGCCGCACGATCTCACGCTCGCGCTCGGCACCCTGGATGCGACGCCGCTCGATGTCGCGGCCGGCTATGCGGTGTTCGCGAACGGCGGCTATCGCGTGGGGCCCTACTTCATCGACCGCATCGAGGAGGCCTCCGGTCAGGTGGTGTGGCGCGCCGCGCCGCGTATGGTGTGTGCGCAGTGCGATGAGGGCGAGGCGCAGTCCCCGGGCGCGGAGGCGCTGCGGGTCTCCGATCCGGCTCACGGCGAGCCCGCGCCGCTGCCGGCGGCCGAGGCGGCGCCGCGCGTCATCAGCGCCCAGAACGCCTACCTCATGTCCGACATGATGTCGGATGTCATCAAGCGCGGCACCGGGCGGCGCGCCCTGGTGCTCGGGCGCGGCGACATTGCCGGCAAGACCGGCACCACCAACGAGGCCCGCGACACCTGGTTCAACGGCTTCACCCGCAATCTCGTGGCGACCGTGTGGGTGGGCTTCGACCAGGAGCGTCCGCTCGGGGAGAGCGAGGAGGGCGCGCGCACCGCGCTGCCGATCTGGATCCAGTTCATGCGCGAAGCGCTGCGGGGCGTCCCGGAGCAGCACCGCACCATGCCCGATGGCCTGGTCACCTTGCGGATCTCACCCGAGACCGGCACGCTGGTCAGTGCCGAGAATCCTGACGGCGTGCCGGAGATTTTCATGGCTAACCACCTGCCCGACTCAGGAGCGATGGCGCAAACCCCGGAACAGGCGAGCAGCGAACCGATCTTCTGAAGCCACGATGAGAGTCAAGCGACACGTGACGCGCGGCGAGCACCTGCGGCGCGCGCTGGCGCAGGAGGCCGCGCGCCTCATGGCCGAGCACGGCATCCGCGATTTCCTGGTGGCCAAGCGCAAGGCCGCCGAACGCTTCGGGGTGGTGGACGGCGCCGCCATGCTGCCGAAGAACAGTGAGATCGAGAGTGCGCTGGCCGAGTATCAGCGCCTGTTCGGCGGCGCCTCGCACCTCGAGGCGCTGCACGCCCAGCGCCATGCGGCACTCTCGGCCATGCGTTACCTGCGCGAGTTCTCACCCAGGCTGGTGGGCGCGGTGCTCTCGGGCACCGCCACCCTGCACACCGAGGTGCAGCTGCACCTGTTCGCCGACCGGGTCGAATCGGTCGCGCTGAAGCTGCTCGATGCAGGCATCCCGCACGAGGTGACCGAGAAGCGCGTCAAGCTCAACGCCGAGCGGGTGCGGCCCTTTCCGGGCGTGCGCTTTGAGATGGACGATCAGCCGATCGAGGCGACGGTGTTCCCGACCGACGGTATCCGCCAGGCGCCGGTCAGCCCGGTGGACGGGCGGCCCATGCGGCGCGCGAATGCTTTCGAGGTCGAGGCCTTGCTGCAGCAGCCCTGAAACGGGCGTGCACGGGTGGCCGGCGCGACGCGTTCGTAGCGCGCTTCAGGCGCGCCGGGCGATCTCGAGGTAATCGCGACGCGTCGCACCGGTGTACAGCTGGCGCGGGCGGCCGATGCGCATGCCGGGATCGGAGATCATCTCCTGCCAGTGCGCCACCCAGCCGACGGTGCGCGCGATCGCGAACATCACCGTGAACATCGAGCGCGGAATGCCGATGGCGCTGTAGATGACACCGGAGTAGAAATCGACGTTCGGGTACAGCTTGCGCGACACGAAGTAGTCATCCTTGAGCGCGATTTCCTCCAGGCGCAGCGCCAGCTCGAACAGCGGGTTGTCGGCACGCCCGAGCCGCGCCAATACCTTGTGGCACATCGCGCGGATGATCTTGGCGCGCGGATCGAAGTTCTTGTACACGCGATGACCGAAGCCCATGAGGCGGAAGTGGCTCGACTTGTCTTTGGCCATCGTCAGGAACTTCGGGATGTGGTCGACGCTGCCGATCTGCTCGAGCATCGCCAGCACCGCCTCGTTGGCGCCCCCGTGTGCCGGCCCCCACAGCGCCGAGACGCCCGCCGAGATCGCCGCGTACGGATTGGCGCCGGTGCTGCCGGCGAGGCGCACGGTCGAGGTGCTGGCGTTCTGCTCGTGATCGGCGTGCAGGATGAACAGCAGGTCGAGTGCCTCGGAGGCGATCGGATCGAGTTTGTAGGCCTCGCACGGCACGGCAAACAGCATGTGCAGCAGGTTGGCGGCGTAATCGAGATCGTTGCGCGGGTAGATGAACGGTTGTCCGAGGGAGTGCTTGTGCGCAGCGGCGGCGATGGTGGGGAGCTTGGCGATGATGCGGTGCGAGAAGATCTCGCGGTGGCGCGGGTTATGGATGTCCATCGTGTCGTGATAGAACGCCGACATCGACGCCACCACCGCCGACACCATCGCCATGGGATGCGCGTCGTGGTGAAAGCCGTTAAAGAAGCGCAGCAACGTCTCGTTGAGCATGGTGTGATAACGGATGTTGCCGGTGAACTCCTCGAGCTGCTTCGGCGTGGGCAGCTCCCCGAGCAACAGCAGGTACCCGACCTCCATGAAGGAGCTCTTTTCCGCGAGCTGCTCGATCGGGTAACCGCGATACAGCAGCACGCCGGCGTCGCCGTCGATGTAGGTGATGCGGCTCTCGGTCGCGGCGGTCGCGCCGAAGCCCGGATCGTAGGTAAACACGTCGAGGTCTTTGTGCAGACCGGCGATGTCCAGCGCCGCCGGCCCGATGGTGCCGGTGCGCACCGGCAACTGGCTGCTGCGCCCGCTGGCGCCATCCCTGAGCTCGAATGCTGTCTCCGTCTTGCCGCTCATTTCCACAGCCGCGTTTTCCGTGGGCGTTGCCGACGCGCGCCTTGTGAGCGCGGCGCCAGGGACGCGAGGGAGAGTTACATGGTCCGTGCGCCGAATCAAGGCGCGGCCTACTCGCCGGTAGGGACTGGGTGTGTTATTGCACCACCTTGATGAAATCACCGGGCCTGGGCTCACCCTTGGGATACAGACCGTTCAGCAGCCGCAGCTCTTCCTTCTTGAACTTCTCGACCGGCATGTCCTTGGCGTAGTCGTCGATCTTCGTCTGCTCGGTGGCCTGGATGATTTTCAACCGGTAGGGCTCGGCGAGCGGATATTCCGCGGGTTTCATGTCGCGCATCGTCTCGATGCACGACATGAACACCCCGTCATCCAGCGGCGCGCCGCCCTCGCTCGAGCGGCTCGCCGCGCCGAACACGAACGCCTGGGTGCCGCGATACAGCACCGCCCAGCGCACCGGACCCTCCCCGCCATCGAGGGGCGAGCCCGAGCGGGTGATGACGGCATAGCCCTCCATGCCGTTGACCGCCAGCGCATCGCCGCGGGCGATCGCCGCGCCTCTGAGCCTCTGCAGCAGGAACTCGCGCGGCGACTTCTTTTCCGGGCGTTTCTCCAGCGTCACCTGCATCAGCGACTCTTTCTTTTTCTTGATCAGCAGCCGGTCGCGCTCGTTGTGCACCTTCCAGCCTTTGGGAAAGGCCATCGTGAGCTTCATGCCGGCGTGATAGAAGCGGTTGTCGCGTACGATCCCCTGCTCGCGGGAGGAGCCGAAGGGCAGACCGTCGATCGCTTTAAGAAACTCGTCGCGGTTCTCGATCCAGCCGCCGCGCGGCACGCTGCTGATGTTCGCGGCGCCGAGCGTCGCCTGCACGATGCGCTCATCGGGCGCGGGGTGATCGGAGAACACGCCGTGGTAGATGTTGGGGTCGCGGCCTTCATCCTTGGCGCGCGTGAGCTCGAAGTTCTCCTGCGCCTTGAACACCTTCATGGCGCTGCCCATCGCTTCCGGCCGATAGCCGCTGCGGGCGGCGTACTCGAGCCCCAGGCGGTCGGCCTCCGACTCCTGGTCGCGGCCGTAGCCCTGCATCCAGGCGGTGGCGCCGAGGTCCGCCATTTCCGCCAGTGCCGCATTGCCGGTCAGGATGGCCGTCGCCAGCGCGCCCGTCCCGAGGAGCACGCCGCGCGCCTGGCTGCGCGCCGGATGGCGCGCGACGTCGTGACCGATCTCATGCCCGAGCACGGCCGCGAGCTCGGCTTCGGAGGTCAGGTACGGCAGCAGTCCGCGGTGGATGTAGACGTAGCCGCCGCCGATGGTGAAGGCATTCAGCGAGTCATCATCGAGCACGAAGAACTTGAAATCCCAGTCCGCGATCGGCGTGTTGCGCGCGACGCGCGTGCCGACCATCTGCACATAGTCCTGCAGCGCCTGGTCCTGGTACAGGCCGTAGAACTTCACGATCTCCTGGTGGATGCGCCGCGAGTTCTCCCGCTCGCCTTTTACGGAGGTGAAGACGACGTGGTGCGTCCCGCTTTCCGGGTTGGTGGCGCAGCTCCCCGCAGCGAGCGCGGCGGCGCAGGCAACGGCGGCGGCGGCGGCGAGTGTGCGGCGCATGACGCGACTCCCCTTCGGTCCCAGGGCCGGCTCAGGCACGTGCTGTAGATCGATTGCCGGGCGCCGAAGTTCCGCGCGCTCGGCCCTGGCAGGATCGGCCGCGCGAGTTACTTGGAGCCGCCCGCGGCGGCGGCGTACTTCTTGCGGAACTTGTCCACGCGGCCCGCGGTGTCGACGATCTTCTGCTTGCCGGTATAGAAAGGATGGCAGTTCGAGCACACCTCGACCTGCAGATCGTGTCCGAGCGTCGAACTCGTCTTGAACGTGTTGCCGCACGTGCAGGTGACGGTGATCTCTTTGTAGTCGGGATGGATGGCGGCTTTCATGGGAGTGCTCACGGTGTCTGACGAAGACGCTCACCGTTCAATGGGGCGTCAAGCACACGAGTTAAAGGGCGCGCGGCGCGGCAGTTTAGCGGCAGTGTCGCGCGGCCTCAAGCACCTTGAAGGAGCCCGCCGTTTCGCGAAGGTTCCTTATCCACAGAAGCTGTGGACAACTCTGTGGACGGAGCCCACCGCGAGGCTGCGATCACGCAGTCAGATTGCATATTTGTTACCTTGATCAAAAAATGAGCATTCCTTTTTAACCTGTTTCCTCAAGGGGTTACGGGCATCATGTCCAGCGGCTTGGCGGGTTTAACCTGTAATTTACTCATTCTGCGACAACGCCCCCAGGGGCTGTGAATAAAGGCCCGGGGTTCCCCGCCCGGGCGCCGGAAACGCCGATTGACAACGCAGATAGCTCGGGCAATTTCGGGCTTTCCGGCATGAATCCGAGCAGTACGTCGTTGAGGAATCGCAGCCCCAGCTCGCTCGGCCGGTAGCCCGTCGCGGTGCGCAGAATCAGGCCGCGCGTGATCGCGGCATCCAGCGGCGCCGCAATCTCCTGCCAGGCGAGCCCGGTGCGCTCGGCGAACCTGGCCGCATCGAATCCGCCGGTCAGACGCAGCGCGTTCAGCATGAATTCGAACGGCAGCTCGCGCGCGGGAATCACGCGGCGCGTGAGCTCAGCGTCGCAGGCGGCCAGATAGCGCCGCGGCTCGCGCGGCTGCACGGTGCGCACGATCTGGCCAGCCTGCGGGAAGGTCAGCTTGCCGTGCGCGCCGGCGCCGATGCCGAGGTAGTCGCCGAAAGTCCAGTAGTTGAGGTTGTGGTGGCATTGCCGCCCGGCGCACGCGTACGCCGACACCTCGTATTGTGCGAAGCCCGCCTGCTCGAGGAGCGCGGCGCACTCATCCAGCATCGCCGCGGCGGTGTCATCATCCGGCAGCGGCGGCGGCTGCGCGGCAAACACCGTACCCGGCTCGAGCGTGAGCTGGTAATGCGACAGGTGCGCGGGCGCGAGGCTGAGCGCCTCCTGCACGTCACGCACCGCGGCCGGCAGGTCCTGTCCCGGCAGCGCGTACATCAGGTCGAGATTGAAATTGGCCAGGCCGGCAGCGTGCAACTCCGCGGCCGCGAGGCGCGTCTCGGCAGGCGAATGAATGCGCCCCAGGGCGGTGAGCCTCTCCTGATCGAAGCTCTGCGCGCCGAGCGATACGCGCGTCACGCCGGCCGCCCGGTATTCCCGAAACGCGCCGCGTTCGATGGCCCCGGGGTTCGCCTCCAGAGTCACCTCGAGATGGTCCGCGAGGGTGAGCTGCGCGCGCGCCGCGCTGAGGAACTCGCCGATCGCCGGCGGCGCAAACAGGCTCGGGGTGCCGCCGCCGAGGAAGATGCTGTGCACTTCGCGCCCGGCGACCTGCGGCGCCTGTGCCTCGAGATCGCGTGTCAGCCGCTGCAGGTACGGGCGGTGCGGCAGCTCGCCGTTCAACGTGTAGGAGTTGAAGTCGCAGTACGGGCATTTGCGCACGCACCAGGGAAAGTGCACGTAAAGCGACAGCGGCGGAGCCAGGAGACCGGACATGCCGCTACGATAACGCCGGAAACCCCTGTCATACGAGATAGTTTCGGCCTTCAGCCTGCAACCTGACAATCTCCTGAGCCTGCGTGAATGCCCTTGAAGCGTCGATTGGGCGCAGCCGCAGCGCTGCCGCCTACTCCGCGTTCTGCACCTGCTCGCGCATCTGCTCGATCAGGACCTTCATGTCGACGGCGCTGCGCGTGGTCTCCAGATCCTGGGACTTCGAAGACAGGGTGTTGGCTTCGCGGTTGAGCTCCTGCATGAGGAAGTCGAGCCGGCGGCCGGCGGGCTCGCCGGCGCCAATGACGCGGCGCACTTCGCTGATGTGACCCGCGAGGCGCTCGAGCTCCTCGTCCACGTCGAGCCGCTGCAGCAGCAGCGCCAGCTCCTGCTCGAGCCGCTCCGGCTCGACACTCGCGGTGAGCTCCGCAAGCCGCTCGTTGAGGCGCGTGCGCATCCGCGCCTGCACCTCCGGCAGCCGCGCGCGCACGCCCACGACCAGCGCCTCGAGTGCGGTGCAGCGCTGCTCGAGCAGCTCGCGCAGCCGCGCCCCTTCGCGCGCGCGCGCCGCGATCAGCTCCTCGAGCGTCGTGCCGAACACGGCATACGCCGCCGCCAGCAGCTGCTCGCCGCTGCCGCCGTCCTCGCGCAGCACGCCCGGCCAGCGCAACACGTCCAGTGCGTTCACCGCGGCGGCGGGCTCGCGCAGCGTGCGCGCCACGATGTGCACGACGGCCAGCACGCGCTCGAGCGCCACCGGATCCACCTCCAGCGCGCTGCCCGCGCCCTGCGGGCGCCGATAGGTGATGGTGCAATCGACTTTGCCGCGGCGCAGTTGACGCGTGAGACGTGTGCGCAGCTCCCCTTCGGCCGCGCGCAGCTCGTCCGGCAGGCGGAAGCCCGCTTCCAGGAAGCGGTGATTCACGCTGCGCAGCTCACACACGAGCGTGCCCCACTCTCCGCTGGTTTCCCGGCGCGCGAAGCCGGTCATGCTCGCGATCATGTACCGTTGATCCGCCTGGCAGTCCCGCGAAGCGAGGCGGCGCGCGGGGTGCTCGTCCTTAAGTCGCCTCGCTACGCCCGTTCACCGCACAGGTGATATAAAGCATCGATAAGTCTAACAGATGCATGGGATTCTTCTTGCGGGTCGAATACGCGGACATCAGCCTGCTCGGCGGGCGCGAGGAGAACCAGGACCGGGTGGCGGCCGCCGTGGCGGAACAAGCCGCCCTGCTGCTGGTGGTCGACGGCATGGGCGGGCACGCCCACGGCGCACGCGCGGCTCAGGTCACGCAGCAGGTGGTCGTGGAAGCCTTCTGGCACGCGCCGCAACCGCTGTTCGATCCGCTGGGCTTTCTACACATGACGCTCGGGCGTGCGCACGAGGAGGTGGTGAAGCTCGGCGTGCAGCTGCCGCTCGAGCAGCGGCCGCGCGCCACCTGTGCCGTATGCCTCATCCAGCAGCACGCCAGCTGGTGGGCGCACGTCGGCGACAGCCGTCTGTACCACGTGCGGCACGGCGCGCTGCTGGCGCGCAGCCGCGACCACAGTCACGTGGAGCTGCTGCTGCGCGAGGGGCTGATCAGCGCCGAGCAGGCGCAGAACCACCCGATGCGCAACTTCGTCGAATGTTGCCTCGGCGGGGACCCGATCCTGCCGGACATGTCGCTGACGCGGCGCCGCCCGCTCGAGCCGAACGACGTGCTGCTGGCATGCACCGACGGGCTGTGGGGCCCGCTCACCGACCCCGAGATCGCGGCCGAGCTCGGCACGCCCGGGGAGCTGCGCGCGAAGCTGCTGCAGCTCGGCACGCGCGCCGTGCAGCGCGCCGGCGGCGGCAGCGACAACACTTCCGCGGCCGCGCTGCGCTGGCTCGGCGATTAGGAACGCACTCATGACCAGACACTCCGGTCGCGCCCCAGATGAGCTGCGGCGCGTAAGCTTCGTGCGCCGTCATGCCAGGCACGCCGAAGGCTCGGTGCTGGTGGAGTTCGGCGACACGCAGGTGCTGTGCACCGCCAGCGTCGAGGACACGGTGCCGCCGTTCCTGCGCGGCAAGGGCCAGGGCTGGATCACCGCCGAGTACGGCATGCTGCCGCGCGCCACGCATACGCGCACGGCGCGCGAGGCGGCCCGCGGCCGGCAGACCGGGCGCACCCAGGAGATCCAGCGCCTCATCGGCCGCTCGCTGCGAGCGGTCGCGGACCTGAAGGCGCTCGGGGATCGCACGGTCACCATCGACTGCGACGTGCTGCAGGCCGATGGCGGCACGCGCACCGCGTCCGTCACCGGCGGCTTCGTGGCGCTGGCCGAGGCCTGCGAGCAGCTGGTGCAGCGCCGCCTCATCGCCGCGAGCCCGCTGCACGGGCAGGTGGCGGCGGTGTCGGTCGGCATCGTCGCCGGCGTCCCGGTGCTCGATCTGGACTACGCCGAGGACTCCCAGGCGGAAACCGACATGAACGTGGCCGAAGGCCATGCGTTCCGCCGCCACGAGCTCGATGCGCTGCTGAATCTCGCGGCGCACGGCATCGGCGAGCTGTTCGCGCTGCAGGCTCAGGCGCTCAAGGGGCCGTGACGCGCGTCGTTCTCGCCAGCGGCAATCCCGGCAAGCTGCGCGAGTTCGCCGCGCTGCTGGCGTCGTTTCGCTTCGAGCTCGTACCGCAGAGTGAGTTCGGGATCCACCCCGCCACCGAGAGCGGCACGACCTTCATCGAGAACGCCCTGCTGAAGGCGCGCCATGCCGCGCGCCACGCCCGCCTGCCCGCGCTGGCGGACGATTCCGGGATCGAGGTGGAGGCGCTCGGCGGCCGCCCCGGGGTGTGGTCGGCGCGCTTTGCCGGCGAGGGCGCGAGTGAGGAGGCGAACCTGAGACTGCTGCTCGCCGAGCTCGCGGGCGTGCCGGAAGGCTGGCGCCAGGCGCGCTATCAGTGCGTCATCGTCTGGGGGCGCAGCGTCGCGGACCAGGCGCCACTCATTGCGCACGGCACCTGGGAGGGACGGATCGCGCATGCGGCCCGCGGGCAGGGCGGCTTCGGCTACGACCCGGTATTCATCCCCCTGGGCGAGCGGCGCAGCGCCGCCGAAATGACGCCCGCCGAGAAGAATGCCGTCAGCCACCGCGGCCAGGCGCTGAGGGCGCTCGTCGCGATGCTCGGGTCGGCCGGCTATATTTCCGTCCCATGAAGCACGGCAGACTGTTCGTCATCGCCGCCCCCTCCGGTGCGGGCAAGACCTCGCTGGTCAAGGCGCTGCTGGCGAGCGAGCCGCGCCTGCGCCTGTCGGTCTCGCACACCACGCGCAAGCGGCGCCCGACCGAGGAAGACGGGCGCGAATACCACTTCGTCCCGGTGCCGCAATTCGAGGGCCTGGTGGCGCGCGGGGAGTTCCTGGAGCACGCGCGGGTGTTCGACAATTTCTACGGCACCGCGCGCGGCTTCGTCGAAGAACAGCTGCGGCAGGGACACGACGTGATCCTGGAAATCGACTGGCAGGGTGCGCAGCAGGTGCGCCGCGCCATGCCGCAGTGCGTGAGCATATTCATTCTGCCGCCCTCGCGCCGCGCGCTCGCCGAACGGCTGGCGCGGCGCGCGACCGACTCCCCGGAGATCATCGCGCGGCGCCTGCGCGATGCCGCGGCCGACATGTCCCACTCCCGCGAGTTCGACTACGTCATTGTCAACGACGACTTCGCACGGGCGGTCAGCGACCTGCGGCGCATCGTTGCCGGGCGCGGTGAGGATCTGACGAGCGCGCGGCCGGAACTGGCGGCGCTGCTCGGCGAACTGCTGGCGCCGGCGTAGCAAACGCGGCGCGGGCGCCTCTATCGCCGGACCGGCGGGCCTTTGATACAGTGCCCTCATCCACCTTCGGCGCCTTGCGATGGCCAGCGATACTGAGTGGCAAGCCTGGGGAGAGCAGGATCCATACTTCGGGGTTCTGACCGATGAGCGCTATCGCCGCGGCAAGCTCAGCGCGGAATCGCTGCAGGAGTTCTTCCGCACCGGCAGGAGCCATATCGAGGAAATCCTCGCCGCCTGCCGCCGCCACTGCGGTGAGCTTTCTACGCGACGATCCCTCGACTTTGGCTGCGGCGTCGGCCGGCTGCTGATCCCGCTGG
>WNFK01236970.1_pt1 | contig 14502 bp, 11 predicted proteins | sample 5400281 | NCBI WGS metagenome assembly WNFK01 (sample SAMN13153350, study PRJNA577476) | soil metagenome | isolation source: 20 cm soil on Douglas fir-dominated hillslope | place: USA:California | collected 2013-09-17 | reverse complement strand
CTCGCGGTGCGGCTCGAGCTCGTCGATCTCCTCGCACGCCGAGGCGCGGCCGACAGCGCCGTGCAGCAGCTCGAGGAGGTGCGTCGCATTCCCCCCGCGCCGCCCGCGGAAGCCCGCCCCGACCTCGAGCGCTCGATTCAGCTTCTCCGCGCGGGGAAGTCCGCCGAGGCACGAGCACCGCTCGACCGCCTGCTGGGCGCGATGCAGCTCACCGCTCCGTACCAGGCCTCGCTGGATGCGGTGCGGTGGGTGGAGGGACCGATCGCCGGCACGCCATTGTTGACCTACGCTCCCACCGACCTGATCTCGCGCGCCGGGCTCGGGAGGAAGGTGGCGGTCGACTCCGTGCAATTCGTCGACGTGACCGACGTCACGGCTCGATCACGGGTCAGCCTTCCCGGCGGCGCGGTCTTCGCCACCTTCGCGGACGTCGACAACGACGGCTGGCTCGACCTGTTCGCCATTGGCGGGGACGGACGCGGCCACCTGCTCCGCAACCGTGGTGACGCGACGTTCGAGGACGCCACGGCAAAGGCTGCCATCGGCGACGTGAAGGGAGCGCGGAAGGCGTTCTTCGTGGACCTCGATCACGACGGCGACCTCGATGTCCTCCTGGTGGGCGGCAGCCAGCGCACGGTCTACCGAAACAATCTCGATGGCACCTTCACCGAGGCGACTGCCGCCTTCGGTCTCGCGGGCGGCGGCGCATACGACGCCGCGTTCGGCGACTTCGACGGCGACGGTCGCATCGATCTCGTGATGACGGGGGTGAACGGCGGCGCCGCGATCTTCCATAACGGCGGCGCGCAGCGCTTCAGCGACGCCACCGCGGCGAGCGGCCTGAGCTCCCGCGGCGGTCCGGGCGCCGTGACGGTCGGCGACTACGACAACGACGGCCACCTCGACATCGTCGTGACGAGCGTGGGCGGCGGCGAGCCCGAGCTCTGGCGCAACGGTGGCAACGGCACCTTCACGCGCGATCGCCGCGGTGGCGACGCGATATCCGGGCGGCGCGGCACGGCCATCGTGGCTACGGAGCTGGTGGACTACGACAACGACGGCCGGCTCGATCTCCTCCTGGTCGGGAGGCCACTCGCGCCCGGTGCGCGCGGCGTGGCGCTCCTTCGCAACGATGGGGGCGGTCGCTTCACGGACCGCTCGAACATCCTCCCACCGTCGATGACGGCGGGCACGACCGTGGCTGTGACCGACGTCGACGAGGATGGCGACGAGGACTTCGTCGTCGCCGACACCACGGGCGCCGTGCATCTGCTGCGGAACGACGGCGGCAACAGCAACATGGCCGTCCGCATCCGGCTCAGGGGACTGCACGCCGGCAGTGGGAAGAACAACGACTTCGGCGTCGGCGCCCGGCTGGAGCTGCGCGCCGGTGAGCTCGTGCAGACGCGCGTCGCGACTGGCCGAGTGACGCACTTCGGCCTCGGCCCGCACCTGAAGGCGGACGTCCTGCGCGTCGAGTGGCCCAACGGCGTGCCGCAGACCGTGTACTTCCCGGGAACGGACGCCGACGTCGTCGAGCTCGAGGCGCTCAAGGGATCGTGCGCGTTCGCCTACACCTGGGACGGCACGCGCTTCCGTTTCGTGACGGACGTGATGTGGCGCAGCGCGCTCGGCATGCCCATGGGGCTGATGGCGGGCGGCGCGTCGACGGCGTTCGCTCCGGCTGGCGCGTCGCAGGAATATCTGCGCATCCCCGGCGACGCACTGCGCCCGAAGGACGGCCGCTACCTCATCCAGCTCACGGAGGAGCTGTGGGAGACCGCCTACACCGACGAGGTGAAGCTGGTGGCTGTGGATCACCCGGACTCGGTGGAGGTCTTCGTGGACGAGACCTTCGTTCCGCCGGGACCCGTGAAGATGCGGCTCTTCCAGGTCGCGAAGCCACAACCACCACGGTCGGCAAGGGACGAGCGGGGCGACGATGTGCTTCCGGCTCTGTTGAAGAACGACGACGTCTACGTGTCGAACTTCACGCCGACGCGCTATCAGGGCGTCGTCGAGCCGCACGACCTCGTCCTCGACCTCGGTGACGGCGCCGGCCAGCCGGGCTCGTACCTCTTCCTCCGCGGCTGGATCTATCCCACCGACGCGAGCATCAACGTCGCTCTCTCACAGCAGAAAGCCTTGAAGGTGGCGCCGCCGTCGCTCGAGGTGCGCGACGCGAATGGTCGATGGACGACGGCCGTCGCGAGTCTCGGCTTCCCCTCGGGGAAGAACAAGACGATGGTGATCGACCTCGCGGGGAAGTTTCCGACGAAGGACCATCACGTCCGCCTCCGGACGAGCATGCAGATCTACTGGGACCAGGCGTTCGTCGCCGACGATGCCGTGCGCAGCCCGGTGAAGATCACGACGCTCGCCCCCGCGCGCGCCGACCTGCATGAACGCGGCTTCTCGCGCACGTATCGCAAGGGCGGCCGCCATGGCCCGTACTGGTTCGCCTACGACGACGTGAGCAGGACGTCGCCGTGGCGCCCGATCGAAGGATCGTTCACCCGCTTCGGCGACGTGCTCCCCCTGCTCGAGCGCCCCGACGACAGGTACATCATCATGGGCCCGGGCGACGAGACGACGCTGGAGTTCGACGCCAGTACGGCGAAGGCGGTGCCGAAGGGATGGACGCGCGACTTCCTGCTCTACACGGACGGCTGGATCAAGGACTCCGATCTCAACACGGCGTTCGGTACGACCGTGGGACCGCTCCCGTTCCACCGGATCAAGTCATACCCTTACGCGCCGGGCGAATCGTATCCGTCCGGCGCCGAGCACCAACGGTACCTGCGCGAGTACAACACGCGGACGCTGCGGCGGTGAGCGGGACGGCCGGACAGTCGGACAGTTACTGCCGATACACGCGCACGTAATCCACGAGCATCTGCTGCGGGAAGGTCGATGTCGCGTCCGGGTTGCCCGGCCAGCCACCGCCCACTGCGACGTTCAGCAGGAGAAAGAATGGATGGTCGAACACCCAGGCCGCGCCCGACGGCAGATTGGCCGGCGTGGCCCGGTGATATTCCCGCTCGTCGAGGAGCCAGCGGACCTGGCCGGGTGTCCACTCCACCGTATAGATGTGGAAGTCGTCGGCGAACGCGCCGGTCGCCAGCGACGAGCTCCCGCTGATGCCCTTGTCGGCCGAGTAGCCGGGGCCGTGCAGCGTGCCGTGAACCATGGCCGGTTCCTTCCCGATGTTCTCCATCACGTCGATCTCGCCACTCCGCGGCCAGTCCACAGCGTCGATGTTGGCGCCGAGCATCCAGAATGCGGGCCAGAGCCCCTGGCCGCGCGGGACGCGGATGCGTGCCTCGATGCGGCCATACGTCGGCTCGAACTTGCCCTTCGTCTTCAGACGTGCCGACGTGTACCGACAGGTGCCGTACCAGCAGCGGAGCGGGGAGTCCGCCGGCAAGGCGCGCGCGGTGATGACGAGGCGGCCGGCCCCGTCGAGCGAGGCGTTCTCGGTGCTGGTCGTGTAGTGCTCCAGCTCCTGATTGCCCCAGCCGTTGCCCCCGGTGTCGGCGACCCACTTCGTGCCGTCCACCGGTGTGCCGGCGGCTCCGTCGAACTCGTCGCTCCACGCCAGCGTCCACGCCGGCGGCTGCCCGCTGCCGACGGGGATCACGGGATCTGGCGGGCTGGGAGGAACGGATCCGCACGCGACCAGCATGGCGGCGCCGGCGATCACGCGCATCGGACGAGGGCGTTGGAGCATGCGAGGACGAGGATAGGTTCGGAACCGGATCGTTCCTGCGGGGGCATGGCCACAGAGACTACACGGCGTCGCCTGGGTCCGCAAAGTTTCCGTTCGTGGGGCTTAGATTCTTTACCATGACGCCCCCCTCCCCCGTCCGCCGTCCTCGCCCCGCCATTCGGCGCGCCATCATGGCCGTGCCGTTCGTGGCCTGCCTGGCTCTGGCGGCGCGGTGGAACCGCGAGCCGCTCGGCACGGTCGCGGACCCGGGCCATCCGGGGTTCGCGCTGCGCGACCAGACGACCGAGTCGGGAATCCGGTTCGTGCACCGTCGGCCGACGCTCGACGCGAAGCTCGCCAACATCGAGCCGCACATCGCCGCCGTCGGTGCGTCGGTGGCGGTGACGGACTTCGACGGCGACGGGTGGCCCGACCTGTACTTCACCAACAGCCGCTTCGGCGAGCCGAACGCGCTCTATCACAACCGCGGCGACGGCACTTTCGATGAGACGGCGGCGAGCGCCGGCCTGGCGGACCTCAATCGTCCGGGCGACGGCGTGTCGATGGGCAGCATCTGGGGCGACGTCGACAACGATGGGCGCGAGGACGTGCTGGTGTATCGCTACGGGCAGCTCGCACTGTACCGGAACGTCGACGGACGCCGCTTCGAGGACGTGACCGAGAAGGCAGGCCTGCGCCGCTGGGTGAACAGCAACGGCGCGATCTGGCTCGACTACGACCGCGACGGCCTGCTCGACCTCTACGTCACCGCCTACTTCCGCGACGACGTCGACCTGTGGCATGTCTCGTCGACGCGGATCATGCACGACAGCTTCGAGTTCGCCGCCAACGGCGGCAAGAACCTGCTCTTCCACAACGTCGGCCGACTTCGATGGCGACGGGTGGCCGGACATCTACGTCGCCAACGACTACGGTCCCGAGGAGCTGTACCTCAACGATCATGGTCGGCGGTTCGTGCTCGCCAAGGCCGGCCTCGAGAGTGAATCGAAGAGCGGCATGGCGGTCGCGCTGGGCGACGCCTTCAACCGCGGGCGGCTGGATGCGTTCGTCACGAACATCTCGGAGCGCGGGTACCTGTTCCAGAACAACAACCTGCGACTGAACGGCATGCCGGAGGCGGGTCACTTCAAGAACGTCGCCGATCCGCAGGTGGCGGACGCCGGCTGGGCCTGGGGTGCGCAGTTCGGCGACTTCAACAACGACGGCACCAACGAGCTGTTCGTCGCGAACGGGTTCATCTCCGCCGACAAGGGGAAGAGCTACTGGTACTCGATGTCCAAGATCGCCGGCGCGAACGGGCGCCTGTTCGAGGATGCGCGGAGCTGGCCGGCGTTCGGGAGCACGAGCCTCTCCGGGTACGAGCGGTCGCGCGTCTACCTCAACCGGGGACTCGCCGGCTGGGTCGACGTCGCGGAGAAGGTGGGCGTGAGCGACGACTACGACGGTCGTGCGGTCGCGCTGGCCGATCTCCGCAACCGCGGCGCGGTGGACGTGATCGTCGCGAACCAGAACCAGCCAGCCGTGCTCTACCGTGACTACCCCGACAGCGCGAACCACTGGACCGGGCTCACGCAGCGACGGATCATCGACGGCGGGATGGGCTTCGCCAGCCAGAACGACCGGCGTCTCCACTTCGGCCTCGGCAGGCGCGAGTGGGTGGACCGGGTCGTGATCCACTGGCCGTCGGGCACGACGCAGATGCTCCAGCATCTCGCGGTCGACCAGTTCCACACCATCACCGAGCCGCGGCGCTGACGCCATGAGCGACGCGACGCGCACGTCTACCGCCACCCGGAACGCGCTCGAGCGCGCGTGGGAGCGCGCGAGCAAGTTCGATCCGCGCTATCTCATCGCGCTGCTCATCACGCTGGTGCTCGTGGCGGCGCAGCTGCGCTACCACATGGTGGGCGGCTACGAGCGGTTATTGCTGACGCTCGCGGTGTGCACAGCCACGGAAGCGCTGTTCTCCTGGTTCGACCGTGGGAAGGTCGTCAACCTGCTGAGTGCATACATCAGCGGTATCAGCCTGACGCTGCTCCTCAAGCCGCAGGGCGACGCGCTGTGGCCGTTCGTCATCGGCGGCGTCCTGGCGATCGCGTCGAAGTACGTCCTGCGCTACCGCGACAACCATCTCTGGAACCCGACCAACTTCGCGATCGTGGCGCTGCTGCTCGTGGCGCCGGACCGCGTCTCCGTGCTGAGCCACCAGTTCGGCAACGACGTCACGACGAATCTGGTGATCTGGACCTTCGGGCTGATCATTGCCGCGCGCGTCGGCGTGCTCCACATCACGCTCACGTACCTGCTGAGCTTCCTGCTGCTGAACAGCGTGCGGGCCGTCGCGCTCGGACAGCCCGTGCTGCCGGAGCTCGCGCCGATCACGGGCCCGATGTATCAGCTGTTCGTCTTCTTCATGATCACCGACCCACGCACGGTCGTGCGTGGGCGGCGGCGGCAGGTCGCCGTGGCGATCGCGGTGGCGGTGGCGGAAGCATTGATCCGCTTCGCGTCCGACCGCGGGTGGCCGCTGCCGATTGCCTTCAACGCGGCGCCACCGCTGGTGGCGCTGGCGCTGGTGGGGCCGGTGGCGAAGTGGTTCGATCTGCGCCGGGCGAGCACCGCCAAGCGCACGGACTCACCGCATTAGACGCCGTAGCCTTTCTTGAGCAGGAACTGCCCCGACTTCGCGTAGTAGCCCTCGTCGGGCAGCTCCCAGCCCAGCGTGTCGGCGAGGCGGTCGTAGACGTTGAACAGGAAGGCGACGTAGAAGGCCTCGCGGATCGCGTCACGCGTGACTCCGGTGGCGAGCACGGCTCGAACGTCGCGCGGCCCGAGCGCGTCAGGACGCAGCGTGAAGATCTCGAGCAGTCCGAGCATGGCGCGGAGCTTCTCGTCGATCGGAGCCGTCCGGTAGTCGTCCAGGACCGGCTTCATGGTGCCCTTGCCCAGCGCCGCCTCCGCGACCGCGGAGTGAGCGGAGGTTCAGAACACGCACTGGTTGAGGCGCGACACGTACGCGGCGAAGATCTCGCGCTCGCCCACGGACCAGGGCGACGGTCCACGCATCACTTGCTGCGTGAGATCGGTCCAGGGTCGCCCGAAGAATTCCTTCCGATACATCAGGGTGCGGACGACGCCGGGCGCGTGGCCCATGACGAGCCGCATGATGCCGAGCATGACCTTGTCGCGCAGGCGATGTCCGGTGTGGACCTTGTGGAGCCTCATGCTTCCTCCAGAGCCGCGAGACCGGCGTCGAGCCGCGCGCGGGATGCTCCGAGCGCGGCACTCACGACGATCTCGAACATCTGGTCGTCGCTGTACGTCGCGCGGAGGCGTGCGAGGTCGTCGTCGGTGACCGTGTAGGCGTGGCGGTGAATCTTGTCCACGAGGGCCTGAAGGTCGGCGGGCACACCTTTCCCATCAGCGGCCGCGCGCCGCAGCTCAGGCCCGCTCTGCCCCGGACCGTCGAGCACGCTGCGGTAGACTCGATCGCGAAGTTCCGCGTGGGGGTCGGTCGCCATGGTCCAATGTGCGCGCGAGGGGGGTCGGCGGCAAGGAGTGCTGCGGGCAGGAGCAGCGAGGGCGCGCACCATTTGTCGTCCTGAGCGCAGCGAAGGACCTGCACGTGCAGGTCCTTCGGTCGCTGCGCTCCCTCAGGATGAAGGAGGGCGCGGGCGTTCCTGGAGCCGGCGTTTGGGCGTGCTCGGGCCGGCTCCGGCACCGAGCGGTCACGACCAATCCCGCCGGCGCAAGGAATGCCCGCGACCGACCGCGGCGCGACCAACGCCGTCGCCCGCGACCGACCGCGGCGCACCGAGGCACAGCCGACGCCAGGAATGCGCGCGTCAGACCTTCGTGAGCTCGACCAGGGCCACGGCTTCAGCCGCGGCCACCCACTCCGGAGCCGTTCGTGCGACGCCGGCGAGGAGTGGGTTGCGAGGCTCGTTGTACCCGGCGTCTCGCGCGTCATCCATGGAACCTTCCCGCCACCCGTCGCGCGTGGCCCGGAAGAAGCGCGTCTGCTCGAGGCGCCAGCCTGACGACCGCGTCACGCCATCCAGATCCTCCTCGTCGAAGATGCGAAGCCAGCCACGATTCGACCGGATGCCGAAGGGCACGGACACGAGCGCGGTCCCGCGCGGCATGGTCACACGCCGCAACTCCTGCATCGCGCTGATCAGAGCCAGCGTCGGATCCGGACCAGCCCCGGTCTTGTCCCCGTAGATCGCGTTGTCCATGCCGACGTGCTCGAGCGTCGAGAGCGACACCACGAGCGCGAACCAGTCGTCGCGGTACGGCAACGTGCGGAGATCCGCGAACTCATATCGCACGTCGTCGGACACCTCGGCAAATCCCTCGTAGCGCAGCGTGACGATGGAGAGCGGACGATGGCCAGTGCGCCGGCAATGCGCGAGGAGGCTGCGGTGGTTCAGCACCGAGCCGGCATCGAGGATGCGCGCTCCAGGCGCGTGAAGCTTCGCCAGACGCGCGAACGCCCACGGGTATTCCACGACACGCTCGTCGAGACCTGCGTCGTCGTGGCCATAGGGCTGGCCCGTCACACCCTCGAGCGCTCGCTCGATGGAGCTCCACTTGGCGGCGTTGTAGCCGGGTCCGCCTGGCACCCTTCCTCTACCAACCCACGCCGCAGCCCGCCGCTGCTCCTTCCATTGCTCCCACCGGTGACGCAGCGCTGCAGGTGTACGGGAAATCAGCACGTAAACGCACTCCGGAATGTCGCGTTGCCTTGGCCCTCGGCGTGGGGCATGAGTGCCCGACGCCCAAAGCTAAGGTCTGAGAGCAGATGTGACGGCCGTGCGACGGCAGGCGGCATGTTGGGCCATCACGTACAAGGGCCTGCAGCTTCGGCTCGCCTATCGGCTCGATCTGGTAGTCGAGCGATCGGTGATGATCGAGGTGAAGGCCGGCTCCGGCCCCATCCCCCGCAGCCGCGGCAGCGCGTCGAGCATCTGGTCTCGGTGCAGCCCGAGCAGCGCGTGCCGCTCGATCAGCGTGTCCAGATCAACCGGGTAGAGATTGTGGCGCGCGGGATCGGCCAGCCCGACCACGTTGCGTGGCGCGATCGCAGCGGCCATCCACGCGGCGAACGCCTCACGCTCCTCGCGGCTGCCGGCGTCTCCCCGCCCGCGCGTGATTCGGCGCAGACGCTGGAGACTCTCTCGCGGGAGCGACTCCAACACGGGGTCGCCCACGCCGAGGAAGCCGCTCCACGACGCCGCCTCGTCCGGCACGAGCCGCTGCCGCACCTCGGCGAACGAGACGGTACCGAAGTACAACATCGCCTGGGCAGCGAAGAGATCGAAGTGCGACATCGCCTCGTACGCACCCGCGACGACCAGGTCGATCTGATCCGCTTCCGCCGCCAGCGCTGCGTCGTACCGAGTGAGCGTGTCGAGGTCGGGCATACGCCGTCCCCCCGTCCCGGACTCGAACGCCAGCGCCAGCCGCTCCACCGCGCGCAGCCCCCACGCGATCCCCGTCGAGAAGAGCGGATCGACGAAGGCGAACGCATGCGGCATCAGCGCCCAGCGCTCTCCAGCAGCGCGCGTGAGCCGGTGCTGGATGACCGGATGCGTGAAGAGCGGCATCGTCGGCGTCGCGTCGGCGAAGATGCTCGCGATGGTGGGATACCGTCCGAGCAGCGTGCGCCAGAGCGACGGTGCGTCGGCGGCCTTCGCGTTCAGCGACGCCAGCCCGCGCGGGGTGAGGAGAAAGCCGGCGCTCGTGACGCCGTGATCGAAGCGGAGCGAGTACATCCACCCTTCGTCGATCACATGGTGCACCGCCGCCCAGTCGTCGGGGTACGGGCCGGCCGGCAATCCCGGCTCGACGTCGCGCATCAACCGCATCCCCTCGAAGTGGCTCGCGACGAGCGCCGAGCGCGTCTCCGTGCCCGCCATGATCTCGAACGGTACGCCCTGCCGAGTGCCGCACAGCAGCACGCCATCCGGCCCCACTTCCGCGCGCGTCAGCTCGGTGCGATCGCGATAGTCGACGCCCGCCGCGACGGCCTGACGGACGAAATGATGGTCGACGTCGGCGCGCAGCCAGTGCGTGTCGGCGAGTGCGTCGTCCGGGCTCGCGGCCACGAGGAGCCGCTCCGAGTCGAGTCCGCGATCGGCGAAGCGCTCGCCAGGGTGATGCCGATAGAAGGTGAAGCCGCGCTTCAGCCCGCGTCGGACTTCCGGGTAATGCTCCAGCCAGCGACCATGCGTCGCCAGCCGATGGCAGTCCGCTAGCCCGTAGCGGACGCCGAGCCGCTCGAGCGAGAGGTTGCCGAGCGGGGTCGACGACTCCCCGATGGCGAAGCGCGGATGCGTGCCGCGCTCCAGCAGCACGACGTCGTAGCCGAGCACCGCGAGCACGCGCGCCAGCAGCGATCCGGCGAACCCGCTTCCGACGATGGCCACCTCGCACCGCTCGATCACGATCCGCCGCACGTCGCGCAGGTGATCCGCGGCTCGGCGCGGCCGCTCAGGTTCAATCGTCCGAGGCGCTCGGCGCGCGCGCCGCGGCACTGGTCGCAGGCGCGCAGGTGAGCGGCAGGCAGCGATCGAGCGTCTCCTCGAGCTGCGACAAGGTGGGCGCGGTGAGCTCGCCGAGTGCCGCGAGCCGCTCCATCTCCCCGTTGCCGCCGCGCACGGGGATGATCGACACGATCGACGCGCCGCAGCGGACCGCGTGCTCGACCGTGCGCACCGTCCAGTCCACCGACTCGCCGGCAGGCACGTACGGCGCGCCGAGGAGAACGAAGACGCGCAGGTCCATGCCATTGTCGGCTAGCCAGCGTGCGCTCCGCTCGAACACCGCCAGGTCGAGCCGCTTGTTGAGCTGCGCCGCCGCGACGGGATGGATCGTCTCGAGGCCGACTGCGACCTCGAGCCGGCCCGTGATGCGCTGGGCGAACTCCAGCGTGGCTGGCCCAATCGTGCTGGCGTGCGACTCGACGGTGACGCCGGCGAAGGGCGACGCCAGCTCGGCGAGCCGCGGCAGGTCCTCGGGCGGCACCGCGCGCCGGTCGAAGAAGTTGCTGGCGTTGTACAGCTTGAGCCGGTCGGGTAACGGCACCGACGCATCGAGGGATCGCAGTGCGTCCGAGAGCTGTTTCGGAAGCGCGCCCACCGGCGTCGGGCCGTCGATCGTATAGCGCCAGAGGTCGCAGAACGAGCAGGTGAACGGGCACTCCGCGCCGGAGAGAAAGACGGTGAGCGCCTGCTCGCTCTTCCCCATGGTGCCACCGGGCCGACGTTCGTCCTCGAGCAGCGATCCGTGCGCAGTGTACGGATCGACCGCCGGCTTGGGCGCGCGAAGGCTCCGGATCCGTCGATCAGTGGCCGACGCGCTCACACGGCCGCGGCGTGCAGCGTCTGGTAGTGGCGCCGGTAGTGTGCCTCGTCCTGCGGGAAGAGTCGCGCGGCGTCGCCCGCGGACAAGGCGCCGTGCTGGAACCGCCGCTTGGGGAATACCGGCATCTCGAGCCCGAGCACCGCGCGGACGCCGCGCGCCACGATCTCTCCCTTGAGCGCGTACAGCCGCTCGTGGGAGCCGGCGGTCAGCTCGGCGAACGGGATCGCCTCGGCCACGGCGATGACCGATGGACGGGTGTACGGACTGAAGTCGACGAACCCATGCTCGCGCGCGCAGGCATAGCATGCGATTGTTGACGACGCTGCGGATCGTCAGCTCGCTGTTCTCCTCGATCGGATAGTCCTTGAGGTTCTCGTCGCCGCCGTCGCCGTCCACGAGCAGTCGCCACGCCGGGTAGCGATCGCGGATGCCGGCGAGCAGCGCGAGGTTCACCGCGGCGCACTCGACGTCGAGCGGCTTGTAGTCCTCGATCACGGCCACGGCCCGCAGCGGATCGAGCGCACTCGACGGCACGTCGATGATCTCGCCGAGCATCTCGAGATCGGTGCGCGCCAGGAACGCGCTCGCCTGGCGCACATCCTCGCCCCCACCGTCCACGGCCAGGGTGAATGCCTTCAGCCGCGCCGGGGACTGCCCTTCGTTCAGCAGCAGCCGGTAGAGGCAGAGGAGGATCGCGCCGCTGTCGATGCCGCCGGAGAAGGGCACGCCGATGGGTGCGGCGGGCTCCTGCGCCACGAGCCACCGCCGCAGCTCGCCGTACACGGCTTCGACGTAGTGGCGGCCGATGAGATCCAGATCGCCCGGCAGCGTGCCGCGCGGTGGGTCGAAGAAGCGGCGATGAACGGGGTTCGGATCCGGGCAGCCGACGAGCCGCAGCGTGGTGACGTGGTGCGCCGGCACCATGCGCGTGTAGCTCGGGTGGAACTGGCCCGCCCAGCCGCGGCGTCCCAGCTCGGCAGCAATCTCGTCGATGCGCTCGGCGACGATGAGCACCGGTCCGTCGGCGGCTTTCGCCAGGAAGTAGCGCAGCGGACGGTCGAGGCTCCGGGCGAGCATGACCTTCTCGCCGTCCTGGGCGACGAGCGTGAAGGAGCCGTCGATCTCGAGCGCGGCGCTCGCGTCGGACGCGAGAAGCCGGCGTTGTGCGTCGGCCGCGCTCGTGCCCCACAGTCGCTGCGACTCGGGCGAAACGAGGTTGACGATTCGGGCTATTGGGTGGGTCATCAGGGGAAAGGATAGAAGCCGGGCGCCCTTGGAGCGAGGTGCAGGTCGTTCGCTTCGCTCGGGACGACAGCGCCAGGCCAATGGCCCCCCTGTACTTGACAAGCTTTTACGGGACTGGTACAACAAGCAGTCCGAGCCCCGGTCGACGCTGACCGAGGCTTGAGCCCACGATAGCACTGCAGCCCCACCGGCTGGCTTCCCCCCCCCACAGGCGGAGGTCGTACGCAGGCGCTTCGACCGTTGGACCTGATTCTGTGCGGCGCGCTACTGGCCGCCTCGCCGACCTCCCTCCTCGGGCAGGCCGGCGCGCCGCGCGTGGCAGCGGGCGCCGAGCCCACCTACCTGATCGTTCGCAGCGACGACGGTGGGATGACCCACAGCGTCAACGTGGCGCTCGAGCGGCTCATCAAGAGCGGTCTGCCCGTCTCGGTCTCCGTGATGTTCCCGACTCCGTGGTACCAGGAGACGGTGGATCTGCTCAAGCGAAATCCGGACGTCGCCGTCGGTGTGCACCTGACGCTCAACTCCGAGTGGAAGGGTCTTCGCTGGGGTCCGGTTGCTGGTGTGAGTGCCGTTCCGTCGCTGGTCGACGCGGACGGAGCGAGAGCTGCGCGCGCAGCTCGAGCGCGCCCGCCGCTCCGGACTGAAGATCGACTATGTGGATTACCACATGGGTACGGTGTCCCGCTATCCGGAGTTTCGGGAGATCGCCGAGCGCCTCGCCGGCGAGTACGGGCTCGGCATGGCCGAGTACTTCGGGGAAGTGCGGGACGATCCACAGTACTCGGCCGCTCCACCGAGCAAGGGTGACAGCCTCGTCGCCCTGATCGGCCGCCTGAGCGCGCCGTTCAACCTCCTCGTCACGCACGTGGGGATCGACGACGCGGAGCTCGGCGCCCTACTCGACATGAACACCGACGGCGGCCTCCCCGAGATGAGCAGGAATCGTCAAGGAGAGCTCGACGCGCTGACGTCCGGGCGGTTTCGGGACACCCTCCGTGCCCGCAACGTCCGATTGATCACGTACCGGCAGTTGATCGAAATGCAGGGCCTGAAGTCCATGCGGCGACCCACGGTGGAGACAGCTACTCATGAGTGAGACTGACATGCCATCAACGACGAAAGTGCCACCTTGTACGCGCTCGATCCGGAATGCCCTCCTTTACGGACTGCGTGCGACAGCAATGAGCGTGTTGTTTGCCCTGGGGGTGGGCTGGCCAGCCATGGCCCAGACGCCGGGCCGGATCACGATCGTGGGCACCGTGAGCTCGCCCGAAGGTGGACCGCTGCCCGGCGTCACCGTCAGCGTCCAGGGAATGGATGCCCGGGCGGTCACGGGCGGGAACGGGCGGTTCCTCATCCCGAACGCACCTCCCGACGGCATCCTGCGGTTCGCCATCGTCGGCCGGCGCTCCGTGGAGACGTCGATCTCCGGGCGCACCCGGATCGACATCAGCATGCCGCGCATCGCGTACCTCGAGGAGGTGCTGGTCACCTCCTACGCTGAACAGCGACGCGCCGACATCACCGGCGCCGTCACCAGCGTCCCCATCGAGGCGATCAATCGGGAGACGGGCGCCAGCGTGCTGCAGAAGCTGGCGGCGATCACACCCGGCGTCACGGTCGAGGCGAGCGGCTCTCCCGGCTCGCGCAGCACCGTCCGCATTCGCGGCATCAGCTCCTTCCAGAACAACGATCCGCTCTACATCGTCGACGGCACGCCGGTCCAGGACAGCTACATCAACTGGCTGAACCCCGAGGACATCACCTCGGTGCAGGTGCTCAAGGACGCGTCGGCGGCGTCGATCTACGGCTCGCGCGCCAGCAACGGCGTGATCGTCATCGAGACGACGAAGAAGGGATTGAACGGACCGCCCCGCAGCACGCTGCGAATCCGGACCGGCATGGCCACCCCCGTCCGCGGCTACGACGATTTCCTGATCGGGAACTCGCTCGACTATTTCCAGGTCGTCAAGCAGAGCTATCTCAATGCGGGGTATCCGCTCGATTCCATCCCACGAAACATCTACGGCGATCCGAGCAGCCCGACCGTTCCGGCGTACATCTGGCCGAACAACTGCGGAGCGACGGGGCGCTGCTCCACCGTCGACCTCAGCACCTACTCGTACCCCGGCACCCTGATCATGCCGGGCAGCCAG
>WNFK01183622.1_pt1 | contig 14505 bp, 11 predicted proteins | sample 5400281 | NCBI WGS metagenome assembly WNFK01 (sample SAMN13153350, study PRJNA577476) | soil metagenome | isolation source: 20 cm soil on Douglas fir-dominated hillslope | place: USA:California | collected 2013-09-17 | reverse complement strand
GAACTTTGGCCAGGGCAAACGCGGTCGGCGGATTGGGATTGTCGCGGTGGCGCGCAAACTGGTGATCGCGCTCTGGCGGTATGTCACGAGCGGCGTGGTCCCAGAAGGGGCGATCCTGAAGGTGGCGTAGGCGCGCGGCGCGACACGCCGCGTCGCACGCGCGCTGGGCGTACGGTTTGTGTAGGGTCGCCTCGGCGACCGCCACGAAGAAGGTACCCCAGCTCACGTGTCCGGATCGAGACTGCACCGTCTCTGGGGGCCGCATGAGGGATCGTGCGTGCTCGGATAGAAGCCGAGGGCTGGGTCATGGACCCACGCCTCACAACCGGACCCGCGTGATTGACGGCGTGGATCGCCCGCGGACGCATCGCGGTGGAGGGCAGGCCGCCTGCGCCGGCCGCGACTGGGAGTGGGCGGCCTGCTCGGCGGCGGCCACACTCGAGCAGTCACATATCGTGGAGAAGAAGACTCGAGGAGAAGCGACTCGACCGAGCTTGACAACGGCCCGACACATAGAAGCACGAAGGCAAGATTGCTGTCATTACCGGCGGCAGCTCCGGCATCGGCCTTGCGACGGGAAAGAAGAGATTCGCGCCTACTGGACGCGTCAGTGGAAGGAGTTCGACCCTCACGTGGAACCGGTGGAAGTGATCGACCGCGAGGGAAGCAGAGCAAGCGATCCAAGCTCGCACCACACTCCATCCGCCGCGTTTTCCAAGCTCTAGTGGTGGCGGCCGACGGCTTTGCCATGGCGGCGCTGCTCGCCGCCATGACCATCATGGCGATCCTCCTGGCTATGGCGGGGCGCGCCCGGAAGGCGGCGGCATAGCGCGACAGGAAACGGAACTGAAATCTCCGTGCCATTACCCACAAAATTGGCTTGACTCATAGCATTTATTGTTTGACACGCGATGAACGGTTGTGTTCATCTCAGGCGCTCAAGCATCCCGTGCGAAGCCCCAGACGGCAAACGCGACTCCCCCGCGTTGGTCGGACGGCTGTGTGGACACTCGATCACCGAGCACGAGGCCCGCAGCGTCCACCAACGGATCACACGACAACCCCACTCGATTTCCCTTCCGCTCGGTGGGGCGGCACGCATGTGGTCTTCGCTAATCCTTTGACTATTGATGAGGAAAATGATGCCACTGCGCATCCTTCTCGGAGACGATCATCAAGTCGTACGACAAGGCATCAGAGCGCTTCTCGAGCAACAAGGCATGCAGGTGGTCGCGGAGTGTGCGGATGGCCGCGAGGCAGTGCTGCTTGCGGCGAAGCACACTCCCGACATCAGCATCCTCGAGATCTCGATGCGAACGCTCAACGGCATCGACAGCGCATGGCGGATTCTCCAGCAGCGTCCTGCCGCAGGTGTGGTGATCCTGACATTCCAGACAAATGAATCGCAGGTCATGGCCGCTCTGCGTGCCGGAGTACGCGGGTACGTCCTGAAGACGGAGAGCAGCGACGACCTGGTGCACGCGGTCTGCGAAGTGGCCAGGCGCGGCACGTACTTCAGCCCCGGCATCTCCCAAATCGTCGTCGCGGCGTACCTGACGGGCAGAGAGCGGCGCGGCGCGCTGACGTCGCGAGACCGTGAGGTGCTGCAGCTCGTCGCGGAAGGCAACTCCACAAAGGAGATCGCCGACGTACTGGGGCTGAAGGTGAAAACGGCGGAAGCGTATCGCGGCCGCCTGATGGAGAAACTCGACATCCACGAGACCGCCAGCTTGGTGCGTTACGCGGTGCGGCACGGCCTCATCCAGGCGGCGCTCCTGTTCTGCTATGTCGCCGACTGGCTTCAGTGAATGCGATGGACGGCATCGATGCCGTCACGGCGCTGATCGGACCGTGAACCCGACGGTGAATCCCTCGGCCGACCCCGGAGTTCTCCCTGTGGCATCGGATTGAAGCTTCTGCAGTGCGGAATCTCGTCAATGCAGTCCGCCGCCGCGTGATCGCTCCATAACCATTATCAACGCCCGGTTTCGCGCCCGTCTGGCGCCGCTCCTCTTCCTTCTCGCGCCGCATCATCTGCTGCCAGGCGGGAACCGCCGCTGCCAGTGCGATCGCCATGATCGACATCGCGGTCAGCAGCGCAGCCATCGCGAAGCCGTGCGATGACGCGTCTTTCGAAAGCGGAGGCACGGCGCGTGATGCGAGCACCCGGCGCCGAGCGGTATCGAGACGGGCAAGTCCGACGTCCATCAGTGGGGATTCTCCGATGGATGGTGATGGAGTTAATTCTTCCGCACTTTCGGAGTTCACCCACTACGAGCCGGTTCGGGGCGCACTATCCTTCGGCGTTGAAAACGCTTCCGATCTGGAACGAGATCGAGCAGATGCTCGACAACCCGTACAACCTGGCGTTGTGCTCGTCGCTTCCCGCAAGCGTTGACCCGCTGGTTCGAAACACGCCGGGGACGACGCAGATCTGGTCGGTACAGGCTGACGGCTGATTAAGCAGCGTTTCACGCTGAAGTGTTTCAAGAGGCCCGTTGCGCGCAGAGGCCCATCACGCGCGCATCGGGCCTTTTTATTTCCACCGTTCGCGGTCGCCGCGTCGGTGGAAGCGTGGGTGGAACACGCTGCTTCCGTAGGCGGTGACATTCATAACGTAAGGAGGGTTTCCCCCATGAGCCGCATTTACCTTCCAGGGAACGCGTCGAAAGCGCGCCTCGGAGAGGCGGAACGCGCGCGACGGAATCGCGCCGAGATCGTGAGGGAGCTGTCCTGGGGCCGTGTTTCGCGGCGTGATCTCGTGAAGTGGGGACTCTTCACCAGCGCCGGACTGCTCGCGCCGATCAGCGGGCTCAATCCATTTGTCAGCGAAGCATCAGCCGCGGTCGGGCCGACCGGCCTGCCGCCGAGCCCGCTGTTCGGCGTGGGGGCGTTCACGCAGCCGATGCCGCGATTCGACGTGCTCCAGCGCAAGGCCCCGTCGTCGCTGAACCCGCTGCCGACGGCGATGTCGAACCAGACGCAGCAGGTCGTCGATCCGCTGCTGGGAGGCGGCACGGGGCCGATCGAGGGCCGGCCGCCCGGAGCGGTGTGGGCGCACCAGGGATTTGACCGGTATCCGCCGGCAGTCGCGTACGAGGTGACCCAGCGCGGAGCGCGGTCCAACACCACGTACAACCCGGGCGTCTCGAGCGCGCTGAACTCCGGCATCGACGCCGCGGCGCCGATGCCGCTGACGTTTCATCCGTCGCTGCCGGTCCAGGCGCCGAATTCGGTCTGGACGTTCAACGGGACGATCCCGCCGAAGCTCGTGCAGGCGCGCTACGGCGAGCCGATCCTCTTCCGTCATCACAACGGGCTGCCGGTCGACGTGACACAGAACGGGGGCTTCGGCCGCCACACCATCTCCACGCACGAGCACAACGGTCATCACGGCGCGGAGAACGACGGCTTCACCGGCGCGTTCTTCTTCCCGAACCAGTACTACGACTACCACTGGCCGATCGTGCTGGCGGGATGGAGCACCTACAACACGAACGCGATCGATCCGAAGGCGAGCTCGCCGAACGACGACGGGAGCCTGACGCTGGTCGCCGGCGACTGGCACGAGACGATGAGCACGCACTGGTTCCACGACCACATGTTCAGCTTCACGGCGCCGAACGTCTACAAGGGCAACGCCGCGATGATGAACATCTACAGCGGGCTCGATCGCGGCAACGAATCGATCGCCGACGGCGTCAACCTCCGGCTGCCGAGCGGCAGCGCGAAGCCGTGGGGGAACCTCGATTACGACGTGAACCTGATGCTCGCCGACAAGGCGTTCGATCAGGACGGCCAGCTCGCCTTCGACATCTTCAAGTTCAACGGCTTCGTCGGCGACGTCATGACGGTGAACCTGGCGTACAAGCCGTACTTCGAGGTGGAGCGCCGGAAGTACCGCTTCCGCATCCTCAACGCGAGCGTGTCGCGCTTCTTCAAGATCGCGCTCGCCAACGCCGCGGGCGTCGCGCAGCAGATGTACCAGGTTGCCAACGACGGCAACCTGCTGCCGAACCCGGTCATCCTGACCGCGCTCGACGAGATGGGGATCGCCGAGCGCTACGACATCGTCATCGACTTCTCGCGCTTCCAGATCGGCGAGAAGGTGCACATGGTCAACCTGGCCGATCACTTCGAGCTCGAGGAAGGTGGTCAGTTGACCGGGGCGAAGGTCGTCCGCGACGTGACGCTCGCCCAAGCGCTGGGCGGCGCGTCGCAGGACCCGTGCGTCGGACGGTTCCTCGAGTTCCGCGTCGTGCGCAACCCGGCGCAGCCGGACATGAGCCGCGTGCCGCTGCAGATGATTCCCAACCCGAACCTGTCGCTGATCCCGGTGTCGCGCGAGCGGACGTTCGTGTTCGGCGAGAACGGCATCAACACGAGCTTCGATGCCGACACGTCGTTCTTGGGCAAGTGGGGCATCGGGGTGGATGGGGGGGCGCAGCTCGCCGCGGACTACGGCCGCATCTCCGCCGCGCCGCAGTACGGCACGCGCGAAATCTGGCATCTCGTCAACGACGGCGGCGGGTGGGACCACCCGATCCACATCCACTTCGAGGAAGGACAGATCCTCTCGCGCAACGGCAGCTTCGCGAACGTGCCGGCGTGGGAGCGCGGACGCAAGGACGTCTACCGCCTGCGGCCGGGTGGCCGTCTGTCGATCACGATGCAGTTCCGCGACTGGGGCGGCATGTTCATGGAGCACTGCCACAACACGATGCACGAGGACAACGCGATGCTCCTGCGGTGGGAGATCAACGGCGGTGGCGACCCGTACCTGGCGCCGCTGCCGACGCCGGTGCCCACGCCGCAGGGTGTCACGTTCCACGACCCGCGGTTCACCTAGCGCGCGGAGGAGGGGTAATGCAATCGAGGGGCAGGGTCTTGCGGCGACTGGGGCTGGCGATGTGCGTGTGCGCGGCGTTGATGGCGGTCAACGTCGCGCCCGCGCGGGCGCAGAACGCGCAATGGGGCGCGAGCTATTTCCCGAACGTGCCACTGACGACGCAGGACGGCCGGACGGTGCGCTTCTACGACGATCTCATCAAGGGAAAGATCGTCGCCGTCAACCTGATCTACACCACCTGCAAGTACGCCTGCCCCCTCGAAACCGCGCGGCTCGCCCAGGTGCAGCGGCTCCTCGGCGACCGCATGGGAAAGGACGTCTTCTTCTACTCGATCACGATCGACCCGGCCTACGACACGCCGGCGGTGCTGAAGGAGTACGCCGCGAAGTTCGACGCGGGCCCGGGCTGGCTGTTCCTCACGGGCACGCAGGAAGACATTGACCTGATCAGCCGGAAGACCGGCCTCTACTCCGAACCCAACCCGTCGAACCCCGACGGCCACACGCCGCACCTGCTGGTCGGCAACGAGGTCACGGGGCAGTGGATTCGCAACTCGGGCGTCGACGACCCGCGGTTCCTGGCGACGACCATCGGCACGTGGTTGAACAGCTGGCGCACCGCGACGGCGCCGACGCGCTCCTACGCGGACGCGCCGAAGCTGGATTTCGCGGCGGGCGAATACGTCTTCCAGAAGCACTGCGCCGCGTGCCACACGGTCGGCGACGGCGATCGCATCGGTCCGGACCTGGCGGGCGTGACCGCGCGTCGCGACGGCACGTGGCTCACGCGGTTCATCAGCGAGCCCGAGGCGATGCGCGCCTCTGGAGATCCGACGGCGAAGGCGCTCGCGGCCAAGTACCAGCCGGCGATCATGCCGCGGCTTGGCGTCGAACAGGCCGACGTCGCCCAGCTTCTCCAATACATCGACACGAAAACCGTCGCGGCCCATCCGGCCGCGGCCGACAAGAGCCGTAGCGCGACGGCCGCGCCGGCGGCGGACCTGTCGGCGGTCATGGACCCGTACGTCCGAATCCAGCAGGCACTGAATCTCGGGAAGCTGGACGGGATTCGCGAGCGCGCTCGCGAAGTCGCGGCGCAGGCGAAGGCGCTCGGACCAGATGCCGAGGCCATTCGCCTGGCTGCGACGGCGATCGATCGTCCGCTGGCGATCGCCGCCGTCCGCACGGCGTTTGCGACGCTCGGCGATGCACTCATCGCGTACGCGAAGGAACGCCTTGCGCCGCTCGGCGCGGGCGTGAAGGTGGCCTACTGCCCGATGGCGCGCAAGTACTGGCTCCAGCCGGTTCGCGGCCGATTTGCCATCGGTCGGCCAGCCGGCGACGTCCGGGACAACGACACGTTCACAGCAAGGGCAGCAAGGACGGTCACAAGCGCCGGCGGATAAGCCCGCACGCTGACCTGCGTCGATCCCCCCCGATGACGCAGCGAATGAGGAGAAGCATATGACTTCGTCGAAACGTTTCCGAATGCGGCGGGCACGGTCCAGGTACTGGGCCGTCGCCACAGTGCTGGCCATGATATTTTCGCCCACGGGCGTTCCGTTCTTCGCGCCACAGGCGCCCCTGCAGGCGCAGGCGCTGGTCCCGGCCTCAGTTACAGGTGTCGGGAACGGTTTCGTCCTCAACGCGGAGGACCTGCGGTTCATCTTTCACCAGATCGCAGTGGCGCAGCAGCATGTCGTTACGACCAGCGTAAGCCACCCGTGCGACACGCTCCTCGGGCCAGGACCGAATCAGGTGAACGGAATAGGCAACCCGAATGGCAATCCGCAGCTCCCGGTGGGTCTCCGGACTGTCGACGGGTCGTGCAACAACCTCGTGCCGGTTCCCGATCAGCATAAATTTGGCGCTTCGGATCGACTCTTTCCGCGCCTGCTGACGCCCGTCTTCCGCGACGCGGAGCAGGGCACCTCCTACAAGCAGAAGCTGCTGAACAACACGGTCATCGACTCGCAGCCGCGCATCGTCACCAACCTGGTCGCGGACCAGTCGGACGCCAACCCCGCCGCGGTCGCCGTCGCAACGCACCCCTGCGGCTCGGGCGGATTCGTCTGCTCCGACCCGCCGACCGAGCTGTTCATCCCGAACATCACGCCCGACTTCGGCCTGTCGGCGCCGTTCAACCTGATGTTCGCCTTCTTCGGCCAGTTCTTCGACCACGGCCTCGACCTGGTCACCAAGGGTGGCGGCACCGTCATCATGCCGCTCCAGCCGGATGACCCGCTGTTCCGCGCTGGCAGCACGACCAACTTCATGGTGATGCCGCGCGGTCTCAACCAGCCGGGTCCGGACGGCGTCATCGGCACGGCCGACGACATCCAGGAGACGGTCAACGAGACGACGCCGTGGGTGGACCAGAACCAGACCTACACGTCGCACCCGTCACACCAGGTGTTCCTCCGTCAGTACACGACCGTCGGCGGCAGGCCGGCGCAGACAGGCCTGGTGCTCGACGGCGGGTTCTGCGGACCGCGCATTGGCGGCAGCCCCGGCGAGCAGATCTGCGACATCGGCAACTGGTCCGAGGTGAAGGCGCAGGCGGCGCACATTCTCGGCATTCAGCTCGTCGATCAGGACGTGTTGAACGTGCCGCTCCTCGTCACCGATCCGTACGGCCACTTCAGGCGGCCTGGGCGTGCTTATTCCAGACGACGCATTCAGGACCGGACATGCGTTCCTCAACGACATCGCGCACAACGCGGTGCCCGCGCCGGGGCTGGTGCCCGACGCCGACACCACCATCTGCAACTTCCGCACGTGCACGCAGCCCGACGGCACGTACGACGACGAGCTGCTGAACCGGCACTTCATCACCGGTGACGGCCGCGGCAACGAGAACATCGGGCTGACGACGGTGCACCAGATCTTCCACGCCGAGCACAACCGGCTGCGGAACTACATCGACCGCACGATCCCGCAAGTGCTCTCGGCGCAGGAAGTCACTGCGTGGCATGCGGTGCATGCGGGTTCGGGGTGGGACTACAACGAGCGCCTGTTCCAGGCGGCCCGCCTCGTGACCGAGATGGAGTATCAGCACCTCGTGTTCGAGGAGTTCGCCCGCACGGTTCAGCCGCTGATCAATCCGTTCCTCGGCGGGCTGACGAGCATCGACGCGGCGATCGCCGCCGAGTTCGCGCACACCGTGTATCGCCTCGGCCACTCGATGCTGCCCGAACGGCTGGACCGGACCAATGCCGACGGGTCACATAACGAGATCAGGCTGCTCGACGCCTTCCTCAACCCGCTGGAATTCAATAACGGAGGACCCGCGGGGACGCTGACCGCCGACAAAGCCGCGGGCGCGATCGTTCGCGGCCTCTCGAAGCAGGTCGGCAACGAGCTCGACGAGTTCGTCACCTCCTCGGTGCGGAACACGCTGGTCGGCCTGCCGCTCGACCTGCCGGCCATCAACCTGGCGCGGGGAAAAAGCGAAGGCATCCCGACGCTGAACGAGGCGCGCCGGCAGTTCTTCGCCGCCAGCAAGGACCCGACGCTCGCGCCGTACAGGAACTGGTTCGAATTCCGGTTCGCCCTGCGGCACGACCAGTCGTTCGTCAACTTCGTCGCGGCCTATGGGAACCACCCGACCATCACGGGCGCGGCGACGGTCGCCGCCAAACGTCAGGCGGCACAGGCGCTCGTCACGGCCAACAGCCCATTCCTGTTGACCCAGGCCACAACGGCAGATCCGACGGCCGGCGGTCTGAACAACATCGATTTCTGGATCGGTGGCATGGCGGAGAAGCCGAACGTGTTCGGCGGACTCCTCGGGTCGACCTTCAACTTCGTGTTCGAGCGGCAGCTCGAGAAGCTGCAGGACGGTGACCGGTTCTACTACCTGCAGCGCCTCGACGGCCTGAACCTGAAGCAGCAGCTCGAAGGCAACTCGTTCTCCGAGTTGATCCGGCGCAACACGGACATGGGCGTCTCCATGGGCGTGATCTTCAACACCGCCGACTTCAACTTCGACTCAACCGATCCGCTGTTCAGCAGCCTCAACACCTCGCAAGTTGACGTCGGTGGCGGGACGTTCGTCTTCACGCTCACGGACGGGATGAAGGTCTTCTTCGACCCGCTGCACCAGGGCAAGAACATCACCGTCAACGGCGGCCCTGGCGACGACCGGTGGCGCGCGGACGTCGGCGACGACACCATGTACGGCAACGGGGGCAACGATCGCCTCGAGGGCGGTGAGGGCAATGACACCATCGTCGGCGGCGACGGCGACGACATCCTCGACGGCGGCAACGGCGACGACGTCCTCAAGGGCGGGCCGGGCAACGACGCCCTCCAGACCGGACCCGGGTTCGGCGCCGATATCGCCATCGGCGGCGACGGCAACGACTTCATGGTCGGCGGCGACGACGGCGTCGAGTACTTCGGCGGCCCCGGCAACGACATCATCGTGGACGGCGCCATGCGCGCCGAGGGTATGTTCGGGGGCTCCGGCGACGACTGGATCGACGACGGCGAAGGACACGACGGCGGCATGTTCGGCGACGAAGGCAACGTCTTCGACCTGCTGGCCGGCCTCAGCAAAGTCGGCGGCGACGACGTCCTCGGCGGCGGTCCGGGTCAGGACAACCACTGGGGCGAGGGCGGCGACGACGTCATGGTGATGTCCGAAGGCTCCAACAAGTTCTTCGGCGATTACGGGTTCGACTGGATCACCCTGCGCGGGTGGAACGCGCCGGAGTTCATCGAGCTCCACCTGGGGGCCCTTCCGGCCGTGCCGATCAACTTCAACGACCTCCGGAACAGGTACCGGTTCGTGGACGGCGCGTCCGGCTGGAACCTCGACGATCACATCGCCGGGAGCAACAACGTGCTGTGCGATCCGGCGGCGGGCTTAGTTGCCGAATGCCTGCTCCCCGGCATGGAGCTGACGGCAGCCGGGGCGGCAAAGATCGACGGCCTCACCGCGCTGATGGCCGCGTTCGGCGCGGCCGGCGACCTGAACGCCCCCGCCATCCCGGGCGTCAAGGGTGTCGGGTTCATGGGCGGCGACATCATCCTCGGCGGCCTGGGCAGCGACACGCTCGAAGGCAAACAGGGCGACGACCTGATTGACGGCGACGTGTGGCTGAACGTGCAGCTGGAGGCGACGTACAACGACGGCACCGTCAGGCTCGTGGACACCCCACGTGACCTGGTCGCCGATGTGATGTCGGATCCGCAGCTGCTCAACCCGGGGAGGATCAGGATCGTCAAGACGATCGTGACCCCGGTCACCCCGCCGGCCGATTGCGGAGCCGCGACGCCGCTCAACTGCGACACGGCGGTCTTCAACTTCCCGAGCACCGAGTACGTCACCACGCTGAACGCGAACGGTACCGTCACCGTTCAGCACGTCCCGCCCGGGGGAGTGAGCAAGGCTGAGGGCACCGATACGCTGCGCAACATGGAGCGAGCGACGTTCACCGACGGCGTCGTGATCGACCTGACGGCGCTCGGCTCGAACATCGTCGCGACCGGGACGGTGACGCTCAGCTCCGCGACGCCGACCGAAGGCGTGCCGCTGACCGTGACGACCAACATCACGGACCCGAACGGCTTCAACCCGGCGACCATCACCTTCGATTGGGAGGTGGAAACGACGCCTGGCGTGTTCGCGGTCGTCACGACGAGCCCGAGCTTCACGCCCGGAAATCCGCAGGTCGGCCACGCGCTGCGTGTTGCCGCGCGCTTCATCGACTTCGGCGGGTTTGCCGAAGTGGTGAGGTCGGCGCCAAGCGCACCGGTCCTGAACGTCAACCAGCCGCCTGCCGGCGTCCCGACGCTCAGCACCGCCACCCCGCAGGAGCAGGAGCCGCTCTCGGCGAGTACCGCGGGCATTACGGACCCGGATGGTCTCGTCGGCGTGACCTTCAACTTCCAGTGGCAGCAGGCGACCACCGCGGGTGGCGCGCCGTTCAACAACATCGCGGGCGCGACCCAGGTGTCGTTCACCCCGGCGCAGGCGCAGGTGAACAGGCTGCTGCGCGTGAGGGTGTCCTTCACGGATAACCACGGGACGGGCGAATCCGTAACGTCGGCCGCAACCGGCGTGACGGGCGACGTCTTCGTCGGCACGGCGGATCCGGACACCTACAACGGCACGGCCGGCAGGGACAAGGTCTCCGGTCTTGGCGGTGGGGACATCCTCAACACCGGCGCGGGCGCTGACATCGTCGACGGCGGCGATGGCGATGACAACATCAACGCCGGGGCTGGCAACGACACGATCACGGGCGGCGCAGGCGACGACTTCATCAATGCGGGCGCCGACAACGACGTGATCCTCTACAGCGGATCGGCGAACGGCTTCGACAGCGTCAACGGGAACACCGGGGTCGACGAGATCCGGGCGCTGGCCAACAACACCGTGATTGGGCTGACCTCGATCGTGGGAGTGGAAACGATCACCGCGAACGGGTTCACCAACGTCACGATTCAGGGCAGCGCGCTCGGCGACTCCTGGAACTTCTCGACGACGACGCTGACCGGTATCGTCAGCATCGATTCCGACGGCGGTGACGACGCGGTCACCGGCGGACCGGGCAACGACAACATCAAGGGCGGCACGGGTGACGACGTGCTGACCGGCAACAACGGCGCCGACATCCTCGATGGCGGCGACGGCAACGACCTCATCGACGGAGGCAATGGCAACGACACGATCATTGGCGGCGCCGGCAACGACACGATGAGCGGCGGGGCGCACGACGTGCTCGCGAACAACGCGACCGGAAACGTCTACCGGTTCGCCCTTGGGTCCGGTCAGGACATCGTCCAGGTCTTCGACTCGGCACCCGCGGGCGGCCAGGACCGCCTGGACGTCAGCGCTCGTGGCATCACGGCGGCCAACTTCGCGGCGCGCGTGACGATTACCTCGGTGACCAATGCTGACGGCACGATCGACACGCTGGTCAGCTTCACCGGGACGCCGGACACGGTCCGCCTGCTCGGCGTGACGGCGTCAACCGTGACGTCGGCGGACTTCATCCTCGCACCGTAGGGACCCGAATCACGTGCTGTGGGGTGGGGGACGCTCCACCCCACAGCTCACATGAGTAGGGATTCCAAAGTCGGGCTGTGGGGCGGGGGACGCTTCGCTCCACGGCTCAGATGAAGGGTGAACAGGTCATGTCCAATCAATCGACTCTTTCCGACTATCACCGGATCATTTCTCCGCTCGTCGGCCTGGCGCTGTGCATGGCGCTGATGCCGAGTATCAAGGGGGCGGCTCGCACGACCACGGCAGCACCCCCCACGACGAATATCGCAGAACGGTTCACTGGAGAAGCGCTGAGCGTCTCGGATGGCGAACGCGCCGGCCGTATCCAGATCTACATCTCGAAGTGGTCGAGCGACGCGGAAGTGCAGCGACTGCGCGAGCCGCTGCAGCAGGCGGACGGCGAGTCGCTGCTCACGCTTCTTCACGACCAGCACCCGCGCATAGGCGTCGTCCTCATGCCGGGCATCCAGGCGCACGGTATCCGGGCGCGGACGCCCACGCCGCGCAACCTGCTGTTCGCGCGGGAAGTGATGACGCCCTCCGGCCGGCAGATCATCGCCATCGCGGACGAGCACCTGGGACTCGGCGAGCCGCCGCTCGACGCGCGCAAGGCGGTGCCGGAGTTCAACCTGCTCGACATTCGCTTCGGCCCGGACGGCATGGGCGTCGGCAAGGTGGTCTCCGCCGCGGATATCGCGTTCAGCGCGAAGACCGGAATGGTTGAAGTCAAGGACTTCGCCACGCATCCCACGCGCCTGATCGAAGTGCGCGCGGAGAAGCCGTGAGTGGAACCTTGACGGTACGAAAGACACCGTTGGCGCTCGTCGTCGTGGTGATGGCCTGGTGTGCCGTCTCCACGGCGCGCGCCGACGTTCAGTTCTCGATCCGCGACGGTCGCGTCGTCCTCGTGGCGAACAACGCGACCATCGCGGAGATCATGGAGGAATGGGCGAACGTCGGGAAAACGAAGATCGTCAACGCGGACAAGATTCCCATGGAGATCGTCACGCTCGAATTGCGAAATGTCAGCGAACGGCAGGTGCTCGACATTCTCCTGCGCACGACGAGCGGCTTCATCGCTGCGTTGCGTGAGGTCGACGATCCGAACGCGTCACTGTTCGATCGCATCGTCATCATGCCGCCGAGCGTCGCTCCGCCGCCGCCCGTGAACGCAAGCGCTCCGCCTGGGTACCCGCGCATGCCTGCGGCGCCACCACCGTCCGCGGTATCCCTGCCGGAGCCTCCAGTTGCGCCGGTACAAGCCGCGGCCGACGACACGAACAAGGACGATGCCCCGCCGCCAGTCGTGATTGGTTCGGTGTTGCCCGAGCAGCCACCAGAATCGTTCACCTCGAACAACACACGTCGCATGCTCGAGACCTTGAATCCTCGTGACTTCCACCTGCCGGAACAGGGGCGCGGAGGTGTCATGGTCCCTCCAACAGCTGTGGTGTCACCGGTTGTGGGCTCTGCGCGGCCGGGCGTCATTTCGAGGCCGGCGTCGCCGACCGCTCCGTGAGTGCAGTTACCCCCCGCGGGAGTCGGCGCCGGCGTACAGAGCACCCGGAAGATGAACATCGCGACGCGTCGCGGACTTCACGACGGAATGGGCGAGGGGTCGACCGCACGAAGATCGTAAAGGCTGACATGATTCCCAAAGACGTCGGCACGATCGCATTGCGAAACGCTGCGGAACGCGACGTACTCGCGCTGCTCCTTCGAACGAGGAGCGGCTTCATCGTTGCCTCACGTGACGCTGACGACCCGGCCGCGCCGCGGTTGGATCTCCTCGTCATCATGCCGCCGAGCCCCGCTCCCCCCGACCCCAGGTCCACCTCACCGGGTAGCGAACTGCCTCTGGAGGATTTTTGATGATCCGATTTCGTGCACGTACCAGCTACGTCATCATCGTGCCGGCTCTCCTGCTCGCCGGTGTCGCCGGCGCGCAGGCGCAGGTCGCGGAGTTCAGCCAGCTGCGTGACGCGGCGCCCGGGAAGTTCTTCGACGCCGCGGCCTCCGCGCCGTCGGCGGCCAACGGCAACCAGCTGAATATCGGGATCAACGGGGGGATCGACCCTCTCACGTTCGTCTCGAACGCATTCAGGGCGACGACGCTCGCGTTCGGCAACCGGATGGCCGACGACACGATCAGCTTCGTCGTCACGGCGCCGGCTGGCTTTTACGTGGCCAGCCTGACCTACACCCAGCAAGGCACTTCAAATACCGGGCGGACAGCCGTCCAGAGCGGCAATACGCAATGGACCGTGGGCGGATTTCCAGCCGTCATTGCTGAGTACAACAACCCGATCGTGACCGGCGTCGTCGATCTCACCGCATTGCAGCCGGCGAGTGTCCCGGTTTCCATCACCGTTTCGCTGTTCGCCGGGCCGACCGGCGACATCGAAATTGCCAGTGCGAGCGTCGTCGCGGACATCAAGCCTGTCGGGGGTGTTCGGGACGGAGCGGCCAATGGGGGGATTCTCAACGACGCACCTGGTGGCGGCACCCCGGCTCCCGCCGCCGATGCGGACGACAACAGGGGACGGGGTCGCGATGAGGGCGAAGCTCGTCGTGGTAACTCTGGTAGTGGCCGTGGTCAAGGAGGCCGGGAGTCCGGCCGTGGTTCCGGTCGCTAGTC
>WNFK01188655.1_pt1 | contig 14511 bp, 14 predicted proteins | sample 5400281 | NCBI WGS metagenome assembly WNFK01 (sample SAMN13153350, study PRJNA577476) | soil metagenome | isolation source: 20 cm soil on Douglas fir-dominated hillslope | place: USA:California | collected 2013-09-17 | reverse complement strand
GCGCTGACGAAGGAGATACGGACATCGTCATTTCCTAGCAGGGGTATCCGGCCGAGGACAAGATCGCCGCTCCCGACCAGGTCCTGGGTGCGGTAATGCCGCGGCAGCAGCGGAAGATTGGCAGTCAGCCGTGCCTCGGCAGCCACGTCGGCAAATGCTTCGCTCTTCACGATCGCGGTCGGCGGATGGGAGTGGTACAGGAGCGCCGAATCGGACGAGAAACCCTCCTCGCCCATGAGTTCCTCGGCGTACAGCCCGCCCTCCGGACGGTGGAAGCGGATATGGCGCTTTCTCGGGATCTCCCCCGACACCCGGTAGTAAGGCATTTCGGCTCCCTTGCCGCGATGTTCCTTTGGGCCGGTCGCGAAGTCCGGTGGGCCGGTCGCAAAGCCGCAGGTCGCTGGCCCGCCACCTCGTCGCGGGTTAACCTCATCCCGGCCAAGTCCGCCTCGGGGCGCGAACGCTGGCCGCCGCAGCGATTAGCAGTGCCGCCTGATCTGGTCTATCTTCCCCGACTATAGGCCCGCGGCTGATTCGGCCGGCCGGGGACATCTTGCAGGAGGGAATGGCGTGGCGCGGACGAGCGAGACCCCCCAGGGCCTGGACGCCCCGCTGGCGGCCGGCCATGATGCCCCCTACCACGACGCTACAGGCGTGCAGCCTCAGTTCGCCGCCCAGGCAGAAGCAGACCGGCCCGGCCGCGATGCTGGTCGGGCGATGAGGCTTGTCGCCCTTGTCGCTGTTGTCATCGGCCTTCTCGCGCTAACGGCCGCCGCGTGCGTTCTGTCGTACTCGAGCATGCATTACCTGGCTGTCCAGGCGGACGTGTCCGCACGGCTGGCCAGCATTTACCCGCTGATCTTCGATGCGCTGCTCGTGCTGGCCGGCTGCTCGGTGCTCGCACTGCGCGGCGCGGGACTCGTCAGCCGGATATACGGGTGGCTGTGCATGCTCGTGCTGCTCGGCTGCCTAGCCGCGGGCGGCGCGTTGCGCGCTGCCGCGACCAAGATTCCGCACCGGACGGCCGGTGTGGTCGCGGCGATCGTCCCCTGGGTTCTCGTCCTGATCGGCTTCGGCCTGCTGCTCGCGCTGCTCAGGTACGCGCGGATCAGGCGGCTCGGCCAGCAGCACGCAAAGGCCGCTGCCGGGCAGGAAGAACGGGCGCTCCCGGATCCCGCGACCAGTGCGGGCCTGACTCCGCCGCCGGCCGTGCGGCCGGCAGATCTGCAATTGCGTGCCCGAATCCCCAGGCAGCCGACTGACGACCAGACCGAGGCGAACCCGGTCCCGGGTCCCGTCGGCTGGCCAACGCCGTTCATGCCCCGTGTCGAGCACGAGTCTCAGGGCGAGCGTGACATCGCGGAGCAGGCCGTGGCCGCGGACGAGACCGTGGCCGCGGAGCAGGCCGTGGCCGCGGACGAGCCCGTGGCCAGGGACCAGCCTGCGGCCGGTCAGCTGGGCAGCGAGCTCAGCCCGGCACCCATTCAGGAAAGCACCGGGGAGGAAGCCAGCGGACCGCCCGCCTTCAGGCGGACGCGCAGTTCTCCTACCCCTCCGCAGGAGTAAGCCCTGTGCTGACCGGCACGACGATGGCCGTGGCGATTGCCGCGACGCCCTCGCCCCTGCCGGTCAGGCCGAGGCCGTCAGTCGTGGTGGCCGACAGATTCACAGCGGCACCGTTCAGCGCGGTTGACATGGCCGACTGGGCCTCGTCCCTGCGAGCAGAGATCCGCGGCCTATTCCCGATGACCTGCACGGCGACATTGCCGATGCGGTATCCGGCCTCGTCCAGCAGGTGGCTGGTCCGGCCTAGCAGGACAGCACCGCTCACCCCGGACCACCGCGCCTCCTCGGTCCCGAACTGGCCGCCGAGGTCGCCGAGCCCCGCAGCCGAGAGCAGGGCATCGCAGATCGCATGTGCCGCTACATCACCGTCAGAGTGGCCGGCCAGGCCCCGCTCACCAGGCCAATGCAGCCCGGCCAGGTACAGCTCTCGCCCGTCGCCGAACGGGTGCACATCGACTCCGATGCCGACGTGCGGCATCCGATCGTCCATTCGGGCGGGAGCCGCGCGTCAGCTGGCCAGGATCTCGTCGAGCAGCGTCTCGGCCTTGTCCTCGTTGGTCTTTTCCGCGAGCGCAAGCTCGCTGACGAGGATCTGCCTGGCCTTGGCTAGCATGCGCTTCTCGCCCGCCGACAGCCCGCGCTCACGGTCGCGGCGCCACAGATCGCGCACGACCTCGGCGACCTTGTTCACGTCGCCCGATGCGAGCTTCTCGAGATTGGCCTTGTACCTGCGCGACCAGTTGGTCGGCTCCTCGGTGTACGGAGCGCGCAGGACCTCGAACACCCGCTCGAGGCCCTCCTGCCCGACTACATCCCTAACACCGACAAGTTCCGCGTTATCCGCGGGAACCCGCACCGTCAGGTCACCCTTGTCGACCTTGAGAACGAGATACGTCTTATCCTCGCCCTTGATCGTCCGGATCTCTATTTCGTCGATCCGAGCAGCCCCATGGTGGGGGTAGACGACGGTATCGCCGACCTTGAAAGTCATGTGCCACGTACCCCTTCCGCTTTAGCTATGTTACCACGGCGCGGAACGAGCAATAACCATGCTTTTTGACAAAGATGCAGGTCAAGCACGCTTTTGCATACTGTGGGTGAGTGGCGGCGCCGTCAAAAAACCGACCCTCGCCCCGGCCAACCGGAACATCGGGCCACGAGGGCGCCGGCTTGGACGCCGGTAGGCCGCCACTCGGACTGCACCAAGCTTACCGCCTGGCCACTTCGGCTACAGCCCACTGAGCACTACGGAGTCCCTGGCAAGCATCTGGGCATCCACGGGTTACGTCAGCCAGCTGCCAGGCTCATACTGAAGATAGGAGCTTGGGAGCGATTTCCGGAGAGAGACGCGTGAACCAGGGCGGTGAACCGGGACACGACGACTACGGCCTGCCGCCCGTGGACATCCAGATTCCCGACGATGCCCGCGAGCTAGACCGTGACGTGCAGGCCTATTATCGAGAGCTGCGCGCGCTGCGGCGTCATGAGCGCAGCGACCGATGGCGGGCACCGCTGCGGCGGAGCAGCATGATCGTGCCGCTTATTGCCGGGTGCCTGGTCCTCGCTATGGTCGCGGGGATGGTGCTGACCATGTTCAGCGCCAATCCGTACTTCTCCAGCCTCGCCGGCGGAGCCCGTCAGAGCGGCCAGGCTATGCGCTCAAAGGCCCCGTCGGCTGGTCCGTCGGCCACGAACGGCGCAGCTGGATGGAGCAGCCCGCCCGCCGTTCGTCTTCCTGCTGGCAAGATCAGCGTGGCAGGCAAACGGGTCGAGTTGCGGGGCCTCGCAGCGAAGGCGCTTGCCATAGTTCCGGCCGATTGCGCCTGCGCAGCCATGATCGCGCGACTACTCTCGCAGGCCAGGTCGGCGAGCGTGACGGTCTACCTGATCGGCAAACGTGGAGTCAGCATGCCCTAGACGCGGATAACGCGCTTAAGTCGATCTCGCGGCCGAAGGGCCCGACGATCGTGCTTGTCGATGGCGGTGGCGGCATGACGGTCGAACGCCCGTTGAGCCCGGGCTTCGATCTGGGTCACAAGCTGCAGCAGCTGCGGCAACCGCACTAGGCGTCCGCAGAAGCGACTTAGCCGCGCGAGTGACGTAGCAGCGGGAACCCGGCGGGCCGGCTGCGAGGAGCGCGATCCGCGCCGCTACGCTGTGCGAGGTCTGGCCAGATGCGACCCGGCAAGCACGAGGAGGCTCGGTGATCCGGAGCAGCCGCTGCGGCGTGGTGCCGCGCCGCATTCTGATCGCGGCCGCGGTCGCGCTAGTGCCGGTCATCGCGGGATGCGAGGCAGGAAACAACGCGCCGACCCTGCAATGGCACCAGCCGACGGACGGGACCGTCGCCTCCGCGGGCACCGGCGACAGCATCACGATCAGCAACCTGTTCGTGCTCGGCCCGCCTGTCGGCGCTGTCCTGCACCGCGGCCAGAACGCTGGCCTCTTCCTTGGCCTGGTTAACATCGGCCAAGCAGACCGCCTGATCGCGATCAAGGCACCCGGAATCGCGCGGTCCGTGCAGCTGCCCGTCGGCGGCATCAAGCTAGGGTCACAGTCCAGGGTCCTGCTCACCGGCCCCAAGCCGCTGATCGTTCTGCAGCAACTGGTCAAGCCGCTCGCGGGCGGCTCCGTCATCACGATCGACCTGATCTTCCAGAAGGCAGGGACCAAGACGCTGCCGGTCCCGGTGATGCCGAGCGTGTCGAACTACTCGACGTTCTCGCCGCCGCCAGCCTCGTCACCAAGCCCGATAAGGGCCGCAAGTCACTCGGCCAAGGCGGCCAAGGGCAAGCGCGCCTCGGCTACGCCCTCGCCGAGTAGCTCGCCCTGACTAGCTCGCCCTGACCAGGAACTTAGGCTGGGCCCAGGCTAGGCCGCTTGGCCTCATGCCCACGGCGCGCTGCTACCCGCCAGGCTCGAACTTGTAGCCGAGTCCTCGGACCGTGATGATGTGCATTGGCCTGGCAGGGTCCTGCTCCACCTTGGCCCGGAGCCGCTTGATGTGAACGTCGAGCGTCTTTGTGTCGCCGACATAATCGGCGCCCCAGACCCGGTCGATCAGCTGCATCCTGGTCAGCACTCGGCCCGAATTCCGCAGCAGCACCTCGAGCAGCTCGAATTCTTTCAGCGGTAGCTGGACGGACGCGTTGCGGACCATCACGATGTGCCGCTCGACGTCCATCCGGACCGGGCCCGATTCCATCACCGAGGTCCCGGCTTCCTCGCCGTCGCCGCGGCGGCGCAGCACCGCCCGCATCCTGGCGACCAGTTCGCGGGAAGAGAACGGCTTGGTCACGTAGTCATCGGCGCCGAGTTCGAGCCCGACGACCTTGTCGATCTCACTGTCCTTGGCGGTGAGCATGATCACGGGAACATTCGACCGCTCCCGCAGCGCCCGGCAGACCTCGCTGCCCGGCAACCCGGGCAGCATCAGGTCGAGCAGGACCAGGTCGGCACCGGTTCGGTCGAAGGTGTCGAGCGCGGCAGGCCCGGTCGGGCACACGGCTACTTCAAAACCCTCTTTGCGGAGCATGTACGACAACGCGTCGCTGAATGACTCCTCATCTTCGACAACGAGCACCCGCGTCACTTGACTGCCTCCTTGGCCATGCTTTCCGGAGCGCGCGCGTCGGGCAAGCCGCCGCGCGGCCACTCGAGTCGGTCGGGTCGGGTCCGGGCCATTGCCGGCCCGCACGTCATGATCGCGCTCCAGGCCTTACTGGCAGTCGCAGGGTGAAGGTCGATCCGGAGCCCTCCTTGCTGGTCACCGTCACCTTCCCGCCGTGCGCGGCTGTGACGTGCTTGACGATCGCGAGCCCGAGGCCGGTACCGCCGGTCACTCGCGATCTGGCGGGATCGACGCGGTAGAAGCGCTCGAAGATCCGCTCGAGGTCGCGTTCCGGGATGCCGATCCCCTGGTCGCTGACGCTCAGTTCGACGATGTCCTTGCTGGCCAAGCGGGTCGATACGACTACCCGTGTCTTCTCAGGGCTGTAGGCGACGGCGTTGTCAAGCAGATTGCGCAGCGCTGTGACCAGCAGCTCCTCCTCGCCGAGCACGGTCAGCCGCCTGGTGCCAGTGAAGGCCAGCTCGATGCCACGCGACGTCGCCTTCATCCGGCCGCGATCGAGCGCCTCGGCGACCACCGAGTCGAGGTCGACCGGCGCCGGGTCGGGTACCGGCTCGGCTGCCTGGATCCGGGACAGCGTGATCATGTCCTGAACCAGGTTGGTCAGCCTGCTCGCTTCCTGCCGCATCCGGCCTGCGAAGCGCCTGACTGCCTCGGGGTCGTCCGCGGCATCCTCGACCGTCTCGGCCAGCAAGGCCAGGGCCCCGACCGGCGTCTTGAGCTCGTGGCTCGTATTGGCCACGAAGTCCCTCCGGACCTCCTCGACGCGCCGCCGCTCGGTCTGGTCCTCGACAAGCAGCAGGACCAGCCCGCCGCCACCGACGGCGGGCCCCAGCGGAGCTACGCGGACAGCAAAGCTCGTCGTTCTGCCCTTTAGCGCGCCGGTCGAGACGTCAATCTCGCCCTCGCGGATCTCACCGTCCCTGCGCACCTGACGGGCGAGCGCGAGGAGCTCTCCGACCACGAGTTCGTCGCCCTCGACCAGCCCAAACGAACGTGCAGCCTCGCTCGCCTCGAGCACCATGTCGTCGCTGTCGATGACCACGGCTGACGACGACAGCACAGCGAGCACGGCGGCGAGCCCCGCAGGCAGCCGGACAGAACCCGGGGCAGCGGCCAGGTACGCGGAGGTGCGGGCGCTCATCCGACCGCCTCGGCGGGCAAGGCCGGGACGCGGGCGTTGCTGACCGCAATCACCCCCACATTCACACTTTGATGGTATGCGGAGAGCCTGTGAGCGCGCACCTGGGCAGCTTCTTGACCAGGATCAATTTGTGGAGAGTTCACCAGGTCGCTCTCCTGAGTTCACATAGCGGGCGCGCGCTGGCCGACGCGGCGACGCGCACTGCCCGGGCTGCGGCTGCCTTCCCTTCACCTGCTCATCTGCCCTCGTTCCTGACCGCCTCGGCGGCGAGCTTCGCTGCCTGCGGGTCCAGGTACTCGCCGCCGTTGCCCACCCGATCCCGTCCAGGTGTTTGACCAACCCGCGCAGCGAGTTCCCGTGCGCGACGACGAGCACAGTCCGGCGGGCGGCAAGCTCGGGAACGATCGCGTCGTGCCAGTACGGCAGCATCCGCCAGACAACGTCGCGCAGGCACTCCGTGCGCGGCATCAGATCACCGGGCAGCAGCGCGTACCTCGGGTCGCGAGCCTGCGACAGCGGGTCGTCGTCGGCTATCGGAGGCGGCGGTACGTCGTAGGACCGCCGCCAGGCCATGAACTGCTCGTCACCGTACTCGGCCCGGACCTGGGCCTTGTTCTTGCCTTGCAACCCGCCATAGTGCCGTTCATTCAGCCGCCATGACCGGCGCACCGGCAGCCAGCCGAGATCCGCAGTCTCGAGTGCGGTGTTGGCCGTCTGGATCGCGCGAGTAAGGACAGAGGTATGCACGACGCCGGGCCGTAGTCCGCTGCTTGCGAGCAACTCGCCCGCGTGCTCGGCCTCGGCGAAGCCCTGCTTGGACAGGCCGACATCGACCCAGCCGGTGAACAGACCCTCAGCATTCCAGACGCTCTCGCCATGCCTGAGGAGCACCAAGGTCGCCATGGGCTGAGCGTATCGCGCCTGCTGGCGCCTCTCAGCCGCTCCGCGAGCAGCGCGAACGCGGCCGTTACCGGCTCGCTCGTCCGAAATAGCCTGGCCGGGAACATGACGGCGAACTTTAGGGTTCACCCGTCTCGGAGGTGTATGCCAGTGCCGCGTCGCTACCCGCAGCGAGTCGCGACCATCACCGTTCACACGTCGCCGCTTGAGCAGCCAGGAACAGGTGATGCCGGCGGTCTTAACATTTATGTCGTCGAAGTGGCCAAGCTCCTCGCGGCCAGAGGCGTCGAAGTGGATATTTTCACCCGGGCCGTCTCCCGCGACCAGCCGCCCGTGGTTGAGCTGACCCCCGGGGTTCTGGTCAGGCACATCGAGGCTGGCCCGTTCGAGGAACTGGACAAGTCGGACCTGCCTTCTCAGCTGTGCCATTTCACCTTCGAAGTCTTGCGCGAGGAGGCCGCGCACGCTCCCGGCAGGTACGACCTGGTGCACGGCCACTACTGGCTGTCTGGCCAGGTCGGGGCCGTCGCCAAGGAACGCTGGGGCGTGCCGCTTGTGCAGTCCATGCATACTCTCGGCAGGGTCAAGAACGCTGCGCTGGCGGCCGGCGACGCGGTCGAGCCCGATATCCGCCTCCGGGGCGAGGCCGAGGTCATCGCATCCGCTGACCGGATCGTTGCCAACACCCACGCCGAGGCGCAGGAACTGATCAAGCTCTACGATGCCGCGCCGCACCGGGTCGCGTCGGTAAGCCCGGGCGTAGACCTGGCCGTCTTCCGGCCCGGCTCTCAGCGGCTGGCCAGGCGGCGCCTCGGCATCGCGTCCAACGCGATCGTGCTGATGTTCGCCGGCCGGATGCAGCCGCTCAAGGCACCCGACGTGCTCCTGCGAGCTGCGGCTCAGCTGGTCAAGGATCAGCCGAAGCTGGCCGACCGGCTGGTGGTGGCGTTCGTCGGCGGCCCGAGTGGCACCGGCCGCAATGACCCTGACAGCCTGGTCCAGCTCGGCGCCGCGCTCGGCATCACGCAGAACATGAGGCTCGAGCCGCCCTGCCCCCAGCGCGACCTGGCCGACTGGTACCGGGCGGCAACCCTCGTCGTGGTTCCGTCCTACTCGGAGTCATTCGGGCTCGTGGCGGTCGAGGCCCAGGCGTGCGGCACGCCAGTCGTCGCCGCTTCGGCAGGCTCCGGTCAGGTATGCCAGGGAGATCGCGGACCTGCTGGCCAGCTCGGGAAGGCTGGCCAGGCTGTCCCGCGGTGCCAGGAAGCACGCGTCAGGGTTCGGCTGGTCATCGACGGTCGATCAGCTGCTTGCCGTGTACGGTGACGCCATGAGCCAGGTCGCGGCCACGGTGGATGCGTGACCGCCGACCGGGAGACCGATCAAGCGGCCAGCCCGGCCGAGGCCGGTGACCCCGGCGGCAAGCTCGGCGAGATCCTGTCCGGCCTGGGTGTCAGCTTCTCCTCGCCGCAGCCTGGCGCGTTCCTGGTCAGGCTGGAAGGCCAGCACAAGCTGGTCACGATGACCTGGCTGATCGCCGACACGCATAGCCTGCATGTCGAGGCGTTCTTCTGCCGCCAGCCGGATGAGAACCACGCCGAGTTCTACCGGTTCCTGCTCGAGCGAGGCAGCCGGATGTTCGGCGTTCATTTCGCGCTCGACCCCGTGGGCGACGTCTACCTGGTCGGCAGGCTGCCGCTGGCCGTGATCAGCCCTGAGGAGATCGACCGCCTGCTCGGCTGCGTACTGAGCTACTCCGATGAGAACTTCGATAACGCGCTCATGCTCGGCTTCGCCTCCTCGATCCGCAAGGAGTACGCCTGGCGGGTCAAGCGCGGCGAGAGCCTCGCCAACCTGCGCGCGTTCACGCGGGTAACCGAGCCCGACGCCGCGCTGCCGTCAGCCGGGCAGGGCGGCGCGGCTGAACCCGGGGCTGCCCGCGGCCGATCATGACGGGCACGGCGACCGACACCTTCGGCGTGTTCGGAACCACTGGCGTCATCGTCAGCACCGAGCCGGCCGCGCTCGGCCAGGCGCGGGCGATCGCCGACGCGGAGCTCTCCGCCGTTGACCTGGCGTGCAGCAGGTTCCGGCCGGACTCCGAATTGTCCAGGCTCAACCAGGCCCGCGGCGAACCGACGCGGATCAGCGAGCTGTTCATGGCGCTGATCACCGCGGTGCTGCGGGCGGCCGAGCTGACCGGCGGGGACGTTGATCCGACCTGCGGGAACGCGCTGGTCTCGGCTGGCTACGACCGCGACTTCGCCGATCTCGGCGAGGGGACGGCGACGGCCGCCTTCCCGCCCGGCCCGGTGCCCGGCTGGCGCGCTGTCCGGCTCGATCCGCGCCGGGCAGTGGTGCAGCTAGTCAGCGGTGCCCAGCTCGATCTAGGCTCCACCGCCAAGGCCTGGGCCGCCGACCACTGCGCTGGCCTGATCGCCGGGCGACTGGGTTGCGGTGTCCTGGTCAGTCTCGGCGGGGATGTAGCCGTTGCCGGGCCGCCGCCCGGCAACGGCTGGCAGATCAGGGTCACCGACGATCACGCCGCGCCCGCTGATGCGCCAGGCCAGAGCGTCACCATCAGCTCCGGCGGCCTGGCGACCTCGAGCACCACCGTCAGGTCCTGGAAAGCCGGGAGCGCGACGATGCATCACATCATCGATCCGCGGACCGGCCTGCCCGCCCGCTCCTGCTGGCGCACCGTCAGCGTGGCCGCGCGGACCTGCGGCGACGCCAACGTCGCCAGCACAGCGGCGATCATCAGAAGCGAGGCCGCGCTCCCCTGGCTGACAGAAGCCGCCCTGCCGGCCCGCCTCGTCCGCCACGACGGCACCGTCGCGACGACCCCCCGCTGGCCCGCCGACCGCCGCTCGCCCCTGACACTCCCAGCATCCCCAACATCCCCGATATCCCGGACATAACCGGCGCGCTCGCCCGCCCCCCATAGAACAGCTATGGCCCACCGCCGTTCATAGAGCACGGGTGATGGGACATAGCTGTTGAATTCGGGGGGCGCGGACCGCCAGGCATCCCCGGCTGGGGGTGTCAATGGCGATTACGATGCGCTAGACCGTGCTCGGCGGGCGGCGGTGGTCGTGCGGGCCGTTGCGGCTACGAATCTTGGCTCTTGCGGAGGTAGCTAATGGGACCGCTGGACGGCGTCGGGGTCATCGAGATCGCGAGCCTGGCGCCCGCGCCGTTTGGCTGCATGATCCTTTCCGACCTCGGGGCCGACGTGCTAAGGGTCGAGCGGCCCGAGAGCTGCCTGCCCGGCCGGCCGGCGCCGGTGGATCCGCTGAGCCGTGGCCGGCGGTCGATCGGGCTGAACCTGAAGGACCCGGCCGGCGTCGCGCTGCTGCTGAAGCTGGTGACCCCAGCGGACGTCCTGGTCGAGGGTTTCAGGCCTGGCGTGACCGAGCGGCTCGGGTTCGGGCCGGATGTGTGCGCGGAGCGCAATCCCGGGCTGATCTACGCCCGGATGACCGGCTGGGGCCAGGAGGGGCCGTTGGCGCCGACCGCCGGGCATGACATCGACTACATCGCGATCTCCGGCGCCCTGCATCCGATCGGCCGGGCCGGCGAGCGGCCGGTGCCGCCGCTGAACCTGGTCGGCGACTTCGGCGGCGGCGGGATGCTGCTGGCGATCGGCGTGCTCGCCGCGCTCGTCGAGCGGCAGCGATCCGGTCTCGGCCAGGTGGTTGACGCCGCGATGGTGGACGGCTCGGCGCTGCTCACCTCCTTCATCTACGGGCTGCGCGCACGCGGCGGGTGGCGGGACGAGCGTGGCGTGAACCTGCTCGACGGCGGCGCGCCGTTCTACGACACCTACGCCACAGCGGACGGCAAGTTCGTCGCCGTCGGAGCGCTCGAGCCGCAGTTCTACGCCGCGCTGCTGGCGGGCCTCGGGCTGACCGACGCCGACCTGCCAGCGCAGATGGACATGGCCGGCTGGCCGGTGCTGCGGCAGCGGTTCGCGGAGGTTTTCGCCGAGCGCACCAGGGACGAGTGGGCAGCCGTGTTCGCCGGGACGGACGCATGCGTCGCGCCCGTGCTGGCGCCGACCGAGGTGGCCGGGCATCCCCATAACGCCGCCAGGCGGGTCTTCGCCGACGTCGGCGGCGTGTCGCAGCCGCAGCCCGCGCCCAGGTTCGCCCGCACCACGGCAGATCAGCCGGCGCCGCCCGTCCGGCCCGGTGCGGACACCGATGCGGTGCTCGGCGGGCTCGGGCTCAGCGAGACGGAGATCGCCGGGCTGCGCGACAGCGGGGTGGTCGCCTGAGTTCACCGCCCGAGCCCCCGCCCTCGTCACCATCGTCGCCCCCGTCACCGTCAGCCGGAGCAGCCGGTCGCCCGCGGGGCTGGCGCGGCGGGCGTGACGGCGAGATCCTGCGGCTGGCCATCCCGGCCTTCGGGGCGCTTATCACCGAGCCGCTGTTCCTGCTGGCCGACTCGGCGATCGTCGGCAGGCTGGGCACGGCGCCGCTCGGCAGCCTTGGCGTCGCCGCCCAGGCGCTGACCGCGCTGGTCAACGTCTCGATCTTCCTCGCCTACGGCACGACCGCCGCGGTCGCCAGGCAGCTGGGCGCCGGCAACCGACAGGCAGCGATCAGGCAGGGGATCGACGGCCTCTGGCTGGCTGGCGCGATCGGCGCAGCCGTGCTGGCGATCGGGCTGCCGCTCGCGACGCCGATCACCGCGGCGTTCGGCGCCTCGCCCGCCGTGACGGCCGGCGCGGTAACTTACCTGCGGATCAGCCTGCTTGCGGCGCCGGCCATGCTGACCGTCCTGGCCGGCACTGGCGTCCTGCGCGGCCTGCAGGACACCCGGACCCCGCTTGTCGTTTCCGTTGTCGCCAACATCGCGAACGTGGCCCTGAACGCGACCTTCGTGCTCGGGCTTGGCTGGGGCATCGCCGGCTCGGCCTGGGGAACCGTGATCGCCCAGTATGGTGCGGCCGCCGCTTACCTGGCCATGGTGGCGAACGGGGCGAGGCGCGCCGGGGTCAGGCTCGGCATCGACCTGCCTGGCCTGAAGGCCGCGGCCAGGACGGGAGCCGCCCTGGTGCTAAGGACCGCGGCACTGCAGGCCGTACTGATCGCCGCTACCGCCATCGCGGCGCGGCAGGGCGACGCGGCGATCGCCGCACATCAGGTGGCCTTCAGGCTCTGGAGCCTGCTGGCCTTCGCGCTCGACGCCATCGCGATCGCCGGGCAGGCGATCACTGGTAAGTACCTGGGGGCCGGCGACGTTGCGGGAGCAAGGGCAGCGACAACGCGGATGATCCGCTGGGGTGTCGGCTGCGGCGCCGTGTTCGGCGTGGCCACGCTGGCGCTACGGCCCTGGCTGCCAGGGCTGTTCGCGGCCGCGCCGCCGGTCGCCCACCTGCTGCTTGTGGTGCTGCTCGTGGTCGCTGCCGGCCAGCCGGTGGCCGGCGTTGTCTTCGTGCTCGACGGTGTGCTGATCGGTGCTGGCGATCAGGACTACCTGGCCGTGGCCGGGCTGGTGTCCGCCGCCGTGTTCGGGGTCGCGGCGGCGATCGTCGTCGCGACCGGCGCCGGCCTGCTCGGGCTGTGGTTCGCCATCTCGGCCTGGCTGGCGGCGCGGTTCGTGACGCTGACGTGGCGAGCCCGCGGCTCTCGCTGGCTGGTCACCGGCGCGATCAGGGCATGACCCGCCGGCGGGCGCCGTACGCCTCGATCCGCTCGCGGTACTTCGCCACGTACCCGTCCGCCGTGCGCGCCGGGGTCCCTGCCGGTCGACCGTAGCGGTGCCCTCGAAAATGACGATCCCGCCGCCCTCGCCGTTCCCGTCCAGGTGCAGGCACAGACGCGCGGACTGCGTTTATCGAAGCGTAGAAGTAGTACCCATTGCTAGGAGCGGACCGATGTTAGCCGCCGGTCAGCCGCCGAGGGCGAGCTGGGCAACCCGTACGATCACCAATGTGATCGCGGCTCCCAGGTAGACGTACATCGCCGACATCCCGACCCGCCTGCCCATCGACATCTGCACCGGGGCGAGCATGGCGAGCGGCGGCATCCGCCAGTTCTCCCTGCTCTTCTTGCGGTCTTCTGAGCGGTCGGCGGGCGTCGCCGCGGAGTCGCGGCCGCCGATGCCCCGGCTGCTGGCGAGCCTGGCGCGCACGAGCAGGAACCCGCCCGTGAGCACGGCGGCGATCACCGACACGCCCATGATGCCGAAGACCTGCCCGGTCGACACCCGACCGAAGACGACCGAGATCATCAGGATCGCCGACAGGATGACGAGCATCGCGACAACGATGCCGGCCGCGATGTTGGTCCTGACCCTGTTCACCCAGGGTCCAAGCACTTCCTTGTCATTGCAGAGCAGCAGCAGGAAAACAGTGGCGCTGGGCAGCAGCACACCGGCGAGCACCTGGACGCCGACGGTAATCAGGCCGAGCGGCGATCCCGGGATCAGCACGATCGTCGCCGCCAAGGCGATCAGGGCGGCGTACATAGCGTAGAAGCCCTTCGCCTGCTGCACGCCGCGGTGCAGCGAGTGCTTGAGCCCGAGCACATCCCCGACCGCGTACGCGGTGGAAAGCGACACGGCGAATGCGCCGATCATCGACGCGTCGAGCAGGGCGACAGCGAAGATCGCGCCGGCCGCGTGGCCTGCGTACGACGCAAGCCCGGCAGCCAGACCGGCGGCGTCGGTGAACTGACCGTGCCTGGCCCCGGCGAACGCGGCTGCGGTGGCGCCCATCAGGGCGCTGCCGCCGATCACCACGACCACGATCCCGATCCACAGGTCTGCCTTCTCGTACCGCATGAACCGCGGCGTGATCCGCTTGTCGACGATGTAGGACTGCTGGAAGAAGAGCTGCCAGGGCGCCACCGTCGTGCCCACGATCCCGATCACGAGCAACAGCACGGTCCCGAGTTGGCCAGAGCCGCCGGGGATGGAGGGAATGACGAATCCCGTGGCCATCTGACCGGGCCTGGGGTGCGCGATCAGGTAGAGCGGCACGAGCAGCAGCGAGCCCGCGCAAAGGGCCATGGCCATCCGCTCAAAGCGCCGCAGGCTGCCGGTCGAGGCCGCCACGACGATGACGAGGCTGGCCAGGATTACCGCCACGATCTTCGGCACGCCCAGGTAGCTCGCGGCGAGCGCGATCCCGATGAACTCCGTCACGATCGTCAGCGCGTTCAGGATGAACAGATTGATCACGCTGAATGCGCCCCAGAACCTGCCGAACCGCTCAATTATCAGCTTGGCGTATCCGACTCCCGTGACCGCACCGAGCCTG
>WNFK01251680.1_pt1 | contig 14514 bp, 13 predicted proteins | sample 5400281 | NCBI WGS metagenome assembly WNFK01 (sample SAMN13153350, study PRJNA577476) | soil metagenome | isolation source: 20 cm soil on Douglas fir-dominated hillslope | place: USA:California | collected 2013-09-17 | reverse complement strand
ACCCCCACCCCGGCGAGCAGCCGGCGCGACTTGCCGATCACGCCGGTCACCTGCACCGCCAAGAACCCGCCCACCGCGAGCGATTCCACCACGAGTAATCCGAGCATGGCGCGCACGACGAGGGCGTCGAGGTCGAGCGTGGTGACGGCCAGCACGGTGCCGACGAAGAGGAGTCCGAGCTGGGCCACGGTGATGGAGGTCTTGGCGATGATCACCGAGGCCACGCTCTCTTCCTTCGAGGCCTCGTCACTGACCAGCCAGGCCTTCACGGGCTCACCGCCCACCCCGCCCAGCAGGGTGACCGCGTTCACCGCCTCTCCGGCCGAGCGTGCCGCGAGCAGCCGCGGGAACGGCACCCGCGCCCGGACGAAGGCGTAGCGCCAGCCGATGGTGTCGAGCACCTGGGAGAGCCCATAGATGAGGCAGAGGAGCGTGAGCTGGACCGGGCTCACCGATCGTATCGACGCCCACACGGAGTCCGCGCCCGAACGGACCACCAAGACCAGGAGCACAATGAGGCCCGCGACGAGCGCCAGGCCGCGGAGGGCGCGCATGGCCTCCGGGTGGTGCAACCGGAATACCAAGGCCTTGCGGAGTGTGTGACAATTCCCTCGATGCCGATCGGGTCGATCCGGCGGTGGCTTCGGGATCCCCTCTGGTGGGCGACAGCCCTCGCCGCCCTCGCCTTCTCCTCCCTCACCGCCCTGGCCGTCCACGATTACCTGGGTCGTCTTGACCAGGGGGTGCGCCGCCTGGTCCAGCAAACGCATGGGCCGGCCCTGGGAGCCGGCATGGGCGCCATCACCTCACTGGGGGATGCCGGGGGCCTGATCCCCCTCATCGTGCTGGTCTCGGCCCTGACCTGGCGGAGCAACCGGCGTCACGCCTTGCTCATCCCGCTCTTCATGGCGGGCACGGGGCTGCTGCAGCTGGTAGCCAAGCATCTCGTCGACCGGCCCCGGCCCAACCTGGAGCCCTGGGGCTTTCCCAGTGGTCATGTGCTCAGCCTGGTGGTGCTGCTCGGCCTGGCGGCCTACGGGCTGGCGGGATCGCGGGCCCGGCGGCGCTGGCGCCTGCTGGGCGGCGCGCTCGGGGCGGCGACCCTGGTGGCGGTGGCGGCGAGCCGGCTCTACCTGGACGCGCACTGGATCTCGGACGTGCTCGGCGGGTTCACTCTGGGGCTCGCCTATCTGCTCGCCGCGCTCCTCGTGCTGGAGCGCGGCGGACTCGCGCGGGGCGGGATCGCCGGGCCGGGTCAGGCGGGCAGCTTCGCGTACATGCCGTGGACCTCCGCCCCGTGGAAGCGGGCCACGTGGTTGGTCGGCGGCAGGGGCTCGGAGTAAAAGAACCCCGGCAGCTCGTCGTCCTTGTCGGTGAAGCCCGCCAGCCGGTTGAACTCCCACTCGAGCTTGAGGGCGTCCCGCCCCAGCGCCTCGAAGAAGTCCGTGGTCAGCGTGGTGCCGTGGGCGGCATTGATGGCATTGGTGATGAAGTCGAGGTTGGCGGTGGTGACGCCGCCGCCGAAGATGCAGAGCCCCAGCGAGTCGCTCGCGGCCACCCGCGTCTGCTGCAGCAGGCTCTGCTCGATGATGGCGGGCAGCTCCATCTCGCGCGTCTTCAGCCGCGGCAGGTTCCCCGCGGTGTGATCGGCGCCCTGCGCGGTGGCCATCATGGTGACGCCGGTGGCCTCGACTACACGTGGATCATACGCGCTGATGGCCTGCTGCTTGATCACGGGCACGCGCGGCACCTTGTAGTGCGTCCCCACCCGCGCGGTGCCCTGCGCCCAGATGCGCCCGTTCGGCGTGCCCTGGCGGATCTCGGCGAGGGTGTCGGTCATGCATCAGCACCGCGATCATGGCGCCGAGCTCGATCGTATCCACGCCCAGGTCATTGGCGATGAAGTTCATCTGGGCGAGGTCGTCAGGGTCGCTGAGCCCGCAATTCGTGCCCAGGAGCCCGAGAGTCTCGTACTCGACCGGCGAGACCACTTCCTTGCCGGCGGCGTCATGATAGACGTTGCTGCACTGGATCACGCACCCCGGCATGCAGGCATGCGTGTGGTCTCCGCCCCGCGAGACGTTGAGGGGGGCGATGTGCTCGCCGCCCATCTTGAACTTCTCCCCCGCCGCCACGTTGGCCTGCTGGCCGGCGCTGAAGTTCTTCACCGGAAGCCCGCCCAGCGCGTTCTGGAGGTCGGCCATGCCCATGGTGCCGATCTTGGCGTAGAAGTTCTTCACCATGGAGTCGGCCTGGAGCAGCTTGGCGTAGTCCTTGATGGCGGCGTTGACCTTCTTGGAGTCTTCGAAGGGAGGAATTCGGTCCAGGTCCACCACGATGGCCTTGACCTTCTTGGCGCCCATCACCGCGCCCACCCCGCCCCGCGCGGAGAGGCGGGCGGGCCGGCCGTCCTTGTCGCTGAAGGCGATGCCCGCGATGAGGCCCTGGTACTCCCCCACCGGCCCGCACAGCGCGATGGTCACCTTCTTGCCGTAGCGGCCATGCAGCATGGCCTGGGCTTCGAAATTCCCTTTGCCCAGATAGGGCGCGGCGTCGTCCCAGTCGATGCCGCCGTCCTTCTTGAAGTGGAGCACTATCCAGGTGGGTGAGGCGCCGTGCAGGGTGAAGCCGGCGATCTTCTGCTGGCCGAGCCCATAGCTGAAGGTGCCGCCGCCATTGGCCTCCTTGACGCCGCCGGTGAGCGGGCTCTTGCAGCCCACGCTGGTACGGTTGGCGTTGGAGAAGCTCGAGCCCGCGAAGGGCCCCGCCGAGAAGATGAGCGGATTCGCCGGCCCGAGCGGGTCCACCGTGGCCGCGCCCGCCTCGAGGAGCGTCCTGGCGATCAGGTATCGGCCGGCCTTGACCACGGCCTCGCCGGACAGCTCGCGCGCGGTGACGGTCCGGTCGTCCAGCTTGACCTCGAGGTACTTTCGCATTGATCGCTCCTGACTCGGGCTCGTGACTCGGCTGCCGGTTCGTGGCCTCGGCTCGGGGCCCAGCGGGCCCGTCTGACGCCGACGATCCTGCCATACCCACCCGTGCGCGTCAAAGCGCTCGGGGGACACGGGCCAGGCGCGACGTCCAGGCGAACCCTCCCGCCACGATCAGGAGGAGGGCGATCTGGACGACGAGCCCCTCCGCGCTGGGGTAGAGGCCGATGAGCGGAACGGCGGGAATATTCACGGAGTGCACGGGCAGGGAGCCGGCTTCCTGGAGCCCGGCGATTCCCTTGCCGGCGAACACGATGGCAAGGAGGCCGATCAAGATGGAGGAGACGCCGAAGAACAGCCCGATCGGCATGCGCAGGCTGCCACGCACGATGACCCAGCCGAGCGCGACCAGGGTGGCCGCCGCCGCCGCGAGGCCCCCCAGCAGCGGCATGGTCGACCCAGGCCCGGCCTGGGCGGCCAGGGCTTCATAGAACAGCACGGTCTCGAATACCTCGCGATACACCGCCAGGAAGGACACGAAGCCCAGCGCCCGCATGGTGCGGGTGGACAGCGCCCCCGCCAGCCGCGTCTCGAGGAATTCCTGCCAGCGCGATGCGTGGCTCTTGCCGTGCATCCAGAAGCCGACATACAGCAGCACCGCGGCGGCGATGAGCGCGGTCACCCCCTCCGTCATCTCGCGCGTCGCGCCGCTGACCCTCACGACCGTGGAGGCCAGCCACCAGGTCAGCCCGCCCAGCAGAAGGGCCAGGATCCAGCCCGCGTGCACCCAGGGCAGCGCATCACGACGCCCCGCTTTGACCAGCAAGGCGATGAGGGCCGCCAGCACCAGGATGGCCTCGAGCCCCTCGCGAAGGAGGATGATGAACGCGGACGCGAAGGCGGCGCCGGGCGGCAACCCGCCGATCTCCAGGACGCTCCGCGCCCGGGCGAGCATCCCCTCGACCGTCCGGGCCTGGGCCTCTACCGCGGCCAGGGGCGCGCCGTCCTTGACGAGCGCGCGGAAGCGGAGCATCTCCGCCTCCACCTTCGTGCGCAGGCTGTGGTCCACCGCGTCCAGGCTGGGCTCGGCCAGCTCGAAGCCGTCCAGATAGCTCGACACCGCGAGATCGTGGGCCTCGCGCGCGCGGCCCTGCCGGTACGCCTCCACGCTGTCGCGCAGGAGACGCAGGCTGGTGGCCAGCGCGGCATTGCCCTCGGCGGACAGCGCGTCGGGCTGGCTACGCAGGAAGGCGAGCAGGGCGGGCGCGTCGGCGCCGTGCCGGGTCTCGAGCTCGAGCGGGCTGCGCGCGGTGATGCTGGCGAGATCGGGAAAGGCCGTCCGGCCCTTCCCGGCATTCCAGAGCGCCATCCCGCGCCGCTGCTCCGCTTCCGGGGTGCCGAGCCCGGCGACGTGGAAGGCCAGCGCCCAGCGCTCATCCTCGCTGAGCGCCGGAAAGCCCACCATGGCCGTCCCGTTCACGCCCAGCGTGATGCTGCTGTAGAGGCTGTACAGGCTGCGCTGCGCCATGCGCTCCGTGTCGTGGAAGTCGCTGGGCCGGGGATCGAGACTCTTCGCCGCCGGCCCGTCGCCGTGGCCGGCCGCGCCGTGACAGAGGGCGCATTGGGCGGCGAAGAGGGCAGCGCCCTGCCCGAGATCGGGCGGGCGTCTGGGCGCGACCTCGATCTGGTAGGCGGTGATGAGGGCCCAGCGCAGCTCGCCGGCCAGCGTGGCCACGTCCGCGTCGGGGCGCTTGTCGCGCACGAGCGTGATGAGCCGGTCGGCCCGCGCCAGAAGCGCCGCCCGCTCGGGCCGCGGGGCCAGGCGCATGAGGAGGGCGCGGGCCTGGGTCACGAACTCCAGCTCCTCCTTGTACTCGGCCGCGTCGAGCACCCGGCCGTCCTTCACCGCGCCCGGATAGTCCACCGCCACGTAGTCGAGCATGTGGAGGATGAGGGGGCCGGGATCGGCCTCGCCCGCGGGAGGTCCCCCCGCGGGAGGTCCCCCCGCTGGAGATCCCATGGACTGGGCCGCGGAGGGCGCCGGCCCCACGGCGGAGAGCAGCAGCACGAGCGCGGCGAGTCGGAACATGTTAGCTACACCTAATCATAATAGTCTTTCAACCCTAAATCCAGGCAGCCCTAAATCCAGGCCGGCGCCGTTCCTCGCGGGTTGACGCGCCCGCGGGCCCGCCCGCATGATGCCGCCATGCCCTCTCCGTCCCGGCTCTCCGCGCTCGTCGGTCTCGTTCTCGTCGGTCTCGCCCCGCTGTCCGTCGCCGCCGCCGCGGACACGCCACGGCGCGGCGGTGTTCTCATCACCATGGTGGCCGAGGATCCGCCACAGGGCTTCAACGTCCACGAGTCGTCCACCATCAGCGTGGTCTGGCCGTCCAGCCCCTGCTTCAACAACCTGGTGATCTTCGATCCCGCCAAGCGCCTCGAGACGGCGGAGGGCCTCCTCCCCGAGCTGGCCGAGAAGTGGTCCTGGCAGGACAACTACCGGAACCTCGTGTTCTTCCTGCGGAAGAACGTGAAGTGGCATGACGGGCAACCGTTCACCTCGAGGGACGTCAAGTTCACCTTCGACCTGGTGCGCGAGGCGCCCGACAGCGCGCAGAAGCTCCGGGTCAATCCCCGGAAAGACTGGTACGCCAATGTCGAGGCCATCGAGGCGGCCGATCCGCATACGGTGGTCTTCCGGCTGAAGCGGCCCCAGCCGGGCTTCCTCACCCTGCTCGCCAGCGGCCAGTCGCCGATCTTCCCCGCGCACGTGCCCATCGCCGAGCAGCGGACGCGGTGCGTGGGCACCGGGCCGTTCCGCCTGAAGGAGTGGCGCCGGAACGAGTTCGTCGAATACGTGCGCAACCCCGACTACTTCGTGCCCGGCCGGCCCTACCTGGACGGCCTGCGCTACGTGATCGTCACCGAACGGGGCACGCGGGCGCTGGCGCTGCAGGCGGGCCGGATCGACTCCGCGAGCCCGGGCGACATCACGGTCAATATCGCCTCGCAGATCAAGGCCGCGGTGCCGTCCATGGTGGTGCAGGAGGTCGGCAGCGGGGTCGTGAACAATATCCTGATGAGCCACACCAAGCCGCCCTTCAACGACCCGAAGCTCCGCCGCGCGGTGAGCCTGGCCCTGGACCGGGCGGCCTTCATCAAGTCGGTGGCCAATGGCGGCGGCATGATCGGCGGGGCGATGGCGCCGCCGCCCATCGGCTCCTGGGGCATCACGCAGAAGGACCTCACCACCATCCAGGGAACGCCCGAGGCGGGCAAGGCCCAGGCGCGCAAGCTCCTGGCCGAGCTCGGCTACGGACCCGGCAAGCCGCTCAAGGTGGACGCCATCACCCGGACGCTCGCGAGCTACATCGACCTCTCCGGCTGGGTGATCGGCGAGCTGAAGGGGGTCGGCATCGAGGTCAACCTCAAGCCGCTCGACCCCGTGCAGTGGTACAACGCGCTCACCCGGCGGGAGTTCACCTTCGGCATCGCGGTGAGCGGGATCGGGCTGGACGAGCCCGATGCGGTGCTGGTGGAGAACTTCACCTGCGGCTCGGTGCGCAACTACATCAACTACTGCAATGAGCCGCTGGGCGCCCTGATCGAGAAGCAGTCAATGGAGCTGGATCCGAAGAAGCGACGGGCTCAGGTGGCGGACATTCTCAAGCGCCTCGAGGCGGAGGCGGCGCGCCCGGTGGTGGCCTGGCTCATGAGCCCCTTCGTCCACTGGCCCCACGTGAAGGGCCTCACCGCGCATCACTCGATCTACAACTTCGGGCGCATGCAGGACGTCTGGCTCGACCGCGAGGCCGGCCGCTAGATCTGGGAGTAGCCGCTCCCGGTGGAGTCCACGCCGCGGCCTTTCGCCTCGGTGATCCAGCCGTGCTCCTTGAGGATTTCCTGGCTATAGGTCACCCGGCCGGTGATCTGCTCGCAGGGCAGCGTGGCGAGGAGCAACGCGGCGCGCGCCATCAGGATGGGCGGCTCCCCGCGCGGGTCGTCCAGGCTGCGCACGAGCTTGTGATGCACGGTGCCCGGCGTGGGCACCACCTGGGACGGTGACACCGCGGTGACCGAGATCCCGTGGGCATACACCTCGCGGGCCAGCCCCTGGGTGAAGCGCTCCAGCGCCGCCTTCTCCGCGCCGTAGCACGTGCCTCCGGTATAGCGCTCCGGCTCCGGGTACGGCCCGCGCCCAGGCCCGATGGCCGAGCCCGAAGAGATATTCACGATGCTGCCCCGCCGGCGAGGGACCATGTCGGTGAGGACCAGCTTGCTGAGGATGAAGGGCGCGTGCACGTTCACCGCCCAGGAGCGCAGCCACTTGTTGACGGGATAGTCCTGGACCGGGATGAAGTAGGTCAGCGCGGCATTGTTGACGAGCACGTCCACCGGGCCATAGGCTTTCCGCGCGGCCTCGAGCAGGCGCTCGCACTCGGCGGCCTCGGAGATGTCCACCGCCACCGCGGTGGCCGCGCCGCCGGCCTTCCGGATCTCGCCCACCGTGTGCTCGAGCGAGCCCTCCAGCGGGTGGTCCCCTTCGCGTAGCGTCCGCGCCGCGCACACCACGCGGCCGCCCTCGGCGGCAAAGAGCCGGGCGATGTCGGCGCCGATGCCCCGGCTCGCGCCCGTGACCACGATCACTTTCCCGTCGAGTTTCCCCATGGGGTCTACGGGCATCGCGCGCGCTACTGGCTCATGCCCGTCAGCTCGATGACCTTGCCGGCGCGGAGCACGCTCATCGTGAATGGGGTGCCCGGCGCCCCGCTGGCCAACAGGTTGCGGATCCTCTCGATATGGTCCTCTGACAGGACCGGAATGCCGGCGACGGAGAGGATGATGTCGCCGCCCAGGGCCACTTCCTTCCCGCTGATGGTGACTATTTTGCTGCCCCCCTGCAGGCCCATGTTCGACGCCATCGAGCCCTGGGCGACCACCTTGACGAGAAACCCGGCGGGCGCGGGGACGTTCAGGAGGGCCGCGAGCTCGCCGGTGAGCAAGAGCCCCTGGAGGGCGCCCCAGAAAACTTTTCGGGGGACCAGGAGGTTCTTCGCGCTATTGATCGACACGACAAAGCCCAGACCCTCGCTGCCGCCGCCCTTCGAGATGTTCTGGCTGACGATGGCGATGACCTCCCCCGCCATGTTGAACACGGGGCCACCGGAGTTGCCGGTATTGATCGTGGCCGTGGTCTGAAGGAACTCCGCCAGGGGCATGTCGGGAAAGATCGTCTTGGGCGGCCAGCGCGCGCTGATCCAGCCCACGCTCATCGAATAGGCGAGCCCGTAGGGGGCGCCGACGATCATGACCTGCTGGCCGACCTGCACCGTGTCGGAGTCACCCGTCCGCGCCACCCGCATGGCCGCGGTCACGCGCTCGAGCTGGAGGAGCGAGACGTCGGCGGCCGAATTGGCCGAGAGGAGCGTGGCCCGGACGACCTCACCCCCGATGCCCTCGACGGTGATCTCGTCCATGCCGTTGACGACGTGGGCCGACGTCACCACCCGGCCGTCGCTGGAGATCAGAACCCCGGAGCCCGTCTCCTTGAACGCGGTGACGCCTCCGGCACCGACGTCGCGCCCCTTGGCCCGCACGACGACGACCGAGGGACTCACCCTACGGAAAGTCTCCTCCAGGTTCTGGGCTCGAGCCTCGAGCGCGAAGCCCGGCAGCAGGGCGAAGGCGACGGCACAGAGCTTGTTCACGGACAGTAAGTTAGAGCGTTCGTCCCCGAGAGGCAAGGGGGCTCAGCCGGACGGCGGCCCGAGGCGGCGCAGCCGGCGTGAGAGATTCCGGAGGCGCCGCGGGAGCTCGGCCGGCGAGATATACCATTCCAGGCGAGCGGTGGGGACAAACCGATCCACGCCACGTCGGGAGCGGCGAACCAGCCATCCCGCGGCGAGAGCTAGCTGGCGAACGGCGATCGCCAGCAGCAAGGCGGTCCGTTCACGCCGGGTGAGCCGCGCCCGGCGCGCGAGAACCCGATGCGCGGAGAGGTAGGCCATGCGCTGACCGAGCGTGTACCGGTTCGTCGAAGAGATGCTGCCCCGGTAGAACCGCTTGCGGCAGAGGGGACGGGGCTCGTGGACAAAGCCACCCAGCAAGGCGAGGCGGAACAGCCAGAGGTCATCGGCGTAGACGCCCCACGGCCCCGCCTCGAGGCCGCCCACCGCCCGGATCGCTCCGCTCCGGACCACCCCGCGGAACGGAATGAACTTCTCGTCCTCGGTCCACCAGAGGTAGCGGAGGCCGCGCTGCAGCCGCGTGGTGGCGCGGCCGAGGGCCGCGTTCCCCCCGTAGTTACGGAGGACGCTCCCACGCTCGTCGATAGCCAGCGTGGTGGAGTACGCGAGCACCGCGTCCCGGTGCGCTTCGAGGAGGGCGACGAGGGTCCCGACATAGGCCGGGTCGTAGACGTCATCGTGCGGCACCCACAGGAAATAGTCGCCGGTGGCATAGGGGAGCAGCGAGTTGTAGTTCGCGATCCACCCCAGGCGTTGCGGGTGTCGCTCGACACGGCACCGGGCATCCCGACGGGCGAAGTCACGGCAGATGTCCCCGGTCCCGTCCGACGACGCGTCGTCGGAGATGACCATCTCGAGATTGGGATAGTCCTGCGCCGCGATCGACGCGAGCGTCTCCGGCAAGAAGCGCTCGGAATTGTGGACGGGAAGCCCGATGACGACTTTGGGCGCGTGGCGAGTCACGGACGGGCCACCCGGTCAGCCGCGTCCACCGCGAAGAGCGGGGCGGTGGTGAGTTTCCCGGTATTCACCGAATGGTATCCGTCCGCGGACTGGACCCCGGTGTCGTCGCGGCGGTGCAGCACGCTCGCGGGGTCGGTGATATCGGTCTGCCCCCAGCTGAAGATGACACCGGCATCGACGGTCCGCACGTCGGCGCGCGCGAGGCCGGGCACGAGCCGATCGAAGGCGTCGAGGACCCGTCGCCCGATGACGAGCTGTTCGCCCGGCGGCAGGCGGCCCGTGCACGCGGCGGCCCAGTCCACGGGCGGCTCGACCTCGGTGCTCCAGCCGCGGAGACATTCCGGATACCACGAGACATAGGTCTCGCCGCCGGAGTAGGCGGCGACGTCGCCATACGGACCCAGGACAAAGGACAGGGAGGGCATGCCGCGGAGAAGGTCCGGCCGTGTCACCATCACCCGGTACTTCAGCCGATGCACCCAGGGGCGCGTGGGCATGAGTCCGAGCCCGCGATCGATATTGAGCCGCCCATCCCACAGCGCGTTCACGACCTGGTCACCGTCGAGACGCCAGCGTTCCCCCGCCGCCGAGTCTCCCTCGACGCGGAAGCCGGCGCGCGTGCGCACGACTTCACGAATGCGACGGCCCAGGCGCAGACGGATCCGTGAATGCGCGGAAAGGACACGCCGGAGCACCGCCGCGGTTTCGCGGAGATCCACCGATACTTCGGCGGTCGCGAAGCCGGCCTGCACGCGCTCGGCGGCCGCGAAGGCCGAATACTCGGCCCGCTCCAGCGGGCGCCAGAGCGGCTTGGGCTCGAGGCCGAGATAGTCGCCGCCGGCCCGCACGCCGTCCTCGTACAGCCGCTCCACCGCGGCATAGTGGGCGGCCAGCTCCGCCGGCGGCAGCGCGGAGTCATGGGGGACCAGGTAGGTGAAGGGCTCGGAAAGGGAGGGACGATCCAGCGCCCCCGCCGTCCAGTCGGATAGCAAGCGACGGTAGGCGAGCGCGCCCTCGATCATCAACCTCGCGGTACGAAGCGTCGCGTCCTTCGCATAGACGAAACCGAGGTGGATCTTCCCCTCGTTCCGCAGGCTGGCGCGATTGAGGGGCTCGAGGTCCTGATCGAGGAGATCGACGTCGAACCCCCGACGCGCCAGCTCGAGCGCGATGCAGGTGCCTTGCAATCCCGCGCCCAGAACCGCGATCGGCACGCCGGCAGTATATCTCCGGCAAGGGCTCGGCGCGGAACGCTAAGGCGCGGTGGCCACCCGGTTGAGCGGGGGCTCGCCCCGCGCCGCCCGCTCGATATTGCCCGCGATGACGTCCGCGCGCGCGGCCAGCATGCCCTCGGTCCAGCCCGAAACATGCGGGGTCATCAAGACATTGGGCAGCTCGTGGAAGGGCCGGCGGCCGGGGAAGGTCGGGCCGGGCGCGGTGGGGTAGCGATACCAGACGTCCAGCGCGGCGCCGGCGATGGTCCCGCCGGCGAGGGCCTGGTAGAGCGCGTCCTCGTCGAGGACCTCGCCCCGGGCCACGTTGACGATCATGGCGCTCCGCTTCATGAGGGCGAGCTCGCGCGCGCCCACCAGGCCGCGCGTCTCCGGGGTGAGCGCGAGCGTGATGGCGAGGTAGTCCGACGCGCGCAGGAGGTCATCCAGCGACTCGGGCCCGCCCAGAACGGCCAGGCCCTCGGCGCCGGTTCCCCGCGGCTCACGCCGGATGGCGTGGATCTCCATGTCGAAGGCGCGGGCGCGGCGCGCCACCGCCTGCCCGATGCGGCCGTAGCCGAGGATGCCCAGCGTCTTGCCGGTCAGCTCGGGCGCGGTCGGCGGCGGTGGGGCGTCATGCGACCAGGCCGCCTCCCAGCGGCCCCGGCGGAGACTCGCGTCGAGCCGGCCGAAGCCCCGATTCAGGCTCAGCATCGCGCCGAGCACGTACTCCGCGATGCCGGCCTCGTGCCCATAGGCATTGGCGAGGGACGCGCCGGCGGGCAAGGCGGCGCGCTCGATGCGGTCCGTCCCCGCACCGGGCACCTGGACGAGACGGAGGCGGGTGGCCGCGGCCCCCATGGCGGGGGTGAAGGCCATGCCGACGAGCACGTCCACCTCGGGCAGCCGCGCGACGATGTCCCCCTCGTCCGCCAGCACGAGCTCGCAAGCGGTGGTGAGGCGCGCGCGCACCGGCTCGACGAAGCACGCCGCGAAGCCGCCCACGAAGGCGACGCGGAGCGGCGGGGGCGTGCCGGTCACGTGAGTACCATCTGGGTCTGGATGGTGAGCGAGAGCAGCCGGCCGCCGTCGTCGGTAACGCGCGTCTGCCAGACCTGGGTACGCTTGCCGCGATGGAGCGGCGTGGACTCGGCATGCGCGGCGCCGGAGCGACCCGCGGCGAAGAAATTGGTCTTGGACTCGAGCGTGGTGGTGGTGGCGCCCGCGGGCAGGTTGAGCACGGTGGCCACCGCGCCCACCGTGTCCGCGAAGGCCATGAGGGTGCCTCCGTGCAGGGCGCCTCCGACGGTGCGGAGGGTGTCGCGGATCGGGAGCCGCGCGCGCACCCGGTCCGGCGCTGTCTCCACGAACTCGATCCCGAGATGCTCTCCCAGGGTCCCCTTCCACTGCTCGGTCATCAGCGCGGGATCCAGGCCGCTACCGGTCATTGGGATACCTCCTCTGCGTGTGAATGGTCCTCATCGTCGCCGGGAAGCGGCCCCGCTTCAATTACCCCGGAGGTAATGTCCCACATTCACCCTGCGGTGTAGACTCCCGGCATGCAACGGACACGGGACGGGCTGCGCGCGAATCGGGTCCGTGCGGGCCGCCCCGAGGCCGAGGTGTCGGCGCGCCACCTCTCCTTCATCGAGACGGGCCGCGCGCAGCCGAGCCGCGAGATGCTCTTGCTGCTGGCGCGCGTGCTGGAAGTCCCGCCGCGGGCCCGCAACGAGCTGCTCCTCGCGGCCGGCTTCGCCCCCATGTATCGCGAGCGGGCGCTCGACACCCCCGAGATGGCGCAGGTCCGGCGGGCGCTCGATTTCATGCTGCGCCAGCAGGAGCCCTACCCCGGCCTCGTAGTGGACGGCCGCTGGAATATCCTGCTCACCAACCAGGGCGCGCAGCGGCTCGTCGGCCTCTTCCTCGATCCCGCCGAGGCGGCCGCGCTGGGCCCGCCCAACGCCATGCGCCTCTTCTGCCCCCCCCGCGGCATGCGGCCCTATATCGTGAACTGGGAGTCCACCGCCGCCGCCCTCATCCAGTGGCTTCACCGCGACCTCCTGCGCAGCGCGGGCGATCCCGAGACCGTGCGCCTCCTCGAGGAGCTCTTGGCGTACCCCGATATACCCCGCCACTGGCGGACGGTCGATCTGGATGCGTCGACGGCGCCCTTCCTCGCGGTGGAGCTCGCCAAGGGCGACCTGCGGCTGTCCTTCTTCTCGACGCTGGCCGGCCTCGGCGTCCCCTACGACATCACGCTCCACGAGCTGCGGGTGGAGTGCTTCTTCCCCGCCGACGCCGCCAGTGAAGCCCTGCTCCGCCGTCTCGGGCGCCCGACCGACGAGGGAGGCTAGAGCCCGCCCCACACCTCGTGGGCCAGCTCGACACAGAGGGCGAGCTTGGCGCGCTGCTGCTCCACCCCGACCGCGTTACCCTCGACGGTCGAGGAGAAGCCGCACTGGGGGCTCAGGCAGAGCTGCTCGAGGGGGACGTACTTCGCCGCCTCGTCGAGCCGCCGCTTGAGGTCGTCCTTCCTCTCGAGCGTGCCCGATTTCGACGTCACCAGCCCCAGCACCACCCGCACCCCCTTCGGCACGTGGCGGAGGGGCGAGAAGTCGCCCGAGCGCGCGTCATCGAACTCGAGGAAGAAGCCGTCGTAGGGCAACTGGGTGAAGATGGTCTCGGCCACCTTCTCGTAGCCGCCCTGCGCGCGCCACGACGAGCGGAAGTTGCCGCGGCAAAGATGCGTGCAGACGGTGAGATCGCGGGGCTGGTCGCGCAGCACGCCCCGGACCATCTTGACGGACAGCGCGAGCTGCGCGTCGGGATCGTCCCCCCGCTGGCGCCCCTGCTCGCGCATCGACTCGTCACAGAGATAGGCCAGGCTCACGTCGTCGAGCTGGAGATAGCGGCAGCCCGCCGCGTAGAGGTCGGCGATCTCCGCGCGATAGGCGGCGACGGTGTCCTCGGCGAAGCTGTCGAGGCTGCGATAGATTTGCCGATCAATGTTGGCCGCCCCGACTTGGGTGTAGAGCATGGACGGCGACGGGATGGTGAGCTTGGCGGTGCGTTGCACCACCGAGCGGAGGAAGCGGAACCCCTCGACGAAGATGGGCCGCGGCCGGGTGACCCGCGCGGTCACGGAGAGATCGGGACGCGTGAAGAACATCTCCCCCGAGGCGCCGGTGAAAGTCACCGGCAGCGTCTTGCCCTCGCTGGACAGCCCGCCGAGCTGGAGCAGGAAGTCCATGTGCCAGGCCTTCCGGCGCGCCTCGCCGTCGGTGATGCCCTGGAGCCCGACGCCTTCCTGCAGCGCGACGGCGTCGCGGATGGCCGCGTCCTCGGCGGCGCGGAGCGCGTCGGCGGTCGCGCGCCCGGCCTCGCGCTCGAGGCGCAGCGCCTTGAGCGCGGGTGGACGCAGCAGGCTGCCGACATGATCGGCGCGGAATGGGGGCCGCGGGTCCGGCATGGCGGCCATCCTAGCATCGTTGGGGCTGGCATCGGCAGGAGGGCCCCGCGGCCGGAGCCCTCCTGCCGCTTCGAGCCGCCCTAGCGCGCGGGCTTGTCCACCGCCGCGTAGATCATGTCCTTGAGGAGCGCCCGGTAGTACACGCGCTGCTTGGGCGACTGCATCATGAAGACCACGAACATGTTCTCCTTCGG
>WNFK01225096.1_pt1 | contig 14514 bp, 20 predicted proteins | sample 5400281 | NCBI WGS metagenome assembly WNFK01 (sample SAMN13153350, study PRJNA577476) | soil metagenome | isolation source: 20 cm soil on Douglas fir-dominated hillslope | place: USA:California | collected 2013-09-17 | reverse complement strand
TGAGCTCGTCGAGTCCCGCGCCGGCGGGAACGAACGGCGCGGCGCTGTCGGCCTCGGGCTCGGCGGGGCGTTGGGTGAGCAGTGCTCGGAATCGCTGAACCCCGGGATCGCGCGTATCGTTCAATAGCTCGCGATTCTCGTGAACGAGCCGCCAGAGCGTGTCGTAGAGAATCTGCCAGCGCGAGGGATCGGATGCCGCCGCGGCCTGCTGCGCAAGCTCTACGAATTGCCGCGGTACCTTGACCGTGCTGGCCGGTGCCGGGTGGTCGTCGAGAGACGGCTGCCGCGACGGCGACGCCTCGTGCCATCGCACCTGCGCGGGTGGCGTTGCGTCTCGCAGGAGCGCGCGCGCCGCGGCCTGCCAGCTCTCGAACGTCGGCTCGATCTCGACCGTCTTCATCGTGACGTGGACCGCATCATGAAGATCGACCGCTTGTCGAGGATGTTGATCCCGGCGATCAGCCTATCGTCAGCGGCATCCGGGAGGACGACGACGACCTCGTCGGTCTCGTCCAGCACCGCGGCCTTCTCCGGCTCCAGGTTCGGAAACCACACCCACTGAGCCGTCACGCGGAATGCGCGTCCCGCTCCCCGACGGAGATCGCCGGAGATGTCTCTGAGTAGCGCGTCCAGCGCCAGACGCAGGTTACGGCGGATTGTGTCGCGCACCAGTGTCCCATCATCCGACGTCCAGCTGTCTTCGCCGGCCAATGACCGCTCGTCGCCCACGCCCGCGTGGTATCGGCTCTTCCACATCGGCTTACCATCCGGGCTGATCAGCGATGCGTGCAGACCGACCCACAAGCGCGCGCGGCTCTGGCCGATGAAGGTCATGACCGCGAAGGGAACGACCTCGATCGTGCTGGTGCCGGCTGCGCCGGTGGAGACGATCCGGTTCGCGTAGGTGTTTCGCGCGAGCTGATCCGCCAGTATCTCCTCGGTGAACCCGCGAAGGTCGACCGTGAGGTGTGTCCGCGCGTCCCTGGTCTTCGTGTCCGCGATGTTCTGCGCCACGCCATGCGCCACCAGGAGCCCGAGGAGACCGAAGGCATTGAGATCCTCGGCGTGAGCCTCGCGCTGGTGCCCCGACACGTACACTGCGGTGGCCGGGATCTGGTAGGTGCCGAAAGGCAGCTGCGAAAAGGGGAGTGCCTCGTCCGATAGCCGAATCGAGATCGGGCCCTTCACATCCGGCATCGGCGCACTCATTGCGTGCCCGCAGCCAGCGGCGACGAGGGCCGCGAGCATGACGACCGCGCGGTGACGCATATATCTACTCCTCATCGTATCAACCGTCCAAAACCTACTCGATGCCCCGGTACCAGCCGACGGGCGGAGGAGCCTGCTGCTGTGCCCTGGTCCAGCCGCGACTACGCAGGCAGGCGCGGTAGACGTCTTCGAGGAAGATTCCGTACTGCGGGCTGGCTTCTTTGGAGCACGCCGAGCTATCGCGGTTGAAGTCGTCCTGCGACGCGCCGGTCTTGCCCCAGTAGTGGAGTCCGCAGCCGCCCAGGCCCGCCAGGAGGGCGAGCGCGAGGCCGACGCGCCGCGCCTGGATCATCGCGTGACGAGCGCGAACCGGACGTGGATGTCGCGCGGGTCGAGCGCCATCTTCGCGGCGACCTGCTCGACGATCTGGGTCACGACCTGGCGGAACGCGCTGTTCATCAGACGATCGACGCTGGTCGCATGACTGATGCCCCAGGCGCTCTCGTCGCGATCGCCCATGCTGACAACGTTGTCGAACGCTACATCCCCGGTCTGCACGCGCACCAGGGTGACTTCGAGCGTGACCGACCGCCGGCTGATGACCGTCCATCCGACATCGTTCGTGATCTCGAAGACGAGCACTCGCCCGCCGAGAACGTAGCGCACCCCGGCCTGTTCGCCGGCGGCGCGCATGTCGGCGGGCTTGTCCTTGGTGAGAATCTTCGCGATCGGCTTGCTCTCGACGCCGGCTCGGGTGAACTCCTCGACGAACAGCATTTGAACGAGGTCGGCCATGGGCACGAACTCCTGGCCCTTGTACGTCATCCCGAATCGCCACGAGCCCTGACGCATGACGTAGGTGAGATTGTCGGGGTCCGACTGGACGACGGTGGCGCGACGGTCTTCAGGCTTGGCCACGCCCAGCGTGATCCCTTTCAGGGAGTCGGCCTGTGGGAGGCGATACAGAGCGGGCGAGTAGTTCATCTCCAGCGAGCGCGTGCAGCCGGCGAATACGGCCAGAGCCAGGAGCCCGAGCGTCAGACGGGTCAACAACGGGTCGCGGGAGATTCTAGCGCGGTCAGCGTTTCCGGTCGCGACCGAAAAAGCCGTCTTTAGGTCGGGCGTGAGCGTGGAAGTGGTCAGGGATATTGCGCATGTGGCCGTCCACCCAGAACTCGCCGATTTGCGCCGTGGCTACCTCGCGCAGACGCTCGCGCATGTGCGCGACGTGCGCCTCCGGGGGAGCCGTGCCGTGGAAGCGCCACACCACCATCGGCGTCTCGCAGATCTCGCACTCGGCGATCCAGCAGATGTCGTCCTCGAAGAACCAGGGCGTCAGCTTCAGGGCGCGGCACAGGTCGCAGTCCTTGACGCGGATGAACTCGGGATTGGCGGGGGTGGATTCGCTCATGGCCCAATACCCTACCGCAACCTTGAGTCCGCGTGCCGATCGTTCGCCAAGCCTCAGCGGCCGTCCGACGGCGCGGCGCGCAGGATCATGCAGGTGCTCACGGCGTGGGCCACGAGCTTGTCACCGCTATCGAGGACGTCGCACTCGATGAGGCCGAGCGTGCGGCCGGCGTTCTTCACCTTGGCGCGCGCCGAGATGCGGCCGGTGCGGACGGCTCTGAGGAAGTTCACCTTCATCTCGACGGTCGTGTAGCTCTCTCCCTCGCCGAGCGTCGTCATGTAAGCCCAGCCCATCGCCGCGTCGGCGACCGCGGCGAGAACGCCGCCCTGGACGGTGCCCATCGGGTTTCCGTGCGCGGCCGTCGCGTCGAGCTCCACGAGGGCCTCGCCGCCACTGAACGACGCGAGCCGCATGCCGAGCAAGGTCGCCGCCGCCGGCGGCGGCACCTCGCCCCGCAGCATCGCCTCCATGCCGTCCACCATCTTCGCCATCGTCACGCCCCCTTGAACGATTCGATTCGACTCGCGCCTGCCGGCGCGTCACTCTAGGCGCCCGCGCTGCCGGCCGTCAATCCGTCGGGGCTGGCTCGCTTCGATCGGTCTGCTAGGATCGTGAGCGTGATCGCGCTTGCCCTGGTACTGGTGTCCCTCGGGGCTGGAGATCACGATCGCTCGCTCGCCTTCGGCGGCACCACGCGAACCTACTTCGTGCACGTCCCGCCGCGTGTGAGCGAGGGACAGCCCTTGCCGGTCGTGCTCGCGTTTCACGGTGGCGGCGGCGACGCGTCCGGTTTCAAGGCCTATGCCGGGCTCGACGCGCTGGCCGACCGCGTGGGATTCGTGGTCGTCTATCCCGACGGGTCGGGACGACTCGGCCGCCGGCTGCTGACCTGGAACGCCGGCGGCTGCTGCGGCTACGCCGCGGCGCAGAACGTGGACGACGTCGGCTTCGCGATCGCCGTGCTGCGCGACGTCGCGCGCAACGTGACGGTCGATCCCGCGCGCGTCTATGCCACGGGCCATTCGAACGGCGCCATGATGGCCTACCGCATGGCGATCGACGCGTCCGACCGCATCGCGGCGGTCGCGCCGGTGGCCGGCGCGATGCAGGCGCCGGGCTTCCCGCCGCCGCGCCCGGTGCCCGTGCTCCACATTCACAGCGTCGACGATCCGCGCGCGCTCTACACGGGCGGCCTGGGGCCGCCGTTTCCGGGCACCCAGAGCCGGGTCACCCATCGCGCCGTCGAGCCGGAGCTCCAGAAGTGGGTCGCGCACGACCGCTGTCCCGGCGAGCCGCGGATCGTGGAGCAGCGCACCACGCCCTCGCGCGGCGCACCCGATCACACGGCGACCCTCCTCGTGTGGGGACCGTGTGCCGGCGGCGCGGAAGTGCAGCTCTGGAAGCTGACCGGCGCGGGCCACGGCTGGCCGGGCGGGCACGTGCGGCTCCCCGAGAAGATCATGGGCCCGGAAACCGTCACGATCGACGCGGCCCTGGAAGTCTGGCGGTTCGTCGCCCGCTTCCGTCGATCGGACGCGCCCGCGCTCGAAGCCCGCTGAGCACCGCATCTTGGCGGGGCTCCGCGGCCCGGGTGATACGATCGTTGCGGTGTGCGCTGCAGGCCGTCGCGGGGCTGGGGCCCCGCCGGCCGAGGCGCGATCACAAACATCGCGATCATGAACATGATGAAGCAGCGCGGGTTCGGCTACATCGAGATCGTCATCGTGCTCGCGGTGGTGGCCGCCGCGGGATACCTGCTGATGCAGTACTTCACCTCGACCGCGAAGACCGTCGAGAAGCTGCAGCAGGACCGTCCGCTCGCGCGCACGAGGCTCGCGGCCGACCAGGCCACCCTGACCACCGTGCAGGGCCTCGTGCGGAGCTACCAGGCGGAGAAAGGCCAGCTTCCGCCGGACAAGACGACGGTCGTCGGGCTACTCGCCGGACCGCCGCGGTTTCAGTGCCCCGGCAACGACTTCGAGTACGATCCCGCCACGGGCACGCTCGGCCTCACGATCACCGACGACTCGCGCTGCTGACCTGACGCGGCTCGCTCCGCCCGTCCGCTCGTGACACCGGGAATCGCCGCGGCGCATGCGTTACACTCAACGGGATGAGCGAGGAGCCCAGAGAAAAGCCCAGCAACTTCATCCGGGAGATCGTCCTGGAGCACAACGCCAGCGGGCGTTTCGGCGGCGACGTGATCACGCGCTTTCCGCCGGAGCCCAACGGCTATCTCCATATCGGTCACGCCCAGGCGATCTCGATCGATTTCGGTATCGCGCGCGAGTTCGGCGGCCGCTGCCACCTCAGGTTCGACGACACCAACCCCGCGAAGGAAAGCCAGGAGTACGTCGACTCGATCATCGACACCGTACGCTGGCTGGGCTACGACTGGGGCAAGCATCTCTACTACGCGAGCGACTACTTCGAGCAGCTCTATGCGTGGGCGGTCCAGCTCATCAAGGCGGGCAAGGCGTACGTCGACGATCTGACGCAGGAGCAGATCTCGGACTATCGCGGCACCCTGACCGAGCCGGGGCGTGAGAGCCCGTACCGCAGCCGGTCGGTCGAGGAGAACCTGGATCTGTTCGCGCGCATGCGCGCGGGCGAGTTCGACGACGGCACCAAGACCCTGCGCGCGAAGATCGACATGACGGCGGGCAACATCAACCTGCGCGATCCGGTCATGTACCGGATCCGCAAGGCCTCGCATCACCGGACCGGCGACGCCTGGTGCATCTATCCGATGTACGACTGGGCCCACGGCCAGTCGGACTCGATCGAGGGCATCACGCACTCGATCTGTACGCTCGAGTACGAAGACCACCGGCCGCTCTACGACTGGTACCTCGACCAGCTCGGCGTCCATCACCCACAGCAGATCGAGTTCGCGCGGCTGAACCTGTCGCACACGGTTATGTCCAAGCGGAAGCTGCTCGAGCTCGTCCAGCAGGGGCTCGTCACCGGCTGGGACGATCCGCGCATGCCGACGTTGGCGGGGTTGCGGCGGCGGGGCTACACGCCCGAGTCGATCCGTGATTTCGCCGAGCGCGTGGGGACCGCGAAGTCCGCCAAGGTCGTGGACATCGCGTTTCTCGAGCACTGCCTGCGCGAAGATCTCAACCGTCGCGCCGAGCGGCGCATGGCCGTGGTGCGGCCGCTCAAGCTGGTGATCGAGAACTATCCCGAGGGGCAAGTCGAGGCGATGGAGGCGGTCAACAATCCGGAGGACCCCGGCGCCGGAAGCCGCAAGGTGCCGTTCTCAGGCGTCCTCTATATCGAGCAGGACGACTTCCGCGACCCGGCGCCGCCGAAGTACTTCCGCCTCTCGCCCGGCACCGAGGTGCGGCTGCGCTACGCGTACATCGTGAAATGCACCGGCGTGGAGCGTGACAGCGCCGGACAGGTGACGACGGTGCGCTGCACCTACGATCCGGATTCGCGGGGCGGCGACTCACGCGGGCGCCGGGTGAAGGGGACCATCCACTGGGTGTCGGCGTCGCATTCGATCCCGGCCGAGGTGCGTCTCTACGATCATCTCTTCTCCACGCCCAAACCCGACGACGCCGAGGACTGGCACGCCGCGCTGAATCCGGCCTCGCTCGAGGTCGTGCGCGGCGCGCGCCTGGAGCCGGCCCTGGCGGGTTCCGACCGCGGCTCGCGCTTCCAGTTCGAGCGCCAGGGCTACTTCTGCGTCGACGAGCGCGACTCGTCCCCGTCACGGCTCGTGTTCAACCGCACGGTGGGGCTCCGCGACACGTGGGCCAAGATCGAGAGCAAAGGGTAGGCGAAGCTCTCAGCCTCCCCACAGGCGCTGCCACCACTTCCGCGGATCGCCGGGCAGGTCGCCATATTCGGCGCGCATCTTCCCGCGGATCTCGTCGATCGACCAGCCGGTGAGCGCGCCCAAGCTTTCGGCCTCGCGATCGGCGCGTCGGCGCAGCTCCTCGCTGTATCGCGTGGCGGCCTCGCAGGCTTCCGCGCCCTTCCAGGGGTGGCGCAGGATATAGCGCCCCTGGAAGTTCGACCGATCCGCGGTCTCCTGAAAGACGAGGTCCTCGGGGAAGTGGCCGGCGTCGTAGCGCAGGTGGGGCCGCGTCACGAAGACGTCGACCGCGCCGCCCGGGAAGCGACGGCCGCGCGGACCCGGGATGAACGGACCGCCCGGGGTTGCCTCCACCCAGAACACGCCGAGCTGACGAAGCTCGTCGGATGTCAGCGGCTCCGCCGCGCAGGGATCGCACCAGCCCATATCCCAGGCGTATTCGAGGAAGACCGCGCGCATGTCCTCCTTCTTGACCTGCCGCGCGAACATATCGCGATAGAAGCGCGGAAACTCCTCACGCACGAACAGGGGAAGCTCGGCGTCGCTGGGCAGCCGCACTGTCCGATAGTTCGTGGTCTCCACGCGGCCTCGGCGCGTCAGCGCGTAGACGAAGAGCTCCTGCGGCCCGGCCGCGTTCACGGTGCCCAGCCGGATCGGCAGCATGAACTTGGGCGAGGCGTACGCGACCTGGAGTGGACGGAGGTAGGTTCATGTTCTGCTTGATGTAGCTGCCGAGGATGGCCGAGGCGCCGCTCGGGATGCGGTAGCCGTTCTCACGCAGCCAGGTCTCGAGCCCGGAGCTCTCCCGAGCCGATAGAATCAGGATGTCGTACTCCCCGACCGTGTAACGCGCTTCAATCGTGACGCCCCGGCTCTTGGCCCGGACGTCGGCGTCGCGCGCGAATGATCCCGCCGCTGCCGGCGATTGCGCCTGTTCCCGAATGAGCATCCGAGGCTGGCAGGGGTTCTCGTCGAAGTACTCGACCAGGCGCGGAGCCGTGTAGGCGTCCAGGTGCTCGATGGTCGCCCGCTCGCCGACGTGGATCTGCCCCTTTTCGAGGAGAGTCGGCACGGGCACGACGACGGCGAACTCCTTGGGATCGCCTTTGAAATCGCTGGCCATCGTGAGCACGGTCTTGTCGTCGTTCCTGACCAGGACGACCTGCGAGGCCTGGTTGAACAGCTTGGTATCGGCCTTGGCGACGTAGAAGCCGCAGAAGGCGAGCACCGCCGGCGCCGAGGCCAACGCAGCCATCGCACTCACTCCCAGGAACAGTAGCCGCTTCATACCGAGCTCCTTTCCACTGCTGGACGGAATCCAGCGGGTTCGTCCTGAGATCGCGCTTCCGAGGCCGTGTCGACTCGCGAGCTCGGCGAGGGCCATTGATAGCGCTGTCCAGGCAGCAGCCAGTCGATGACGGGGACAAGCACGGAGGCGACCGCCAGGGACCAGAGAAGGCCGTTCGTCCTGAACAGCACGAACTGGACGACGTACGCGCCGGCGGCGACCAGGCCGGCGAAGAGGGCGCGACCCACTCGCGAGTCCGGGGTCGTCTTGGGATCCGAGATCATGAAGAACGCAAACAGGATGAGCGCCCCGCTCTCGAGCCGATGGACCGGGATGACAAGCGGCTCGCCCAACCACGTCGATCGGCCCAGCAGCAGCGCGGCCCAGGCGCCGAGGAACATCAAGGTCACATCGGCCCGACCGGCCCGCGTGACCACCAGGCAGCCGGCCGACGCCATGAGGAACCCGAATGTCGCCGCGCTCCCCCACTGGCCCGGCGACACCCACACCTGCCCAGTGACCAGCATCATCGCGACGAGGCCGAAATTCGTGGGGTTGAAGACGTGCTTGCCACGCCAGCGCAGAGCGAACTTGCTGACGATCGCCGCGGTCGCCGTGAGGATGGCCAGGAGCGGCTCGTTGGCGCGGCACAGCAAGCAGAGGGAAAGCCCAGAGATCAATGCGCTCTTCGGGTCGAAACGCGACAACCCCCAGGTCCGCCCACAGACGTACTGGGCGGCGAGTGCCGCGCCGAGGATGACCAGCGCGCGGTCCGGGCTCACGCCGAAGTCCAGCCAGACCATGCCGTAGAGCAGCAAGGCGGCGAGGACCGCGATCTGGTAGAGCCGCGGATCGTGGGGCCCAATCGGCCGGCCGCGGCCGGGCCGGCTCGTTACTTCTCTCATGCCCCGTTGGACCGAGGACACCGCCGAAAGTTCCCGCGCGGCTTCGCGGTGAGCCTGCGGGTGCTAGTATCTACAGCGCCATGACCTCACGGGAGTCGCCCCGGGGCCGAGCGACCGTCATCCAGCCCGACGCAGGCGCGTCGTTCTGGCAACCCGTCCCCGCCAACGGACACGCGGATCCCATGTTGACGCCGGCGAACACGGGATACGAAGCCCTGTCCATCTGCTATCAAACGATCGCGCCGCGGAGCCGCGTGCGGGAGCACTCGCACGGCGACCAGATCGAGCTGCAGATCTGCTTCCGTGGGCGGGGGCGTGTGATGGTCGACGGTGTGAGTCACCCGCTGGTGCCGGGCACCGCGTGCTTCCTCGGCTACGAGGTCAAGCACGAGATCATCAACGAGAGCGATGACGAGCTCGTGATGCTCTGGCTGGTATCGCCCGGGGGCCTCGAGAATTTCTTCAAGGCGATCGGCCGGCCGCGCATGCCGGGAGAGCCCGCGCCCACGCCGTTCGCGCGACCGGCGAACGGCGTCGAGATCGAGCGCGCCTCGGGGATGACGTACAAGCACTCGCCGGATCGCTGAGGCTTCTCCCGACGTGCCGAGAATCGACATCCCCGTGCCGGGTATCCCACAGCCGCTGGCCAGCTACACGCCGGCCACGCGCGCGGGCGATCTGGTTTTCGCGGCGGGACATCTCGCGAGCGATTTCAAGCACGGCGTCGCGCCCGAGGCGCGCCTGGATCCGGCATTTCCCTTCTACGGCTCGTCGATCAAGAAGCAGACGCGCTACGTCCTCGAAAACCTGGCGCGGACGTTCGAGGCAGCCGGCACCTCACTGAATCACATCGTGAAGGCGCAGGTATTTCTCACCGACCTCGCGCACTTCAACGGATTCGACGAGGTGTGGCGTGAATTCTTCCCGACGCCGCCGCCGCGGACGACGATCGGCACCAGCGGCCTGCTGGTTCCCGGCTGCCTGGTCGAGATCGACCTGACCGCCACGATGCCGAGGGCCGCGGCTCGCGTGGTGCGATCCGAGGGCCCGCGCCCGCTGGCGAACTACTCCGAGGCGGTCGTCGCCGGCGATCTCGTCTTTGCCGCCGGCCAGCTCGCCAGCGATTTCAAGGCCGGCGTCCCGCGCGAGGCGCGCCTCGATCCGGCGTTTCCGTTCTATGGGTCGGACATCAAGCGCCAGACGCGCTACATCCTCGAGAACCTGGCGCGGACGTTCGTGGCGGCCGGCACGTCGCTGGATCGTGTGGTCAAAGCCCAGGTGTTCCACACGGACCTGAGCAACTTCTTCGCCTTCGACGAGGTCTGGCGGGAGTTCTTTCCGACACCGCCGCCGCGCACGACGATCGGGACGACCGGGCTTCTCGTGAGGGACACGCTGGTCGAGATCTTCCTAGACCGCTCGCGCACTACACGCCGGCAACACGGGTGGGCGAGCTGGTGTTCGCGGCCGGCCAGATCGCGAGCGACTACAAGACGGGCGTGCCGCGCGAGGCGCGCGGCGACCCCGCGTTTCCTTTCTACGGCTCGGACGTCAAGCGCCAGACGCGCTACGTGCTGGAAAATCTGGCCAAGACGTTCAAGGCCGCCGGCACCTCGCTCGACCAGGTCGTCAAGGCCCAGGTGTTCCACCTCGACCTCGCGAACTTCGCGGGCTTCGACGAGGCGTGGCGCGAGTTCTTTCCCACGCCGCCGCCGCGCACCAGCGTCGGCACGACCGGCTTGCTGGTGCCCGGCACCCTCGTCGAGATCGATCTCATCGCGGCCACGCCCTGAGCGGGCCGCGAGCGCGCCGCGCCTCAGCGACCCTTGAAGGACGGCGTGCGCTTCTCGACGAACGCGCGGATGCCCTCGCGCGCGTCCTCGGTCTCGGAGCAGACGTTCTGGGCGAACGTCTCGAACTCGAGCGCCCCGCGAAGATCCGTCTCCTCGCTGTGGTAGAGCGCGCGCTTGGCCAGCCGGATGGCGACCGGCGGGCCCGAGGCGATCTTGCGCGCCAGCTCGTACGCCGCCGGCATCAGCTCTTCCGGCGCGTAGACCGCGTTCACGATGCCGAGCCGCAGCGCTTCCTGCGCGTCGATGATCTCGCCGGTGAAGATGAGCTCGCACGCCTTGGCCATGCCGACCAGGCGCGGCAGGAAGTAGGTCCCGCCCCAGTCCGGATGGAGCCCGCGCTTGACGAACGCCTGGGTGAACTTCGCGGCGGGCGAGGCCAGTCGAATGTCGCAGCCGAGCGCCAGGTTCATGCCCGCCCCGGCCGCGGCGCCGTTCACCGCCGCGATCACGGGCTTGGACGCATCCCGCATCGCCAGCAGCACGCGATCGCGCAGCGGGGCGACCTTGTCCTCGAGCGGGCGCGCCGGCGCGCGTCCTTCCTTCGAGTCGTTCATGGCCTTGACGTCGCCGCCGGCGCAGAAGCCCTTGCCGGCGCCGGTCACGACCATGACGCGAATATCCGGGTCCTGACTCGCCCGGAGGACCGCGTCGTAGAGGTCGTCGCGGAGTGTGTCGCCGAGGGCGTTGAGACGCTCCGGACGGTTCAGGGTCAAGGTGGCGACGGCATCCTTCACTTCGTAGATCAGGCACTTGTAGTCGGGCATGATGGTCTCCTGTAGGGGCTTCGAATATACCGCGGAGGGCACATGGACTTCTTCGATGTCGTGACCACGCAGCGAGCCATGCGACGGCTCAAGACCGACGCCATCCCCGAGGCCGTGTTGCAGAAGATCATGGATGCCGCGATCTGCGCGCCGAGCGGCGGCAACCGACAGAACTGGAGCTTCGTGGTGGTCCGCGACCCGGCCAAGCGGGCGCGGCTCGGCGAGCTCTATCGTGAGGCGTGGGGCGAGCTGATGAAGGTGCCGTACTACGCCGGCGCGTCGAAGGAGCCGGCGGACAGCCCGGCGGGCAAGATGCTCGGCTCGGCACGCCACCTCGGGGAGCATCTCGGCGAGGCGCCGGCGATCATTCTCGCCTGCGTCACGCTCGATCCGGGCGTGAAAGCCAATCTGACGACCGGCGCGTCGATCTACCCGGCCGTCCAGAACATCATGCTGGCGGCGCGCGCCCTCGGTATCGGCAGCTGCATCACGACCATCCACCGGTTTCGCGACGCGCAGGTCAAGGAGCTACTGGGAATTCCGGCCGACGTCGAGACAGCCGCCCTGATCCCCCTCGGCTATCCTCTTGGAAAATTTGGGCGTCCGCCGCGCCGGCCGGTGCGCGAGGTAGCCTTCGCGGATCGTTGGGGCACGCCACTCTGATCCCTATAATTGAAATGTGGCCCGTATCGAGCGCGCAAGCCCCCATACGATTCGTACCGCGGCCGCGGCCGACGCCCCGGTCATCGCCGATCTCATCCGGCGAGCGTTCGCGGCACAGCCGCGTCCGACCAATCCGCCGTCGAGCGCCCTGAAGGAGACCGGCGCGACCATCGCTGCGCACCTCGCGCGCGGTGGCGGCGCGGTGCTGGAGCGGGGAGGCGTCGTCGTCGGCGCCGTCTTGTGGGAAGTGGAGGACGGCGCCCTCTACATCAGCCGCGTCTCGGTCGATCCGGATTCCCGGCGGCAGGGCATCGCCCGAGCGCTCGTCGACGAAGCCGAGCGCGAAGCGAGGCGCCGGGGTTTCTCCCGCATGACGCTCGGCGTGCGGCTCGAGCTCGTGGAGAACCGCGAGCTCTTCAGATCGTGCGGCTTCGTGGACGCCGAGTTTCGCAGCCACGAGGGCTTCAGCCAGCCCACGTGGGTCCTGATGGAGCGCCGGCTTACCTAGGGGCGTCGGCTCTTACAGATACTTCGTCGGATGATTGATCGTCCGCCACATGTGCGACGACGGGCTCTGATCGAAGCCCAGCCCTTCCTTCGGCTGCTTGAAGTGACGGCCGACGATGTCCGTGAACTCCTCGAGCTCCACACGCACGTTCGGGTCGAACGAGTAGAGGTCGTTCACGGTGATGAGACGTGACGACTCGTACCACTTGTGCTCGCGCGCGCGCCGGTGGGCTTCCTGCAGGTGCGGCTCGGGCGTGTAGTCAGCGCCGAAGAGCCGGATGTAGGAGTCGGGGTACTTGTACCCGTAGGCCTCGTCGGGAAAGAAGCGCAGGACCTGATGATGGCGGATGGCCCAGCTGACTTCCTCGTCGACGTAGGGCTCGACGAGCTGAGCGCCCCAGTAGCCGTGATCACCGCGAATGAATCCCATCGCGGAGATATCGTGGAGCAGGCAGCCCAGCACGATCTTCTCGCTGACGCCGTTCTTCTTGGCGAGGCGCGCGCTCTGGAGCACGTGCGCGGAGGGCCCGAAGCGTAGCTTGAAGAAGTCGAACAGGGTCGGCTTCTCGGGCATGAGCGGCAGCCGCGGATCGGGGCCCATCATGTAGAGCTTGCCCTGGCTCTGCTGCGGCGGCAGCGGCTGGCGCGGATCGCGCTCGCCCGACGTGTAAATCGCCGACTTCACGACGATCCTGTCGAGCTCCTGGCTCATCGCGTGCTCGGCGGCCTCGGCCCGTTCCATCGACGTCATCGCCATCGCGCCCCTCCGGGAAATCGAACGTTGCCACGATGATCGGCCCCCGGGCCGTCGACTGTCAAGCTGCGCGCAGGCGGGCGGCGAGCGCCTCTGCGAAGCGATCACCCGCGCCCGGAGCCAGGTGAAGCCCGAGTCCGGGCTCGTTGACCTCGACCTCCATGAGGACGAACCGCCCGCCGCGGCGCACGCCGTCGATCCTGGCGTAGAGCGGGGCGCTCGGGAGCAGCCCGAGCACGCCGGCCATGGCCCCGATCGTCTCTCCATCCAGAGACGCGGCTTCCATGCGCCCGCCGAACTGGCTGTTCACGCGAAATTCACCCTCGGCCGGAACGCGCTGGAGCCCGTGCGAGAACCCGCCATCGAAGAACACTCCGGCGCTCTCGCCCGCCGCGACTTCCGGAATGAACTCCTGCACGAGAAGTCTCGGCGAGCTCGCGACGGCGCGAAGGCGCGCGACCGCGTCGGCTTCGTGCCCGCGCCGCACCCGCTCGACGCCCACACCGCTGGCCCCGACGGTCGGCTTGATCACCCCCTCTACCAAGGACATCTCGTCGAGCGCGCTCGCGACCATCGAGGCATCGGCTTCGACGATCACGGATGCGGGGACGGGTGCGCCGCGCGCCGCGAGCTCGACGAGATAGCTCTTCTCGAGGTTCCACCGCACGAGCCCGCGCGCGTTGAAGACACGCACGGCGCCGAGGCGGTCGAGCCAGGCGCGATAGTCGTCGAGCGCCTGGTGATAGTCCCAGGTCGAGCGGATCACGACGGCCGCCGCTCCCTCGAACGGCGCGAACGGCCCGTTCCATTGGGCGGCCTCGACCTGGAACCCTCGCCGCTCGAGCGCCTCGGCGAGACAGCGGTCACTGAGGGTCAGCTCCGGCCAAGCGCGGCAGGTGGCGAGGACGATGCGATCAGGCAGTCGCGGCCCTCAGGCCACCCGGCAGCTCGCCCATGCGCTTGGCCCGATGCTCCGGCGTCATCGCGCGGCCGAAGCCGCGCCCTGCTCCGGTCACCAGCGCGACGCGACCATCCAGATGTCCCATGCGAGTATCCTCACGTTCGTGTTCGTCGTGTGATGCTTCGAGGGCTATATTTGACCGCGCGTCTCAGAACACGGCGAGCGGATTCGCCGGCGAGCCGGTGCCGCCGACCACACGCAAGGGCGACACGAGCAGCATGAACTCGTCACGCTGCTCCTCCACACACGCCTTTGCGAGCGGCTCGAGCAGCGCGTTGTCGACCAGCGCGACGCCGTACGCGAAGATCGCCGCGTGGACCGCCCACGGGATGTCGTAGCCGATCGGCAGATGATCGAGCATGTCCCACAC
>WNFK01210720.1_pt2 | contig 14523 bp, 14 predicted proteins | sample 5400281 | NCBI WGS metagenome assembly WNFK01 (sample SAMN13153350, study PRJNA577476) | soil metagenome | isolation source: 20 cm soil on Douglas fir-dominated hillslope | place: USA:California | collected 2013-09-17 | reverse complement strand
GAAGAGCCGGGCCGCCCCGGGTCCGAGGGCCTCGGCGGTGGAGGGGCACGCCGGGAGCGGCTGATAGACGACGTCGATCCGCTCCAGGGCGTCGCGCGCGATGTACGGGTCGTCGGCGACGACGAGGGCCACCGGCTCTCCGACGAACCGGACGACGTCGCGGGCGATGGCCGGCTGCAGATACTTCTCGGTCCCTTTGGGGGCGGGGACGCGGTTGGGGATGATCGCGGTCGGCGGCACGTCGGCGGCGGTGAAGACCGCCTGGACCCCCGGAAGATCGCGGGCGCGCTTCGCGTCGATCGAGATCAGGCGAGCGTGCGCGTGCGGCGAGCGGAGCACCGCGCCGTGCAGCATGCCCGCCACGCGCACGTCCTCCACGAACCGCCCGCTGCCCTTCACGAACCGCTCGCCGCCGAGCCGGGGATGCGCCTCGCCGATCATGGGGAGATCCTAGCATTAGACGCCGAAGAGATAGCGCGACCACCCGGAGAGCAGGTAGTAGATGAGCACCAGGAAGAGAAGCAGGGCCAGCAGAACGGCCAGGAGGCCCCCGCCGACCCGCACCAGGCGCCGGTAGAGACGGCCGAGCTGCTCCTGCTGCGTCACCGCGCGCTCTTGCAGCTCGACCAGGCGCTCCGTCACGCGCCGATACTCGGCGCCGTGCTCGCGCTGAGCATCGCGGATGTCGCGCAGGAGCTGCCTGATCTCGTCGTCGTCGTTCACAGGTCCAGGCACTGCCTACCGGCGCTTCACGCGAGGCTCGATCACTCCCGCGACGTATTCACCGTAGAACCTGATGCCGTCGAGGCTGGGGTGCGCGTTGTTGGGCTGCAGGTCGATGTTCGCGGGCGCCGCCGGACGATTCTCCAGCGCCGCGAGCGTCGCGATCCGCGTGCCGAGATCCTGCTCGAGCTGGATCCAGATCGCCTCCGCTTCCCGTCCTCGGAACGGGCGGCCGACGACGATCTCCGCCTTGTTCGGCAGATGCACCAGAATTAGCGGCACACCGGACCGCGTCAGCTTTTGCACCGCGTCATGGTAGCCCGGATCGGCCAGGAATTCCTTCGCCGTCACCCGGGGGATCAGACTCAGGGCCGTCTGCGCGTAGAAGGGCCGATCGAAGAGGGTGCTCCACGCGGCGTCGATCAGGTACGACTTCGTCGGCGAAAAGGGCTCGAAGCCGATTCCCTTCGCGCGGAGATAGGCGCGGTAGTAGCCGACCGAATCCTTCACGACCGCATCCGGTTGCTGAGCGCCGAGCTGTCCGCGACACCATGCCTCGGTCGCCCGCCCATCCACGACGTCCTGCTCGTTGGTGATCCGGGGGTCGTCGAAGCCGTCCGGGCGGGGAGAGATCTGCGCCCGCGGCCGGCCGTCGATGACCGCCTCGCCTGTCCACCAGCGCCCGCGCGTCAGGTCGTCGCTGATGAGCTGGACGACGATGAGATCGGGCTTGAGGACCGGGTACATCTCGGCGGCCAGCGTCAGCATCTGCAGCACCCCGTAGGTGCCGCGCGCAAAATTCAGGTTCACGACCTTGAGACCGGTTCTCTGGCTCAGCCGGGACTCGATCACGTCGGGTATCGTCAGGTCCGAGCGCATCCAGTAGCTGAACGAATCCCCGGTCGTGAAGATCACGTAGTCGGCCTTCCGGGCGTCCGCCAGCGTGCTCCGACCTCCAAGCCCGTCGGCGTTGGCCCTCGCGACGATCCCCGGGCACCAGACCACCCTGCCGTCGCGAACGAGCGAGAGAACCTTGCTCGTGCTCGGCGGAAATCGCTGGCCGAACCGGGCGTCGAACTGCCCGAAGACGGACTTCACGATGTGGAAGGAGACGGGCCGGCTCCATATGTGAGCGCGAACCGCGATCTCGGCCAGGACGAGGCTCAGGAAGACGCTGGCGACGAGCAGCACGAGGGGGCCGGCCACCAGGATCTGTCGGCGCACGCGACATCCTAGCAGGCGGCGAGCGCGGATCCCATCTGCTGCTACCGATCATCCCGCCGAAGGGGGGCGTGGCCGGGGAATAGATCGGCGGCGGGAGGACGTCCCGCCGCCGATTTCAGCGCTTCGGTGCGTTAGCGACCGGCGCGGAGCACGCGACCGGGCAGCACTCCGGTGTGCTTGCCCTGCTCGAGCACGACCTGGCCGCCGACGATGACCTGGTGGACGCCCTCGGCGCCCTGCACGCGGCGAGGCGTGCCGGACGGGCCGTCGTTGGTGACCTCGTCCTCCTTGATGCCGATGCTCGCGAGGTCGAACACCATGAGATCGGCCGCCAGTCCCTCGCGGATCATCCCGCGATCGCGCAGCCCCAGGATGCGGGCCGGCTGGAAGGTGAAGCGCCGGATGGCGTCCTCGAGGGTCATCAGCTCACGGTCGCGCACCCACTGGCCCAGGACGTAGCTCGACTCGCCGGCCGTGCAGAAGTTGGTGTTCAGATGGGCGCCGGCGTCGGACTGCGTGGGCAGCGCGTGGCCGCTCTTCACCATGTCGGCGATCTGCGATTCTTCTTCCGCCGACCGGGTCATGAGCTGGAACTCGGTGTCGAGCTCTTCCTCCAGCGCCAGGTCGAGCATCACGTCGGCGACGTGCCGGTTCTGCCGCTCGGCCAGATCCATGAGGCTCTGATCGACGAGCCCCAGGTTCTTGGCGAGCTTCACCTTGCGAACGAAGATCGAGCGCCACGGCACGAGCCGACCGGGCACGCCGGGCCGGCGCCGCTGCGGCTTCAGCGCCTGCTCACGCATCCGGGCGCGGCGCTCCGGGTCGGCGAGCGCGGCGAGCCGCTCGGGCACGCGCAGGTGCATCACGATGTCCCAGACGTCGAGGTTGTGGAAGAAGGTCGTCTTCTTCAGCGTGAAGCGCGGATTGAACGGGATGGCCCGCAGCAGATTGAACATCTGCGCGCCCTCCCGCGTCGCCTTCTCGACGTAGGGCCAGGCGTTGGTGTCGAAGCTCAGGAAGAACACCGGCCGGCCGCTGGCGACCGCCACGTCGCGCAGGTGATCGAGGTCGGCCGGGCTCGGCTTGCCCGCGCCCTTCGGGAGGATCTCGATGATCCCGCGGTTGAACTCACCGAGGGTGCGGCCCAGGGCCACGCGCTCCTCGTCGGCGGCCAGGCGCGTGGGCACGGGCTGCCCGGCCGGGCCGGCGTGCGTCGGCGAATCGGTGGTGCTCCAGCCCCAGGCGCCCGCCTCGAGCGACTCGCGCAGCAGCCGCTGCATGTGGGCGATCTCGTCGGCCGTCGCGGCACGGTCCCAGGCGGCCTGGTCCATCGCCGACAGGCGCAGTGGATTGTGGCCGACCAGCGGCATCAGGTTCAGCCCGAGGCCGTGGTCGATCGCGTCCAGGTACTCGCCGAACGTCTCCCAGTTCCAGGGGGTGACGGCCGCCAGCGAGCGCACCGGCAGGTCCTCGACGCAGCAGAAGGTCGCGAGCATCGTCTCGCGATGCTCCGGGCGGAGCGGTGCGAGCGTGAGCCCGCAGTTGCCCATCAGCACGGTCGTGACGCCGTGCCAGATCGACGAGGTGCAGAGCTTGTCCCAGAAGGGCTGGGCGTCGTAGTGGGTGTGCGTGTCGATGATGCCCGGCGTCACGAAGAGCCCGTCGGCATCGATCGTCGTGGCGGCGGCGCCGCGGATCTTCCCGATCTCGACAATCGTGCCGTCCTTCACCGCGACGTCGGCGCGATAGCGTGAAAAGCCCGAGCCGTCGACGACCATCCCGTTCTTGATCACCAGGTCGAAAGGCATCAGTTCCCTCCGGGGCTCTCCACGCTCACGGGCTGGAGATTGTAGAGTCGGGCGCAATTGTCCCACAGAACCTTGCGCTTCGTCTCGGATGAGAGATAGGGCAGGGCCAGGAACGAGTCGATCGAGTGCGGGAACCGCGAGTCGTCGTGCGGCCAGTCGGTCGACAGCACGAGGTTGTCGTCGCCGAGCTCGGCGACGACGTACTTGCAGAGCTCCTCCTCGGGCTCCACCGACACGTAGCACTGGCGCCGGAACAGCTCCGAGGGCTTGGCGTCCTGCTCGAACAGCTCGCGGTCGCCCCACTCCTCCCAGCGCTCGTCCAGGGCCCAGAGCCACCAGGGCAGCCAGCTGCAGTTACCCTCGAGGAAGGCCATCCGCAGGCGCGGGAAGCGCGACAGCACGCCGCCCGTCACCGCCGCGCCGAGCGTCAGCATCATCTCGACCGGCTGGCCACAGGCGTGGCTGAGGACAAGGTTGTCCAGGTAGCGCCGGGCCAGGTGCTCGCCGTACGCGGCGTGATTGCCGTGGAACGAGACCGTCACGTCCATGTCCTGCGCGGCGGCCCAGAGGGGGTCGTAGTACCGGTCGTAGATGGGCCGTCCGTTGACCAGGTGGGACGGCAGCACCAGGGTGACGGCGCCCAGCTCCTGGACGGCGAAGCGGGCCTCGGTCACCGCGAGGTCGACGTCCTGCAGCGGCACCAGAGCCGACGGCTTCATCCGGTCGAGGTTGTCGTGGCACAGATCGGTGATCCAGCGGTTCCACGCACGGCTCATGGCCGCCGCGAAAGCGGGCTCGAGCCCGTCGATGTTGATGGCCTGCGTCGCCCAGGTCCGGAAGAGAATGCCGACGTCGATGCCCTCGACGTCCATCGCCTCGATGATGTCCTTGGCCGGGGTGCCCTTGCGGATGCGCTCCCAGCCCGGGCGTTCCATGCGCAAGGACCAGGCGCGCTGCCGTTCGGGCCGGTCGGCGTACGGCGGCATGACCTTGCCGTCGACGTGAGCGCGCATCTGCCCCGTGGTGTCCGGGATCGTCGTGATACGCCCGCGGAACTTCGGGTCGAGGTAATCCTCCCACAGGGTGCGCGGCTCGATGACGTGCAGGTCGCTGTCCATGACACGGAACCCTTGCTTAGCCATGCGCCTGTCCTCCCGTGGCGATGCGGGGCGAGTCTCTCATCGGTTCAGGACCTGGGCAACAACGGCGTCTGCTCCGGATGGAGCTGCTGATCGACGGCGGCCAGGATGAGGGCCGTCCCGGCGTAGTTCCCCATCAGCGCGGCCAGCTCGAGGACGCCGCGCCGGCCGAAGAGCTCGACGGCGCGGGCGAACGTGCCCGAGCGAAGCTTGCGCGTGCGGAACAGCTCGCGACCGAAGCCGACGATCAGCGCTTCTTTCTTTCCAAGCCCGGCGATCGGCCGACCGCGCTTGACCACATCGATGATTTTCGGCTCGAGACCCTCTTTTAGTGCGGCGGGCTCGTGAGCGGTCCACTCGAACTGGCTGCGGAGCTCGCGGGCGGTGACGAGAATTGCCAGCTCGGTCAGCCGACGGTCCAGCGCCGTCTCGAATCGCAGGTACTGATTGCCCGCCCTCACGAAGCCGGCGAGCTTCGGCGAGTGCAGCCAGATCCCGCTCGGGCCGCGAAGCCCCACGAGGCTCCGGCTCTGCGGCCCCACCACCGTGTCGTAGAGCTTCCGCCCCACCTCGTCGAGAAGCTCGCGCGTCAGGAGGGGAAAGCGCGAGAGCGACTCGGGATAGACGTCCTTCGGCAGGGCGCGGCGGGGGCGGTCCCGCCGCGCTGCCTTGCGCTCCGCCAACGCGGCGTCTCAGTGCTTGTGCACGTACTTGGTGAGCCGCTTGCCTCCGGCCTCGGCCAGATAGATGTCGCCGTGGGAATCGACCCAGAGCCCGTGGCCCGACCCCGGCGTGTCGAACCGGGCGAGCACCTTGCCGCTCCGCTCCAGGATGCTGATCGACGGCCGCTGCTCGCTGACGTAGGCCACCTGCTGCTTGTTGAAATAGATATCGGTCGGCTTCTTGATGTCGCGCCACTGCGAGAGGAACTTGCCCTCGGCGGTGAAGACCTGGACCCGGCTGTTCTCACGGTCGCAGACATAGACGGTGCCGTCGGGCCCCACCCAGAGGCTGTGCGGCAGGTGGAACTCGCCCGGCGCCTCCTTGCCGGGGGTGCCCCAGGAGGAGATCAGACTGCCGTCCTTCGAGAAGCGATGCACCCGGCTGTTGCGGTAGCCGTCCGAGACGTAGAGATCGCCCGACGGCGCCGGAACCATCTCGGTCGGCTTGTTGAAGGGCCCGGCCGAGCGCGGGGGAAGCTCGATGTCCTTGGTCGCTCCCGTGTCCGACGGCTTGCCGCGCGTGCCCAGGACCATCAAGGGCTTGCCATCGAGCGTGAACTTGAGCGCGACGTGGTCGTCCCGATCGGTCACGTAGATCACGTCGTCGAAGATGGCGATGCCGTGGGGATCCCTGATGGCGCTGTGACCCCACGAGGTCAGATAGTTGCCGTCGCGATCGAGCACGACGATCGGCGGGTCCTTGCGCTGGAAGGCGTAGACGCGGTCCTGCGAGTCGGTCGCGACGGCGCTCACCTGTCCCCACGCCCAGCCCGTCGGCAGCTTCGCCCACGATTCGTTCAGCTCGAACTGGTAAGTGCCGGTTCCGACAGTCGTCGCCATGGGCGCTCCTCCTTCGTGATAATCGCACCGCGAGTTCGTGAAAGGTGACGGTGGCGCCGATCGTGCGTCATTCCGCCGGTGGGCGCAAGCCTCCCCCTCGGGGTATCATTCCGCCGTTCGAACGACGCTGACAGAGGAGGCTCTATGGCGGATTACGACGACCTGCTCGAGATCATGAAGAACATGCGGGCCATGCGCCGCCTGCATCCCGATCCGGTTCCCGACGAGCTGATCCGGAAAATCTTGCTGGCCGGGTCCTGCGCGCCGAACGGCGGCAACACCCAGCGCTGGCGCTTCCTCGTCATCAAGGACACGAAGATCAAGCAGGCCGTGCAGGTCTGGTACAAGAAGGCGTTCGACGAGGTGGTCGGCCCGCGCTATCTGAAGAGTACGCCGCCGCCCGGCGTGAGCCGCGAGCAGTACAACCGGCAGCACGCGGCGGTCGAGTATCTGACCGACCACTTCCACGAGGCGCCGGTGTGGATCGTCGCCTGCCTCGAGGAAGGCGCCGCGCAGCCCACGCGCGGCTCCGGCGCGTCGATTTACCCCGCCGTGCAGAACATGCTGCTCGCGGCGCGCGCCCTCGGGCTCGGCGCCACGCTCACGACGCGGCATCTGCTCTACGAGAAGGAGGCGGAGGCCGCGCTCGGGCTGCCGCCGGGCGTGCGCTCCTACGCGATTCTCCCCATCGGCTACCCCATGGGGAAATTCGGCCCCGTCGGCCGCGGGCCCCTGGCCGAGATCGTCTACCAGGACCGCTGGGGCAATCCGTACACGGGCGTCTAGCTGGGAGCGGGCGGCGCGCTCGGCCGCCCGCGTCGTCAGTTCGTGATCGCCTGGTACACGAGGCCCCGCATCAGGTGCTGGTAGTGACGCCCCAGAGGGGACTGCGTCATGAACACCACCGCCAGATCCTCCTTGGGGTCGGCCCACCAGTACGTAGCGAAAGCACCCGGCCAGTAGAAATCTCCCGGCGAGCCTGGGATCGGCGCGAGGCCCTTTCCCTGGCGGACGGCGACACCGAGTCCCCAGGTGTAGCCGGGCCAGGCGCTGGCCCCGGTTCCGCGAGAGATCGCACCGAGGTGGTCCGCGGTCATCAGCTCGACGGTCCGCGAGCCCAGCACGCGGACGCCGTTGAGCGTGCCGCGGTTGAGGAGCATCTGAGCGAAGCGCGCGTAATCGCCCGCCGTCGAGACGGCGCACCCGCCGCCGCAGTCGAACTTCTTCGGCACCGTGGGGTCGACGAGCTGGATCTCGGCGCCGGTATCGGGATGGGTGGGCAGCCCCTGCGCGAGACGGGCGCGCTTGTCCGCGGACACCAGGAACGTCGTGTCCGTCATCTTGAGCGGCCGGTAGATGCGCTCGGCGAGGACCTCACCGAGCGGCTTGCCGGCGGCGATCTCGACCACACGGCCGAGGACATCGGTGGAAAGGCCGTATTCCCAGCGAGTGCCCGGCTGATAGAGGAGAGGCGCCCGGCTGAGCTGCGCGATGAGCTCGTCCATCGTCAGGGTCTGCGCGGACACGTTCGAGGACTCCGGGTACATCTTGTAGATCTCCGTCTTGCCGCGGTTGCCATACGTGAGTCCGGAGGTGTGCCGCATCAGGTCCTGGATCGTCATCTCACGCTCGACCGGCGCCCGTTCAAGACCAACCGTCTGGCTCTTGAGCGCGGGAATGTACTTCGACACCGGATCGGACAGGAGGAGCCGGCCCTCCTCGTACAGCGAGAGCGCCGCCACCGTGACGAGCGGCTTGGTCATGGACGCGATCCGGAACATCGCGTCGGGCGTCATCGTCGCGCCGGCCGCCTTGTCGCGAAAGCCGACCGCCTGCACCAGCGCGACACGCCCGTTGCGAACGACGACGACGACCGCGCCGGGAATCCGCCCGCGCTCGACATCGTTGCGGAGCGCCTGTCCGATGCGCTCGAGCCGCTCGGCGGAGAGCCCGACCTGCTCGGGCTTCGCCGTCGCCAGGTCGTCGCCGGCAGCGCGGTCGATGGAGAGAAGAGCCAGGAGCAGGCCGAACACGATGCACCGTCGCGTCATGGGACACCCCCCGAATCTACGAGCCAGTACCGCGTGGGCGACAACCCCGTCAAGGGATTTCTCGGCGGCGAAGGGCGATCGTGACGGCGACCAGCGCCGCCGCGGCCCCACCCGCCGCGACCGCGGGAGCCCAGGGTAGACGCACCACCGCGCTCGCCGCGGTCGCGAGCCCTGCGGCGACGAGCGCGGCGGCTCCGGCGAGCCCGGCGAATCCCGCCCAGTAGCGCACCTGCGACGCCACGAGCCCCGGGCCGAGCGTCGCGCCCCTGACGCGGCGGCTGAAATCGGCGGTCTCCACCAGAAGGACAAGGCCCACGCCGAAGAGCACCGCGCCGCCGAGACGAGGCGGCCCGGCGGCGAGCCGGAGCGCGAGCGCGTACTCGGCGAGCGCGAGCACGCCGCCGGCGGTCACGAGGGACGTGGAGCGCACGACCAGTCCCAGCGCGCAGAGGGCCAGCGCGGCGAGGGCGACGGCCAGGATGCTCCGGACCGGTGCGATGAGAAGCGGATAGCCGAGGACCGCGACGGCGAGGATCACCGGGGGGATCCACATCGTCAGCCCGCCAGGCGGCGCCGGACCGGGTTGAAGCCGGCGAGCGCGAGCTCGAGCGGCTCACGCGGGTCCCACTCGAGAACCGTGAGCCCGAGCCGCTGCAGCGACGCGGCGCGCGAGCGTCGCTCGAGCGCCCACAGGCGGCAGGCCAGCTCGACGCCGGGCGACGCCGGCATCGTCCGCCGCACGAGTGGAATCGGCGACGGGCTCAGGATCACGAGATCGAAGCCGCGCGCCGCCAGATCGACCACGGCCTTCTCGAAGTGCGGGTCGAGCAGGGGGCTGATCGCGATCACGAGCGCCTGGGGCGGCAAGACGCGACGCGGGACGAGCCCGACGTCGCCCCGCACGTAGCTGAAGACTACCTCGGCCCGCAGCAGGGCTTCGAGCAGCCGTTCGCGCTGGCCGCGGCCGGCGCCGGGTCGGACCCAGCGGAACGGTCCGCCGTACTCGATCAGCCCGACGCGATCCTTTCTGGCGAGATACGCCCCGGCGAGCGACGCGGCCGCGCGGACCGAGGCATCGAGCGTCGTCTCGGGGGCGGCGCCGACCTCGGAGAGCGTGTCGAGCATCAAGATGACGTCGGCGTTGCGCTCCTGATGGTACTGGGTCACGAACAGCTTGCGAAACCGGAGCGACGCCCGCCAGTTCACGTGCCGGATTCGATCGCCAGGGACGAACTCCCTGATGTCGCCGGGCTCGAGACCCTGGCCGACGCTCGACGCCACGTAATTGCCGACCGAGGCCTGCATCCGGCGCGGGCGCGGCAGCCGGCGCAACGGAAGCCGGCGCGGATAAACGCGCAGCGGCCCGCTCGCGCGCGCCGCGCTCTCGACGGCATGAAGCCCCGCTCGATCCCAGAGCCGCGCGTGCACGACGCCGAGGCTCGCCCGTCCGCGACGCCGGCACTCGACCTCGTACGTCCACTGAACCTCCTGCGCGCGGGCCAGCGCGAAGAAGCCATGATTGGAGCCGGCCACGAGCCTGAGCGACGGCGGGAGCGGCTCGTACAACTCCAGCAGCGGCACGGGTCCGCCGGCGCTCACGGTGATCGTCACCACGACGCGCTCGCCCTCGAACGCTTGATCCGCCGAGAGCGCGCGCGCGATGCGCCATTCGCCCGAGGCGAGGGAGCGCGCGCGGCGGAACAGACCGAGGACCAGCGGGACCACGGCGACGACGAGCTCGGGGCGGCCCGAGAAGACACCGAGGACGAGCCCGCACGCGGCGAGCGACACCACCGACAGGGCGAGCGGCGTCAGGCGGGGCGTCACCCGGTCTCGGCCTTCGGCACGGGAACCTGTGTCAGGAGATCGCTCACGACCTGGGCCGCGGACACCTTGGATACCCACAGCTCCGGTTGCAGGATCAGCCGATGGGCGAGGGCGGCGCCCGCCATGGCTTTCACGTCGTCCGGCGTGACGAAATCGCGGCCGCGCAGCGCCGCCCAGGCGCGCGTCAGCTTCAAGAGGGCCAGCGCGCCACGCGGCGACGCGCCCAGCGCCACCCGGTGGTCGGCGCGCGAGGCCTGGACCAGGTCCACGACGTAGCGCTCCACCGCCTCCGAGACGAACACGTCCTCGAGCGCCCCCTGCATCGCCAGGATCTCGTCGCGCGACACCACCGCCGGAACCGGCGCGTCGTCCTGCCGCCGCTGGCGCCGCCGCTCGAGGATGAGCCGCTCCTCGTCCGCGCTGGGGTAGCCGACGCTGACACGCATCAGGAACCGGTCGAGCTGCGCCTCGGGGAGGGGATAGGTGCCTTCGAGCTCGATCGGGTTCTGGGTCGCGATGACGATGAACGGCGGCTCCAGGCGAAAGGACTCGCCCTCCACGCTCACCTGCGCCTCCTGCATCGCTTCCAGGAGCGCGGCCTGCGTCTTCGGCGTCGCCCGGTTGATCTCGTCGGCGAGCAGGAGATGCGTGAAGACCGGGCCCGGCCGGAACTCGAAGCGGGCCTCCCGCTGGTCGTACAGGAAGCTTCCGGTGACGTCGGCGGGCAGGAGGTCGGGCGTGCACTGCAGCCGCTTGAAGGAGAGGTTCAGGGCCTGCGCGAACAGCCGCGCGATGAGCGTCTTGGCGAGGCCCGGATAGTCCTCGATCAGGATGTGGCCGTTCGCGAGGATCCCGGCCAGGATGCGCTCCAGGACGTCGGACTTGCCGACGATCACGCGCGCGAGGGCCGCGAGAATCTCGCCGCTGCGCTCGGTGACGCGGGCAATCGTCATCGGCGCCCCTCCAGCGAGTCGAGGAGCGCGCGGAGCGCCGCGAGCGACGGTCCGCGGCCGAAGCGGCGACCCGCGGGCCGATCGAGCCGAGCCGGCGGCCCGGTCGCCTCGCCCGCGAGCGCGTTGAGCCGGGGCCACAGCACGTGGTCGAAGTAGCGCTGGCTTCTCGCGCTGAACGTGATCTCGTCGTGAAAATGCTCGAACGGTCCGTGCGTCGGCGGCGCCCAGCTCGTCTCGCCGGCGCGTTCTTCCCAGGCCGACGGCCACTCGACGGCGGCGCGGACGAACGCGCGGATGCGGCTCACCGCGACGAGCAGCACCGCGGCGGCGACGAGACGGATCGCCGCGGAGCGGTAGGAATGGTCGACCAGGAGCTGGATCGACGCGATGCCGGCCACCAGGGCGACGACGAGCGTCAGGGTGCCGGCGATGGTGGCCGCGCGGCCCGGCTCACCGGCCGACACGCCTTGCTCCTTCCGGCTCGAGCACCGTCCTGATCTCCTCGAGACAGGCGCGCGCGCCGTCCCGCTCGACCGACTCGAGCGGGTGATCGCTGAACCGCGCCAGCTCGAACAGCCGCGTCAGCTGCTCGACCGGGGCGCGCGGCAACGCGAGCCGGGCCAGCGCCTCGAGGACGAATTCGCTCGAGGTCTGCCAGGGCGCTCGCGGCACGCGGGCCCCCGCGGCGAAGCGCTCGAAGCGCCGATAGCACCGGACGATGGCCGTCCGCGGGTCGGGCTCGTCGGCGAGATCGTCGAGGCTCTCCTCGACCACCTCGCGCAGGGGCTCGGCCGGCGAGGGGCGATTCCGGCGCTCGAGCCAGTCGGCGATGCGCTCGGCGAACAGCAGCACCACGGCCAGCGCCAGGCTCGCGAGCCCCGCCACGAGCCCCAGCAGGCCGAGAAGCCATCCGAGCCAGGGGAGCGAAACGACTGGAACCGCCGGGACTGGAGCCTCGGCGTCGGAGAACGGCGTCAGGATCCGGCGGCTGAACGCCCGGAACGACTCCTCGAGGCCCGGCCACGCATACACCAGGATGCTGACGATCGCGATCAGCGGCAGGATCGGCGCAAGGCGGAGCAGCACCTGCATCCACCAGGGAAGCGCGAGGAATCGCCGGTAGCGCTCGACCAGCTCGTTGTCTCCCTCCAGCCGGCGGCCGGAGCGGGAGACGAGGATCCACGTGACAACCAGCGCGGTGAGCGCGAACGCCGTCGCCGCGGCCAGCAGCAGCAAGTCCGGCACGTGCACGCTCAGACGCACCGACGGCGACTCGGCGCCGCCGCCGTCCGTGATCAGCAGGGCCGTGAGCGCGAGCAGCAGGCCGCCGGCGGCGAAGATCGCCGCGCCCGGGCGGACCGGGACTCTCGCCGAGGGCTCGGGTACCGTCTTGGGCAAGGTGAGAAGACTCCCATGCGCGCGCCGGATGTGTCAACGCGGAAGCGGGCTCGCCGGCGGCCGCGGTTCGGAGGTATAACTACGCCCATGAAATGGTGCCGGTTCCTCGCGGGAGAGCGCGTCAGCTATGGCCTGGTCGAAGACGACATGATCCGGGAGGTCTCGGGCAGCCCGTTCGACGAGCACGCGGTCACCGGGACCACCCACCCGCTCGGCCGGGTCAAGCTGCTCGCGCCGATCATGCCCCGTGTGCTCTACGCGGCGGGCCCGAACTACCGCGGCCATCTGGAGGGCATGGCCCGGCGGCGCGGGGAGCCGCCACACTACCCGAGCCGGCCGGAGCCCAAGCTTCGCTCGGTGAACGCGATCATCGCGACCGAAGAGCGCATCGTCGTACCGCGAGAGAGCTCGGGGGCCGTCCAGCCCGAGGGCCAGCTGGCGGTCGTGATCGGCAAGAAGGCCCGCAACGTCTCCCGAGAAGAGGCCCTCGACTGCGTCCTCGGCTACAGCATCGGCAACGACGTCAGTCAGCGCGTGTGGCAGAAGAGCGACCGTACGCTGTTCCGCGCGAAGAACTGCGACACGTTCAAGCCGTTCGGGCCTTTCATCGTGACCGATCTGGACCCGGGAAAGCTCCGCATCGTCGTGCGGCACAACGGCAAGGTGTCGGAGGACTTCTCCTCGGGCGATCAGATCTGGGACACCGCGACGTGGCTTCACGAGATGAGCAAGACCGCGACGCTCCATCCCGGCGACGTCCTCTGGATGGGCACCGAGGGCGCCGACGGCGACATGGTGCCCGGCGACGTCATCGAGGTCGAGGTCGGCGGCATCGGAGTGCTCAGAAACTACGTGGTCGCCGAGAAGTAGCGGGCAGCGAGGCAACGATGAAGATCGCGACGCCGGATCTGGTAACGAATTCGTACTTCCCCGCGCTCGCCGCCGAGGAGCTCGGCCTCTATCGTGCCGAGGGGCTCGACGCGCACGTCGAGCTCCTGCCGTCGCTGGACGCCGTCAACGCGCTCCGGGACGGCGCGGTGGACTTCGTGGCCGGCGGCGCCCATTCGATGCTCCTCGCGTTTCCGGGCTGGAAGGGCGCGAAGCTGGTCGTCGCCCTTTCGCAGGGAACGCCATGGCTCCTGGTCCTGCGCTCCGATCTCCCGGCGCGGCGCGGCGACATCACCGCGGTCAAGGGCCTGCGCATCGGCGCCGCGCCCGGGCCGGACCGTGTCTTCATCCAGGTCCTCGGCGAGGGCGGCATCGACCCCGCGCGTGACGGCGTCAGGATCGCGCCGGTGCCCGGCGCGCTCGACCCGGGCGCGTCGTTCGGCGTCCTCGCCGCCGATGCGCTCGAGCGCGGCCTCGTCGACGGATTCTGGGCGAACGCGCTCGGGAGCGAGACCGCCGTCCGGCGCGGCGTCGGGAAGATCGTCGTCGACGTTCGGCGGGGCGACGGCCCGCCCGGCGCGGGACAGTACACCTTCGCGGCGCTCTCGACGACCGACGCCGTGATCGCCCGCGAGCCCGAGCGCGTCGCGGCGGCGGTGAGGGCGATCGTGAAGGCGCAGGGCGTGCTGCGAAAAGATCCAGCGCGCGCCACCGAGGTCGGCCAGCGACGATTCCCGCCACCGGCCGCCGCGATCATCGCCGCCGTCGTCGAGCGCGATCTCCCGTTCTACGATCCGGCGATCGGCGAACAAGCGATCACAGTCATGAATGGCTTCGCTCAGTCCCTGGGCCTCCTGAAAGCGCCGGTCAGCTACGAAGACGTTGTTGGTACCCGGTACCGCTCTCTCTGGACCCGCTAGCGCTGGACGGCTGCACGACAGCGACGCGGC
>WNFK01164296.1_pt1 | contig 14523 bp, 14 predicted proteins | sample 5400281 | NCBI WGS metagenome assembly WNFK01 (sample SAMN13153350, study PRJNA577476) | soil metagenome | isolation source: 20 cm soil on Douglas fir-dominated hillslope | place: USA:California | collected 2013-09-17 | reverse complement strand
AGATAGGCCGCCGGTCTTCAGAAGGTCGAGCGTCTTGAACTTCACATCGACGACGCGGTAATGGCGCCCGTGTGAGAGCCCGATCGCGGCGAGCTCGAGTGGGTCGCCCACGAACGCGCCCGGTGAGAGCTGGCCGAGCACATCGGAGCGGACGAGCAGGTCCACAACACCGAACATGCGCAGCTCCGGATCGCGCACGACACCGCCGGCGATGATGGGCACGCCGGCCTCCATCGCCTCGTGCGTGGCGATCGCGGCTGATAAAAGCCGCGCCTCATCGGGCCGGTGCGTGATCCGCACGAGCTGCCAGCGCGCCGCGAGGTCCGCCAGGACCGCTTTCTCGAATGCGCGACCCTGACGCATCAGAAAGCGCCCCAGATCGAAGGTCTCGTCGTAGCCGGCAAGCTGGTCGTCGGGCAGAAGGCCGTGGATCGTCGGGTACTCGTTGAGCCAGTCGAGCAGCAGGTCGTTGCGGCACCAGTTGCGCGTCTCGCCCGCCGCGACCCAGTCCAGCCAGTCGAGATCCGTGTGCGGATCGCACGGCAGACCGTCGTCGCGGAGCACGATGGCGTCGCGGCCGATCGGGATCGCTATGCCTCCAGCACTTCGATGAGGCCGCGCAGGTCCTCTTCCTCGCGCAGGGCCTTTGCGTCACTCGGTGCGGGAACATGTCCGCGGTTCGCCCAATAGACGTCCATCCCCGCGCGCGACGCGCCGCCGACGTCGTGCGCGGACCCCGCGACGAATAGCACGCGTTGTCGGTGCAACGTGAGAGCGTCCAGCGCTGCGCGATACGGGCGCGGGTCGGGCTTGTAGGCGCCGGCGCGCTCCGCCGTCATCACGAGGTCGAACTTCCCGGCGCGCGCGGCGGCGAGCGCGCCGAGGCGCTCGGAGCAGTTCGTCACGATGAAGAGCGTGTACGAGCTCAGATGCGACAGCACCTCTGGCACATCAGGCCAGGGCACGGACTCGCCCCAGCGTCGCAGCAGCTCGTCGGCCTTCGGCCGATCGATGCCGACACTCCCCGCGGCCTCACGCACGATGTCCTCGAACGGGCGGTACGACTTACCCCGCAGCGAGGACTGCGCGGCCGCGTGCCAACGCATCCCGAGCTCTCGTCCGCCCGCGACGTCCGCGAAGAGCGACCACGAGTCGAGCAGCGCGGTGAGGAGATCGAAGCCCACGGCGGCATACCGCATCTCACGCCTAGTATCCGCGCGGATGACCGACGTCCGCAGCCAGTGGCACCACTCCAAGACCGAGCCAGTGGCTCGCGGCGGGATGGTCACCGCGGAGCATCACCTCGCCGCCGAGGCGGGCATCGAGATGCTGCGCGAGGGCGGTAACGCGGTCGACGCCGCGGTCGCGGCCGCATTCGTGATGGGCGTCGTCGAGCCGTTCACCAGCGGCATCGGCGGCATCGCCGGTCTCGTCATACGCCTCGCGGATGGCACCCTCGTGTCCATCGAAGGTCCCACGCGCGCACCGCTCGGCGCGCGCGCGGACATGTTCGAACTGATGGGTGACGGCTCGCGTGCTGGGATGTACCTGTGGCCGGCCGTGAAGGGCGGCGCGAACGTCGACGGCGCGACGTCCGTGACGGTTCCCGGCCAGGCAGCCGCGCTCTGCCTCGCGCTCGAGCGCCATGGCTCGCTGCCGCGCGCGCGTGTCATGGAGCCGGCGATCCGCCTCGCCCGCGACGGCTTCGAGATCGACTGGTACGTCGCCCTGTCATTCGCCATGTACGCCGAGCGCCTGTGGAAAGCGGGAGAAGCGCGCCGCATCTTCTTTCGGCCCAGTGGTGCGCCGCTCCGGCCGCCGATCGGCACCGAGCCGTCCGACCGCGTCGTGCAAACGGATCTCGCTCGAACGCTGGAGTGCATCGCGCGCGACGGCCCGGACGTGCTCTATCGCGGCGAGATCGCCGAGGCGATCGTGAACGACGTGCGCGCGAGTGGCGGCGTACTAACTGCCGCGGACCTCGCGAAGTACGAGGCGCGCGTCGGGACGCCGCTTCAGACGATGTACCGGGGTCATCGCGTGGTCACGCTCGACGGGCTTTCGGGTGGACCGACGATCGCGCGCGCCCTCACCGTGCTCGATGCGTTCCCCCTCGGGGCAAAGGAGCGCGGCGGCGTCGACCATCTGCATCTGGTCGCGGAAGCTCTGCGCGCATCGTTCCTGTACCGCTTCGCGCAGCGTGCCGATCACACGACGCATCTCAACGCCGTCGACAAGGACCACACGATGGTCGCGCTGACGCAGACACTCGGCCAGGGCTTCGGATCCGGGTTCGTACCGAAGGGGACCGGCATCGTTCTCACGGACGGCATGACCTGGTTCGACCCGGTGCCGGGCCATCCGAACTCGATCGCGCCCGGAAAGCAGGTGCTCTGGGCGGGATCGCCGACGCTCATCGTTCGTGGCGACAGGCCCCTTCTCGCTGTCGGCGCGCCCGGCGGCCGCAAGATCATGAGCGCGGTGCCGCAGGCCATCGTCAACGTCGTCGACTTCGGCGACGGGCCGCAGGATGCGGTGAATCGCCCGCGCGTGCATGACGAAGGCGAGGGCCTCCTCGTCGACTCGCGCATTCCGGAGGAGGTTCGCGACGGACTTGCCGCGCTGGGTCATAAGGTCGAGGTGAAGGAGGAGACGCTCATGTCGGCGTGGTTCGCGCGACCGAACGCGATCCTCATCGACCCGAAGACCGGCGAGCTCCGCGGCGGTGTCGACCAGAACAAGCCCGCGGTCGCTATCGGGCTAGGCTAGGCCGCCGATGGCACGCTTCATCGTCGATGGCGGAACGCCGCTGCGCGGAGAGATCCGCCCCGCAGGCAACAAGAACGAGGCGTTGCCCCTCATCGCCGCTGCGATGCTGACGGACGAGCCAGTCACGCTTCGCAACGTCCCGCGCATCCGTGACGTACGGGGGATGCTGGAGATCGCCAGCGCTCTGGGCGCGAAGGTCGATGAGCTCGACCCTCACACGGTCCGGATCACCGGCTCGATCCGCTCGACGGACGTCCCGCCCGCGCTCGCCGGCGAGATCCGCACCTCACTGCTGTTCGCCGGCTCTCTCCTCGCGCGTCACAAGAAGGTGAAGCTCGGCCTTCCCGGCGGTGACGTCATCGGACGCCGGCGCACCGACACGCACTTCCTTGCGCTGCGCGCGCTCGGAGCGGAGCTCGACGTCTCACGGGACGGCTACGCGCTGCGAACGTCCGGCTTGCGCGGCGCTGACGTGATCCTCGACGAGGCCTCCGTGACGGCTACGGAGAACGCGCTGCTGGCAGCGGTGCTCGCGCCCGGCAAGACGGTGCTCCATAACGCCGCGAGCGAGCCGCACGTGGAGCAGCTCTCTCGCGCCCTGGTGAAGATGGGCGCGCGCATCGGGGGGATCGGCACGAACACGATCAGCATCGAGGGCGTCGAGCGGCTCAGCGGGACGGATCACACCATCCTCAGCGACCACATGGAGGTGGGCTCACTCATCGGCGCTGCCGCGATGACGCACGGGCAGATCACGATCAAGAACGCGGTGCCGCAACACCTGCGGATGACACGGATGGCGTTCAAGCGCCTCGGAGTCGACACGGAGGTCGTCGGCGAGGACATCGTTGTGAAGGCGACCGATCGCTATGTCATAGAGGAGGACATCGGCGGCGCGCTCCCGACGATCAAGTCGCAGCCCTGGCCGGGCTTTCCGACCGACCTCACCAGCATCGCGATCGCATGCGCGACGCAGGCCGAAGGCACGGTGCTCATACACGAGTGGATGTTCCCCGGCCGGATGTACTGGGTCAGCTCACTCGAGAGCATGGGCGCGCGGATCGTCCTGTGTGACCCGCACCGCGTGGTCGTCGTGGGGCCGTCGCAGCTGTACGGCAGCGATCTCCGGAGTCCGGACATCCGTGCGGGCATGGCGCTACTCGCGGCCACGCTGTGCGCGAAGGGTCAGAGCACGATGAACAACGTCGAGCAGATCGACCGCGGCTACGAGGACCTCGATAGCCGCCTTCGGGCGCTGGGCGCGAAGATCGAACGCGCGGCGTGACGCGGGGGGAGGGGCCCCCGTTTAGCGAGCGAAGCGAGAGTCTCGCGACGCACCTCGAGTGCTCGCGCGGTGGTGAGGACTTCCAGCTCGACACGCTGCAGCAGACCTGCGCCAACGACGGTGGTCCGCTCCTCGTGCGCTACAACCTCGAGCGTGTCCACGAGGCGATGAAGCGGGAGATCCTCGCCCGCCGACCCGCGACGATGTGGCGCTACCGCGAGCTCCTCCCGATGGACGATCCCGCGCATGTCGTGACGCTTGGCGAGCCGATGACGCCGCTCCTCGACGCGCGGCGCATAGGGGAGGAGCTTGATCTCCCGAACCTGCGCGTGAAGGACGAGGGTCTGCTCCCGACCGGAACGTTCAAGGCGCGCGGCGCCGCGGTCGGCGTCACCCGCGCTCTCGAGCTCGGCGTCAGCACGATCGCGCTCCCCACGGCGGGCAACGCCGGAGCGGCCTGGGCTGCCTACGGAGCGCGCGCGGGAATACGCGTGGTCGTCGTGATGCCGGACACGACGCCGCAGACCATCGTGCGCGAGACCACGTCGTACGGCGCGGAGGTGTATCTGGTGCCGGGCTCGATCGCGGACGCGGGCGCCGTCGTGAAGCGCGCGTGCCTCGAGCGCGGCTGGTACGACGCGTCAACGTTGAAGGAGCCATATCGCATCGAAGGCAAGAAGACCATGGGGTTCGAGCTCGCCGAACAGCTCGAATGGACGCTACCCGACGTGATCGTCTATCCGACCGGCGGCGGTGTCGGCCTCATTGGGATGTGGAAGGGCTTCGCCGAGCTGCGCGAGATCGGCTGGATCTCGCGCGACGACATGCCGCGTTTCGTGTCCGCCCAGGCAGCGGGCTGCGCTCCGATCGTGAGCGCGTTCGAGTCCGGCGCGAGCGAATCGGAGCCCTGGCCCGATCCGCGGACCTTCGCCGCTGGCCTCCGCGTGCCGAAGGCGCTGGGTGATTTCCTCGTCCTTCGCGCGCTGCGCGAGAGCGATGGCATCGCGCTCTCGGTAACGGACGACGAGATGCGCGACATGATGCGTTTGGTCGGCACGATGGAAGGCATGCTCGTGTGCCCCGAGGGCGCGGCTGCCATCGCAGCCGCAGCGAAGCTTCGTCGCGATGGCTGGATCCGTGACGACGAGAGCGTCGTCGTGTTCAACACGGGTAGCGGTCTAAAGTACGCGGAGTCGTTGCAGGGTGAGGCGGCGCGGCCGCTCGAAGCTGGTGCGCTGCCGGACGCCTAGCAGAAGGACGTGAGCTTGCGCGCGACCACACGACCGATGGGCGTCCGACGCGGCATCCTTGGCGGTTCGATCCTCGTCGCCGTTGGCGCGCCGTTCCTCCTTCAGGCGGTCGCGCCGTATCTCAATCTGAGCGTGCCGAACGCGGGGGCCTATCTCATCTTCGCGCTGGGCGCCGCGTTCTTCGCCGCGTGGTTCGTCGGCACGCGGCAGTACGTGTACATGGTCCCAGCTGCCGTGCTGATCGGATTCGGGCTCGGCCTGGTCATCCCGTCGTGGCTGCCGTTACCCGTGGAAGCGGCGGCACCGATCTTCCTCGGCTCGCTCGCGGTCGCGCTCGCGATCGTGTTCCTGTTCTACAGCGAGCATCGCGGACTGCTCGTCCCCGCCGGGCTCCTCGCGATCGTCGCGATCGCCGATGTCTTTGGTCTGCACCTGCCGCCGGAGATGCAGCCGTTCTTCGTTCCGGTCGTGCTCATCGCCGTCGGTGTGTACATGCTCGTCGAGCGTTAGCTAGATCGACTTCGCGTAACGCTCCAGCATCATCGGCCATCCCTCGGGCGAGTCCATGCCGCTGCGATACGCGGTCGCCTTGTCGCCGTGCCGCGAGAACGCGCGATGCTCGAGCACCACGCGCGTCCCGAGCGCTTCCTCCGTGAAGCGGACCTCGACCTCGCTCGCCTTGTCTGAATTCGGCTCGGGCGTGCGGTCGAATGCGATCTGCCAGCTGAACACGATCCGTCCCGGCGGCTCCCAGACGAGAACGCGGCCCCAGTCGCATTCGAAGTTGTGCGGACCGCGCTCAAAGCACGCGCCGCCGAGCCTGGGCTCGATCCCGATGTAGTGCAGAACGTTCTGGGACCACGTGTACTCACGCGGCCACCAACGCCCGAGATTCACGAACGCGGTGAACGCTCGTTCCGGCGGAACGCGCACGAACAGCTCACGGGTGAGCGCGTCCGCGGTCTCGACCTGAGCCATGCCGACGACCTTACCTCAGGACCTAACATCACGCGAAGTGGATCTCGCCCCGGACATCCTCGCGCTCGTCGGGAACACGCCGCTGGTCCGACTCTCGCGCATCGGGCGAGGTCTTAGGCCGACGCTCGCCGGGAAGCTCGAGCACCTCAACCCTGGCGGATCGATCAAGGACCGCATCGGCCTGCTCATGATCGAGGACGCGGAGCGGCGCGGTCTGCTGAAACCGGGCGGGACCATCGTCGAACCGACGAGCGGCAACACCGGTGTGGGTCTCGCGATGGCGGCCGCGATCAAGGGGTACCGCGTGATCTGCACGATGGCGGACAAGCAGAGCCAGGAGAAGCGCGATCTGCTGCGCGCGTTCGGCGCCGAGGTCGTGGTGTGTCCGACCGCGGTGCCGCCCGAGTCGCCCGAGTCCTATTACAAGGTGGCCGAGCGGCTCGCGAAGGAGACGCCCGGCGGGTTTCTGCCGAATCAGTACTACAACCCGATGAATCCTGAGGCGCACTACAACACGACCGGGCCGGAGATCTGGGAGCAGACCGACGGGAAGGTCACGCATCTCACCGGCGCGGGTCGCTACCTGAAAGAGCGCAACCCGAAGATCCAGATCGTCGGCGCCGATCCGCAGGGCTCCCTATATACGGGCGGCATCCACCCGTACAAGGTCGAAGGCATCGGCGAGGACTTCTACCCCGGCACGTTCGACAAGGCGCTGGTCGATCGGTGGATGCGCGTATCCGACCGCGACTCGTTCCTCACCGCGCGCCGCCTCACGCGCGAGGAGGGGATCCTCGTCGGCGGCTCATCGGGCACGGCGATGTTCGCTGCGCTTGAGATCGCGAAGGAGCTCGATGAGAGCGCGCTGGTCCTGGTGCTCTTCGCCGACTCCGGGCGCTCGTACCTCTCGAAGATCTACAACGACGAATGGATGCGCCAGAACGGATACCTCGAGCGGTTCCCGGTCCAGGCGACCGTCCTCGATGTCGTGCGCGATCGGATGGGCACGCCCGGGCTCATCGTCGTGTCGAAGGGCCAGACCGTTCGGTCCGCCATCGACACGATGCAGCAGTACGGCATCTCGCAGATACCGGTGGTGGCGGACGGCGAGGCGACGCACGTGAAGGACATCGTCGGGAGCGTGCAGGAGACGACGATGCTGGACCGCGTCTTCCGCGAGCCCGCGCTCGTCGACGAGCGCGTCGAGCGCGTGATGGAGGCGCCGTTCCCGGTGGTCCAGGCGAACGAGGACATCGAGCGGTTATATGCCGAGCTCTCGTCCGGAGCGCCGGCGCTGCTCGCGGCCTCGGACGACCGGCCGGTCTCGATCATCACCAAGGCCGATCTGCTCGAGTTCGTGGCGCATCAGAGGCGGCGGGCCCGCTAGTTGGATTACGCCTCGTAAAATTTCGCGTCGGCGCAATTTCTTGCGCCCCTTGGCGCTTTTCTGGTAAATCTCCAGCCGTCAGAACGCCACCGCTGGTTTTCGGAGGCACTCGGGGGAATTGATGCGGTGATCCGAAATGAGGTTGCACGGCAACGCCCGGCGGAACTTTGTCGACGAGACCCGTGTAACGAATTACGCGGCGTCAAGCAATCCCGTTTGCTCGGGTCGAACATCACGCACAAGGGAGACGGGGGGTTGAAGCGATGGCTGCACTGATCGAGTTCGTCTGCACCGCGGAGCACGAGCGTCGAAGCGATCCGTCGATCACAGTCGAACAACGGGCCTGGGCGTACTGCCCGGGGGGCGCCAGCGATCACCACACCTGGACGCGGATCGACCCAACAGCGGTCGAGACGCTGCGTTCACCGGCCGGCAACGGCCATCCGCACCTGCTGCCTGATGAGAGCGCTGAACGCAGCTTGACTGGACGCCCAGCGCGGTAATACGCGTGCCCTGACCCGCGCATTGTTCGCGAGCCGCCGGCGCAGCCACACGTCCGTCATGAGCCGCAGCGCCGCCGCGAGCGATCGAATGTGGCGCGGCGGCACGAAGAGTCCGGCATCGCCAACGATCCCACGAACCGACGGGATATCCGACGCGATCACCGGCAGACCGTGCGCGAGAGCCTCCGCGAAGACGATCCCGTAGCCCTCACGTTCGGTCGGCAGCGCGAAGACGTCCGCCGCCGCGTACCGCCGCGCGAGCGCCCGCTCATTGAGCGCGCCGTGCACGACGACGCGCGTAGCGAGTCCGTTCGACCGGATGCGTGCAAGAACGGCGTCGCGGTAAGCGCCCCTCCCCGTGTCACCCACGAGATCGAGATGGACGAGCGGCACCTGCGCGGCTGCCGCAACGAGCGTCGCGATGCCCTTCGACGGCGACCAGTTCGCGACCGCGAGCACGCGCAGCGCGTTCCCGCGCGCACCGCGGGCGTGGCGTGACACGTGCGGGACCCCGTCGCATCCGGGCGGGATCACCGCTAGGCGCGACCGGTGCACACCCGCCCGCGCGAGGGCGCGCGCGAGGTCGGGGCTGACCGCGACGATGCGGTCCGCGCCCCGCAGCAGCGAGCTCGTCCCACGCGCGCGCGTCGGCATGTGCATCAGCAGGACGATGCGTGCGCCGAGCTCGCGTCGAGCCCACCCAACGAGCGGCGCGGCGATGGGAACGGCGATGCTGTCGATCACGATCACGCGTGGCCGCAGACGGCGGAGCTCGGAGCGCGCCTGCGCCGTGGACGCGGCGGTCACGATCCGCAGCGGCACGCCGGCGCTCCGGCACGCGCGCTCCATGCGCCGGTCATAGAGATTGCCGCCCGTCCGTCGCGCGACGTCGCCGCTGACGAGCAGCACCGCAGGCTCAGTCGTAGGTGAGGATCACCTGCACGGTCTCCTCCGGGCGCTGGTCCACGAGCTCGTACGCCTCCGCCGCCTTCGCGAACGGGATGCGGTGGGAGATGAGCGGGCCAAGGACGAGCTCCTCGAGCAGCGCAAGCGCGGTGTCGAGCCGCCGTTGCCGATCCCAGCGCGGCGCGAGAGCCGGATCGATCTGCGAGACCTGCGAGCTGACGAGGCGCAACCGCTGACGGTGAAAGCGGGAGCCCAGATCGAGGCTCACCGGTTTGGTGCCGTACCACGAGCACACGACGATGGACGCCTGGAACGCCGCGGCGTCGATCGCGAGCTGCAGCGCGCTCGCGTTCCCGCTCGCTTCGATCACGACGTCCGCCCCGCGGCCGTTCGTGCGCGTGGCGATGCGCGCTAGGGCGCCATCCGGAGCGACCGCGTCGTCGGCGCCGCCGCGCAGCGCGAGCTCGCGGCGGACCGCGATCGGCTCCACCGCGGTGACGAGCGCGCCCGCTCGCTCCAGGAGCTGAGTCACGAGCAGGCCGACCACACCCTGGCCGAACACCGCGACCTCGTCGCCGAGGTGTGGATGCGCATCGAGGACCACGTTCAACGCCGTCTCGCAGTTCGCGAGGAACACGCCGAGCTCCGGTGGCAGACGTTTCGGAAGGCGCACCGCCGATGTCGCGCGGACGACGTACTCCTGCTGGTGCGGGTGATGCACGAACACGTGGTCGCCCGGCGCAAGCTCCGTCACGCCCGCGCCCGTCTCGATGACGCGGCCAACGCTGGCGTAGCCGAACTTGATGGGGAACGCGTAGCTGCCTGCGAGCGTCGGGAGATCGAGGGCGAGGTCGGTGGGGACCTCACCGCGGAACACGAGCATCTCGGTGCCATGCGAGAGGCCCGAGGCGACCGCGTGGACGCGCACCTCGCCAGGGCCCGCGCGTCCGACGTTCTCGTCGCGGATCTCGACTTCACGCGCGCGCGGGAACCAGACGCTCGCGGTCGTCACGCGCTCTGGCGCGCTGCCTCCCACAGGGGTTCGCCGTAGAAGATCAGGTCCTCGCCGCAGGTGACGAAACGCGAGGTCGAGAACGTGAGCGCCTCGCGCAGGTAGTCGATGTGGAGATCGCCGACAGCGGCGATGCCCTCGCCGATGACCTTCGGCGCGATGCACACGGTGAGACGGTCGACGACGTGCTCGCGCAACGCAGAGGTGATGATGCCACGGCCACCCTCAACGAGAAGCGAGCCGATGCCGAGCCCACGCAGCCGCCGCAGGAGATCGGCGAGGTCGACGTCGCCGTTCTCGTCGGCATGCGCTCGCAGGATCTCGCCGCCTGCCTCTTTGATCGCCTGCGCGCGCCGCTGAGATGCCGTCGGCGTGGTAGCGACGATCGTGCGGGCCGTCCTGTCGCTGAGGACGTTCGCCGCGATCGGAACGCGGAGCGTGCTGTCGACGATCACGCGTATCGGGGATCGACCCTCCACCAGACGCACCGTGAGGCGCGGGTCGTCGGCGAGCAAGGTGCCGATGCCGACCATCACCGCGTCGTGCGACGCCCGCAGCTCGTGCGCCAGCCGGAGAGACGACTCCCCGCTGACCCAATGCGCGTCACCGTTGCGCGCGTGTGGTGTCCGTTCTTGTTCGGAGCCGACGACACCAACGGCGCGCCGTCGAGCATGTGGCCCATCCGGCTCGCCTTCGTGCGGAGGTACGTGAGGTTGACGGGGTTGGGGAGCGCCTCGATCGGCACGCGCTCGACGACCTCGATCCCGTGCTGTTCGAGCGCCTCGAGCTTCGCGGGGTTATTCGTCATGACCCGCGCGCGCCGGACGCCCAGCCTGCGGAGGACATCCGCGGCGGAGCTGTAATCGCGTCCATCGACCGGCAGGCCGAGCGCGACGTTCGCGTCCACGGTGTCGAGGCCCCCGTCCTGCAGCGCGTACGCGCGGATCTTGTCGAACAGTCCGATGCCGCGTCCCTCGTGGCGCAGATAGAGGAGCACGCCGCGCTCGGCGCGTCCCACGTGCTCGAGACCGGCTTCGAGCTGTTCGCCGCAGTCGCAGCGAAGCGAGCCGAGCGCCTCGCCGGTGAGGCACTCGGAGTGGAGTCGCACGAGCACCGGCTCGTCGCCAGCGATGTCTCCATGCACGAGGGCGATGACCTCGGTCGTGTCACCGATCCGGAAGACGTGGATCTGAAGATCGCCGTGTCTGGTCGGAAGTGACGCGACGGCTTCGGTTTCGCGCGGGCGGCGCACGATCACATCTGGCGACGAAGCAAGCGGCGCGCCATTCGTCATCATTCATGCCTCCTTCGCGTCGGGTGGTTCCGCTTGTAACGGCGAGCTAACGAGCTGCGAGCCCTCATGTGAGCCGCCGCACGACGACGAGCAGCTCGTCGAGCTCGAACGGTTTTGCGAGGTACTCGCTTACGCCGAGCTCCTTCGCGCGCTCCGCGAGATCGCCAGCCGCGCTCAGCAGCAGCACGGGCACGTTGCCCATCCCGCGCGCGCGCACTGCGGCGAGGATCTGCTCCGCGCTGCCGCGAGTGAGCCGCAGGTCGAGCACGATGAGATCGGGATGTGGGTCGAGCTGACCTTTGAGATCGTCGCTGTCGCTCACGGCGGCTGTGTCATAGCCCTCGTTCTCCAGGATCTCCGATAGCAGCGAAGCGATATCGCTGTCGTCTTCGACGACGAGCACACGTCGACGTCGCTCCGCCCCGTCCCTCACAGGCACACGCTACGCCGCATACTGCAGCGCGTGCCGACGAGGAAGCGCAAGCCCGGTTTCGACACCCTCGCAATCCACGCCGGACAGGAGCCAGAGGGGCTCACCGGCGCGGTCACGGTCCCGATCTTCCAGACCTCGACCTTCGCGCAGGAGGCGGTGGGGAAGAACAAGGGCTACGAGTACGCACGGACCGGGAACCCAACCCGCACTGCGCTCGAGACGTGTCTCGCCGCGCTGGAGGATGGGCGCTGGGCGCTGGCGTTCGGCTCGGGCATGGCGGCGACCGATGCGATCGCGCACCTCCTGAAGGCGGGCGACCACGTCGTGATGGGCGACGACGTGTACGGCGGGACCTACCGGCTCTTCGTTCGCGTTTTCGAGCAGCTAGGCATCGCGACCACCGCGGTCGACATGCGAAACCTCGGCGGAGTGCGTAAGGCGCTACGCAAGAACACCCGCCTGGTCTGGATAGAGTCGCCGACCAACCCGATGCTCAAAGTCCTCGACATCCGTGCTCTGGCCGAGATCGCGCACAAGGGAAAGGCGCTTGCGGCCGTCGACAACACCTTCGCGAGCCCGTACCTGCAGAACCCGCTCGCGCACGGCGCGGACCTGGTGCTCCACTCGACAACGAAGTACATCGGTGGGCACTCCGATGTCGTCGGCGGCGCGATCATCGGCAACGACGCGGAGCTGCGGGCCCGCCTCGCCTTCCTCCAGAACGCCGTCGGCGGCGTCCCCGGGCCGCTGGATGCGTGGCTCGTCCTGCGCGGTGCGAAGACGCTCGGCGTGCGGATGGAGCGGCACTCCGCCAACGGCCAGGCTGTCGCGGAGTGGCTCAGCGAGCATCCCAAGGTCTCGAGCGTGAATTACCCCGGGCTCCGCAAGCATCCGCAGCACGAGATCGCGCGGCGTCAGATGCGCGCGTTCGGCGGGATGCTGTCGTTCGAGCTGAAGGCCGGTGAGGCCGCCGCGAAGCGCATGGCGGCAAGGACGAAGATCTTCGCGCTCGCGGAATCGCTTGGTGGCGTCGAGTCGCTCATCGAGGTGCCGCTCGCTATGACGCACGGCTCTGTGCGCGGGACGAAGCTCGCACCGCCGGCCGGGCTGGTCCGCCTCTCGGTCGGCATCGAGACCGTGCACGACCTGATCGAGGATCTGGCGGAGGCGATCGGCTAGCGCTAGTCGATGACGATGACCTCGCCGACCATGCCGTCGCCCTCGTGCTGCATGCAGACATACGGATAGCGGCCCGTTCTGGTGAACGTGTGCGAAAAGCTCTGTCCGAAGGACATCGTGCGATCGGAGAACGAGCCGTCGCGTGCGGCAAGGTCGTGCGTGGACTGACCGACGACCTTCCAGGTCACCGTCGTGCCCACCTTCACGGTGAGCTGCGACGGATCGAAGAAGTTGTCGCCCATCTCGATGAGCACGGCGGCGGCGGTCGGTGTCGGCGACGCGGTGGGGGCAGCGGGCGCGGGAGTCGCGGTCGCGACCGTCGGGGCGGTGGGTGCCGGAGCGGTCGAAGTGCTTGGGGCCGGAGCCCCGCCGCATGACGCCATTAGAAGGAGGCAACTTATTAGTGCGGCGTGCGCGAAGCGCACACGCCAGCAGATCGGAGCAGCGATAGCCGCTCGATTACGCGCGGGCGCCCACCCAGGATGACTGCGCCATCCACGCCTCGGTGGCGTGATCGGGGATCGCCTCGGAGATGAAGTAGCCCTGCGCTAGGTCGCACCCCATACCCCGCAGGACCTCGAAGGTCTCCGCGTCCTCAACGCCCTCAGCGATGACTCGAAGGTCGAGGGCATGCGCGAGCTCGATCGTCGCGCGCACGATCGCGACACTCGATGCCTGCGACGTCAGCCGGCGGACGAACGAGCGGTCGATCTTGCAGGCCTGGATCGGCAGCCGATGGAGGTACGAGAGTGACGACGAGCCGGTCCCGAAGTCGTCGATCGCCAGCTGCACACCGATCTCTCGCAGACGCTCGAGGCAGGTGAGGATCCGCTCGGGCTCGCTCATCACGCCGCTCTCAGTGACCTCGAGATGGAGCACCGCCGGAGGGACTCCCGCTTCCTCTACCGCGGCGCGGACGCGGTCGGGGAACGTCGTATCCGACAGGTCGGAGACGGCCATGTTGACGGCAATGGCGATCCCGCGCGCCTGCCACTCGCGTGCTTTCCCGAGTGCGGTCTTGAGCGCCCACGTCGACAGCTGCGGCATGACGCCGGAGCGCTCCGCGAGAGGGATGAACTCGGTCGGCGAGACGAGCCCGAGTCTGGGATGGTCCCAGCGCGCTAGCGCCTCCATCATGCAGACGCGATCGGTCGTCAGATCGATCACGGGCTGGTAGTGAAGGCTAAGGTCACCACGATCGAGTGCCTCACGCAGATCCGACGCGAGACCGAGGCGAGCCGCACCCTCGAGATCGCTGCCCTCTTCGTAGAGCGCGACGCCAGTGCCGCGACGCTTCGCGACATACATCGCGATGTCGGCGCGCCGGAGCAGCGTCAGCGGATCCTCACCGTGCGCCGGAAAGAGGGCGATACCGACGCTCGATCCGACCGGCATCCGCACCCCCTCGATGGTGAGGGGAGCTTCGAGCGACGAGCGGACCTTCTTCGCTCCTGCGAGCGCGCCGACGAGGTCCGTGTCCGGCAACAGCACGGCGAACTCGTCGCCACCGAGGCGCGCAACGGTGTC
>WNFK01185936.1_pt1 | contig 14525 bp, 16 predicted proteins | sample 5400281 | NCBI WGS metagenome assembly WNFK01 (sample SAMN13153350, study PRJNA577476) | soil metagenome | isolation source: 20 cm soil on Douglas fir-dominated hillslope | place: USA:California | collected 2013-09-17 | reverse complement strand
TGACCGAAGGGAATCGAACCCTCAACCCCTGGAGCCACAGTCCAGTGCTCTAACCAATTGAGCTACGGTCACCGTCCCGGGACGACAGCCAAGTTGTGACTCTACCGTATGTTTCCGGGCGGGTCAACGGCCGCTCCGTCTGTCACCGGCCCGCGTCCAGCGCCGTCCGCATCGCACGCAGCCCATCCTCCGCGCCTCGCAGCGGCGTCTTCAGGAGCCGGCGGGCCTTGCCGATGTCGAGCCCGCCGTCGAGCGGGCGGCCCGCCTTCTGCCCAAGCTCGGCGGTGGTCGCGGGCGTGAGGCGCGAACCGTCCAGGTCGAAGACCCGGCAGACCAGGCGCGAGAAGGCCATGCGGTCGAGCGTGTCGGCGCCCGCCAGGTGCCAGATGCCCCGCTCCTCCCGCTCACAGCACTCGACGGTCGCGGTGGCCACGTCCACGTTGTAGGAGGGGCTCGCGCGCTGGTCCACCGCGGGGCGGAAGCCCTGGCCGCCGCGGCAGGCGCGGATGAGCTGGTAGACGAAGTTCTTCTCCTGGCGCTCCGGGCCGTAGACCACGCTGGTGCGGATCACCAGGACGCGGTCGAGCGCGCCCAGCACCGCCTGCTCGCCCTCCGCCTTGCTGCGCCCGTAGACGCCGAGCGGCCGCGGGGGCGCTTGCTCGGTGTAGGGGCCGCCGACACCGTCGAAGACGTAGTCCGACGAGTAGTAGACGAAGCCCGCGCCGGCCCGGGCCGCCGCCCGGGCCGCGGCGAGCGGGGCGTGCAGGTTCACCGCGAACGCCTCGTCGGGGTGGTCCTCGCAGTAGTCCACGTGGCTCAGCGCGGCGGGGCAGAGCACCCAGTCGGGACGATGGTCGGCGAGCAGGCGCTCGAGCGCGGCGCCGTCGGCCAGGTCGAGCGCCACGAGCCCCGGATAGGCGTGATGCGCCCAGGTGCCGACCGCGTCGTGGCCGCGCGCGCGCAGCACGCGCACGAGTGCCGCGCCCACCTGTCCCGAGCCGCCGATCACCAGCGCGCGCATGAATTCTAGGCTACCATCCCGCGGGGAGGAACCCACATCGATGGCTGCTGATCGCCCGCTGGTGCTGCTCTGGATCCCCGAAGCCGGACCCTATCGCCAGGCGATGGAGCGCGCCGGGCTCGACCGGCGCGTGGAGCTGGTCCACGTGCCGCCGACCGAGACGCCCGCGCCCGAGCTGCTCGCGCGCGCGCAGGCCATGCTCGCCTACCGCTCGGGGCCGGGCGTCCTCCCGCGCATGCCCGCGCTCCGCTGGATCCAGGCACTGACCGCCGGCATGGAAGGCTGGCTCGCGCTGCCCGATCTGCCGGAGCGTCTCATCCTCACGTCCGCCCGCGGCACGCATCGCGTGCAGATGCCCGAGAACATCCTGGGCGCACTCTTCCACCTGACCAAGCCCTATGCCGGCATCGCGCTCGACCAGAGAGAGCATCGCTGGCGGCGCCGCGTGTCGGAGACGCTGGCCGGCACCACGCTCGGCATCCTCGGCCTGGGGGTGATCGGTCAGGAGCTGGCGCGGAAGGCCGCGGCGCTCGAGATGCGCGTGATCGGCACGCGCCGGAGTCCGGCGCCCATCCCGCACGTCGACCGGGTCTACGGACCCGAAGGCACCGACGAGGTGCTGGCCGTGTCCGACTGGGTGCTGCTGCTCCTGCCGGTGACGCCCGAGACGCGCGGCTTCATGAGCGCGGCCCGGCTCAAGCGCATGAAACCCTCCGCCTACCTGCTCAACTTCGGGCGGGGCGAGCTGGTCGTGGACGCCGACCTCGTCGAGGCGGTGAAGGCGGGCACCATCAAGGGCGCGGTGCTGGACGTCTTCACCACCGAGCCCCTGCCCGCCGAGCACCCGTTCTGGGGCACGGAAGGCATCCTGGTGCTACCCCACATCGGCGGGCTCCACCCGGGGCGCGATCACATCGTGGCCAAGCTCTTCGTGGACAACGTCGAGCGCTTCCTCGCGGGCCAGCCCCTCCGGGAGACGGTGGATCTCGCCCGCGGATACTGAGCGGTGAGCCGCTCGCTCGGTCCTACGCTCCCCGCGGACCTGCTCGCGCAGCTCTCCCAGGCCGATCTCGAGTCCCAGCTCGGCCGCGCAATGCCCTTCGTCACCCAGGACGCCGACGGCACGCCGCACCCGATGCTCTGCTCCTACCTCGAGTGGCTCGCGGTCGACGCGACGACGCTCCGTCTCGCGATCGCGGCCGGAAGCCGGAGCGCGCGCAACCTGGAGGCCCGCCGGGTCGGCACCCTCCTGGTGATCGAGCCGGCCCGAACGGTCTACGTGAAGTGCCGCGCGCGGGGCGCCGCGCGTCGCGTGGGCGACCTCGCGCGCTTCACGCTCGCGGTGGAGGACGTGCTCGACGACCGGCCCGCGGAGGCGGAGGGCGACGCGCGGATCGCGAGCGGGATCACCTACCGCCCGCGGCCGTCGCTCGACGCGCCGTGGGCGCGCGGCGTGCTGGACGCGCTGCGCGCGGAGGGCTAGACCTCGAGGAGGTCGCTGCCCACCACCAGCGGTCCCGCGAAGTGCCGGCGCGCCGCGTGCTCGAGCGCGCGCGGCTCGGAGCCGGGCATCAGGTGGGTCACCGCGAGCTTCCTCGCGCGGGCGCTCTCGGCCACGCGGCCCAGGTCGTCGGGCTGGGTGTGGTAGGACGCCAGGTCGCGGATCTTCTCCTCGAGACTGGGCCACCCGCACCCCGGATACCACGCGGTCTTGGCCATCTCGCAGCACTCGTGGATCAGCACGTCGACGCCCTGGCTCCAGCGGATCAGGTTCTCGCAGGGCCGCGTGTCGCCCGAGATCACGACGCGGCGCCCGCCGCCCTCGAAGTGATAGCCGAAGGCGGGGCGCACCGGGTCGTGCTCGACCAGGAACGCGCTGACCGTGACGCCGCCCGCCTCCATGACGCGCCCCTCCTCGATCTCGGTGACCGTCACCGCGGGCGGCTTGCGGTCGACCATGTGCGAGCGGCGCACCTCGATGTCCCAGTGCAGGTAGTCGAGCAGCTTGTCGACCTGCCGCCGCGTGCCGGCTGGCCCCCAGATCTCGAGCGGCGCGTTCTGGCCCACGATCCATCGGGTGATCAGCATGTGGCCCAGGTCGATCACGTGATCGGAGTGATGGTGGGTGATGAAGACGCGCGGCCACTCGTAGGGGCGCACCCCCGCCTGCACGAGCTGGACGCCCACCCCCGAGCCCGCGTCCACCAGGAAGCGCTCCGCGCCCAGCGAGAGCAGCGTCGACGGGCCGCGCCGCTGGGGGTTGGGTGGCGGCGAGCCGGTGCCGAGCAGGACCGCCTTCACGTCAGGGCCTCGCGGCGGGCAGGCGGCCCGCGGTCTCGAACTGCGGGATCACCGCCTCGATCTGCCGGCCGCCGGAGAGGAAGAAGCGCGCCGCCTGCTCCTGCGCCGCGCGCCCGATGGCGTACACCTCGGGGAACGCAATCCAGCCGGTCCAGGTGAAGAAGGCGTGCGGGTCGCGGAAGCGATCCGGGAGGCCGGGCCCGAGCACGTCGTGACGATAGAGCGAAGAGACCGGCCAGAGCAAGCCCGCCTCGAGCAGCGCCCGCGTGGTCGGGTTGGGCACGGTCTGATCGCCCACCGCCCACTGGAACAGGACGGGGCGCGCCGGCACCCCGGGCAGCGGCGCCTGACGCAGGTACGGCGCGAAGGCGACCGGGTTGGCGCTCTGGGACAGCCACTCCGCGCGGGCGAGGTAGGCCTGGATGGCGAGCGCGCCCGGCGCCGGGTCGCGCACCGGGGCCTCGCCGGGCAGCGGCAGGGACTCGGTGAAGTCGTTCTCTCCGTTGGCCAGGGGGGGCTGCCGCTGGCGGAGCTGGTTCAGGGCCAGCCCGCGGAAGACCGGCGACTGCCGCGCGATCTCCACGATGGGCCCACCCGCCACGTTGAGCACGCCCATGCGCACCAGTGGGTCCGCCGCCATCAGGAGGGTGCCGTAGATGCCGCCGAACGACTGGCCGAAGTACTGGATGCGCTCCCGGTCCAGGTCGATGCGGCCGTCGCCGTCCACGTCGACACCGCGGTGGATGGCGCGGACGAGCTGCATGAGGTCGGCGGTGGTCTGCCGGAGGCCGTCGCGCATGCTGATCAGCGCGAGCGGCGAGGCGGCGCGGGTCGCGACGCCCTCGGTCATGCCGATGCGCCCGTCGCCGTTCAGGTCCAGACCGCGCCCACCCGCGGGCAGCGTCACCGGCTCCCGGCCGGCGCGTGACACGGTGAGCGTGCCGGCGGGCCCACCGCCGTGGCCCACCACGTTGATCGCGACGGTGGCGAAGCCGGCGCGCGCCATGGTGCCGGCCACCACAATCGGCACCGCATGGCGATCGTTGCCGAAGCCGTGGCCGAAGATCGCGACCGGCCAGCCGTCCCGCGGCATCGTGCCGGCCGGCATGAAGACGGTGACGTCGACGTCTTCGGTCCCCTGCGGCGCCGGCGCCTCGCTGCGGGTGGCGGTGGCGGGCACGTGGCGATCGGCGGTGAGGAACGATCGCGCGCTGAAGCGGCCGAACGCGATCGCGCGGACGTCGGTCGGCGGCACCAGGCCCAGCGGCAGCTTCTCCGGCTCTTCGAGCGCCGCGGCCGGGTCGGACGCGACCTGGCGGCGCAGCTCGATCCCGTCGAGCTCGGCGCGCGCGTAGACCGAGCGGGCGCCGCCGGGGCCGAGCGTGAAGTGAATGACCGGCGCGGAGCCGAGCTCGACCGCGGCGCGCATCTGCTCGAGGCCCGCGGTCACGCTCTGGGTCGTGAAGACCGCCGCCGCGGCGAGATCGCGCCGCGCCACCCCGAGCGTCTTGAGCTGGTGGAAGACCATGCCCTGCGCGGAGACGCCCTGCGCCGCCTCGCTCACCAGCCCGCGGCCGGCGAGGGGCACCAGCGGCTGGCCGGCCTCGTCGAGGATCTTCGCGGTCAGCACCAGCGCGTAGCGCCGCGCCTGCAGGAGCGAGCGCTCCGGGCGGGCGTAGAGCGTGTTGTGCTCCGCGTCCCACACGAGCTGGGTGAGGCCCACCGGCGAGGGCAGCGGCTCCGCCCAGAGCGGCACGATGAACGCGGTGGCCCGCGTGACGCTGTCGAGCGCCACCGGCCCGGAGAATCGGATGGTGACCCGCGGGTTGACGCTCCAGCCGTCCAGCTCGTTGAGGAGTCGCACCTCGTCGCAGCCGGCGGCGTCGGCGCCGCAGTCGGGTGCCGGCAAGGCGATGCGGCGGCCGGTCGCCTGGCCGGGATCCGGCACGGTCAGCCGGTCGGACGGGAGGAGCGACTCGACCTGGGCCGCGGCCGCCGGGGCCGCCGGCGCCCAGGCGACCGCCGCCGCCAGTGACAGCCCGAGGATGAAGGGGGCGGCCGGGCGGCGGGCCGAGCGAAGCACCGGCCTCAGCGAGGCTGCTGAGGCGACGGCTGCGGTTGCGGCTGCCGGGGCGCCGGCACGGGCCCGGGACGGCGAGGCGTGCGGGTCGGGGCGGCCTGGTAGGCGCCCACGGTGACCGCGACCTCCTGCTCCTTGCCCTCCCGCATGAGTGAGATCTTCACGATCTGGCCGACCGGCGTGCTCGAGATGATCCGCTGCAGATCGCGCGGTCCTTCGACGCTGGCGCCGTCCACCGAGACCACCACGTCGTTGGCCTTGATCCCGCCCTGATCGGCGGGCTGGCCGACCACCACCTGGCGGATCAGCACGCCCTTCGGCTCCTTGAGCCCGAACTTGGCGGCGTCCTCGTCGGGCACCTCCGCGATGCTGACGCCGAGCCAGCCCCACTCGACCTTGCCCTTCTCGGCGAGCTGCGGGAGGAGCGCCTTCACCAGGTTCACCGGGATCGCGAAGCCGATCGAGCCATTGACCGCCGCCATGCTGTTGATCCCGACGACCTCGCCCGCCATGTTGACGAGCGGCCCGCCCGAGTTGCCTGGGTTCACCGCCGCGTCGGTCTGGATGAACTCGAAGCCGGGGGCCGCCACCTGGATGGGCGCGCCCTTGCGGCTCACGATGCCGAAGGACACGGTCTGCTCGAGCCCGAAGGGGTGGCCGAGCGCCAGCACGAACTCGCCGACGCGCGTGCGGTTGGAGTCGCCGAGCAGCGCGACCGGCAGGCCGCTTGCCTCGATCTTGAGCAGGGCCAGGTCCACGCGCTCGTCGAGCCCGATCAGCCGGCCGTCGAAGCGGCGGCCGTCGGAGAGCCGGACCTGGATGCGATCGGCGTCGCCCACCACGTGGGCGTTGGTCACCAGGTAGCCGTCCTCGCGGATGATGAAGCCCGAGCCCGCGCTGCGGCGCTCCTCGGGCGTCCCCGGCTGCTCCTGTCCCTCGGCCTGCGGCTCCGCGGCCCGGCGCACCCGCACCTGGACGAGCGGCGGCTTCATGCGCTCCGAGAGGTCGTGCATGAAGTCGTTGAGCCGGACGATGTCCGGGGGCGCGGCGACTCCCGGGCTGTCCCGCCACAACAGATCCGCGGCTCGGGCCGGAGCGACGGCCGCCGAGGCCACGACGAGCGACAGGACGAGCGCGAGGGGGAGCGGGGGACGACGCATCTGCAAGCCTCCTGGGGGTGTGGTGCTCGAGGACTGATCGATTATACCGCGATGGCGCGCAGCGGCGAGCCGGAGCCCATCACCGCCTGACCTCGCGCAGCACGTGCCCCAACTCGGGCAGGATCAGCTTCTCCAGCGCGAGCCGGCAGGCATTGGGCGAGCCGGGCAGCGAGAAGAGCGCCCGCCCCTGCACCACGCCGCCCTGAGCGCGGGAGAGCATGGCGGCCGCGCCCACCTCCGCGTAGGAGAGCATGCGGAACAGCTCGCCGAAGCCGGTGAGCCGCTTGTCCAGCAGCGCCTCCACCGCCTCGAACGTCGAGTCGCGCGAGGTGACCCCGGTGCCGCCGGTGAGGATGAAGGCCTCGACGGCGGGATCCGCGCAGCCCTTCCCGATCACCGCGGTCACCTGGGTCGGCTCGTCCCGCACGATCGCGTAGCCGACCACGCGGTGCCCCGCCGCGGTGAGGTGCTCGCGGATGAGCGCGCCGCTGGTGTCGGTCTCTGGCGTCTTCGAGTCGGAGATGGTCAGGACGAAGCAGCCGATGGCGCGTGGCGCGGTGGCCTTGTGCTCCTGCGGAACGCGGTCCGGGCGCTCCGGACTGCTCACTCGGCCTCCTCCAGGTAGATCGCGCCGTCCTCCACCGTCGCGGTGTAGCGCGGGACGCTCTCGCCGGGCACCGTCATGCAGGCGCCGGAGCGCAGATCGAACTCCCAGCCGTGCAGCGGGCAGATCACGATGTCGCCTTCCACCCAGCCATCGCAGAGGCTGCCGCCCTGGTGCGGGCACTCGTTGCCGATGGCCAGGATCTCGTCGCCGCGGCGAATCACCGCCACATCGCGGTCATCAAGAGTTACCAGCGCGGGCTTGCCGGGTGACAGGTCCGCCACGTCGAGTACCTTCACGCTAGGCATTGCTCTCCCCTCACCGTGAGGGACCGCCGTAGGCCTGGTCGAGCAGCTCCACGATGTGGAGCACCTGGATGGGCGCGCCCTTGGCCGCGAGACCCTGCGCGATCTGGATGATGCAGCCGGGATTCGCGGTCACCACCGCGTCCGCGCCGGTGGCCTGCACGTGGGCGACCTTGCGCTCCTGCAGGCGGGTGGCCATCTCGGGCTGGGTCAGGTTGTACGTGCCGGCCGAGCCGCAGCACCAGTCGGCCTCCTTGAGCTCCACGACGCGCAGCCCGGGGATCTGGGCCAGCAGCGCGCGCGGCTCGGTGCGGATCTTCTGCCCGTGCACGACGTGACAGGGATCGTGGTACGTGACGGTGCGCGCGACCGGCCGGAGCGGGCCGCGCAGGGGCTGCTCGGCCAGGATCTCGGAGACGTCGCGCACGCGCGCCGCGAAGCGGGCCGCGCGCTCGCGCCAGGCGGAGTCGTCGGCCAGCAGCGTGCCGTAGGCCTTCATGTGCGCGCCGCAGCCCGACGTGTTGACGACGATCTGCTCGACCCGGGCCTGCTCGAAGGCCTCGATGGTGCGCCGGGCGAGCGTGAGCGCGGTGGCGTGCTCCCCCGCGTGCGCGTGCAGGGCCCCGCAGCAGGCCTGCGCGCGCGGGGCCACGACCTCGAGGCCGTTGCGCGCCAGGACGCGCGCGGTCGCGCGGTTGTGCGGGCCGAAGACGGCCTGCTGGATGCAGCCGGTGAGGAGACCCACGCGGCCTCTCCGGGCGCCCTGGGCCGCGGTCACCTCGGGCAGCGGCGCCCGGTCCGCCGCGGGCGGCAGCTCGGGCAGCAGCGGCTCCCAGTGCCGGAGCGACGCGGGCAGGAGCGCGAGCAGCCCCGATCCACGCAGCAGGCGGCGCAGGCCGCTCGCCTGATAGAAGCGCAGGCCCGCCGCGGCCAGCCGCAGGAGGCGGGGGCTCGGCAGCAGCAGCGAGAAGTTCACCCAGCGGAAGAGCCGCCGCAGTGAGCTGCCCGGCCGCTGGCGCTCGATCTCTGCGCGCGCGGCCTCGATGAGCTGGCCGTAGGGCACGCCCGAGGGGCACACGGTCTCGCAGGCGCGGCAGCCGAGGCAGAGATCCAGGTGCGCGGTGGCGGAGTCGGTCAGGGCGATGCGTCCCTCGGCCAGCGACTTGATCAGCAAGATGCGGCCGCGCGGCGAATCCATCTCGGTGCCCAGCTCGGAGAAGGTCGGGCAGTAGGCGAGGCAGAGGCCGCAGTGCACGCAGCGGTCGACGCCCTCGACGCTCTGCCCATGCAGGGTGAGCGGGGCGTGCGGCGCCGCGGTGGTCGTCGGGGCGTGCGCCATGGTCTCAGATGCCTCCCACGAAGCGGCCCGGGTTCAGGATACCGCTCGGATCGAGTCGCTCCTTGATGCCCTTCATCAGGCGCAGCGTCGGGCCGGGATCATCCCACACCGGCACGCGCTCCTTCACCGCGAGCGGGGCCCACGCCACCGTGGCATGGCCGTTGGCGCCCACGACGAGGTCGCGCCAGTCGGTGAGCGTGGCCACCACCGGACCGGGGTCGGCACTCCCGGACAGGCTCGCGGTGACGATGCCAACCCCTGCGTGCGCGGTCATCTCCGCGCGGAGCCCGTTCCGCTGCGCGGCGGACGCGCCCTCGTCCATCAGCTCGGCCAGCTGCGTCGGCAGCACCGCCCACTTCATCACCGCCGCGACGGCGTCGTGGCCGGGGCGGCCCAGGGCCGCGCAGCCGCGCCAGGTCTCGTCGCGCAGCTCGCCATCGAGGACCCGGCTCTCGCGCAGGCCCAGCGGAGCCAGCAGCCGCTCCAGCTCCGCCACCTGCCACTCGACCTGCGGTGCGATGCCGTCGAGGCCGACCAGGAGCGCGGCGCCGGCGCCCGGGCTCAGCCGCTCGAGCGCCTGGTCGTCGACCAGCTCGAGCGCGGAGGGAATCAGGTCGGAGCCGAGCACCGCGCGCGCGCCCTGGCCCGCGTCCTTCAGCCGGTCGAAGCGCGCGACGACGAGCCGATCGACGTCCGCCCGCGGGCGGAGCTTGAAGGTGGCCTCCACCAGGATTCCGAGCGTGCCGAACGAGCCGATGTAGAGCTTCGGGAGATCGTAGCCCGCCACGTTCTTGACCACCTTGCCCCCGCCGCGCACCGCGCGGCCGTCGGCACCGATCACGGTGAGGCCGATCACCAGGTCGCGCGCGGTGCCGTAGAGATGCCGGCGCGGGCCCGAGGCGTCGCTGGCGAGGATGCCGCCGACCGTCGCCCGGTCGGACGCGGCCGGATCCAGCGAGAGCCACTGCCCCCGCTTGCCCAGCTCGGCCTGCAGCCGATCGAACGTGAGGCCCGCCTCGACGGTGACGGTGAGATCGCCCGGCTCGTGCTCGAGGATGCGATCGAGCCGCTTGAGCGCCAGCACGAGGCCGATCCGGTTCGGTGGCGAGCCGATCCACATCTTGGTCCCCCCGCCCCACGGGGTGACCGGCAGCCCCTGCTCGGCGGCGAGGGTGACCACCGCCGCGACTTGCTCTCGCGTGCCCGGGAAGACCGCCGCCTCGGGCGCGCGGCCGTCCACCACGTAGGGCGAGCACTCCACCCCGGTCAGCACGTGAGGCGCGCCGACGATGCGGCGCAGCTGGTCGAGCAACCCTGAGGGCACCGCAGTCTCCGAAGGTCCCGCTAGAACCGCTGCGCGAGCCCCTTCTCTTCGATCGGATGCGGACGGTAGGCCGGCCCGACCTCGACACAGGCCTTGTTGCTCGGGAAGATCTTGCCCGGATTGCAGAGGCCGGTGGGGTTGAACGCGTCCTTCACCCGGTGCATGCAGGCCAGGTCCGCCTCCGAGAAGATGAACGGCATGTAGTCCACCTTCTCGAGGCCGATCCCGTGCTCACCCGAGATGGAGCCACCCACCTCGGCGCAGACCTTCAGGATCTCGGCGCCCGCCGCCACCACCCGCGCCTCTTCGCCCGGATTGCGCGGATCGTAGAGGATGTTCGGGTGGAGGTTGCCGTCGCCCGCGTGGAAAACGTTGCCGACGCGCAGGCCGTGGGCGGCCACGATCGCGTTCACGCGCCCCAGCACGTAGGGCAGCTTGGTGCGCGGGATCACTCCGTCCATCACCATGTAGGCGGGCGAGATGCGCCCGTAGGCGCCGAAGGCCGACTTGCGGCCCTTCCACAGCAGCGCGCGCTCGGCCTCGTCGCGCGCGGCGCGCACGTCACGGGCACCGCAGTCGCGGCAGGCCTGGACCACCCGCTCGGCCTGCGCCTCCATGCCGGCCGCGAGACCGTCCAGCTCGATCAGCAGCGCGGCCGCCGCGTCGCGCGGGTAGCCGCAGCCGAACGCGTCCTCCACCGCCTCGATGGTGAGCTGGTCGATCATCTCCATCGCGGCGGGCACGAGGCCGCGCGCGATGATGGCGGAGACGGCTTCGGACGCCTGGTGGTCGCGATGCCGAAGGTGCCCTCCGAGCCCACGAAGAGGCCGACAAGGTCGTAGCCCTGAGCGTCGCGCGTCTTGCCGCCGATCCACATCAGCTCGCCGTCCGGCAGCACCACCTCGAGGCCCAGCACGTGGTTGGTCGTCACCCCGTACTTCAGCGTGTGCGGGCCGCCCGAGTTGTTGGCGATGTTGCCGCCGATGGTGCACGCCTGCTGGCTCGAGGGGTCGGGAGCGTAGTAGAAGCCCTGCGGGCCGACCGCCCAGGAGAGATGCAGGTTCACCAGCCCCGGCTCCACCACCGCCATCTGGTTCTCGTAGTCCACTTCGAGCACCCGGTTCATCCGCATGAGCGAGATGACGAGGCCGCCTTCGGTGGGCAGGCAGCCCCCGGAGAGCCCGGTGCCGGCGCCACGGGCCACGAACGGGATCCCCTCGCGGTTGGCCAGCCTGACCAGGAGCGACACGTCCTCGGCGGTGCGGGGGAACACCACGAAGTCGGCCAGGGCCCGGAAGAGGGTGAGCCCGTCAGACTCGTAGACCATCAGCTCGTCGGGGTCGGAGAGGACCCCGCCCGCGCCGAGGAGCGCTTCCATCTCGCGACGGAGGGACTTCTTGCGAGCGTCGGTCAGGGGGGGCACGGGGCGATTATAGCATCCGGAGGAGGAGTGGCTCCCCGAGCAGGACTCGAACCTGCAACCCTCCGGTTAACAGCCGGATGCTCTACCATTGAGCTATCGGGGAATCCAGGAGGGAACCGTCCGGTCCATTTCTACCACACGGCCGGACGCCCGCCAAGCGCCGCTACCCCATCTCGCGCCGGCCTTCCATGGCCTTGGAGAGCGTCACCTCGTCGGCGTACTCGAGGTCGCCGCCCACTGGCAGCCCTCGCGCGATGCGGGTGATCCGCATGCCGAGCGGCTTCAGCAGCCGGGCCAGGTAGATCGCGGTGGCCTCGCCCTCCACGCTCGGGTTGGTGGCCAGGATCACTTCCTCGACGTGGTCGTTGTCGAGCCGCGCCAGCAGCTCACGCACCCGGAGATCCTCGGGGCCGATGCCGTCGAGGGGGGAGAGCGCGCCCAGCAACACGTGGTAGCGGCCGCGGAACTCGCCGGTGCGCTCCAGCGCGAGCAGGTCGTTGGGCTCCTCCACCACGCAGAGTGTCCGCTGGTCGCGCTGCGGCTCGGTGCAGATGCGACAGGGATCCTGCTCGGTCACGTTGAAGCAGACCGAACAGTGCACGATCCGCTGCTTGAGCTGGGTGAGCGCCTCCCCGAGCGCGGCCACCTCGGGGGCCGGCCGCTTGAGGAGGAAGAAGGTCAGACGCTGGGCGGTCTTGGGCCCGATGCCGGGCAGGCGCTGGAGCGCCTCGATGAGGCGCGCCACCGGCTCCGGGTAGTAGGCCATTACATCCCGAGCCCGGGGATCTTGAGCCCGGCGGTGATCTTGCTCATCTCCCCCTGCACCATCTCCTTCGACTTGCGCAGCGCCTCGTTGGTGGCCGCGAGCACCAGGTCCTCGAGCATCTGCGCGTCCTCGGGGTTGATGACCTCGCGATCGCCCGCGGTGGCCTCCACCGTCTTCTTGGCCGCCTCCGCCTGGAGCTGCTCCATCTGGGCCTGGAGCTTCTGCGCCTCCTTCATGATGTTGCCGAAGCCTTTCACCGTGACTCTCCTTCCTCCGGGGTCCGGGGCCGCACCGCGACCACCTCTCCCTGGAATGCGCTGAGCGCGGCCTGCACGGCCGGGTGGTTCCGGGCCCCGCCGCCGGCGGCCGGCGCGACGCCATTGGGATCGAGCTCGAACCGGCGCGCCGACGCCACGTGGCGCTGCACCGCTTCGTTGATCAGCTCCTTGTTGCCGCGATCGTTCAGCATCTCGCGGTGGAAGCCGCTCGCCTGGAGCGCGAGCGTGAGCACGCCGTCCTCCACGCGGAGCGGCGTCGCGTGCTGCAGCACCGAGCCGAGCAGGGCCTTGCGCTTCATCACGTCGGTGACCACGCGCTCCCACGCCGTGTCGAGGCTGCTCGCGGAGACCGGTATCGCCGCGGCCGCCTCGATGTCGGCCGCGGCACGGGGGCGGCCGCGGGCGGCGGCGCGGTCGCGGCGCGGGGCGGCGGGCTCGCGCCGGGAGCCGGCCGGGCGTCGAGCAGCGTCGTCTGCACCACCACCGGGCGGGCGGGCGCGGAGCCGCCCGTCGACGTGGGCATCTGCCGCAGCCGCGCCTCCGCCTCCTCGAGCTTGGTGATCAGCGTCTCGATGGCCTGCGGCTGCGGGCGCCGCGTCGCGCGCACCGCCGCGATCTCGAGCTCGACCCGCGGATGGGGCGAGCGGCGCATCTCCCCGTCGGCGTCGAGGAACGCGCGCAGCACGTAGATCAGCTCGTCGGCGCTCACCGGCTCCGCGGCGGCCCGCAGCTCGGCGGCCTCGGCGGGAGTCAGATCGGCGAAGGGCGCGCCGGTGGCGACCTTCAGCACCAGGAGCCGGCGGGCCATCTCGATGGCCTCGCGGCAGAGCGCCCCCAGGTCCTCGCCGCCGGTGGCCGCGCGATCGATCGCCTCCAGGGCGGCGGCGCCGTCGCGGGAGAGCAGCGCGGCCACGAAGCCGCGCACGTGCACCGGCGAGGAGGAGCCGAGCAGGCGGGCGACGCCGGCCTCGTCGAGCTTCCCCTCGCCGTAAGCGATCGCGGTATCGAGCAGCGAGAGCGCATCGCGCAGGCTCCCCTCGGCGGCCCGGATCAGCACCGGCAGCGCGCCCGGCTCGAAGGGCACGCCCTCCTGCTCGAGGATGCGGGTGAGGCTCAGGGTGAGCTGCTCGGGGGCGATCGGCCGGAAGTCGAAGCGCTGGCAGCGCGACAGCACGGTGGCCGGGATCTTCTTCGGATCCGTCGTGGCCAGGATGAACACCACGTGGGCAGGCGGCTCTTCCAGGGTCTTCAGGAAGGCGTTGAACGCCGCCCCGGAGAGCATGTGCACCTCGTCCACGATGTAGACCTTGAAGCGGCCTCGAGCGGGCGCGTACTTCACGTTCTCGCGGAGCGTCCGGATGTCGTCCACGCTCGTGTTGGAGGCCGCGTCGATCTCCATCACGTCGACCGGCGCCCCCGAGACGAAGTCCTGGCAGGGGGGGCACGCGCCGCATGCCTCGGGCCCGGTGCGCGCGGTGCAGGCGAGCGCCTTGGCGAGCAACCGCGCGGTGGTGGTCTTGCCGACGCCGCGCGGGCCGGTGAAGAGGTAGGCGTGGGCCACCCGGCCCGAGCTGAGCGCGTTGCGGAGCGTGCGGGTGACCGGGTCTTGCCCCACGACCGCGTCGAACTCCTGCGGCCGCCACTTCCGCGCCAGGACCTGATACGTCAAAGACCGTGCACCCTCAATCGAACCGCCCGTCCCGCGATCGCCGCACGAAACCTGCTCCGGTCAGGTACTCCCACGGCACACGAGAGGAGCGCCTTACCGTTGCTCCCTTCCGGGCCTGGCGGGGTTCGACGCATCCCGTTGCGTGGGGCCCAACCCTCAACGCCGTCCCGTACGGCTCATTCGACACGACCGGCCCTCGAGAGGGAATTCAACCCCGCTATAGCGGATTGCGGGTTACAGGGCACCGCTACCTCC
>WNFK01182692.1_pt3 | contig 14530 bp, 15 predicted proteins | sample 5400281 | NCBI WGS metagenome assembly WNFK01 (sample SAMN13153350, study PRJNA577476) | soil metagenome | isolation source: 20 cm soil on Douglas fir-dominated hillslope | place: USA:California | collected 2013-09-17 | reverse complement strand
CCAGAAGGCGCCCGGGTTGGAGAGGGAGCGCTCGAACATCTCCCGGTACTGATCGAGGCTCTTGATCCGCGCCTTCTTGGAGAACTCCGCTGGGGGGTTGATGACTCGCTCGCCGCTCTTGTCAGCCATGGTGGGCCTCCTGCTGCGGGATCGGGGGATTCACTCTACCGATCTGCTACAGTTTTGCGAATCCCATGGGCCTCCAAATCGAAGTCATGCGTATTTCGCCCGCGCGCGGCGAGCCGCTCCCCCTTCCCTCGTACGCCACGCCGGGCGCCGCGGGCTTGGACCTGCGCGCGGACGCTCCCGTCACGCTCGGTCCGGGCGAGCGAGCGCTGGTTCCCACCGGCCTGGCCATCGCCATCCCGCCAGGATTCGAAGGACAGGTCCGCCCGCGCTCCGGTCTGGCGCTGCGCGACGGCATCACTTGCCTGAACACCCCCGGGACGATCGACAGCGACTACCGCGGAGAGGTGGGCGTGATCCTCGCCAACCTCGGGCAGAAGAGCGTCACGCTCCAGCGGGGGGATCGGATCGCCCAGCTGGTGTTCGCGCGCGTGGAGCGCGCGGAGCTGCGGGAGGAAGCCTCGCTGCCGCCGACCGGCCGGGGGCAGGGCGGCTTCGGCCATACCGGGCGGGGCTGAGGAAGCATGCACTCGATCGCGGAGCTCCTCGGCCGGCAGGTGAGCGGCGTCGCGCCGGGTCCGCGCGGCCACCCGCTCCTTGGGAGCCTGCCCGACGTGCGGCGCGATCCCATCGGGCTGTTCTTGGAGTCCTTCCGTAGCTATGGCGACCTGGTGCGCTTCCGATTCGGCCCGGCCACGGCCCACCTGGTCAGCGCGCCCGCCGGGGTCAACCATGTGCTCGCGGAGAACCATCGCAACTACGGAAAGCAGACGCGCGGGTACCGCAATCTGCGGTACGTCCTCGGCAACGGGCTCCTCACCGCCGAGGGCGATCACTGGCGCCGGCAGCGCCGGATCGCGCAGCCCGCCTTCCACCGCCAGCGGATCGCCGGGTTCGGCCAGACGATGGCGCGCGCGGCCCGCGAAGCGGCCGCGTACCTCTCCGCGCGGCGCGGCCAGACCGTCGACGTGCACCAGGAGATGATGCGCCTCACGCTCCGCATCGTGGGCGAGACCCTGCTCGCCCACGACCCGACCGCCGCCGCCGACGAGGCCCGCTGCTCCCGACCCGCGAGAACCGCCGCTTCCGGCGCGCGCTCGCCACCCTCGACGCCGTGGTGCTGCGGATGATCGCCGATCGGCGGAGCCGGCCGGGGGATCGCGGCGATCTGCTCTCGATGCTGATCGAGGCGCGCGACGCGGAGACCGGGGAGGCGATGGACGACCGCCAGCTCCGCGACGAGGCGATGACCATCTTCCTCGCCGGCCACGAGACCACGGCCAACGCCCTGACCTACACCTGGGTGCTGCTCTCGCGGTATCCAGCCGCCATGCGGGATCTGCGCGCGGAGCTTTCGCAGGTGCTGGGCGGCCGTCCCCCCTCGGCCGAGGACCTTCCCCGGCTCACGCTCACGCGGCGGATCCTGCAGGAGGCCATGCGCCTCTATCCGCCCGCCTGGATCATCTCGCGCTCGGCGACCGGAGCGGACGAGATCGGTGGGTTCCCGATCCCCGCTGGGTCGCTGATCCTGATCAGCCCTTACGTCGTGCACCGACATCCCGGGCTGTGGAGCAATCCGGAAGGATTCGATCCAGACCGCTTCGCGGCCGAGCCGCCGCGCGGGGCGTACCTCCCCTTCGGGGGCGGTCCGCGCATGTGCATCGGCAATGCCTTCGCCTCGATGGAGGCGGAGCTGGTGATCGCGACGCTCGCCCAGGTCCTGACGTTCGAGCTTGCGCCCGGCGAGCCGGTCGACCTGGAAGCGAGCATCACGCTGCGCCCCCGCAAGGGCGTGGCGATGACGGTGCGATGAGGCTCGAACCTTCGAGCACCTGGCAGGACCCGGGACGGGGAAGTGGCCGCCTGGCCGAATGCGTACGCGACGAAATCGTGCCAGTGCGTTCGTTGCAGCGGCGCGAGATCGATGCAGGTTCAACCGGTTGAACGCGGGCCTGGTGCAGCCTGAACTGGCGAGGTCTCATTGTGGTACGCCGGTCGCGGGGTCTCAGAATGAGACACGCTGCGGTTCAACCGGTTGAACTGCATCTCCCGCGCGGTTGGCCGATTCAGAGCGCGTCGTGGCGGGCCGGCCGCGTTCACCGCGCAACTCGCCCCGGGGCCCCGGGGCGAGCGCAAAATGGGACCGCGGGGGTCTCAGATTGGGACACGCTGCGCACGCTGCGGTTCAACCGGTTGAACTGCATCTCCCGCGCGGTACGCCGATTCAGAGCGGTCGTCGGCGGTCGGGTGGGCGGACGCTTCGGCTACCGCGCCCGCATTCCCCGGCGCAGGCCCTTCTTCCTTCGCGCGCGCTTCCGCTTCAGGGCCTGCCGCTTCACCTTGCTCCGGTTCTTGATGGACTTTTTCGTGCGGGGCATGGCGCGCTGTGTAGCACAGCGCGCGACGTGCGCAAGAAGCCGCGCTCTCCTGCGCGCGCTTGCAAGCGGTCGAGCGGTGCTGGTACATGCGTTCAGTGCGCTTGTGCGTCCTGGCCAGCGGCAGCGGCGGCAACTCGGTCTGGGTGGATGCGGGCGCGGCGCGCATCCTGATCGACGCGGGCCTCCCGCTGCGCGAGACGGCGCGCAGGTGCAGGAGCGCCGGCCTCGACGTCCGCGACCTGACCGACGTCTTCCTCACGCACGAGCATGCCGACCACGCCCACGCGGCGGGGATCCTGGCGCGCAAGCTGAGCGTCCGCGTGCATGCGACCCGCGGGACCTTGCGCGAGCTGCGCGATCCTCCCCCGGAGGAGTTGCGCTGCGCCGTCCGGGGCGGGGTTCCGGTCCGCCTCTCCGGGCTGACCGTCACGCCGATCGCCCTGCCCCACGACGCCTCGGAGCCCGTGGCGTACGTGGTCGACGACGGCGTGACCCGGGCGGCCGTCGTCACCGACCTCGGCAGCGTCACCGCCGGCATCGTCCGCGCCCTCCAGGATCTCGACGCTCTGGTCTTGGAGATGAACCACGACGAGCGGATGCTGCGGGAAGGCCCGTATCCGTGGTCGCTGAAGCGTCGCATCCAGAGCGACGTGGGGCATCTGTCCAACACGCAAGGCGCGAGGCTGCTCCAGCGGATCCTGCACGGCGGCCTGCGCTACCTGGTGCTCGCCCACCTCTCCGAACACAACAACACCGAGCGGCACGCGCGGCAGGCGGCGGAGCGCGTGCTGGAGAAGGGCGGCAGCGACGTACGCGTCTGCATGGGCTCGCAGGCCCGCGCGCTGGAACCCGTCCTGCTCGCGCCGGCGCGCGCGGTGCCGCAAAGGAAGGCGCGGCAGTTGGCGCTGTTCGGCTAGAACGCTATAGAGAGCGCGCATGGTCCCGCGCTACAGCCGGCCCGAGATGGTCGCGCTCTGGACTCCGGAGCGCCGCTACCAGACCTGGCTCCAGGTGGAGCTCGCCGCGGGCCGCGCGATGGCGGAGGCCGGCCTGGTCCCCCGCGCGGCGATCGAGGAGTGCGTGGCGAAGGCGGGGACCTTCTCTTCCGCGGACGCGGCCCGTATCGACGAGATCGAGCAGACCACCCGCCACGACGTGATCGCCTTCCTCACCTTCCTGGAGGAACGGATCGGCCCCTCCGCCCGCCACCTGCACTTCGGGATGACGTCCTCGGACGTGCTCGACACCTCGCTCGCGCTCTTGCTGCGCGACGCCGCGGATCTCCTCATCGCCGGCGTGGACGGCGCGCGCCAGGCGGTGGCGCAGCGGGCGGTGGAGCACAAGCGCACTCCCTGCATCGGCCGCTCGCACGGGATCCACGCCGAGCCCACCACCTTCGGCTGGAAGCTGATCGTCTGGGTGGACGAGCTGGCGCGCGCGAAGGCGCGGCTGCAGCGGGCCCGCGAGGTGATCGCGGTGGGCAAGCTCTCCGGCGCGGTGGGGACCTTCGCCCATCTCACTCCGACGATCGAGGAGAAGGCGATGGCGTCGCTGGGCCTGCGGCCCGCGCCCGCTTCTACCCAGATCGTGCAGCGCGACCGCCACGCCGAGTACTTCGGCGCGCTGGCGCTGCTGGGGAGCTCGATCGAGAAGTTCGCGATGGAGATCCGCCATCTGCAGCGGACCGAGGTGCGCGAGGCGGAGGAGGCCTTCGGCAAGGGGCAGAAGGGCTCCTCCGCCATGCCGCACAAGCGCAACCCCATCCTCTCCGAGAACCTGAGCGGGCTGGCGCGCGTGCTGCGCGGGTACGCGCTCTCCGCCCTCGAGGACGTCGCCCTCTGGCACGAGCGCGACATCAGCCACTCCAGCGTGGAGCGGGTGATCGCCCCCGACGCCACCGTCACGCTCGACTTCATGCTGCACCGCTTCGCCGGCCTGATGCAGGGGCTGCGCGTGTACCCGGAGCGGATGCGCGAGAACCTCGAGCTGACCCGGGGTCTGGTCTTCTCACAGCCGGTGCTCCTCAAGCTGATCGAGAAGGGCCTGGAGCGCCAGGCGGCATATGTGGTGGTGCAGCGGAACGCGATGAAGGTCTGGGAGGAGGACCGCGACTTCCGCGCGCTGCTCGCCGGGGACGCCGAGGTGAAGAAGCTCCTCGATCCCAAGGAGCTGGCCGAGTGCTTCGATCTGGACCGGCAGCTCCGGCACGTCGACGCGGTCTTCGAGCGCGTGCTGGGGAAGTGAGATGCGGCGCATTTGCGTCTTCGCGGGTTCGCACGCGGGCAAGCGTGAGTCGTACCTGATCGCCGCCCGCGAAACTGGGCGCGGAGATCGCGCGGCGTGGCCAGGGACGGGCTTGAGCGAGCTGCGGATCCGCGGCCGGAACGCGCGCGAGCTGCTCGACCGGCTCCTCGCCGCTCCGCCGGCCGCGCTCAGCCCTCCAGGGCCGCGCCCTCCTCCAGAGCCGTAGACGGCAGCCGGAGCTCGATGCGGGCCCCGCCGCCCTCGGCGTTGAGCGCGCGGGCGGAGCCGCCGTGCGCTTCCGCCACGCGGCGGGCGAGGGCCAGCCCGAGGCCGAACCCGGGGTGCCCCGGAGCTCCCTCGCCGCGGAAGAAGGGGTCGAACACGCGGGGCAGGTCCTCGGTGGAGATCCCCGGACCGCGATCGCGCACGGCGAAGACGGCGGAGCCGTCGCCTTGCCTCGCCTCGATCTCGACCGGGCTCCGGCTGCCGTACTTGCGCGCGTTGTCGAGCAGGTTGTCGAGCGCGCGCGAGAGCAGGGCCTCGTCCGCCTGGATCTTGAGCCCCGGCTCCACGCTCGCGGCGATGCGCAGGTCCGGGTCCAGCGCGAGCGCGCGCTGGCGCGCCTTCTCCACCACCGCCGCCGCCTCCAGGGGAACCTTGCGCAGCGGCTGCGAGGCGAGGTCCAGGCGGCTCGCGGTGAGCACGTCGGCGATCATCCGGTCGAGCTCGTCCACCTCCTCCGAGATGGTGGCGAGGCGCTTGAGGAGCGTCTCGTCCTGCGCGTCCACCAGCTCCAGCGCCACCTTGATCCGGGCCAGCGGGGTGCGCAGCTCGTGCGAGACGTTGGCCAGGAGCTCCTTCTCCGCCTTGCGGGCCGCCTGGATGCGGTCGGCCATCTCGTCGAAGGTCCGCGCCAAGCGCCCGACCTCGTCCCTCAGGTTTCCCAGGCCGCTGCGCCGGGTGAACTCGCCGCGCCCGTACGCCTCCACCACGGCGGTGAGCTGCTCCAGCGGGCGCGTGATCGACTTCGAGAGCGGGTAGACCAGGGCCAAGGACACCGCCAGGGCTCCCAGGACCCAGAGCATCCCGCGGATCGCGGCCCTGCGCCCGGCCCCCTCGGCCAGGGGGAACCGCAACACCAGGACTTCTCCGCCCCGCCCCACGGCGGCGGCGATCCTGGGGGCCACCCACGTCGGGGCCCGACGGACCCGATCGAGCGTCTCGAAATCCACTGGAGGAATCGGATTGCCGGCGGCCGCCAGCGTCTCGCCGCCCGGGCCGAGGACCACCGCATCCAGGCCCAGCTCCTCGTAGACGTCGGTGACGGCCCGCTGCAGCCTCCCCTGCCCGCGACCAGAAAGGGTCTTCCGGTGAGGAAGCCGATCACGCCGACGACCAGGACGACCGCGAGCAGGACACCGAGGAAGGCGAGGTAGAGGCGCAGGTAGAGGCGCCGCGGACGCACTCTACGACTCCCGGGCCAATAAATATCCTGCGCCGCGCACGGTCTTCACATAGCGCGGATGGCGTGGGTCCGTCTCGATCTTCTGGCGGAGCCGGGAGACGTGCACGTCGATGCTGCGGTCGAACGCGTCGTCGGCGTGGTCGCCCTTCATCTCCTCGAGCAGCTGGTCGCGGGTGAGAACGCGGCCGGAGTTGCGGGCCAGCGCGCAGAGCAGCTCGTATTCGTGGGCGGTCAAGATCTGGCGCTGCCCGTCGACCGTCACCTCGCGGGCGGCGAAATCGATCATCAGGCCGCCGCTCTGGAAGCGCGGCGCGTCAACGGGCTCGACCCGGCGTAGCACCGCGCGGATCCGCGCCAGGAGCTCGCGGGGATTGAAGGGCTTCGCCAGGTAGTCGTCCGCTCCCAGCTCCAGCCCGACGATCTTGTCCGCGTCGTCTCCCCGCGCGGTCACCATGATGATGGGCGTGTTCCAGCGCTCGCGGACCTTGCGGGCCAGCGTGAGTCCGTCCATGCCCGGGAGCATGAGATCGAGCAAGAGGATGTCGAAGCGACTCGAGCCCAGGTGCTGGAGCGCCTGGGTAGAGTCCGATGCGATCGTCGCCGCCACGCCGTGCTGGCCGAGGAATTCGACCAGCAGGGCGGCGAGCTTCCGATCATCTTCGATCAGGAGCGCGTTGATCATCACTCTCCGGGTCCGCCAAAGCCTCCTTTGTTCTGCTGGTGGCGCTGGTGCATCTCCTCCGCCTTCTGGGCGAGGATCTGCCGCTGGGCCGGGCTGAGGACGTCGTGCACCTTGACGAGCTCGGGCACGATCACCTTCGCCAGCTCCTGGACGTCCTGCGCGCGCTGGTTGGCGATCGCGTAGAGATCGTCCGGGTTCAGCTTGTCCGCGGTGAGCAGCTGCATCAGCTGTTGGTGGTTCTGCTGCCCGTTCGCCTTTCGCGCCTGCAGCGCGTTCAGGATGTTGTTCTTGGACTGCTCGATCTGCGCGACCTGCTGCGGATTCGCCTGGACCAGCTTCTCCATCGCGGCGACCCGATTCGAGATCATCTGCTGCATGTCGTGGCGCCCGGCCTTGCCGTGCGCCCACGCGCCTGCCCCGACCAGGATGGCCAAGGCCCCGAGCGCGATCATGATTCTCTTCGTCATCGTATCCTCCTTGGGGATGGAGTACGGGGGCCCCGTTACGGTCGCGTTGCGGCGGTGTTTCGCTGTTTTACACCCTGCTTAGAGGTATTTGGCCACCTTGAGCGCCTTCTCGATGCGCGCGCGCGTGTCGCCGACCTGGAGTTTCGGAGCCATCCCTGTGAGTGTTCCGACCAGCTCCACGTACTTTCCTGCCAGCTGTGCGCGAACCTGGTCGGGGATGTCCGGCAGCGGCCCGTCTCCTTGGTAGTTGCGCTCGCGGATCAGCCACTGCCGGAAGAACTCCTTGTCGAGCATCTGCTGGTCATCGCCGCGCTTGAAGCGCTCTTCGCTCCCTTCCGCGACCCAGGCCCTTCGGGTCCACGCCGAACTCGTACTTGGTGTCGACCAGGATCAGCCCGCGCTGCCTGGCCCAGGCCTGCCCCGCCGCGAACAGGTCGAGCGCCATCCGGGCCATCTCGTCCCACTGCTTCTGCGTGACGGTGCCGTGCGCGATCAGCTCCCGCGGCGAGACGGGCTCGTCGTGCTTGCCCACCTCCTCCTTGGTGCTGGGCGTCAGGATCGCCTTCTCGAACCTCTGGTCCTTTCGCATGTCCTCGGGCAGATCGATGCCATACGCCTTGGCACCCTTTCCCGCCGCGTACTCGCGCCAGAGCGATCCGGTCAGGTAGCCGCGCACCACCATCTCCACCGCGAGCGGCTGCAGCTTGCGCACCACCAGCACGCTCGGGTCCGGCACCTCGAGGATGTGGTTGGGCGCCACGTCCTTCGTCTTCTCGAACCAGAAAGTGGTGAGCCGGTTCAAGAGCTCGCCCTTGAAGGGCACGGTGGTGAGCACGCGGTCGAAGGCGCTCAGCCGGTCCGTGGTGATCATCACGATGCGATCGCCGCGGAAGTAGTTGTCCCGCACCTTGCCCCGGTACAGCTGGCCGAGGCCCGGGAAGTCGGCCTCGCGAAGCGTGTACGGAAGCTGCGACCTGAGGATGTCGTCCATTGCGGGACCTCCGGAACCGCGCAAGATAGCCCATGTGGAGTTGAGATTCGTGCTCAACCGGCCGCGAAGCTCGCAGAACATCGGGGCGGCCGCGCGCGCCCTGGCGAACACCTCGGCGGGCGTTCTCTGGGTGGTGGAGCCGCTCGGGTTCGATCGCGCGCAGGCGGCGAAGCTCGCCGCCGGAGCGGACGCGGTGCTCGAGCGGATGCGCGTGGTGCGCACGCTGGAGGAGGCCCTGGACGACTGCGTGGACGTGGTGATGACCACCGGCCGCCCGGTCCAAGGAGCCCTGCTGCCCGAGCAGGCCGCGCGGCGGCTGCTCGCGGCGCCGGGCACCGCCGCCCTGGTCTTCGGCGACGAGGTGCGCGGGCTGACCAACCGCGACCTGCGCCGGGCCGCCGCGGTGGCCACCATCCCCACCGCCGGGAAGTCCTCGCTCAACCTCGCGCAGGCCGTGCTGGTGTTCGGCTACGAAATCCTCAGAGCGCGGGGCGCGGCGCCGGCGCCGGTGAAGCCCGAGGAGCCGCTCGCGGACGAGCGCCTGCTGGCGCTCCTGCGGGATCGGGCGCGCGCGCTGCTCCTTTTGGCGGGTTTCCTCAACCCGCAGCAGCCCGACGCGGTGCTGGACGAGCTGGTATCGCTCGCGCGCCGCGCCCGGCCCTCGCGCCGGGAGGTGGAGCTCTTGCTCGCGGCGGTCGCGCAGCTCGAGCGCGCGCGAAGATGAGCGACCGTGCTCGTGCCCGACTGAAAAACGGAGCAGGGTTCGTTGAAAAACTTCGTTTTTCAACGCCCTGCTAGGCTGCAGGCGCCGCGGGCGCTGCCGGAGCGGCTGCGGGCGCGGCCTCGCCCGTCTTCTTCTTCTGGTGCTCGGCGCACAGGCCGTGGGCCGCGACCTTCTTGTGGCAACCTTCCTTGCTGCAGGTCTTGTAGCGCGCCTTGGGCAGCTCGCCGCCCTTCCACTTGTCATAGTGGAAGAAGCAGTAGCCCTTCGCCTGGTACCCGCGCTTGCAGCCCTCGACCTGGCACTTCAGCCCCTCCTTGCCCTTGGGCTGGGGGGCGGTCCTGCGGCGCTGCGCGGTGGTGGTCTCTGGCATCTCGTCGGTCTCCGCCGTGTAGGGGACATGACGAGCGGCGGAGCCGCGACTCGTGTCCCCAAGAGTGGGAGGGGGTTTCTAACGCATCCGCAGGAAATGACAATGGCACGGCTGCTGCAAACCCTGGGCACGGGAACGCGGGGGCGCTCGCCCGCCTGGCTCCCCGGGGGACGGCATGAACGGCACCGGACCGGTCGGGCTGATCGTGGTGGGACTGGGCGACGTGGGCAGCTCGCTGATCGCGGGCGTGCTGGCGGCGCGCGCGCACCTGGTGCACCCGTTCGGGAGCCTGGTCGAGGCGGGCGGCGCGGGCCGGTCGCCGGACTCCGGACCCACCCCGCTGCGCCAGCAGGCCCCGCTCGCCGGACTGGGCGACCTGGTCCTCGGTGCGTTCGAGATTCGCGAGGACGATGCCCACCGCGCCGCCGCGCGCGCGGCCCTCCTGGATCGTTCGCTCCTGGACGAGCTGCGCCCCGAGTTGCGAAAGATCCGTGCCATGCTGGGCGCGCGCCAGGCGCCCTCACGGCGACACCTGGCGGACGCGCTCGCCAGCGACCTGCGCGGCTTCCTCGCCCACCATCACTGCTCGCGCGGTGTCGTCGTCTGCACGCTTCCAGGTGTACGGACGCCTCTCGCGAAGCCGGGCTTCACCGCCGACGAGATCCGCGCGGCGCTGGACCAGAGCGCCGACTGGGTGACGCCCGGCGTCGTCTATGCCGCTGCAGCGGCGGAGGCCGGCTGCGCGTTCGTGGCGGCGGGGCGGGACGCGGCGTTGGGCGCCCCCGGGATCCCGGCGCTCTTCGAGGAGAAGTCCCTTCCCATCGCCGGCACCGGGCTGCTCGGCCCCGACGCCTTGCTGCGCGAGATGCTCGCCCGCGTCCTGTCGATGGAGGGAATGCAGCTCGCAGGGTCGGCGTCCTTGTCCACGCGCGCCGAGGAGCGCGGCGCGCGCCTCTGGGGCGGGCCCGACCGCACCTCCGAGATCGGTCTGGCTTCGACGTGGGCGGGGGGCGCGTTCGAGCTTTCGCTCGAGCTGCGGGGTGAGATCGCGCTGCATCTCGCGGCGCGCGCGCTGGACGCGGCTCTGTTGACGGATCTGGCCACGCGCGCCGGCCGCAAGGGGGCGCAGATCTGGATGGACGCTCTGTTCGCGGCGCCGCTGGGGAGCGCGACGCCGCGCCAGGCGGCGGCGCAGTCGCTGCTCGAACGACGCGCGCGATTGCTGGCCGAGCTGAAGGTTCTCGCGCGCAGCGTCGAGCGGGAAGCGGCGTAGCGCTGGCCGGCCACGTTCAGGTCGCCGTCGCCGTCAATGTTCACGTCAACGCTCACGACCACGCTCAGGAAAATCGACGTGGGTCGTCGACGTGGATGGCGACGAGCGACGTGGCCGTGGTCATTGACGAACATGGACGGCCTTTTCCCGCTGAGTGAACGCCCCTCCCCACCCGCGGCCGATCATTTCCCGACTTCGCCCCAGTCATGCGCCAGCTGTCCAGGCATGCCGCTTGCTCCACGTCCGGGTGTCGGCGGCGAGGGGACCATCCGCCTGTCGCGCGGGGGTGCGAGAGGCGGGTCAGGGGGGTCGGCGTCGCGGGGGGCGGTGGCGCTGACTGGTGGGGTGCGAGAGGCGGGTCAGGAGGTCGGCGTCGCGGGGGGCGGTGGCGCTGACTGGTGGGGCGCGGGCGGCTGGGGGCCAGCCCGCGCCCCACTCTTTTTCCCAAGCGCTGGGCAGGCTTGACTTCAGCGATCCACTCAAGATACGGTATTCGGCATCCAGCCTGGAGGTGGCTTGCCGGACCCGGGTCGCGAAGCGTCAAATCCTTTGCCCGAACCGGCCGAGCTACTGCGCGCGGCGCTCGAAAAAGTGGTCTTCTTCGAGTGGCGGGTCTCCGAGCTGACGGCCGAGCTGGCAGCGGCCCAAACGCGCTGCGGAAGCCTGGAGCAGGCGCGCGCGGAAGCAGAGGACGACGCGCGCGCAGCGGCCGCGCAGGCCAAGGCGGCGCGCAGACAATGCGCGGATCTGGACACCGAGCGGGCCCGGCTGGCGGCGCTTCTCGCCCACCCCGCGCACGGGCAACCCACCGGCGATTCGCCTGCGCTGCAGGCCGAGCGGAGGCGGTCCGCCGCCCTCGAAGCCGACCTGGAGGCTGCGCGCGCGGAGCTGGGGCGGTCGCGCGCCGAGCGCGAGCGCTGGCTGAGCGAGATGGTCGCGCAGGCCCGGACCGGCGACGAGGCGCCGGCCGCACTGGCGCAGTTCATCAGCGAGCTTCGCGGCGAGGTGATCTCGCTGCGCGATCACCAGCAGAAATGCGAGGAGCTGCTGGCGCAGGCCGGCATCGCGCCGCCCGCGTTCGAGAGCAAGCTGGCGCCGCAGCAGACCCCGCGCCTCACCTCCCACGCGGTGCAGGACGCGCAACGAATGTGGGATGAAGGGCGGCTCGCGCCGTCCCCGGTGGTGACCACGCATTTCGCGCTTCCGCCCGAACCGCGCGCCGGCGCGGCCGCGCGCGCGCTCGCCGATCAGTGCCTGCGCAGCCTCGCCAGCCCCGACCCCGGCCGGCGCGAGCAGGCCGCGCGCCATCTGGCCGCGGCGCCGATCCCCGGCGCGGCTCCGGCCCTCGCCGCGGCCCTCTCGGACGAACGCGACGCGAAGGCGCGGGCGCAGCTCGCCCTGGCGCTGGCCGCCTGCGGAGGAGACGGCGCGGCGGAGATCGTCGCGCAGCTGCAAGGCGAGAACGAGCCGCCTTTGGTGCGCATGGCGGCGCTGGAGGCGCTCTGCGAGACGGCGGCGCGCAGGCGGGCCGCGCTCGAAGTCGCGGCCCGCGACCCCGCCGCGGCGGTGCGGCGGAGGGCGGCGGCGCTGGCGGTCGGCGAAGGCCTGGACGAGCTGGTCTCACAGCTGGCCGCCGATTCCGACGGGAGCGTGCGCGCGACGATCGAGGCCGCGCGGACCGAAGCCCCCGCTCCCGCTCGCCCGCAACCCGCGGTGGAAGCCGCGGCGCCGAGACCGGACGCCGCGCCTCCCGCGCCGGAAGTCACCCCAGCCGCCGCGCCCCGGCCGGCCAACGCGGTGCGCGCTGCCCTGCAACGGCTGGTGCTCGAAGGAGGTTCGCGCTGATGGAGCAGATCCGGTACTCGGGCCGCCGGTTCGCCGAAGTGCTGGGGCTGTCCGCCAGGGAGTTGGCCGACGCCGAGGAGCGCGGCCTGGTCCACTCCACCATCGCGCCGGAAGGACCCACGCAGAAGGTCTTCTACTCGATGGAAGACCTGGCCGCCGCGCGGGCCGCCTTGAGCCGCGTTCCGCCCCGCCGGCCGTTGCGCCGCCAGCTCTTCCTCAACTTCAAGGGAGGCACGGGCAAGACCTCGGTGTCCTCCAGCTACGCCTTCCGCCTCGCGGAGATGGGCCACCGCGTGCTGGTGATCGATCTCGACTCGCAGGGCCACGCCAGCAAGTGCCTCGGCGTGCAGGGCGAGGAAGCGGAGAAGACGCTCTTCGACGCCATCATCAAGAAGACGCCGCTGGACACGGTGATCCTCAAGACGGGGATGCCCGGGCTTCACCTGGTGCCGTCGAATCTCACGATGAGCACCATCGACCTCTCGCTGATGCCGCTCGCGGCGCGCGAGTTCCGCCTGCGCAACGTGCTCAAGGAGGTCGAGGGGACGTACGACTACGCGGTGCTCGACGCGCCGCCCTCGTTCGGCCTCTTGAACCTCAATGCGCTGATGGCCGCGCACGACCTGTTCGTGCCGGTCCTGCCGGACTTCCTCTCCTTCCACGGCCTCAAGCTGCTCTTCGAGACGGTGCATGGGATGGAGGAGGACCTCGAGCACGTGCTGGACCACATCTTCATCGTGATCAACGCCTACAACGCGACCTTCAAGATCGCGAAGGAGGCGAAGGAAGCGCTGACCAAGCACTACCCGGAGTTCCTGCTCAAGCAGGTGATCCGCCAGTGCACCAAGTTCGCCCAGGCCTCCAGCGAGGGCATTCCCATCTTCGCGTACGATTCGGAGAGCAAAGGGGCGCAGGACATCCAGGCGGTGCTCGACGAGGTGCAGGCGCGCATCGGCGCCCCGGTGCGGCTGAAGGCGGTGGAGAGCGCATGAAGCGCGGCTTCGAAGAGAACGTCCCGAAAGTCCGCCCGCGCGTGCGCCTGGGAAGCGCGCTGGACGAGCAGCTGGCGGAGGCGGAGCACGTGGCCGCGGAGGAGCGGGTTCGCGCCGCCATCGCGGAGGTCCCCGCGCCCGCCGAACCCGAACCCTCCGCACCGCTCCCGCGCATCGCGGTCGCCCCGGAGACCCCGACCCCAAGACCGGAACGTCAACCCGAACCTGGACCCGAACCTGGACCAGCGAGGCGCACCCCGCGCCGCGCCCCCGGACCCTCCATCTCCGAGGTCACCGGCCTCGCCCTCGAGCTCACCGCGGACTTGACCCGCGCCGCCGAGGCCAACGCCCGCCTCAAGTCCGACCTGGAGGCCGCCCTCGCCGCCCTCCGCCTGGCCGGGGAGGTCGACAAGCGCGCCTCCGAGCTGCGCGCGCTCCGCGCCGATCTCGAGCTGCTCGAGGCCGAGCGCGACGGAGCGCTCGCGCAGACCGCGCGGGTGACGCGCGAGCTGCGGGAGGAGAAGGCGCGATCCGCGGCCTCCGCCGGGGAGGCCCAGGCCGCCCAGGCCGAGGTCGCCCAGGCGCGGGAAGCCCTGCAGCGGCTGACGGCCGAGCTGCACGCGCGCGTGGCCGAGCGCGACCAGACGCGCAAGGAGCTGCTCGCCGCGCGGTCGGAGCGCGAGCGCATCGCCCAGGAGCTGCTCGCCGCGCACGTCGACGCCGAGGCCGCGGCGCAAAGCCGCAACGCGCTCGAGCAGATCCATAAGGCGCTAGCGGAGGCCCGGGCCCGGATGTCTGGAATCCGCTAGGAATTCTAGAGGCTTGGGCCAAACACCCCGGTTCCGCCGCGCCTGCACGACACACGGGGGCTTGTCTGCAACCGTACAGCCGTGGTACTCGCGCTTTGTTCTGTTTCCCGGCACCTTGGTCTCACATCGGTCCGGCAACGTGCACGTACATCGGTTCGGGAACA
>WNFK01020874.1_pt1 | contig 14531 bp, 11 predicted proteins | sample 5400281 | NCBI WGS metagenome assembly WNFK01 (sample SAMN13153350, study PRJNA577476) | soil metagenome | isolation source: 20 cm soil on Douglas fir-dominated hillslope | place: USA:California | collected 2013-09-17 | reverse complement strand
AGGCTCTAAGCGTGGGTGGCCGTTGGGTCGGAGACGGCAAGGGTGGTGCGGCTTAAGGGAGGTACGTCAGTGAGCGCCAGTCCCGCGCAGAACCTCCGGGAGGGTCGCCAGCAAAATCCGCAAGTCGAGCGCGAGCGACCACTGGTCGACGTATTCGAGATCCATTCGCATCCATTCGTCGAAGTCCACCGTGCTCCGGCCGCGCGTCTGCCATAACCCGCTCAGGCCTGGGCGCATGGCGAGCCGTCGACGCTGCGCGCCCTTGATTCGGCTCGCCTCGTACAGGGGCAACGGCCGCGGGCCGACGAGGCTCATCTCGCCCTTGATCACGTTGATGAGCTGAGGCAGCTCGTCCACGCTGTAGCGTCGGATGAACCGTCCGAGCCGAGTGAGACGGGGATCGTCACTCACCTTGAAAACTGGACCGTTCATCTCGTTGAGATGCAGCAGCTCGCTCCGTCGCTGCTCCGCGTCGGCGACCATCGTGCGGAGCTTGTACATCTCGAAGGCCCGACCGTGAAAGCCGCTACGAATCTGACGGAAGATGACCGGGCCGCGTGAGGAGACGCGGATGAGGGCTCCCACGACTCCGAGGAGCGGGAGCGTCAGAACGAGAATGAGCGCGGCACCGACGACGTCGATCGCACGCTTGACAGCGAGCGCGCCCTGACGCGTGAGGGTCGGGGAGACACCGTAGAAGGGAAGGGCGAACAGCTCCTCGACGTACGAGTGCGCGTGGGCAGGCCGATAGAGGTCGACCAGCACACGCGCGTCGACGCCGAGGTTCTCGCAGGCCTCGAGGGCCTCGCTGAGCCGATCGAGTCGGTCGGCTGGGACCGCGAAGAAGACCTCGTCCACGACCACGTCCTCCTGGAGCAGATCGGGAAGGTCCTGGAGGGCCCCGATGACCGGAACACCGCCGACGCTTCGCACCGCGTCGGCCGGGTCCACGCTCAGGCAGCCGCGCACCAGCCAGCCCGCCTCCGGATAGTGCCGTAAGGACGCGATCAGTTGCTCGGCGCGCGCGTCGGTGCCCACCACGAGGGCGACGTGCGACCAGCGCTCTCCGCGGCGCCGGCGAAGCCAGGCCAGCACCAGCGTGCGCTCGACCCAGAAGCCAACGGCGCTGACACCGGTGAAGAGGAGCAGGAGGCTGCGATTGACGTCACTTTCCCGGGCAAAGAACAACGCGGCTGTCACGAGCAGCAGGCCGATGCCGCTGACCCTGGCCACCAGCCACGCGCGCGAGCGCGCCATCCAGCCAAGGCCGTAGCCGCCGAAGGCGGCCAACAGCAGGACCCAAGCCGGCACGATCAGTCCGAGCAGCCAGAGGTAGAACGAGAACGGCCCAGCCTCTCGCGCGAGCGGGTTGTTGAGGGCCACTCGCAGTGCGTACGCGCCCAGAAGCGAACCGAGCAGCACGCCGGCGTCGGCGACGACCAGCCGCAGGGCCCACATCGCGCGGCGCTTGCCGAGCACTAGCGGGCCTCGCTCAACACTTCGTGAAAAAGCTGCTCGTATGCGTCCGTGACCGACCCCCAAGAGTAGTGCTCGCGGACGCGTTCCCGCGCCCGTTCTCCGGTCTCCTGCACGATGGCCGAATCCTTGAGCAGGCGCTCCAGAACCGCCCGAAGGCTCGCGGCACCGACCGAACCTTCGTAGCTGAACCCTGCGTCGGCGATCGTCTCGAGATTCTCTGGAGTGTCGTTGACGACGACGCACCGACCGAGTCCCATCGCTTCCAGAAGCGCCGGATGGGTACCGCCGACCTCCGAGCTTTCCACGAAACAGTACGCGTTACCGGCCAGCTCTCGGTACCCCTCGCCGAAGAGATAGCCGGTGAAGACGACACGAGGGTCCGTCGTTGTCCGGAGCCGGTTGATGTACGTGGCCGCGTACGGGGCGTCGCCGACGATCACACACCTGAAATCCGTGGCGAGCCCGACAAACGACTCCACGAGGTGATGGGCGCAATTCTCGGGAACCAGGCGGCCCACGAAGACGATGTACCGGCCGGGGACGAGCCCGTACTGCTCCAGGTATCGGCCCGGCGGGACGCTCATGGGCTCGGCGCCGTACGCGATGTATGTCGGGGACGGCGCGCCGTACCGGGCGAGGTAATAGTCCTGAACGCGCTGGGAGTCGGTAACCACTCGATGCGGAAAGCGTGTGGCCCAGCGCTCGGAGGCTCGAATGTACGACCGCGCCACCCGGCCCCACTTCTTGCGCTTCCAGTCGAGCCCATCGACATTGAGAACCACCCGCTGGCCGGCCAGACGCGGGATCCAGGTCACGATGCTGCAGCCGACGTTGAAGAACAGGGTGACGTCGTACCGCTGAGACAGGGCGTGGACAGCCGAGAGCAGGCCGTGCGTGATGGTGTCCAGATGCTTGCTGCGGATGGTCGGGAGCTTGACCAGGCGCATCCCGCGATATGCGCTGCCTTTATAGGTGATGTGGGGAACGCGGCAATAGACCGTGACGTCGTGGCCGCGCGCCGCGAGCCTGGTCCCTAGCTCCTCGACGCAGGTCTCGAACCCGCTGTAGCTGGCCGGCACGCCCCGCGTGCCCAGCATGCCGATCCGGATCACAGACAAACCAGTCGTGAGGCCATGAGGCGCCCCCAGTTGAAAGAAGGCCCGAAAGGCGCGTCCGCGCGCTCGCGGGAGCGTCGGTGCGGAAGTGTCGACCTTGTACCACGACAACCAGGGGCATTCAAGGAATAGCTACCCCCGGAAGCCGCGGGACGGAGCGCAACTGCTGAAATTTTGTTCATACACGGTGAGGCTCAAAAGGATTGGACGTTGGTACTCCTTGCTCCGTTCCACGAATTCCAGTAGTTTCAAGCGCATGCGGCACCGGTGGTCGTTCCGTTTCCCGGCCCCACCGCTCGGCATCACCCTGCCGCTCAGCCTTTCTGCGCTGTTTCCTGGCGTTTGTGCTCCAGAGCTCGTACCGATCGGTTATCCTCGAAAACCGATGCCAACCCCGAGCGTCGGGATCGAGTCAGAGGTCGTGGCGATCGTCAAGCGCATCAGCCGCCAGCCGGTCGAGCCGAGAGCCGAGAGTGATCTGGCACTCGACCTCGGTTTCGATTCCATGCGCGTGTTCGAGCTGATCGCCGCGCTCGAGGATCGCTTCGACGTCTCCATCCCGTTGAACGACATCGAGACGGTCCGGACCGTCGCTCAAGTTGGAGAGTATCTGCGCAACCTGATCGCGCGGCAGGCCGGATGTTGAAGGTCCGGACAGTCGCGCAGGCGCTCGACGACGCCGCGGCAAGCTCGGGCAGCTTCACGTTCGTGCGAGAGAACAGTCGCGAGCTCGTGATGCCGTTCAAGGTGCTGCGCGACTCGGCGCTGGCGGTGGGGGGTGCCCTCCGCGCTCGTGGCCTCGACCGGGGCGACCATGTCGCGCTGCTCATACCGGAGGCCGATGGCTTTCTGACCGCGTTTCTTGGCGTTTCGCTGGCCGGTCTCGTGCCGATCCCTCTCGCGCATCCCCTCGACATCGGCCGGCTCGGCGCCGACGTCGAGAAGGTGGCGTCTTTCCTTCGTGTCGCCGGCGCAGGTGCGATCGTCACGAGCTCGCGCCTCCTCCCGTCGTTGCGCCCGTTGGGCGCGCTCGCGCCGAGCTTGAAGCTCGTGGTCCCGTTGAGCGAACTTACTGGACCGGCGCTGGGAGCAGCGGAGCCCGTCGACCCCGACGCGCCCGCGATGCTCCAGTTCACCTCGGGTTCCACATCGCAGCCGAGGGGCGTCGTGCTCACCCATGCGAACCTCTCCGCGAACGTCGATGCGCTCGGGGGGCCCCACGGCCTGGGGCTCGACCACACGACTATCGGTGTCAGCTGGCTGCCTCTCTTCCACGATATGGGCCTCATTGGCCTGGCCCTGGGTACGCTCTACGTCGGGTGCCGCAGCGTCTTCTTGCCGCCGGCGGAGTTCTTGAAGCGACCCGTGGCCTGGCTCCGTGCCATCAGCCAGCATCGCGGCACGGTCAGCTTCGCCCCGAACTTCGCCTATGAGATGTGCCTGAGGCGGGTCAAGGACGCCGAGCTCGACGGTCTCGACCTGTCGTCGTGGCGCGTGGCGGGCTGCGGCGCAGAGCCGATCCAGGCCGCGACACTGGAGGCCTTTGCCGCGAAGTTCGCGCGCATCGGATTCCGCGCCACGAGCCTGGTCGCCGCGTACGGTCTGGCCGAGCACACGCTGGCCGTCACGCTTGGGCCGCGCGGCCGTGGCCTGCGCGTGGATGCGGTTCGGGCCTCGGAGCTGGTCGCCTACCGCCGCGCGGTGCCCTGCTCGCCCGACACCGCCGACGCTTCGCGCCTCGTCGGTTGTGGCCGACCATTCCCGGACCATGCGCTCAGGGTGGTCGACGACGAGGGCCACCCGGTCGGCGAGCGCATTGTCGGCGAGATCCTCGTGTCTGGGCCTTCAGTGATGCGGGGCTACGTGAGCGGGGCGGACGGGACGACCGGCGTCGTTCCAGGGGGCTGGCTTGCCACAGGCGACCTTGGGTATCTGGCCGACGGTGAGCTCTTCGTCTGCGGCCGCCGAAAGGAGATGATCATCGTCGGTGGTCGCAACTATTTCCCGCAGGACATCGAGCGGGTCGTGTACGAGGTGCCGGGTATACGTGCCGGCGGCGTCGCCGCGTTTGCGGCAACCGCCCCAGGATGTCCGGACAGAGCGGTGGTGGTCGTGGAGACCCGCGGGCCGGTCTCCGCGGACGCGCTTCAGACCGAGGTGCGACGCCGGGTGCTCCAGGCGATTGGCCTCGCCGTTGACGAGATCGTTCTCGCGCCGAACGGAACGATCGACCGAACGACCAGCGGCAAGCTGCGGCGGGCCGAGCTGCGCGGGCGATACGCGGCGGGAACCCTGGTTTCTCCGCGCGAGCGCGAGTGAGGGGAGTGCCCGTGTCCCAGCGGAGCTTGTCCACCGGCGACCTGCTCGACAAATTGCGCGCCATCGCTGGACGCCGAGAGGAATTCGGGACCGAGGCCGCCTGCCCGGGTGACACCACCATCGACGAGGTGCTGAGCGCCTCAGAGGTCGTCATTCGCGGCCGCCGGACGCTGATGCTCGGATCGAACAACTACCTCGGTATCACGTTTCACCAGGACGTGCGCGCGGCGGCGCGTGATGCCGTGGATCGGTACGGCATCGGCACCACGGGGTCGCGCGCCGCCAATGGCACGCTGGCGATCCATACCGCACTGGAGCGCGAGCTGGCCAGCCACTTCGGCAAGCGCCACGCCATCATCTTCACGACGGGCTACCAGGCGAACCTTTCCGTCATCGCCGGGGTTTGCCAGACGGGGAACGTCCTGCTCGTGGACGCCGACAGCCACGCCAGCATCTTCGATGGAGCGCGGCTCTCGGGCGCGACGACGATCGTCTTCCACCACAACGCCCCCGAGGACCTCGCGCGAAAGCTGAAACGATTGCCGAGCGGGAAGCGAGACCGCCTCGTCGTCGTCGAGGGCGTGTACTCCGTCCGAGGCGACGTCGCTCCGCTCAAGGAGATCGTCGCGGTCTGCCATGAGTATGGCGCCTATCTGTTGGTGGACGAGGCCCACTCGTTCGGTGCCTACGGTGCGCGCGGTCTGGGGTTGGCAGAGTCCGAGGGAGTTCTCGACGACGTCGACTTCGTCGTCGGGACGTTCTCGAAGGCGCTCGGCGGCGTCGGCGGCTTCTGCGTGTCCGATCGGCCGGAGCTCGAGAGCCTCCGTTTCCTGGCGCGGAGCTATGTCTTCACCGCATCGGGTTCCGCGGCGATGATCGAGGGTGTTCGAGCCGCGCTCCGGGTGATCGCGCGCGAAGCGTCGCTGCGCGAGCGCCTCTGGGCGAACACGAGACGATTGCGGGCGGGACTGCAGGCTCTCGGCTGCGCGGTCGGATCGATCGAGTCCCCGATCGTCTCGATCCCGGTCGGCAACGAGCTGGCCGCGATCACGCTGTGGCAGCGTCTGCTCGAGGCGGGCATCTATGTGAACATCATGCTGCCGCCGGCGTGTCCGCCCGATGCATGCCTGCTCCGGGCGAGCTGCTCGGCGGCGCATACCGCGGAAGAGATCGATCACGCGGCGGCCGTGCTCTCACGAGTCGTGCGCGAGGCCGAAGTCAAGGCCACCGGCTGAGTGTCCTCGCGTCGTGCTTCAGTCGAAGCGTGACGGGCTCATTCTGTGTAGTGCGATCGTTCTGTCGAATCTCCGTGCGCTGAGCTTTTTCCCCCGGTTTCCCGATCCCTCTCGGCTGTTCGGAAGCGCCTGGCTCGAGCTTGCCCTCTGGTTTGGCACGACCCTGGTGGTCACACACAGCCTGACGCGAGAGAATCTGCTCCCCGAGTATCGGTCGCTCTGCCGCAGGAACTGGGCACTCGGTGTCTTCATCGCGCTCGCGTTCGTCTCGGCCTGGTGGTCGGTCGATGGCGCGGCGACATCGTTTCGCGCGGTGGAGCTGCTCCTGGCGACCGTGGTCGCCGCCTACATCGGCACGCGCTACCGCCCGGACCAACTGCTGGAAATCCTCTTCTGGGCGGGCGCGATCGTCCTCGTTCTGTGCCTCGGGCTCGTGTTCGGGCTGCCGACAGAAGGGCAGATGCACTCGAGGCCGGACTACCGTTCGTGGCGTGGCGTCTACTGGCACAAGAACCATCTCGGGAGTATCGCGGCCCTGGTCAATGTCGTCGCGTTGTGGCGCATGCTCATCGCCCGCGAACAGCGCAGAGCCGACTGGCTCGGTGGCGTGTTCTATCTGCTCTCGTTGGCCACGGTATATTTCGCGTACTCCGCAACCGGCGGGATCGTTCTGATCGCCCTGCACCTCTTCGCGCTGTGTGTCTGGCTGTGGATCAGGACGTCCCATCGCTGGCGCGCGTGGCACTACTCCGTGGCGCTTGGAGTCGCGGTTGCTGGATTGGCGGGAGCCGCGGCGAGCGTCGACAGGATCTTCGGGATCTTCAATCGCAGCCCGACGATGTCGGGCAGGGTGGATCTGTGGAATTACCTCCTGAAGGACGTCGTTCCACAACGCCTCTGGTGGGGGCACGGGTTCGGCGCGATCTGGACGATCGAATCGTTCCGGGTGGGCGCCGGGGAGCGTGTTCACTGGGGGAAGCCGGCGGTGATCGCTGACAACGGCTTTCTCGATGTCCTGCTGCACCTGGGTATCGTCGGGCTGCTGATATTCCTGGGTGTCCTGATCGTGGCCGCTGCTCGATCACTCCGGTACGGACTTGCCCGCGGCACCCTGACGGACTTCTTCCCGCTGTTGCTGATGTTCTACGCGGTCGTCGGGAATGTGGCCTTCAGCCTGTTCATGGAGACCGAGGTGTTCGTCTGGCTACTGATCGTGATCGTTCTCTTCGAGACGACGCCGCGTTCGGATCCGGCCGAGGTCGTGCCGCGCCACGCCACGAATCACCCCGTCGGACTTTGCGAAGAGCGGCTATGATCACAGATGAGAACGGCGATGTTCCGCATTCTCGATCGCTACGTCTATCGCGAGATGCTCCCTGTTTTCGCGCTCGCCACCGGCCTATTCACGTTTCTCCACGTGATGGACCGACTGAACGATTTCAGCAACATGGCCGCGAATGGCGCCCCGCTTCACCTCGTGCTCCGGGTCTGGGGACTGCTGCTGCTGTCCTTCCTGAGTCACACGCTCCCGATGGGCCTGCTCCTGGCGGTCGTGATCACGGCCGGCCGCCTGACGTCCGACCTCGAAGTCGTGGCGTTCGGCGCCTTGGGAGTCAGCCCGCTCCGCGTGTTCCGTCCGTTCCTGGTCGCCTCGCTCGTGGTGGCCATGATGGTTGGGGCTCTGACAATGTGGATCAACCCGTGGGGGTCCTCCGCCTTCTTCCGGTATCTGCGGGACCTCCGCCAGCACGCCGCCTTTCCTCTGATCCAGGAACGCACCTTCACCCGGGTCGGCGATGTCGTCATCTACGCTGATCGGAAGGATCTATCGACCTCGGCCCTCTCGGGCCTGGTCATCGGTGACGAGCGCGACCCCAGGACGTTCGGGATCATCACGGCGCCGGTCGGGCGTCTGATCGACGACGCCCAGCGTCGGAGGACGATCCTCAGGCTGACCGACGGCGCCGTCCACGAGTCGCGGCCGGCGTCACCCGATTGGTACCGCGTGACGGCGTTCAAGGTCTACGACATGCCCCTCGACCTGACCGCCCCGATCGCCGAGGTCCAGAAAGAAGCCGGAGCCGAGCGGAACGAGACGACGTGGGATCTCATGGAGAATACTCGCGCGCTGGATTTCACGCGAAAGGCCGAGCACGCGGAGATGTTCGTCGTCGAATTTCACAAGCGACTGGCCCTTCCGCTGGCCCCGATCGTCTTCGCCATGGTCGTCTTTCCCCTGGGCATCCGGCTTCATCGCGGTGGGCGGGCTGTGGCGGCCGTGAGCGGCATCATGGTCTATCTGGTCCATCATGTCGTGCAGGAGGGGCTCGGTCGCGTTGCGGTCCTTCGTCCATGGGGGGGTGGACATTGGGTGCCAATCGCTCTGTTCGCGCTGCTGGGCGTCGTGCTCCTCTATTTCTCGGCCCATTCGGCGCCGCCCGCCTGGGGGCGCGGCGTGACTCGTCTCCTCGAGCTCCTTCCGGCCCGCCTGTTGCCGTTTCGCCGCCTGCCGACTGGCCTGCGGCGTGACCGCACCCGGCGGCTTCGCCGGCAGAGCTCGATCATCGATCGGTACGTCGCGCGACAGTTCCTCGTGTACGTCGGCTATGGATTGGGCCTGGCCACCGCCATCTTCGTCGTCGTCGATCTCGTGGAGACCTTGAGTCGCTACCGGCCACCGCTGCAAGCCATTCTCGAACACTTCGGCTATCGCCTTCCCGCGGCGCTGCACCAGGCACTGCCCACCATCGTGCTCGTGGCCACCGTCTTCCTGTTCATGGAGCTCCAGAGATACAACGAGCTCACGGCGCTGAAGGCGTTGGGTCTGAGCCTTCACCGGGTCAGCCTGCCCGTTCTCGTCCTGGCGGGCGCGGCCAGCGTCGGGGCATTTGTCTTCCAGGAGACGGCGGCGCCGGTACTGAATGCCAAGGCCGACGAGCTCGACCGCGTGGAGATCCGCAAGGTCGCGGCTCGCGGGAGCGCTCCGCAATACCATTGGTACCGCCGGTCCGACACCGAGTTCGTCCGCCTCGGCCGGCTCGATCGCGCTCTGCGTCAAGTGCAGGGCGTCACGCTCGTCCAGACCGATGCGGCCTTCCGACTGGTCAAGCGGCTCGACGCGACCCACGCAGTCTGGGCTCCGGACGGCCTGGAGTTCGGGCAAAGCGTGTTGCGGGAGTTCGGCCCCGACAAGACGATGCGCACCACGTGGCAGGACGAGAAGCCGCGCCGCCTTGCCGACTCCCTCGAGGCACTCGGCGCGATGCCGGCGCCCTCGGCGATGACCTTCATGGAGCTGCGCGCCTACGTTCGCCACCTGCGCGAGAGGGGGCAGGCGGTCGGCACTCAGGTGCTGCGTCTGCACTCCAAGATTTCGTTCCCCTTGATGAGCCTCGTGCTCGCCTTCCTGGCCATCTCGTTTACCGCGCGATGGCAGCGTGGTGGGCGCCTCGTCGGCGCGGCCCTCGCCGTCGTGATCGTGATCGCCTACTCGATCGTCAACTCGGTCGCCCTCTCACTCGGCCGGGTCGATCTTTTGCCATCGGTCGTCGCCGCGTGGACGGCGACGATCGTCTTCGGCGGCATCGGAGTCGCGCTGTTCATGCGCGCGCCCACGTAGCACTGACCGGGGCGCCTTCAGCGCTCCTCGTGGTAGTCCGTCTCGGTATTGACCGCCCAGATGGCATCCTTGGCGGTGATCCCGGCGACCAGGTTGTCGACGGCGACCATGGCCGCGAGCATCGAGTGGTCCTGGTTGTTGTAGCGATGCATACCGTTCCTGCCGAGCAGGAAGAGGTTCTCGAAGCGATCCGCCCAGCCCCGCAGGAGATCGAAGCGATCGTACGTGCCGTAGTAGGCGGGGTAGGCGCGCGGGGCGCGCACGACCACGCCGTCGAGGACGTCATCGGCGCCGATGTCGGCGATGCTCTGCAGCTCGCGCGCGGCCAGCGCACGGATCTCGGTGTCCGACCGGCTCCACAGCGAGTCGCCGACCGAGCAAAAGTACTCGAGACCCACCCAGATGGTGCGCGGATCGCGCACCATGTAGGGGCTCCAGTTGTTGAAGATCTGCAATCGCCCGACCTGGACGTCAGGCTCCTGAATGTAGATCCAGTTGTCCGTCAGATGCTGTTCGCCGCCGAGCCCGAGGCGGCGCAGGAGCAGCCCCACGGTGATGAAGTCCCGATACGCGAGCCCTTCCGCCACGTCGCGCACGGCGTCGGGCGCGGCCGGGCGGAGGGCGCGGACGAGATCCACGACCGGCATGGTCGAGAACACGTAGTCGGTGGGGAGCACGACGCGCGAGCCGGTGCGGACGTCCTCGACGACGGCCGCGGTCACTCGCGCGCCCTCGGTCTCGAGGCCGACCACGCGGGAGTGCATGTGGATCTCGCCCTTGCGGGCCATGATCTCGCCGGCCACGGTCTCCCAGAGCGAGCCGGGCCCGAGCTTCGGATAAAGGAATCGCTCGATGAGGGAAGTCTCTTGCCCTTTCTGGGCGACATCACGGGTCCGGCCGCGCAGCCGACGTCGCAGCGAGTCACTCAGGGCGCGTCCGATCGAAAGCCCCTTGACGCGCTGGGCGCCCCACTCCGCGGTGATCTCCGCACACGAGCGGCCCCAGACTTTTTCTGTGTAGGCGCGAAAGAACGTCCGGTACAGCTCGTCGCCGAAGCGGTTGATGAAGAAATCTTCAAGGGTGACTTCTGGGCGCCGGGGTCGAAGCACTCGATGGCCGTAGGTGGCCCCGATCCGCAGCACGCGCGCGATCCCGAGCTTCGACAACGTGTCGAGGCTCAATTGAAGCGGATAGTCGTAGACCTTCCGGCCGAACAGGATGCGTGACCGGCGCGAGCGTACGAGCATGACGCGGTCTTCGCGCTCGGGGTCGGGTCCGGACGGGAGGCCTTCGAGATCACGCGCCTGACCCTGGTACGCCAGCACGAAGCGGTCCGGCGCGGCCGCCTCGATGGGCAGGAAGCTGAGCCACCAGCGCATGACCCGATCGGACTTCGAGAAGAAGCGGTGGCCCCCCAGGTCCATGCGGTTGCCGGCGTGCACGATCGTGCGCGCCAGGCCGCCGATCTCCCCCGAGCCCTCGACGACGATCGGCCGGATCCTCGTCCGCTCGAGCAGCTCGTATGCCGCGGTGAGGCCGGCGGGCCCAGCGCCGATGACGACTGCCGTGCCGCTCCTATACGACATACGACGACGGGTGGACCACCTCCCTGGGTCGGGGGGCTCGGGACGAACGTGATGAGCCGGACCGGATCATACCGAAAAGTGTACTCGTGCGCGGAATACCAGCGCGAATGGGCGTAAAATCGTCGATCGATGAGGACGACGGCGCGTCGCGCTCGAGCACTCTTCCTTTGGCGCTCGCTGCTTCCGGGAGGGGTCGAACGGACCGCGATCACACTGATGGACCACCTCCGCGCACCCGACTGGAGCTTCTTCCTGGCGCTGCTCGAGCCCCACGGGGATTTTCACACCGGGGCTCGCTATCCTCGGCGTCTGCTTTTCCCGCGTGGAGGACCCAAGACCGAGCGCCAGGTGGAAGACCTGGCTTTTGCGCTGAAGGCGGTCCCCCGGTTGGGTTGGTATGCGTTACGCACTCAAGCCCTGCTCGACCGGGTGAGGCCAGATGTCCTGTTCACGCACTCGGGTGTGGACGTCCTGGTGGCCGGGGCGCTGACCCGGCGTCGCGGTGCCGTCTGGGTGGCGAGCGTCGGAAGCGACGCTCTGTCCGGCATCAGCTTCAGGCATCCATGGGGCCGACCGGTCTTTCGTCGCTTTTTGTCGGTGGCGTACCGCAGACCCGATCACATCGTGGCAGCGAGCGAGGGGCTAAGGCGGAGGCTCACCGAGGATCTGGGCGTGCCCGCAGCTCGAGTGAGCGTCATCCCCAACCCGGTCGATCTCGATCGGATCCAGGCGGAGGCGCGACGACCTCTGCCTGAGTATGCGACCGGTAACTTCGTGCTCGGCGTAGGACGCCTCAGCGCATACAAGGGTTTCGACATCCTGATCCGAGCGGCGGCTCGGCTTTTCCAGCAACAACAGCCGATTCGACTCGTCATTCTCGGGGACGGCGAAGAAAGGGAGTCGCTCACCCGCTTGACTCGGCAGCTCGGGATCGAACATCTCGTGACGATGCCGGGCCATGAGCCCTGCCCGTGGCCCTGGATGAGTCGGGCCCTGGCCGTGGCGGCCCCCTCTCGCCAGGAAGGATTCTCCAACGTGCTCGTGGAGGCCATGGCGTGCGGAGCTCCGGTGGTCGCGACGGCGTGTCACGGGCCGCAGGAGATCGTGAGTTCAGGCGTGAACGGTTCCCTGGTCCCGGTCGGCGATGAGCTGGCTTTTACCCGTGCGCTCGTCGAGCTGCTGCAGGACCCAGGGCTCCGCGAGCGCTATCGCGAAGCCGCCCTCCGGCGGGCCAACGAATACGCGGTGACCAGGGTCGGGGAGCAATACCTCAGCCTGTTCCGCCGTCTCGCAGCATCCGCGAGATGAAGGCGCCGATCTTCTACTATCATTCCGTCGGCGGTCCGCCGCCGCAGACGCTCGCGCTCCCGCAGTTCCAGCAGCACCTCGAAGCGATCCGTCGCCACAACTACCGCACGGTCACGGTCGCCGAGCTGCTCGAAGCCGGTCGCGAGCTTCCCTCACGGTGTGTGGCACTCGCCTTCGACGACGGGCTCCTGGACAACTACACTCACGTGTTCCCGCTGTTGCTTCAGTACGGCATGCGTGCCACGTTCTACGTCGTTCCCGGCTATGATCGGGTCACCCGCTGGGTTGCGCCCCAGACCGGCCGCTGGAGCGACGTGCCGGCTCCGGGTTTTACCATTCCGTTCGCGAACATGGGGACGAACCATCGCCGGGAGCTGGCGCGACACGGCATGGAGATCGGCAGCCACTCACTCACGCACCGGACGCTCACTCGGGTGCCGAAGGACGAGCTGCCCCGGGAGGTGCGCGACTCGAAAGACGTCCTGGAGCAGGAGCTCGGTGCAAGCGTGAAGACATTCTGCTACCCGCGCGGTCGCTTCGCGCCTGCCGTCGTACGCGCCGTGCGCAACGCGGGCTATGTGGGAGCGTGCAGTACTCTTCCCGGCTACTATCGCTCCGGACTGCCGCGGTACGTGCTGCCCCGCTTTCTCGTCGAGGATCCCGTCTATTTCCGCGCCGTGCTCGTGGGGAAAGCTTTTCGGCCTGGCGCCTTGCTCCAGCTCGCGCGCCGACAGCTCGCGCGCTCATGATTCCGTCCATGACTCGATGTTTGCGACCGCCTAGTCCCCAGCCGTGAGAGGCGCGAACACGATAAGAGCGGTAGGCCGGTACGTCTGGATGCATCTGGGTACGGGCCAGGCGCCGACCGTCGAATGTTCCATGCGGTCCGGGGACCCGCGCGTCGTCATCTCGCTCACCACGACTCCAAGCCGGATCACGCGCCTGGGACCGACCCTTCGCTCGCTGCTGACTCAGGACTATCCGATCGCCACTATCTACTTGGCCGTGCCGCGCCGCTCCGTGCGGGAGAATCGAGCCTACACGGTACCCACTCGGCTGGCGCGTCACCCGACGGTCACCGTGATCGACTCCGAGCGAGATTGGGGTCCGGCCACCAAGCTCCTGCCGATGCTACGCGTCGAGCAGGAGCGCCCGGAGACGCTCATCATCGCCGTGGATGACGACAACGTCTACCCGCGTGAGATGGTCTCGACGCTCGTGCGCTTCAGCTTGGCCCTGCCCGATGCGGCGCTCTGCTTCCGTGGCTGGCGCGTGCCGCCATCCGGGCGCTGGCAGGATGGCCGAGCGGTCTTCGGCACGCGGGTGGAGGCGCCGACCCCGATGGACGTCATCACGGGCTGTGGCGGCATTCTGGTCAAGCCGCGCTTCTTCGACGCCGCGGTGTTCGACTACGACGCCGCACCGCGCTCGGCATTTTTCGTGGATGATATCTGGATCAGCGGCCATCTGGCGCGGCGTCGCATCCCGCGGTACGTCATTCCGTCCGCGGCGGCCTTTGTCTATTTGCCGGCGCTGACGGCCTGGCGGACACGAGGACTCGACCGGACCGAGAACGGCGCGCGCGGCGCCCACAACGACGTCATGCTCGACTATTTTCGATCCGCCTGGGGCGCGTGATCGACCGGTCCCGGCCAGCGTGCTCATAGTCGGCTTGATCGCCGCCGCTGCACTCTACCTCGTGGGGTGCGTGCTCTTACGGCTCCGCTACCCCCGTGGCTACGTCGCGCCCCCCGACTGCTTCGTGGCGAAGCTCTACTCCATGCTTGGAGCAGTGGACAGGATTCTGACCGAACACCAGATACCGTACTGGATGGAGTCGGGGACTCTGCTCGGTGCGGTTCGGCATCGG
>WNFK01151540.1_pt1 | contig 14532 bp, 16 predicted proteins | sample 5400281 | NCBI WGS metagenome assembly WNFK01 (sample SAMN13153350, study PRJNA577476) | soil metagenome | isolation source: 20 cm soil on Douglas fir-dominated hillslope | place: USA:California | collected 2013-09-17 | reverse complement strand
GGCAAATTTGACGGTCTTTTCCAGCGCCACCGTCGACGCGCGCAGGATCTTGTTCGCGTTCCATTTGGAATTGTCGAGAATGGCGAGCCGCAGGCCATCAAGCTTCTTTGATCGGGCGGCAATCGGAATGTTTGCCGACTCCACCAGGCCGCGCGGATCGAAAACCAGCGAATTCGAGTCTGTTACCTTCATCAGCATATCAGTTTCCTCCGTTTAGAGTGCGCACACGCCGTCGGTGCATCCGTCGTCTGTCGGAGCCGATGCGGGATCTATAGCCCTGAGAACGGGCGTGTTCATGTGTCCCCAGCCCGGAATGAAGGCAGAGAAGCGCCCCGCATGTCCGCCCATGATGAACAGGTGGATGTTGTCCGCCGATGGAACGATCGGAATACGGCTGTCCGGATCCCGCTTCAGCCACTTCGGCAGGTTGCGGTTGTAGACCTTGCCGTAGCGATGATCGCGCGAGATGGCCTTGAAGGCATTTCCGGAATTCATCCAGAGATAATGCCGAATATCGGAACGGGTCCAGCCGGCTTTGGCGATGTCCTTGGCGTGTTCGAGGCCGAGCACCACGGTACAATGACCGCCCAACACCGCCGAATTGGAGGCGATCGTGCTCATCGCTGAGCACATCGTGTCGAGAATTCCTTCCGGATCGTTGCACTGATGATCCGTGACACTGTGCGGCGCCTCGGCTGCAATCGCAAACACCGTGGAATCCTCGGGACGATAGCCGTGCTCAACGTGATAGGGCGCGAACGGACTGTCGGCTTCGTTCTCCGCGACGCAATAGGTGTATTTGCCGGGATGACCCAAGGTGCTCTTGTCGAAATCCGGCGGCCAGCCTCCGCCGACGTTGAGCATGATGAGGCGAACTGCCCGGCCGATCGTCGCATTGGCGCGGTTTCCGGATCCGAAGGCATTGGCGCCGCCGTTCATTCCGACTTCGGCGGCGAGTGGCCCGTATCGGTCAGCGCCATCATCGCGGCACGTACGATCGGTGCGTATTCGGGACGGCACCCGGCCATCACCATGTTGATCGCGAGGATTTCGCGGGTGAGTGCCCCCCATCGCGGGGCCACCTTGCACTCGATGAATTGCGGATCGCCCCCCAGCGCGGCAACCACGGTGTCGATTTTTTCCTGTGTCGGCGGAACGACGGGAAGACCATCCGACCATCCGCGATCATAATAGAGTTCGATAAGGTCGGTGCCCGTCGGCACAGTCTCGATGGCAACCGAAGTGCCAACCTGTTCCAATGTCTGTGTCGCCATTTGCTCGCTCTCCGGCTGTTTCAACCCGGAGCCATCCTAGGAGCAATTGGTTATATGCCAAGAAAAACCTGATAGCCGCAATTAATACGGAAAAGGCATAAGTCGAGCATCGCTATTGCCTAAGCTTGTCCCACGACCCCTTGATCAACGACATGAGACCCGTCGCGGCAGGGGACGGCTCTCGTTCTTTCAGCGTTATGATTCCCAGATCGCGCGCGAGTGGTCGCCCGCGGATCGGCACGGCGCTCAGTTCCTTTCCCAGGAAGCTCGCGACGCCGCTTTTCGGCGCGATCGCCAATCCGATGCCGGCGCGCACAAAGCCCAGCATGGTCGCGAATTGCGAGACGGTCACGACATGGTTCAGCGTTATGCCCACCGACGAAGCGGCTCCGTCGATCACGCGCCTCGTCCTGGAATCGCTCGGCAACGAAACCAGAGGCACGTCTTTCAGGTCCGACAAGGACAAGGTCTTCTTCCTCGCCAGTTCATGATTTTTGGGAAGCACGACGGTGAAGTCTTCGCGGCCGACCCGCACCGACAGGAACGGATCGGGCAAATCGTCGAGATAAGTGATGCCGAAGTCGGCGGCACCGCTGCGTACGTCTTCGATGACCGTTCCGTGAACGCCATCCCGGACGTGAAGTTCGATGCCCGGATGGTCGAGGCGATAGGCGGAGACGAGCCCGGGCAGCTTTCCGTTCGCGACCGACATGATGCTCGAGATGATGATCTGTCCCCGGCGCTGATCCGAAAGTTCCCGCATGCTGCGAAGCGTGATCTTCAGATCGTTCTGAATCCGCGCTGCGACCGCTACAAACTCCTTGCCCGCGGCGGTGATCTGCACAAACCGCGTGCTTCGGTCGAACAGCTTGATACCGAGGACGTCTTCGACGTGCTTGATGGTACGCGTCACTGCAGGCTGTGAGGTCTTGAGCAGTGAGGCGGCCGCGATGAAGCTTCCGTATTCCGCCAGCGCGAGCACGGTCTGCAGTTGGCGCGAGGTGAGGTCGGGCATTGCTGTAGGATTCATCATTTATGCCTTTTATGGAATTATCAATGGTATCAGAAATTTCTTGATATAACCAGCCGTTCGTCAGACCGTCATGACGCAGCAGTGTGGAACGATGATGGGTCTGTCAGAACGAGCGCAACGTCCGAAGCCGTCTCATGCCCAATTCCAATGGGACGACGCTTTCCTGTTGGAGTTTCAGCTCAGCGAAGACGAGCGGATGATCCGCGATACCGCTCGGCAGTACGCGCAAGAAAAACTGTTGCCGCGCGTGACGCAGGCCTATCTTGAGGAGAAAGCCGACCGCGAGATCGGCTATGTTTCCTACGGTCTGGTTGCACGCGAGATCGAGCGGGTCGACTCCGGCTACCGTTCGATGAACAGCGTCCAGTCGTCGCTGGTGATGTATCCAATCTATGCGTACGGCGACGAAACCCAGCACAAGCGCTATCTGCCGAAGCTGGCGAGCGGTGAGTGGATCGGCTGCTTCGGCCTGACGGAGCCCGATGCCGGCTCCGATCCCGGAGGTATGACGACTCGCGCCGAGAAGGTAGCGGATGGCTATCGTCTCACCGGCTCCAAGATGTGGATTTCGAATGCGCCCATCGCCGACGTGTTCGTGATGTGGGCGAAGTCGACGGCTCACGACAACGAGATCAGAGGCTTCATCCTCGAAAAAGGCATGAAGGGACTTTCGGCGCCGAAGATCAAGGGAAAACTGTCCCTGCGCGCCTCGGTCACCGGCGAGATCGTGATGGATGGCGTGGTGGTTCCGGAGGAGAACATCCTACCCAATGTGTCCGGCCTGAAGGGGCCGTTCGGCTGCCTCAACCGCGCGCGCTACGGCATCTCCTGGGGCGCGATGGGCGCGGCGGAAGACTGTTTTGTCCGCGCCCGGCAGTACGTGCTCGACCGCAAGCAGTTCGGCCGGCCGCTGGCCGCGACGCAACTGGTGCAGAAGAAACTCGCCGACATGCAGACCGAGATCGCGCTCGGCCTGCAGGGCTCGTTGCAGGTCGGCCGCCTGATGGATTCCGGTCAGATGGCGCCGGAAATGATCTCCATCATGAAGCGCAACAATTGCGGGAAGGCGTTGGATATCGCGCGCATGGCGCGGGACATGCACGGCGGTAACGGTATCTCCAGCGAATTCCACGTGATGCGCCACGCCCAGAATCTGGAAACTGTCAATACATACGAAGGCACGCACGACGTTCATGCGTTGATCCTTGGCCGCGCCATCACGGGCATTCAGGCATTCTCGTGAGGCGGTCATGAACGCATGTTTGACGGGACTGCGCGTTCTGGATCTCAGCCGGATCCTGGCTGGGCCGTGGGCGACCCAGCTTCTGGCTGATCTCGGCGCAGAGGTTATCAAGATCGAGCGGCCAGGAGAGGGGGATGACACACGCGGCTGGGGACCGCCGTTTGTCGTGGGCGAACACGAGGCTGATCTGTTCAGCGCCTATTACCTTGCCGCGAACAGGGGAAAGAAATCGGTCGGCGTGGATCTGAACTCCCGCGAAGGCCGCGAGATCGCCGCTTCGCTCGCGAAGTCGTGCGACGTCGTCGTCGAGAATTTCAAGGTCGGTGGCTTGAAACGGCTAGGGCTCGACTATGATGCACTCTCCGCCGTCAATCCCCGCCTGATCTATTGCTCGATATCCGGGTTCGGACAGACCGGTCCCTACAAGGACAAGCCGGGCTACGACCTGCTGGTGCAGGCCATGGGCGGCCTGATGAGCATCACGGGGGATCCCGACGGAGAGCCGATGAAGGTAGGGGTCGCCGTCGCCGATATCTTTACGGGTCTCTATGCGGCGGTCGCCATCCTGGCCGCTCTCAACGAACGACGAAGCAGCGACAAAGGTCAGCATATCGATCTGGCTCTGCTCGACGTACAGATCGCGACGCTCGCCAACCAGGGGATGAATTTCCTCGCGTCGGGCAAGACGCCGCGCCGGCACGGCAATGCTCATCCGAACATCGTGCCATATCAGGCGTTCGCCACCAGCGACGGGCACATCGTGATCGCCGTCGGCAACGATGCACAGTTCGCGCGTTTCGTCGCGCTCCTCGGATTTCCAGAACTGTCGAAGGATCCACGCTTCCAGAAAAACGCCGATCGCGTTCGTAACCGGACGGCGCTGATCGAAATGCTCAGCAGCAGGATCCGGACGTTCCGGAAACTCGATCTGCTGAGCAAGTTGGAGGCCGAACTCATCCCGGTCGGCTCAATCAACGAGATGCACGAAGTCTTCGCCGACCCGCACGTTGCGGCCCGCGGTCTCGTAGTCGAGCAAAACCTTTCAGCAGCCGGCCCGGCTACGAAAATGATCGGCAACCCGATCAGATTTTCGCGGACGCCGATTCAATACCGCCATCCACCGCCCCGGTTGGGGGCGCATACCGCCGAAATCATCCGAGGCGAGCTGGAAATTCCCCAGTCCGAGCTGGATCGCTTGGTCGATCAAGGGGTCGTGTCGAAAAGCAACACGTGAAATCCGCCTGCAGAAGCGGACCGTATCAAGGGCACAAGGAGGACGCATGAGAAGGAATCATATTTCACGCCGAACCGCTCTCGCAGTGATTGCGGGGGCGGTCGCCGCTCCCAGCCTGGTAAGGGCGCAACAGGCCACGGAAGTCCGTGCGATCATCCAGTATGGGGTCTCGTATCTTCCTCTCATGATGATCGAGGAGGAGAAACTGCTCGGCGCATTGCTCGCAGAGCAGGGGGATGCCAGGATCGAACTCAAGCTGCAAAGGGTCAGCGGGTCGAACGCAGTGAACGAGGGACTGCTTGCAGGCACTGCGGACATGGGGGTCATGGGCATGCCCTCGCTGCTGATCATCGCGGAGAAGACTCGAGGAGGGGTTAAGGGTCTCGCGGGAACTTCCTCGTTTCCGATGGTTCTCAATACGGTTGTCGATCGGATCAAGACGCTTAAGGACTTCTCGCCACAGGACCGAATCGCGCTCCCGGCCACGACAAGTCCGCAAAATATTGTACTTCGAATGGCGGCCGAAAAGCTTCTGGGCGATGCAAAGAAATTCGATGCCAGTGTCGTGGCTTTGCCGCACCCCGATGCGATGGCGGCGATGCTGTCCGGAACGGAGGTCTCCGCGCATTTCACCAACGCTCCATTCGCCCAGTTCGAGGCCGACGACAAGCGCGTGCATCGGGTGTTGAGTTCGGAAGAGATTCTTGGCAAATCGGCGACCTTCGTTCTGCTCGCGGCCAATACCAAATTCGTCGAGCAGAATCCCAAGGTGTCAGCGGCCGTGGTCAAAGCGATGGATACCGCCATCGTGCGGATTGCCGCAGACCCGGCAAAGGCGGCCGCGCTCTACCTCAAGCAGGAGCCCTCCAAATCCATGACAGCGCAATACGTCGAGCGGATCCTTCGCGATCCGGAGAACGTATTCAGCCTCGCGCCGGGAGGCGTTCTGGCTTACGCAGACTTCATGCAGCGCAACGGACAGATCAAGACCAAGCCTGGAAATTGGCACGACGTGTTCTTTCCGTTCATCCACGAACGCAAAGGGAGCTGAGGATGAATATGATCAATCAGCCCCAGCTCAAGCAGGCTTACAGCCTGACCGAGATCAAGCCGGTCTTGAGCCTGAAGGACGTGACCCTGCGCTATCAGACCGATAGCAGCATCGTCACGGCGGCCTATGGCGTGAGCTTCGATGTCTATCGCGGTGATAGGTTCATCCTGCTGGGGGCGTCAGGTTGCGGGAAGTCATCGTTGCTCAAGGCTGTTGGGGGATTTTTGAAGCCCGCGGCAGGCGAGATCCGGCTGGATGGTCGCATTGTCGATGCGCCCGGGCCGGACCGCATGATGGTGTTCCAGGAATTCGACCAGTTGCTTCCCTGGAAGACGATCCTTCAAAACGTTGCTTATCCGATGCAGAAGGCGCGACGATGGTCGCCGGCGGAGACGCTCGAGCGAGCGAAGCTCTTTACCGCGAAGGTTGGCCTCGAAAAATTCGCCGATGCCTTTCCGCACACGCTCTCCGGCGGAATGAAGCAGCGCGTAGCTATCGCGCGTGCGATGGCCATCGAACCGAAGATTTTGCTGATGGATGAGCCCTTCGCCGCACTCGATGCCTTGACCAGGCGAAAGATGCAGGACGACCTGCTCGAACTCTGGAATGGGACGCGTTCGACAATCCTCTTCGTCACCCACTCGATCGAGGAGGCGGTCATTGTCGGATCGCGCATCCTGGTACTAACGCCGCATCCGGGACAGGTCCGAGCGGAGCTAAATGCCCACCAGTTCGCATACGCGGATCAGGGGAGCGGCGAGTTCGGAAGCCTCTGCAGCCGGATCCACCAGATGCTTTTCACACCGTGTCCCCGGCATCCGAAAGGATAAAGCTATGACGACCATCGATCATGACGTCGACATGGTGCTTAGGCTTCCGCCCGTCCGCGACGAGTTCGAACTTCCGAGCATCGTCGAGCCGGCCGCCGACCTCGAATGTCCGTTGCCGCTGCACGTTCGAATTCTCCATAGCACCGTCGTCAGGCGCCTCATCGTCGTCGGCATCCTCGCGGTGGTCTGGGAAGGTTATGCGACCTATCTCGACAATCCGCTGATGATGCCGCGGCTGTCGGAAGTCATCGTTGCCCTCGTCTCGTCGCTGGTGTCGGGCGGCCTGGGAATGCGCATTCTCCTGACCATGAAGGTGCTTTTGATCGGCTACTCGGCCGGCATTCTGGCCGCAGCCACAATCACGATCCTTGCCTCGACCACCCGCTTCGGTAGTGACGTGCTGTCGACGCTGACGTCGATGTTCAATCCGCTTCCGGCCGTGGCACTTCTGCCACTTGCACTGCTGTGGTTCGGCCTCGGCATGGGCAGCCTGGTATTCGTGATCATCAACTCCGTTCTGTGGGCTGTCGCTCTCAGCACCCACACCGGATTCCAGTCCGTCAGCGAGACGTTGCGGATGGCGGGCCGCTGCTTCGGTCTCGGCAGATTGTCCCTCGTCGCTGAAATCTTGATCCCGGCGGCGCTGCCGTCGATCCTTGCAGGGCTGAAGATCGGTTGGGCCTTCGCATGGCGCACTCTGATTGCGGCGGAGCTGGTGTTCGGCGTCAGCTCCGGACAGGGCGGGCTCGGTTGGTTTATCTACGAGAACCGCAATAACCTGGAGACGGCCAACGTTTTCGCTGGATTGCTGTGCGTGATCCTTATCGGGCTCTTCGTCGAAAGTGTGATTTTCCGGACCATTGAGCGCCGGACCGTACGGCGGTGGGGAATGCAGAAGTTCTGATCTGGAAGGATAAGATGGTAAACGAACACAGCACCGACATCATCATTCTCGGAGCGGGACCGGCCGGCTACACGGCCGCGATCTATGCCGCCCGCGCCAGCCGGCGTCCGATTCTGCTCACGGGCATGCAGCCCGGAGGCCAACTCGTGACGACAACCGAGGTCGAGAACTATCCGGGCTTCGCCAACGTTATCCAGGGGCCCTGGCTCGTCGAACAGATGCAGGCCCAGGCCGAGCACATGGGCACGCGGATCGTCTATGACCACATCGTGTCGATCGATACTGAATCCCGCCCATTTCGTCTGATTGGCGACAGTGGAGACCGGTATGTTTGCGATGCATTGATCTATGCGACGGGTGCGCAGGCCAAGTGGCTCGGGATTCCCTCCGAGGAAACGTTCAGGGGATTCGGAGTCTCTGCGTGCGCTACGTGTGACGGTTTCTTCTTCCGTGACAAGCGAGTCGCCATTGTCGGCGGCGGGAATACCGCCGTCGAGGAGGCGCTGTATCTTGCCAACCTCGCGAGTGCGGTCACGTTGGTACATCGCAGGGATACTTTGCGCGCGGAGCGCGTCCTTCAGGATCGATTGTTCGCGCATCCGAAGATCACCGTGCGGTGGAACAGCGAGGTCGATTCCATCGTAGGCGAAGCAAGTCCTGCAAAGGTCAGCGGGCTCCTCCTCAAGAACCGGATCGACGGCACCCGCGACAGAGTAGACGTCGACGGCGTGTTCGTGGCGATCGGCCACACCCCGGCGAGCGGCCTTCTCAAGGGAAAGGTGGACTTGCACTCCGACGGCTACATCAAGGTGCTGCCGGGTACGACGACAACAAGCGTCCCTGGTGTCTTTGCGGCCGGCGATGTAGCCGATGGTGTCTACAGGCAGGCCGTAACCGCCGCAGGGCTCGGCTGCATGGCTGCACTGGAAGCGGACCGCTTTCTTACGATCCATGCTGCCTCCAAGGAGAAGGCAATGGAGCAAGCGATTTTCGCCTGACCGAACGGTCCTTGCCCGCCACCGCGCTCCCGCCGGACGTCTAGATTGTTTAGACCGCTGCGGGTGTCTGTGCGCGCCGCACGCGGGGAGGAGAGGGCGACGTCAATTCGTCGTCGATGAACTCCATCCGGTCCTTACCCCAGAACATCTCCTCTCCGACGAAGAAGGTCGGTGCTCCGAACACGCCCCGTTCCCAAATCGACGGCGGACGGTCGCAAGTTCGTGCGGGTGGGCCCGCACAGCGACATCGTCAGACCGATGGCTAAAATAGCGAACCGAGCTGCGGTTCCAGTGCCGCACACGCCCGTCGTTCGCTCGCATCTTGCTTGGCTTTCGACTCGCGATCCATTGGAATCGACTCGCGCTTAATTTGGCCGATAATTGCCGTTGCGCAGCTCCAGCAGTGCGAGATTGGCGCGGCCTGATGTCTCACGGGATTCGCGTTTTGCCTTTCGTACCGAGACTAGCCTTCCACCAGACGAGAAGCAGCCTTTGCGGCGTCGTTCAAATCGGCAGAGATGATTTCCATAACGGCCGATGCCGCGCCCGAAACGACGCGTCTAGGGTTTGTCACCCAGCCCACGGAGCGCGAAATGGCTGGCCGACTGATAATTTGCGCGCGGCTTCGTCCTGCCGAAAGCAAGGGGTGAGGGCGATGCCGGGCAGGACGGTCACCATCTCCGTTGCCGCGACTATCTCGCACACCGCCGAAAGCGTATCGACCTCAAGTCTGGGCTTGAGAATAAAGCCGGCCGCAGCCGCGGCGTTGTCCAGAATCATGCGGAGCCCATGGCGTCGCGACGGAATCACCAGATCCAGGCCTTCAAGCCGCTTGAAGGAAACGGTCTTGCGGATTTGCATTTCGTTGTCCGTTCTGCGGGCCAGCATCATCTCTTCGTTGAGGATGTGATGCGCCGTCAGCGGAATCTTCCTAGAGGGCATGTTGATGATGGCGATGTCCAGCTCGCCCGAAACGACCCAGTCGATCAACGTGTCGGTATAACCTTCGCAGATCAGAAGCTGGATTTCCGGATATCTTGCCGCGATCTTGGCGGACGACGCTGCGAGCGTGCTTTGAGCCGCGGAGGTTATCATGCCGATGCTCACGCGGCCCGATATCTTGCCGTCGAGGCGTGCCATTTCCTCTTTGGCGCGATCGACTTCCTTCACGATGGTTGCGGCCCATGCGGGGCGCGATCAAAAAGCTGCTTTCCGAACGTCTTTTCGAGCTTCGCGATCTGCATGCTCAGGGCTGGCTGAACGATGTTCAGTTGGCGCGCCGCCCGCGTCATGTTGCCCTCGCGGGCAAGGCAGAGAAAGTAGTTCAACTGCTTTAGATCCATGGCCGAATCCGTCGATATCATTCAGATTGATTGAATATATCAATATCTATTATTTGTTTTGATTGTAAAGCCTCCGTATCGTCCCCCGGGGGAAAGGAGCGGGCATCGCTTCTGACACATTCGAAACCACGGAATCCTGTCATGGAGCCATCGCAACGACGCCTGATTGTCGGAATCTCCGGAGCGTCGGGAGTGACATACGGTGTCCGTCTGCTCGAACTCCTCCGCAATGCAGGGGTTCAGACGCATCTCGTGATGTCGAAGACAGCCGAGCTCACCTTCGCTTACGAGACAACGCTCAAGATCGCCGACGTCAAGGCGCTGGCGCACACGACCCATGCCATCGACGATATGGCGGCTTCCATCTCGAGTGGATCGTTCCGGACGATGGGAATGATCGTCGCGCCCTGTTCGGTGCGTTCGATGTCGGAAATTTCATCCGGCGTGACGACGACATTGCTGACGCGCGCGGCCGACGTGACCTTGAAGGAGCGACGGAAGCTGGTCTTGTTGGTCCGAGAGACGCCGCTCCATACCGGCCATCTCAGAAGCATGACCGCGCTCTCGGAAATGGGAGCGATCATCGCGCCTCCCGTTCCCGCCTTCTATGCCAAGCCGGATACACTTGAGGACATGGTCGATCACACCGTCGGCCGCGCCCTCGATCTATTCGATATCGACGTCGGCGCGGCGCATCGTTGGGGCGAGCAGGAGGATTCGCGGCGCCGTCCTGCAGCGAAGCGGCTGACCTGAAGGGCATCAGACGAGGGGATTCCCGATGAAGAACACTGAGGTTACCCCCGCCGTGGTGGGTCACAATGCGTCTCCCGATCTGAGAAGCTGGCTGCAGCGTCTCGCTGCGACCGGCAGACTTGCGGTAGCGCGAAACGGCGTCTCGCTGATCGATGAACTCGCAGCGGTGTCCAAGAAGCTTGAGCTTGAGCGTGCTGTGATGTTTCCGCGGCCGGGCGGCCACGCGATGGCCGTCGTTTCCAACCTTTTTGTCGATCGAAGCTGGGTCGCGGATTCGATCGGCGTGCCTACCGAGGATTTGCTGGCGCGGTTCCAGCAAGCCGTGCGCCAGCCGCTGCCATGGATCGAAGTAAAGGACGCCGCCGCGCAGGAAGTCGTCCATCGCGACGTCGATCTCCTCAAGCTTCTGCCCATTCCGAAACACAACGAACACGATAGTGGCCCGTACATCACGGCGGCGCTGCTGATCGCGCGCAATCCAAAGACGGGAGTCCAGAATGTATCGATCCACCGGTGCCAGGTCAGTGGGCCGGACAGGATCGGCGTGCTTCTGCTCCCCAGGCATACCCATCACTATTTCAGGATGGCGGAGGAAGCCGGCGAGGCGCTCGAAATCGCGCTCGTGATCGGCGTCCACCCTGCATGCATCCTGGCTTCGCAGGCGATCGCGGCGGTCGACGAGGACGAAATGGAAATCGCCGGCGCGTTGATGGGCGCCCCGGTGGAGATGGTAAAGTGCAAGACCAACCGGGTTCGCGTGCCGGCCCACGCCGAGATCGTGATCGAAGGGCGGATCTTGCCTGGGGTTCGCGAGCCCGAGGGTCCGTTCGGTGAGTTTCCGCAGTATTACGGTCCCCGGGCGGATCGCGAGGTCATTCATGTCGATGCCGTGACGCATCGCAGCAATGCGATCTTCCATACCATCGTGGGCGGGGGCATGGAGCATCTGGTGCTGGGCGAAATTCCCCGCGAGGCGACCTTGCTCGAGCATCTTCAGAGAAGTTTTCCCAGCGTGCAGGATGTGCGGCTGACCCGGGGCGGGACATGCCGCTATCACCTCGTCGTCAAGATCGACAAGCGCAGCAACGGCGAACCCAAGAATATCATCATGGGGGCATTCGCGGGACACTACGATCTCAAACAGGTGACCGTGGTCGATCTCGACGTCGACATCGACGACCCGCATGAGATCGAATGGGCCGTCGCAACCCGCTTTCAGGCGGATCGCGACCTGCTTGTGGTATCCGGAGCACAGGGCTCCAAACTCGATCCGTCGAGCCAGGAGGGCATCAGCGCAAAGATGGGGATCGACGCGACGAAGCCGGTGGAAGCAGAAGTGATGAAATTCAAGCGCATCCACGTCAAGGGCCTGGAGGATGTCGATCTGGCGAGCGTGCTGCAGAGCGATTCCAATGTGGCCTTTGCGAGGACGATTGCGGGGTCGACGGGCCCCACGTAAGAGGACTGGTGAAAGCTACCCGGAAAATGTTACCGGCGGCGGTCGAGTTCAAAACGGGAGAAACGGCAGTTGTGTTCGCGCCCGGCGCTGGTCGGGCCCAAGGGGCGGAAACCGTCAAGGTCGGCGTCAACAAGGTCATCAGCGACATCGTGTTTTACATCGCGGAAGAGCGGGGATTTTTCGCGGAACAGAAGCTGAAGGTGGAATTGATATCGTTCGACTCGGGACCGCGGATGATTGCGCCGCTGGGAGCGGGGCAAATCGATGTCGGAGCCGGCGCATCATCTGCCGGCCTTTACAACGCGGTCTCCCGCGGAATCATCGTGAAGATCGTCGCGGACAAGGGATCCACCCCGCCGGGCTACGATTACATGCCGCTGATCGTCCGCAAGGACCTCGTCGATTCCGGCAGGGTAAAATCGTTCGCCGATCTGAAAGGTCTGAAACTCGCCGCCGCAGGTCCGGGCTCGGCCACCAACGCCAAGCTCAGTCTGGTGCTGACGAAGGGCGGCCTGCAGCAAAAGGACGCGGTTGAGGTCAATCTCAGCTACCCGCAGCAAGTTGCCGCTCTGACCTCGAACAAGCGGGGTGGCGGTGCGGTTGTCCGACGACAGCCTCTACCCAGGCCAGCAGGTCGCAGCCCTTCTGTACGGCGATGCGCTGCTGACGACGCGTCGCGCTGTCGGGCAACGTTTCATGAATGCCTATGTAAAGGCAGCGCGCGTCTACAACGACGCGACGCGGGGAGGGCGTTTCGATGGGCCCGGCGCCGATCAGGTGATCGATCTGATCATGAAAACCACGGGACTGACCGACCGTACGATGTTCAAGACGATGGTCCCGAACGGAATATCGCCGGACGGCCAGGTAAACATGACTAGTTTGACCGACGATCTCCGTTTCTTTCAGACACAAGGGCAGATCGAAAAGCCGGTGACTGCGACCGACGTCGTCGACATGTCTTTCGCTGAAAATGCCGTGATGCAGCTCGGCCCCTATGAGCCGGCGCGTTGAGATGCAGGAAAAAGCGATGCCTGCCATTCACGTGGTAAAAGAGACATCGGCGCCGTTGCAGAAGGATGTCCAGATATCGCTGTCGGGCGTCCGAAAATATTTCGGACGTTCGGGTTTCGTCGCGCTGGATGGAATATCCATCGACATTCCGAAAGGCGAGTTCTTCGTCATCGTCGGCCCGAGCGGCTGCGGCAAGACCACCTTATTGCGGATACTTGCCGGACTCGAACGCCAGAGCGAAGGCGGCGTCGACATTGCGCAGTTTGAGAGGCTGCGGCCGGCGAATTCGATGATCTTCCAGGGCGACTCGCTGTTTCCCTGGATGTCGGTCTACGACAACGCTGCCTACGGCCTGCGGATGCGGCATGTTGACAAGGCGGAGATTGCCGAGACCGTTCGCGTCTGGCTGGAGCGCATTGGCCTCTGGCGGTTTCGCGATCTCTATCCGCACCAATTGTCGGGCGGAATGCGCCAGCGCGTTTCGATCGTCCGCGCCTTCGCCAACGATCCGGAAATCCTGCTCATGGACGAGCCGTTTTCCGCGCTCGACGAGCAGAACAAGGTGCTCCTTCACGAGGAGTTGCTGCGGATATGGGAGGCCACCAAGAAAACGGTGGTATTCATCACCCACAGCGTCGAAGAGGCGGTGACGCTCGGCGATCGCATCATGGTCATGACCGCAAATCCGGGGCGGGCCAAGGCGGTTATCGATGTGCCGCTGGCGCGACCGCGCAACGTGCTCGAGCTGCGGCAGAATCCCGTCTTCGGCGACCTCGTGGTTCACATCTGGGAGCAACTGCGCGACGAGGTGCTCCGCGCACGCCAGTCGGAAAACGGCAGAGAATCATGAACGACGCAACCGGAGCACCGCCCCGCCTTATCGGCATCGCCACGCCGCTGCTGCTTCTGCTCGCCTGGGAGCTCGCGGGCGATTTCGGCATCATCGACGTGCGCTTTTTCCCGCCGCCTAGCCGCATCGCGCACCAGATCGGCGTTCTCTCTGCCTCCGGCGAACTCGCATCGAACACGCTCGCGAGCCTCCGGCGCCTTGCGCTTGGCATGCTGCTGGGCGGCGTTCCGGCCCTCTTGCTCGGCCTGGCCATGGGAATTTCGCGGCCGTTGCGGGCGGCGATCGATCCTCTGGTGTCGGCGACCTATCCGATCCCGAAAAGCGCCATTCTTCCGCTGGTTCTGCTGATCTTCGGTCTCGGCGAGATGTCGAAGGTCGTCATGGTGGCGCTGGGAGCCTTCTATCCCATTCTCATCAATACCGTCCTCGGCGTCGTCAATCTCGACCGGATCTACCTCGATGTCGGACACAATTTTCGCGCCGGCAAATGGCAGGTATTCCGGACCATCGCCCTGCCGGGCGCGCTGCCCTCGATCATGGCGGGCG
>WNFK01247904.1_pt1 | contig 14533 bp, 14 predicted proteins | sample 5400281 | NCBI WGS metagenome assembly WNFK01 (sample SAMN13153350, study PRJNA577476) | soil metagenome | isolation source: 20 cm soil on Douglas fir-dominated hillslope | place: USA:California | collected 2013-09-17 | reverse complement strand
TACGAGTCCTTAAATGCTAATTTAAGACTCGTTCTTTTAACCCGTGTTTCTGAGCAACTTTCTGCTGCCTAACGCGAACATCGTATATTGTGGGAAAGTCTTTTACTTACCGTGTGACTGTATTTTGTAGTCGCCATTAACTGAGTTTCAAAACCGACGCGGATTTGGATATAAATGGGAATTGCCTTTTATATTCTGAGCGCTCTATGTTCTACAAAGTGCCTAAGATTTGGTGCACGGTGCAGCACAATCTGTCCCTAACGCAATGATGAAGGCATATGAGGCACCACTACCAAGTTCTAATACACACTGCTCAAAGTAAAATTATAGACATATCCTTAGGATGGTTGTGTAGCCTGGTATGCAATTGGCAATTCCTCTGTACGTGAAAATGTCAGATTTTGTGCCGCTGAATCTGGCTCTTCTGCAATTCTCTATAATTTTAATTCATATCCACACAGTATCCTCTGCTGAATATACATAACAGAATTTATCCTATACATACAATATACCATATCTCAATGACCACTGAACAGATTTGAATGAGTAATGGCTTGAATTGTAGGTATGGACTTGGCATAGCCTCAGATTCGGCGGCGCCGAATATAGATTCGGCGCTGCCGAATCTGTCTCTGTTTCGATTCTTTCGACTCTAATTGCACTAGCTGTGTTGAATATACACAGAATACATTATATCTCCATGACCAATGAATAGATTTGAATGAGTAAAAGCTTTATTTTCGGGTATGAGCCAAATGTGGCTGGTTTGCAATTTTCTAGAATTTAATCGAGCTCTACACAGGAATCTCTGCTGCATATATGCATAATACATCCTATACACACAATATACCATATCTCAACGACCACTGAACGGATTTGAATGAATAAAGGCTTTAATTGTAGATATGGACTGTACACAGCCTCAGATTCGGCGCTGCCGAATCTGACGCTGTTTCGATTCTTTTCACTGTAATTTTTCTAACTGTGTTGAATATACGCCAAATGTGGCTGATTTGGGAGAATTGCAAGAGATTCGCAGTCGTCTCATGCCTCCAATTAAGGTATTTATTCATTACGAGTCCTTAAATGTTAATTTAAGTCTCGTTCTCTTAACCCGACTTCAAATCTGATTTGTGGTTGAGACATGATATATTGTGTGTGCATTTGTGATGTATCTTGTGTATATGCAGCACTGGTTGCTGTGTAGAGCTCAGTTAAATTCTAGAAGATTGCAAGACAGCCACTTTTGGCTTTTATCTAAATCTGACATCTTCATGTGCATAGCCATCTCCATTTTAATACCAGGCCACGAAACAGTTTAATACCAATTCTCAATGCATATTAGAAGTAGGTAGTAGAGCCTCATATGTTCGCAGCAATGCCTTGCGCATGTTTCGTTGATTCGACCCAATATCTGATTGCCGCTGTTCGTATTTCCGTAACGGGTAATCACGCGAAAGCGTGTCAACACTAGTGATTACTTCAAGTTCTAACGTTCATTAATAACGTGTCACTTTTTTACAGTTACTTATACGAATGGATATCGATATGGAGGACTATCTTATGGCGCCGCAGACAGATCATGAGCTGACACGTTCGTCTTCTGATCAGAGTCTTTACTCTGACGGATCGCATCGCATCACCAGTGGATACGAAGTATGCGTTCATACTTGCGTCGAAGGGGGGTGTATATCCCAAAAGCCTGGTACGATACTGTGGCGTAAGGAGGGACATGCCGTTCGCAGACACGCGACCAATGCGAATGTGCATACAGAATGTACAAGGAAATGTCCTGGCAGACGTCTGCTTGGTATGTCGACCACATCGCATGCCGGAGGGCGTGACGCAACCCATCGAGAGGTTGCATTTCACATGGGAACACAGGTGGCAGATAGTCTGTTCGGTAAATCGAATGCATCGTCTACTGGAGGACACGACATGACGGACCAAGAGGACCATCACTCTCAAACGACGGTTAATCAGTGTTTCCATATCATATATATACCAGATGCCGCTATGAGGATTGTCAGCAAGGAGAAGGCCCAGAACGATCTGGGATTCATACCTGCGACATTGTCCGAGTCGGAATACGAGCCTCTACGGCATCTCACGGGCAGCATTCACGTTATATCCAAAGGCAAAGCTAAACATTCAAATGTTGTTACCTTGAAGGTTATCATGCAGGAATGGGTGAGCGTATTCCTTTGATTATAATGTTTCGTATCTTTATCTATCATTTTGATTTCTAGCTTTTCTTGATGATCTGTATGCGGAAATGGAGCGCTGATCAAAACGAAGAGCGCTTTAGTATTGAGTTTATGGTGTGGGAGGCGTTCTTCCACGCCGTGATGTATCCAGGAAACAATTCAGAGTTGCTGAGGCGTTTTTCTAAAGCAGACCTCGTCATAGGCGGGGTAGACATGTCTATTTCATATCTGTGAGTAATTCTGTACACGCATACACTCATTTTGTTAGTTTAGTCTTTGACAGGAATACTCAATATGGTTTAACGACGACCAACGTCCGCCAGTATCTGGACAATCTGCATACGTTGAGCCGGGTCATTCGCATTTGGCCTCATCAAGATCATGTAAACACTATTGCGTCGAAATGGGAACTTTCCCAATCATTGGATATTATCGCTCAGGAAAGGACTAATACTGCGCGTCCGAGGACCAGATTGGTGGTAGACGGAGAACGGATAGTTAACGCAATGGTGTTGAAGAGAACTCATAGCGACGCCGGAGAACATGTGATCATACCGTCTGACGTCTATAAGCGGAATTGGGACTACCTGCGTGGCCAATTGGATGTTCCAGGTTCACAGTGGATGGTGCAGTCATTCGTGGAGCATTTGCCTAAGTTGGGAGAGTGGAGGGTATTCCTTGTAGGGGGAAAGGTAGTGTATACGGTTCACACGTTGAAGAACCAGGATCGCAAAACGTGGTACTGGGATGTAGCCCACACGTACTATACGCTTGAGGAACTCAGGTAAGTCAGCGGTTTCCATGGTATTTGATATAGCGATTCTAATGCGTCGTATACAAGTGACATGCATAGGCAGGGGACCCTTCTAACCGCCGATGTTTGTAATCCAGCATTCGGAAGTGTGGAGACCCGCCGCCGTGGAGAGAAACAGTTCCATAAGTTCGTCACGGACACGTACGATGAACTGCACATAATGGAGTCGAAGCAGCTCATGGCCAGGTCGCCCATAGGAATGTTTGTGCGGTTCGACGTAGCTCTGATAGTGGATCAGGGAAGTCAGCGTATAATGTACTTTGTCAACGAGGTCGAACGCACTCAGACGACGACACTATGGTCTAACAGATTGAGGGCAAAATTGTCGACTCCACCGACCGGCATATTGGGATATACGTTAGCGGAAACACTACATAGATGGCTTTGTACAATAACGGACTCATCTGCATCGTAACATTTGTTTGTTATATTGTTAACTACATAATGTACTACTGACTTCCAACCTGCATTGTAAGTTGATTTGAGGCGGTATCGTGGCCTGGTATGCGTTTAAGAACGCATATGTGAATGACGATGTCAGATTCGGCAGCGCCGAATTCAGATTCGGCGGCGCCGAATCTGACACTCAGGCATGGATGTAGGTATACATAGATGTGGTAATGGATTCAAACGTTCACGGTAAGTCATTATGGGATAGTATCGTGGAATCGACTTACAATGCACGTTGTAAGTCGGTAGTACATTTATGTATGCCTACATCCATGCCTGAGTGTCAGATTCGGCGCCGCCGAATCTGACATCGTCATTCACATATGCGTTCTTAAACGCATACCAGGCCACGAAAACATCTTAAACCAACTTACAATGCACGTTGAAAGTCAGTAGTACATCTATGTATGCCTAAACCCATGCATAAGTGTCAGATCCGGCGCTGCCGAATCTGGCATTTTCATTCACAGAGGCATTCCCACTTGCATATTAAGCCTCAAATATATCTAATAGCCACTTTCGATGCCCATTGAAATTGGGTAGTAGAGTCGCGTATGCTTGCAGCAATGTCTTAGTGTCAGATTCGGAGATTCGTGTAGAGGTTAGCCTTAGTCAGGCCTCATAGTAGGAATCTTAATAGTTTATTCAAGTGATTGTTTACCAGGAAATCTCTACATTCCATTTCACACTGTCCTTCCTGCTGTGACCTTTGCATTCCACATATTTTATTTCTGTCAGTGTCCGTTGCAATTATATTCTGGCTGGTATCCAACTACTGTATTCATCATCCCGTTCTCTCCATCTCTTCGACCGCGCCTTCCACTTTAGATACAATATAGTTTATGGAACAGTTGGCGTAAAGGATCTTGGCGCGACACGTAGGACATTCTATGCCGTATACACAAGGCTGGCAGAATGTGTGGCCGCGGGGGATGAAGCTAACATGAAATCCTTGAATTCTTGAAAACAATGGACACATTTAGAAAACTTACATGGTGGGATGCCGGTATGGATCTAAACACACCACGCAGGATATAGCGTTGCGTAGTTTTTCTACCATCTTTAAAGTATCAGTTCTATGGATTTATTTACCAAAAGAAAATAATATACCTACCTTCTTTTTCTGGGCTTGCAAATGTTCCAGCTCCAGCCGTGCCTTTCCTAACTGCGTTTGCAGGTCCTCGACAGTCTCTGCACACTGAAAACTAGTCAACAATTGGCAGAGGCTTCGTTTGTATACCTACCGCAACGGAATCCTGTTCTGGATACATTAATTCCATGTTGTCTTCGTCGTCGGTGAGTAAATTGGTCGAAGGATTCATGACTCGGTGGAAGTTTCGTGTTAAGGATGTGGGGCGGAAGCGTGACTTCTATGGTGGTTAGTCCAGATTTGGTAATGGACGCATGTTGGAAGGCGGTATGCCTGCAGCGATGTCGACTCTATATTCGACGGAATCTGACATCTTCATTATAAGGTCACAAAACCGCCCACTCTTCATCCACATAGGCATTGTGATATGGGGTTATTTCTGAGACGTTCTCGGTATAATATCGTAAAAGAAGACTAGACATTATGTAGCAACAGATTCTGTGTATAACATTTGTGATACCCATCCCATGAGCAGCCCATAACCTATTTCCAATTCCATGCCCTATCTGGTACGTCCTACATCTTCATTCATCGCCATATTCACTATTCCTTTACGCATATCATGAATATCATCGTCTTCGGCATCGTACCCTATCCTTCTTTTGATGATTCTGATTGACGTCGGCCTCTTCACCGTTGACCTAGTGCGTGCGGTGGCTGCCATCTAACATTTGTGTCATCTTTTGCATCGTCATTCATACTATATGTCTCGCATCAAGCATACCTCTGTAAACGATCCAGTCAATAGTGCCAGTGATCGCAAATTGACAACCATCTTGGTACGCCCTCTCTTGATCGGTACCCCCGTAAGTGTGATCTGCGCTTCGACTATGTCGCCAACCCTAAACTGTATTGGGTCGACCTTCTTGAATCTAATTATTTAATATAAGAATCTAAAGTTTGAATCCCTATGTGTTATCGCTTCCACACCTGATTGTGTCGTCCGATGGATCTTCGGTGGCCGAATAGTATTTAACCGTGTTGTCGACACCATAGAAGTGCTTGTCATCTACCATGGACGCCAGAATGCCTTTGGGGTCTATCGTGTAGTCGATCGGTGCTGCTGGACTCATTGGATCATCCTTGCGCGACGTGAAATAACGGGTCCCAACATCTAAAGCCGAGTGTTCTAAAAAGAAGCTATGTGTGAATTGGTCCATCGTTCCTTCAGAGACTTGACGAGCGATTATCTGGTTCAAGCGTCGAATATTATCGATAGACGCTTCGAATCCCGGTGTTCCTAGTCCAGTCATTTTGACGCTCTGTCTGATGAACGGTTGTGTTTTCTTCTCGGGCCTGGATTCCATATTTAAGATTATGGTTAATATCCATACACCGTGATTCGTCCTTGCTCTCACCGTACAGTAACTGGTGGCAACTCCGACTGCACAATCACCCCTTGCAATCTGACCACCAGTTCCTCACTTTCTGGATTGTCGTATTTGGCAACGGTTAGAATCCAACCTGGTGGGCTGTTATTGAATACCGGCTTAACAACATCGACCTGGATGTATGCGGGTCAGCTTCGAGTCTGAAAAGGTTGTCCGTCTTGTGTATCCCACATAGTCCATAGTCTTCGGGTCATTTCCGTCTCGTTCAGACCTGTCGTTAGCCAGGGTATTCAATGCTGCTGCTGTTGCGACCATCGTTCTGTTACTATTTGTGCCTTTACACATACTTTTTATTTCAGAGACATACCTGCGCCCTTGAAGTCGTAATGTGCGTCCATACTTGTAATTTTTCGGGGTCGATAGTGTGTCTGTTGAGATGCAATATTGATATTTGGGGATTCAGAATTTAGCTGGACGTTATTTTTCGGCCTCATATCTGTTCCTGAAAATTATGGCCATTTGATCAGAAGTTTAAGTCGCCGTGTATGCTCACCGCTCCGGCTTTCTGTACGCTCCGTTTTTGGTTTATTGTTTCAAGATTCGGATCTTGTATTCCACACAAATCCATCTTTTACGTCAAATACCTGGTGCATGACAGCGTCAGGTGACATGAAACTGTCGGTGCTTCCTTAATTCGGGTGTGTATCTGCCCCTTTCGTAACTCTATAATCTCATATACTTCGGCCTTCCATTTTGACGGAGTTCTGTGTTAACGTGTTTTGACTTCGTGTCAGGTCATTATCACATACTCTATTCGCTTCGGATATTGTCGGACAACGTTCCCCTTCATGCACTTTGGCCTTCCATTTTTTAGACTGAGTTTTGGGGTAACCTATGCAAGCCCTGCATCGTGTCGTGACCATATCTTCACTTTTTAGATCATCGCACAACGTGTTCCTCGTGTACTTTGGCCTTCCATTTCAACAGAGTTCTTGGGGAACATTGTTTGACTCCGTATCAGTCCACTCAAATCGTTTTCGGAGATTGTCAGGCAGCCGCTTCATGCATTTTGGTCTTCCATTTTTTAACTGAGTTTTGGGGTAACCTATGCAATCCTGGGTTAGTGTCATGTCCATATCTTCATTTTTGGAATCGCTGGCAACGTGTCCCACACGTACTTCGGTCTTCTATTTTTTTTAAATACTGAATTCTGAGATAACGTGGTTTATCTTCATGTCAAGTCCTTTGGGATAGATCGACTTCGTTTCAGGTCTTTATTACATACTCTATTTACCTTCGGAGATTGTCAAACAACGTGCCGCTTTGTCCATTTTGGCCTTCCATTTTTTTCGACTGGTTTTTGGGGTGACATATGCGGGCCTTTCGTTGTGCAGGGTCTTTGCTACGTTCCCTGTCCAATTTGACACATCATTGGGGCGGAGACCTGTTGCATCCGATTTCCTATATATATTGCCCATAGTTCTCGAGTTCACGCAACAAACACACCCTGTGCGTTCTTCTGGATATTGTTTCGATTGCTTCAACAAATCACAAATTTATCTCTCCCTCTATTATTTTTTGAAAATAATGCCTCCTAAAAAGAACTCTGTCGCTTCTAAAGCCAGTACCAACACTCCGTGCGTGATTGAGAATTTTATGCATACATTATTCCATATTTTATATTTACAGACGACCGCGAGGTCGACCGCCTGGAAAGAAAGCGGTGAAGTCTGCTGAGTTTATCGACGATCAAGCTGAAGAATTGTAAGCGTCATACATCAATTTTTATACTTGTGTGGCTCATTTTACAACTTACAAGCGCTGAGGATTCCGACGATGATATGAAAAGTATCAAAAGTGCCTTTAGGTAACGTATCATGCCGTCCTCGTTACCACCACCTCTCAACTGATATAGCTTATAATTATAATTATTTCAAGCATCTCTTCTCGTCCTCGTTCCATTTCTAGAGGAATGGGGTCTGAGCCCCCTGTTTACGATTCCGATGATGCGTGTGTTTATATTCACCCTTATCTATCAGTTTTATCTTTTAATTATACCGTGTCTATTGAAATAGTGTCGACATATCTGATGACAACACGAAAAGCATCAAAATCATGTCCAAGTCATTCGTTTTCTGATTTGTTATGCGTGTTGTGCTCACACCGTCTGATTCTAGCACCACCCGTCCCCGTCCACGTGCAGTATCTAAAGGTAAACCGTCTAAAAAACCGGCGGTTTACAATCTTGATGATGCGTGAGTTATATTCACCATTATCTCTCAATTGTATCTATTACTTATACCGTGTCTGTTGGAATAGTGCCAACGTCTCTGACGATGACATGAAAAGCGTCAAAAGCATGTCCAGGTCATTATTGTTCTGATTTGTTGTGCGCATTGTGCTCACACCATCTGATTCTAGCACCACCCGTCCCCGTCCACGTGCTGCATCTAGAGGGAAACCATCTGAAAAACCAGCGGTTTACAATTCTGATGATGCGTGGGTTATATTCACTCTTGTCTCTCCGTTGTATCTATTACTTATACCATTTCTGTTGGAATAGTGCCAACGTCTCTGACGACGACATGAAAAGCGTCAAAAGCATGTCCAGGTCATTATTTTTCTGATTTTTTTCTGTGCATTGTGCTCACACCGTCTGATTCTAGCGCTACCCGTCCCCGTCCACGTGCTACATCTAAAGGGAAATCACCTGTAAAACCAACGGTTTACGATTCTGATGATGCGTGGGTTATATTAGCTCTTGTCTCTCGGTTGTATCTATTACTTATACCATGTCTATTTGAATAGCGCCAACGTCTCTGAAGATGACATGAAAAGCATAAGAAGCACATCTAGGTCATTCTATTTCTGATTTGTTGTGTGCATTGTGCTCATACCGTTTGGTTCTAGCGCCATCCGTCCTCTTCCACGTGCAGTATCTAAGGGGAAACCGCCTAAAGCCTCTCTCAACCGTGGACGGAAGGACGATGCGTGAGTACACCTTTATTCCTCTAACATATTTTATGAGACACGTTAGATTAGGATTGATATATCGAGTGAAGACGACACTAAAAGTGTTGTTAGCATTAAGAGTACCAGAAGGTGAGTTGGTATATTGTGGTTATGACACGCTTCATGAAGCTGATGGCATTTTTTATCTAGCGCTATGTCCATTGACGATGAAGAATTTGCGCGCACTCCTCCTCGAAGAGGGTATGTCCCATCTCATTTTGCATAGGCACATTTTCATGTTTGTATCAACAGACGCAAGATCGTTCCTAAGACTCCTGTGTCGTCTCGCACCTCTTCGAGGTATTCATATATATTTGATTCAATTGAACTCTTCAATTCTCAATTTCTTTTAGGAAACGATCGGCGTCTCAGATGACTTCTCCAATAACGGATGAAGATAGCTTTGAGTGCGTGTGTCGCTTATAAACTGTTTCTTCCCTATCCATAGTCGTATTGCTTTCAGAATACTTCAAAGTCCGACAAAGAGAAGTGCCAGCATTTCGAAGGTTCGATTTGAATCAATGCCTCTTAAAAGTGCCTTGAAGAAGCCGGAGGTTGTTATCCCTGTGTAATTGCACTTTTCCTTTTGTGTCATGAATGTAATAATAATTCTTCAACAGTAAATCGAAATATCGATTCGACAATGACGATGATGTGTTCAGGTATCATTTATGCACTTTTATTGTGTTACCTCTGTTGATTCCTTACACATTTCTAGCACTCCATCGAAACGCAATATTTCATCAAACGATAAGGCCACAGTCCTCGATTCAGGTGCTGACAACGACGACGAAGATAACCGTACTCCCAATAAACTGAAGGCATCCCCATCAAAAGTCAGAAATACTCTTGAACGCAATAGTAATGACGACATCGCCTCCGGATATAAGATGCCTGGAAAACGTGTTTCCAGGTCAAAGTCTAGAATTGATCTTGGAAGTGACGATGAGGATCTCATGTCCCCATTTGAGGATGTTAATCCTCGTCGATCGATCAAGAGGTAATTTCTATTATTTTATGGTTTCGACATATTTTGATTGCGTATGTTTTTCTGACAGCGCTGCAAAATCAGATCAGGATGATGAACCAGACGACCTTGGAACCGTCTTCTTGGCCGATCAAGTTACTAGGTCGTCCAACGTTCTGTAAAATAATAATTTGCGGATTGTATATACTAATCTATACATTTAGCGAGGCCTCTCCCAAAGTGGATGAAAGCAACACCGGTAGGAGGGATAAAATGCTGAAGAATACGTATAAGGGTCTTGTAAATCTGAGGTGGAGTCACATATTGCGATGATAACTCATATCTGACGGTTCACTACGCAGGCAATCCTGCATGATATCCTGGTCCAACAAAGCGGCTTCTTTGCCTTGTTACACCGGAATTGTTTGCGATGTACCCAAAGTCAACAAAGAGTGCGTCTTGTGTTTGCCATTTTTATTCTGCACAGCTGATCATTCTCATAGTCTCATGATGCAGGCGGTTGTATTCTCAAGCAATGGACGCTATCATAACCTATCTCGCATCGATCCTGCAACGATATCCACCGGAGTCGGAAGTTCAACCTATTTCCATGCTGTCGGAGGAGGCACCCCTTACGTGTTTACCTCGCTCATTTTAGTCAACGCCTGTCATCTGGACGATCCAAGAACGTCGTCTGCCGGTAAAACACAAAAGCTTATTGAAGGTGCTTGCATAGAGGGTGAATGGGAAAGACTAGTCGGATGCATCGGTCAGATCATCCATGCACGAGAGTTTAAGGGTCAGTTTCAAGCCGGAAATTTATCATTTACTACTGCATTTGCATCGGCTGGAAATCGTGCGTTTATCATTCTCTTCTTTATATTACACTTATATTTTTTTCTGTTCATCCAGAATCTTCGCCTTCTACCTCCACCATTGGTCGTCGCGTTGGGACTGCCAGTTCTTTCTCACGTGGTCCCAGTGGTTATAGTGGTTCCGGTGTTCTTGGTTGCTACGACGTGGGTAGGTTTCGTGTTTATTTCTGTGATGTTTCCCGGGCATGGGCTGACAACGGACGCAAGTCCCTATTTACGATGCCAGATCCAAAGACGATTTCCTCAAGCTGCTCACCGACCTCGACAGCATGTCCCGTTACAGCCGGGAACTTCCAACTGGATCGGTTGCCGTCGTTGCGTACACTGCTAATACTTGGGGTGGTCCCCCAGTCAACGTCTCGTTCAATATAAAGTGGGTTATGCTTCTCGGTCTTCCGGATGCCTAATAGACCCGGCTGGCATCCCTCTTTCATACGCCGTCATCTATTTAGTAGTACTGCATTATTATGATTATGCCTTATGCTGCATTATGTTAAAACCTGATGAAACATGCCTTTTTGTATGCCAAAACTGCCTCTGTGTGATTTGAAAATGGTCTTTCGAGCAGTCAGTTGGTCACTCAGCACACTTTGTGTGTATGTTTCATTTCCGAATCTGTTGAAATAATCTCTAAACGATGTCTAGATGATCAACTGAATTTCCAGTCGAATATCAACAAATACAGCACAACATAAAGGAGGCACGATACATTTCCTTATCCGGAATGTTTATGTTCATGGCAGTGCTGCAAATCAATCTACATCAGTAACTCTCATCATCTACATTTCAACCGCCTACGTATAATGAACGCGAAAACTTCCGTTTCGACTCTTGGTGCCGAGGTGAAGACTACAACGAGGGTAATTGAAGCAGTGGGGTGTAAGTTCACAGAGTACAGGGGAGAGGGAAGGCCAGTCGCGGGAAAACCGTCCGCAATTCCAGGCGATGTGTATTTTGATCTAAAAGAGCAACCGTATACTGTATGGGCCTATCAGTCGGATTCCGGGTGGAGGCAATGGAGATCCATGGCCGAAAGCAAGGACTGCAAACATCCCGAGCTGGAACGAATTCTCTACCCCACTGGTCTACGCTTTTCGTGGGTACCCATGTCCGGCTATGATAACTACCTCCGCCAAACGAAATTGAGGTTGGGAAAGCGGATCGATGCCGCCGATACCCATATCAGAATTATACTAGATCATGAGCGCGGTGTAAAGCCAGCCCCACCACCACAAATAGAGGCACCGTCACCCGAAAGAGCACCTTCGCCTGATTCTAACGGTGATGATGATGAAGTAGAACAGTTAGCTGGATCAGCGATCATTGACTCCGATTCAGTCAAAAACGTTCCAAACAAAACCGATACAGAAATAATGATGGAATTACGTGCAGATCTGGAAGACCGTTGCAGGATCATGCGTGTGCAAAATGACAATATCCAGAAAGCGCTGACCGTATCCTCTGGTACGCGATACATGTATGATTCACAGTGGCTGAATTTTCATAGATGTGATAGAACATGATAGGCTGATCGTCGGACGTGAAGGCATAGAGTTCCCGTTAGGAACACCATTGGTGGAATGGCCCGCACATGGTGTGGCGACGTTCAAGCCATTCACCGATTGCGACAGGGTGCGTGTTCAGTACAAACATTTAGAATCAACGTCTATAACAGTCACACAGGATGGCGATTGGGTACATTTCATGTCCCAAGCAGATAATGCGACTCAGACTCCCGGAGACGAGCCCATTGCAGTCATATTGGAACTTCCAGAAGAACTCAAACATATTTCAGAGCGTCCCAGACCATCTTCCGTTGCCTTGGAGGCAAGAGAAAGGTTCGTGCAGGCGATCAGGAAGCATATATCCCACAACAGAGCCGTAATTATCAAGGGGTCTTGCTTCAGTCAATGTAGGGGTTTCAGTGTGGAGGATATCGGTATGGTACGACCATCTATGTCGCATTCAGTCTATTGGCAAGGTATGTGAATTTAATTGTTGCTCTCTATTTAAGTAGTCAATTTACAGTTGATTCGCATGCATCTACATTTAAGATGCGATGGAGCGAGGACAGAATTTTTCTAGGAAGAAACAAGAAAATATCGTGAAGCTCATGGACTTAACCGAATTCATATTAAATGCCCATGATACGAAATCATGTGGAAATGTGCTCGACCTCCAAAGGCTTCGACAAGACGCCCCGCAATGGGTCGAGTGCGTCAACTAATGTTCTTTATCTATACCGTTGTGTCATTTATATTATCCAACAGCGTTCTATCCGATGATGTCAATGCGTTGTACATCACCCGACGCGATCACTATGCCAACATGAAAAATAACACACCCACGGGTGCGCTCGATAAAACTCAACAAGGTCCACAGGTTATACTGTATGATATGTGGCGTGGTCAAGGATGGGACATCATAACCCATGGAGGCTTTCTGACATATTTCCATCATGATGTGTCGGGTGCGGTGACATTCGTCACTCCACGTTCGGGAGAGAAGATGTGGGGAATCATCAAGGTGAAAGGGGAACACAGTCCGGACAATAGAGTAGATCTTTTCGAGGAGTTTGATTCTATACTGGATGAAACCTCCATGCCGTCTGGGGACAGATTTGTGATGGGAACGATTCTCCTCGAGGAAGGTGATATGCTGTAGGTGGAATGTTCAATCATGATGATTGGTCGTTTATGGATGCCATCACAGGATCCAGCCGCCAGGCGCATGGCACACAGTGTACACTCCTACAAAAGGGATGACTACGGGTGGACATATGTGGATTTACGAAACACTGCATCTAACAGAATTAAGCCGCGGATATGATGACTCTGAGGACGAAGAAGGAGTCATCAGAGGAACTTATTCTACGAACGAAACACACGTGGCAGATAGGCAAATCATTCGTATGATGTTGGCGCTTCCGGACCTGGTTTTTCAACGAGGTGAGATATTTTGGAAGTTGGGCGCACGTCCAAATTATCCTAATTGATTCGTGAAAACTTAGATTTCTATTGGTTTCCTGTTCTTGCGCACATGCGTATGATCAACAGGTTTTCGCTCACCAGCTACGAGCCTGCTGGATTGAAATTGAGCTCCAGCGACTACCTTTTCAGGGAAACGCGTAACGAGGCAAAGGCGGCAATGCGGATCGTGGAAGCCATAAGGAAGAACCTGAAGCTCACATGGCAACGGATAGACATAGAGCTGACGTCAAGGGAGGACGGTAACTGGGATCATCCAGGCAAGGTACTGGACTTGTCGTTTTTGAGTACAAAGATCAGACATGCATAGGGTGTATCTGCAGAGTATAAATATATCACGGGTTTATATTGAACCGCCGAGTCTGTTTTGTATGTTATTTAGGGCGTGGACTCTGTATACAGGACATGCGATGCGTAATTCCCGTGCAGGCAGTATGTGAGATGGATCTGCAATTGTGCAGCAGAGGATCCAGTGTGGACCTCAATGAAATTCTAAAGAATTGGAGGTCAGCCACATTTGGCTCATACCTAATATTGAAGCTTGTATACATTCGAATCCGTTCGTTGGCCATGGGGATCTGATGTATTCTATGTACATTCAACACGGCTAGTGCAATTACAGTCGCATGAATAGATGTAGTAATGGATTCAAACGTGCACGGTAAGTCATTATGGGATGGTATCGTGGCCTGGTATGCGTTTAACAACGCATATGTGAATGACGATGTCAGATTCGGCAG
>WNFK01131576.1_pt2 | contig 14538 bp, 9 predicted proteins | sample 5400281 | NCBI WGS metagenome assembly WNFK01 (sample SAMN13153350, study PRJNA577476) | soil metagenome | isolation source: 20 cm soil on Douglas fir-dominated hillslope | place: USA:California | collected 2013-09-17 | reverse complement strand
CGGTAGCTCACCCCGTTCTGCGGGTTCAGCCAGAAGTTCGGCGACGCGTCGCTGCTGGAGGCGAGCGAGACCAGCAGGTTGTTGGCCACGTCGCGCTGGGTCATCCCGATCTGGGCCGCTCGGGTGCGGTCCACCTCGACCCGGAGCTGGGGCGCGGCCACCACCTGGTGCAGCCGCACGTCGACCAGGCCCGGCACCTCTTTCAGGCGGTCGGCCAGCCGCCGCGCGATCTCGAAGTTGGCGGCCCGGTTGTTGCCGACCACCTGCAGGTCGATGGGCGACTGCAGCCCGAAGTTGAGGGTCTGGCTCACGATGTCGGCCGACTGGAAGAAGAAGGTCAGCTCGGGGAACTGGGGATAGACCTGGCGCCGGATCGCCTTCATGTAGTCGAAGGTCGAGCCCTGGTGGTCGGGCCGCAGCGAGATCAGCATCTCGCCGTCGGCGGGGCCGATGGTGGCGCCCTCGCTGTAGGCGAGGTTGCTGCTGCCGAGGGGAATCCCCACGTTGTTGATGATGCGCGAGATCTCGTCGCCGGGGATGACCCGGCGGATCGCCTCCGCGACCTGGCCGAAGATCCGGTCGGTCTCCTCGATGCGGGTGCCCGCGGGGGCGCGCACGTGGAGGCGGAGCTGGCCCGCGTCCACCGCGGGGAAGAAGTCCTCGCCGGTGAAGACGGCGAGGCCGAGCGAGAGGAGGAAGAAGAGCCCGAAGGCCACCAGCACCGTTGCGCGGTGCGCGAGCGACCAGGTGAGCGCGCCCCGGTACCACTCCCGCATCCGCTCGAAGCGGCGGTTGAACGCCCCGTGGATGGCCCAGAAGAGGCCGGGGCCGGAGCCGTGCTCGCCGTCGGCGTAGCGGTCCACCTCGCTCGCGAGGAGGAAGTGCACCATGGTCGGCACCAGCGTCCGCGAGAGGAAGTAGGAGGCCATCATGGCCAGCACCACCGCGAGGGCCAAGGGGGTGAAGAGGAAGCGCACCGCGCCCTCGAGGAAGACCACCGGCACGAACACGATGCAGATGCACAGGGTGGAGACGAAGGCGGGCACCGCGATCTGCTGCGCCCCGTCCAGGATGGCCCGGATGATGGGTTTTCGCATGCCCAGGTTGCGGTGGATGTTCTCGATCTCCACGGTGGCGTCGTCGACCAGGATGCCGACCGCGAGGGCGAGGCCGCCCAGGGTCATGATGTTGATGGTGTAGCCCAGCAGCCCGAGCACGATGACCGAGGTGAGGATGGAGAGCGGGATCGAGACGGTCACGATCAGGGTGCTGCGCCAGCTCCCGAGGAAGATCAGGATCATGAGCGCGGTGAGGCCGGCCGCGATGATCGCCTCGCGCACCACCCCGTCGACCGCGGCGCGCACGAACACCGACTGGTCGAACATGAGCTTGAGGTCGAGCTCCGGGGGCAGGGTGGCCTGCACCTTGGGGAGCATGTCCTTGATCCGCTGCACCACGTCGAGGGTGGAGGCGCCGCCGCTCTTGAAGATCGTCACCAGGCTGGCCCGCCGGCCGCCCTGGCTCACGATGTTGGTCTGCACCGAGTAGCCGTCGCGCACCTGGGCGACGTCTCGAATGTAGACGATGGCGCCGCTGGCCACCTGCTTGATCGGCAGGTTGTTCAGGCCCTCCACGGTGTCGGGGCTGCTGTTGACCCGCACGCTGTACTCCCGCGCGCCGATCTTGGCCGTCCCGGTGGGCAGGATCAGGTTCTGGGCGCTGATCGCGTTGACCACGTCGTTCGGCGCGAGCCCGGTGGCCTTGAGCGCGCGTGGATCGAGGTCGACCATGATCTGCCGCGGCTTGCCCCCGAACGGCAGGCTCACCGAGGCGCCCTGCACGGTGGCGAGCTGGGTGCGCACGAAGTTCTGCGCGTAGTCGAAGAGCACCGCCTCCGGCAGGGTCTCGCTCGCCACCGAGAGCTGCAGGATCGGCACGCTGGAGGCGCTGTAGCGGATGATCAGCGGGGCGGACATGCCGGGGGGCAGCGCGCGCAGGATGGACTGGGAGGTCGAGCCGAGCTGGGCGACCGCCGCCTCGATCTTGGCTCCCGGCTGGAAGTAGATCCGGGTCAGGCCGACCCCGACCATGGCCTGCGACTCCATGTGCTCGATGTCGTTCACGCTGCCGGTGAAGGCGCGCTCGGTCACCAGCAGCACGCGCCGCTCCATGTCCTCCGGAGAGATCCCGGTGAACGACCACACCACGCTGGCCACCGGGATGTCGACGTCGGGGAAGATGTCGGTCGGCATGCGGGCCATCGAGACGAGGCCCAGGACCACGATGAGGAGGGCCACCACGACGAACGTGTAGGGACGGCGAAGCGCGAGCCTGACGATCCACATTGTGGAAGCCCAATCATACGCAAGCCGGCCGCCGGATGCGTCGGGAATCTCCACGTCATGGGCGCCTTGACACCGGCCGGACCGGCGGCCCATAGTCGCGACGTGCCCATGGCGGAGCGGGCGGTCCGGCGCGTGGCGGTGGTGCTCTTCGACGGCTTCACCGTCCTCGACGTGTACGGCCCGGTGCAGGCGTTCGCGAGCGCGCGGCTCCCGCGCCCCGACGGCTCTCCCCACCGCCTGTTCGAGATCGTCACGGTGGCCGAGAAGGCGGGGCCCATCAAGAGCGGCGAGGGCCCGATCACTCACGCCGACTACGCCTTTGCCGACGCGCCCCCCTACGACATCCTGCTGGTGCCCGGCGGCTTCGGCACCCGGCAGGCGATCAACAACGCCCCCCTCCTGCTGGCCCTCACCGCGGCCAGCCGGAGGGCCGCCATCACCACCACCGTGTGCACCGGCTCGGCGCTCCTGGCGCGCACCGGGCTCATGGACAACCGCCCGGCGACCTCGAACAAGGTCGCCTGGGACTGGGTCGTGCAGCAGGGGCCGCGGGTGAAATGGCAGCGCCGGGCCCGCTGGGTGGACGACGGCGACCTCGTCACGTCCTCCGGAGTCTCGGCGGGAATCGACATGGCGCTCTCGGTGGTCGCGCGGCTGCACGGCGCCGACATGGCCCGACAGGCGGCCCGGTTCATGGAGTACGTGTGGCACGAGGACGCGGGGGACGATTCCTTCGCCTGACCGCGGGGCTCGTGGTGGCCGTCGCCATGTCCTGGATCGGCCGGTGTCCTGAGCCGGCGCTCGCCCAGCCGGCGGACGTCCGCGTCCTCACGCTGCGGGTCGTGGCCGAGGAGATGTACCGGGCCAGCCCCGGCTGGGAAGCCGAGCTGCGCCGCACCGTCAAGACCGTCTCCGACATCTACGAGCGGAACTTCCAGATCCGCTTCCAGATCCAGGAGGTGGTGCCGTGGACGATCGGTCCCGCGGTGCCGCTGCAGAACATCATGACCCGGCTGCACCGCGAGATGGCGGTCGGGTCCGCCGACGTCCTGGTGGGGTTTGCGGCGGAGCGGTGCGAGGGTCTGCACTACGGCGTCGCGCAGCTCTTCGGTCGGGTGGCGATGGTGCAGACCAGCTGCCTCGATACCGCGGTCCTGTCCAACACGACGGCCGAGGCGGTGCTCTCGCACGAGATCGGGCATCTCTTCGGCGCGTTCCATCCCGGGCCGTCGGGCGCCGGCTCGGTCATGCGCTATGGCCCCCCCGGCGCCTTCGACCAGCAGAACGCTCGGATCATCCGCATGATGCGCGCGCGCGACTTCACGACGGGCGTGCGGGGAGTGGATGAGGCGATGCGCAAGGCGTGGACCACGATCTACGCCGAGGGGCACGCCTCCGACGAGCCCAACCCGCTGGCCGGCGCGATCGCCAACGCGGGCGCCGCGCTGGCCGCGGAAGGCAAGATGCCGGAGGCGGAGGCCCTGATCCGCGAGGCGGTCGGGGTCGATCCGTCCGCGGCGCGGGTGCACAGCATGCTGGGCCTTCTCCTGAGCGAGCAGGGCCGCCTGCCGGAGGCCGCGAGCGAGCTTCAGACCGCGAAGCGGCTGAGCTTCCGGGAGACCGAGGCGCGGACCGAGCTGGGCTTCGTGCTGCTCAAGCTCGGGCGTGAGGAGGAGGCGCTCGTCGAGCTGCGCGACGTGCTCCGTGTCGAGCGGCGCGCGCCGCGCGCCTACGTCGGGGTCGGCATGATCCTGGCCCGGCGGAACCGGGTGCCGGAGGCGATCAGCGCGCTCCGCACCGCGATCGCGGTCGACCCGACGTACGGGCCGGCGCAGCTCGAGCTGGCCGGAGTGCTCGACCGCGTCGGCCAGCCGGCAGAGGCGTGGGCCGCCGCGGAGCGGGCGCACGACCTGGGCGAGGAGGTGCCGAGCGCGCTCTGGCAGCGCCTGGTCGACAAGGTGCCCACCGCGCCGCCGCTGCCTCCGACGTGCGCGGGAGCGCCGGGGCCGGCGATCGACCTGGACCGGCCGGATGCGGTCTCTCGCGCGTACGTGACGAAGGTGCGCGAGCGCATCCAGGCCCACCACGTCTACCCGCGGGTGGCCGGCGAGGCCCGGCAGGCGGGCGAGCTGCAGATCGAGTTGCAGCTCGCGCGGAGCGGGCGGCTCGACTGCCTGGCGCTCCGTCGGTCGTCCGGCTCGGAGATCCTCGACCGGCACATCCTGACCGCGGTCCGGCTGGCCCAGCCCTTCGCTCCCATGCCGTCCTACATGCCGCAGCCGTCGCTGACCCTGAGCGGCGTGTTCAGCTACACTCTCGTCGCCGAGCCGAAAGCGCCGCCGCCACCTCCCCGGTGACGCGGCGCCGCCTCTGGCCCGTCCCGCCGCCCTGCGGTAAGGTACGACGACATGGCCGACGCCCCCATCGCCACGCTCGAGTCGATCCAGAAGCGCGTCCTCTGGCTCAGCGCGCTCATGGTCCACCACGCCAACAGCACGCGCCCGAATCCCGACGGCACCAAGGTGGGCGGCCACCAGGCCTCGTCCTCGTCGGTGGCGGGGCTCATGACCGCGCTCTACTTCCACGCGCTGCGGCCGGGCGACATCGTGGCCACCAAGGCCCACGCCTCGCCGATCCTCTACGCCATCGAGTACCTGCGCGGGCGTCTCACCGCCGAGCAGCTCCGCGGGCTGCGCAGCCTGGGCGCGCTCCAGGCCTACCCGAGCCGGCGGAAGAACCCCGAGATCATCGACCTCTCGACCGGCTCCATGGGCCTGGGGGCGGTGAGCGCGGCCTTCGGCGCCCTCGCCGCGCGCTACGTGAGCCAGCACGGCGCCGCCGCGATGCCGGCCCGCTTCATCGCCCTGGTGGGCGACGCAGAGCTGGACGAGGGCAACGTGTGGGAGGGCCTCCTCGAGGAGGCGGTGCGGGAGCTCGACAACCTGCTCTGGATCGTCGACGTGAACCGCCAGAGCCTCGACCGCGTGGTGCCCGACGCGCGGCGCGCCCAGCTGCGCGAGTGGTTCCGCGGCGCGGGCTGGCACGTGATCGAGCTGCGCTGGGGCGGGCGGTTGCGCGCGCGGTTCGGCCGGCCGGGCGGCGAGCGGCTGCGGGTGCGGCTCGAAGGCCTGGGCGCCGCGGAGTACCAGGCGCTGCTGCGCCTGCCCGCGGGCGCCGCGCGCAAGGCGGTGGTCGCCACGCCCGACGGCGAGGCGGACGCGGCGGTGGATCGGCTGCTGGCCGACGTGCCCGACGAGACCCTGGGCGCCCTGCTCGCCGACGTGGGCGGCCACGACCTGGCCGCGATCCTGGCCGCCTACGCCGAGGCGGCGCAGCCGCGGCGCGGGCCCTGCGTGATCCTGGCCGACACCATCAAGGGCTGGGGCTATCCGTTCGCGGCCGACCAGATGAACCACGGGACCCTGCTCACCCAGCGGCAGCTCGACGAGCTGCGGGAGTCGCTCGACGTCGACCCCGCGGACGAGTGGGCCGGCTTCGCGGCCGGCAGCACCGAGGCGGCGCTCGTGCGCGGGGCGCCCGCGCCCTACGCGCCGCCGGCCGTCGAGCCCGCGCCCGAGGTGCCCGACACGCTGGAGGAGACCTATCCGCCGCAGTCCTCGACGCAGGAGGCGTTCGGTCGCGTCCTCGGGCGCCTGGGGCGGGTGCCGATCGGCGACCGCGTGGTGACCTTCTCGGCCGACGTGTCGGTGACCACGCACCTGGCGGGCTGGATCACCCGTAAAGGCGTGTATTTCCCGCGCGCCAAGCCGGGCTTCGCCGCTGCAGGTCCGGCGATGGTGCAGTGGAAGGAGTCGCCGGCCGGCCAGCACGTCGAGCTCGGCATCGCCGAGCACAATCTCTTCCTCGCGCTCGGGGCCTTCGGTCTCGCCCACGAGCTGTCGGGCCGGACGCTCCTGCCCATCGGCACGCTCTACGATCCCTTCGTGAGCCGCGGGCTCGACGCGCTCTACCACGCGCTCTACGCGGGCGGGCGCTTCATCGTCGCCGCGACCCCGTCCGGGGTGAGCCTCTCGCCGGAGGGCGGAGCGCACCAGTCGGTGATCACGCCCGGCATCGGCGTGGCGCTGCCCGCGATCACGTACTACGAGCCCACGTTCGCCCAGGAGGTGGAGTGGATCCTGCTCGAGGGGCTGCGTGGCCTGCTGCGGCGTGGCGACGCGGAGAGCCTCTACCTGCGTCTCTCCACCAAGCCGATCGATCAGGCGCTGGCGCCCGCGCCGTCGCCCGCGCATCGCGAGGCGGTGCTGCGGGGCGGCTACCGCTTGATCGACGCGCGCGAGCAGCGCGGCTACGATCCGGACGGCAATGCGGTGCACATCTTCGCGGCAGGCGTGATGGTGCCCGAGGCGGTGGCCGCGAGCCGCGCGCTGGCCGCGACCGGGATCTGCGCGAGCGTCTTCGTGGTCACGAGCCCGGACCTGCTCTACCGCGGCCTGCGCGCTACGCGTCCCTACGTACTCGACCTGGTCTCGGCGGACGAGGAGGGCGTGCCGGTGGTGTCGGTGCTGGACGGCCACTCCCACGCGCTGGCCTTCCTGGGCGGGGCACTCGGGGTCCCGCAGCTGCCGCTCGGGGTGGATCACTTCGGCCAGTCGGGCTCGCGCGGCGATCTCTACCGCCACTACGGCGTCGACGCGGACGCGATCGCGCGCGCCGCGCACAGTCTCCTTGCCGGGGGCCCCTCCCTGAGTTAGCATCCGATCATCCCCGCCGCACTCCACCGCGGCGCCGCGCTCCAAAGGAGGAGCCTCCATGGACAGCCGCCTCAAGAATCTGGCCGAGCAGCTCGACGCAGGCCTCATCGCGCGCCGTGAGTTTTTGCGAAAGGCGGCGATCGTCACCGGCGGCACCGCGGCCGGCCTGCACGCGCTCCGGGGCATGGCCTCCGCGCAGGCCAAGACCAAGCTGCGCCTGTGGCTCTTCAAGAGCTTCGTCACCGCGGGCAACGACGTGGTGGCCAAGCAGATCGAGACCTGGGCCAAGGACAAGAACGTGGAGGTGGAGATGGACTGGGCCACCTTCGGCGACCGCGAGCAGAAGTTCGTCGCCGCCATCGAGGCGGGCAACCCGCCGGACATGGCCGAGATGAACCTCTACGGGCCCATGCGCTACAAGGCCGCCCTCCGCGACGTCACCAAGGTCGCGAGCGACGTCGCCTCGAGCAAGGGCGGGCTCCTGCCCTTCGCCGAGCGGCTCATGAAGGTCGACGGCAAGTTCCTCGGCGTCGCGCGCTACTCGATGACCACCGTGTTCTTCATCCGCAAGGACGTGATGGAGGCCAAGGGGCTCAAGGTCCCGAAGGTCTACGATCCGGACGTGGTGGAGTTCGCCAAGAAGTCCCAGGACCCCGCCAAGGATCTGTGGGGCTTCGGCCAGACCCTGAACCGCTCCGACGACGGCGACGGGTTCATGTCCAACATCCTCTGGGACTACGGCGGGGGCGTGTTCGACAAGGACGGCAAGCCGGCCATCGGCACGACCTTCCTCAAGCAGAACACCGCCGCGCTGCAGTTCGCGGTCGACACCATCAAGAAGTACGGCATCCAGCCGCCGGGCGTGATGGGCTGGACCGACGTGTCCAACAACGAGGCCTACATGGCGGGCAAGCTGGTGACCACCAACAACGGGGCCAGCCTCTACTACGCGATGGTGTCGAAGAAGCACGAGCTGGCGCCCAAGACCACCCTGGTGCTGACGCCGGGCGGCCCCGCGGGCAGCTTCGTGGGCTCGTCCTGCTACAACTGGGCCATCTTCCACAAGTCGGCGAAGGCCGAGCTCTGCGAGGACCTCATCCGCTACGTGGAGGACGAGAAGCGCTTCGCCGAGTACATACAGGTGTCGGTGGGGCAGGCGGGGCCGGTCTACAAGGGCCGGGTGGACAATCCCTACTGGAAGTCGGATCCGAACTTCGACGCGATCCTGCAGAACATCCTCCGCAGCGTCAACATCGGCTATCCGGGCCCCATGACGCCCGCGGCCGCCGAGGTGCAGGGGCAGAAGATCCTGACCGACATGGCCGGTCGCGTGGTGGTGGGCGGGCTCTCACCCGAGGCCGCGCTGAAGGAAGCCCACGCGCGGGTCGAGGAGATCCACAAGATCCGCGGCAAGGCCTAGCTTCAGATGGCCACCGTCCATCCCTCGTCCCCCCCTCTCCCCGGAGGCGAGAGGGTCGGGGTGAGGGGTGGCTTCCACCCCGACGTCACGCCCAAGCCCCGCGTCAAGCTTGAGGTCACGCTCCGTCGTCTCCTCGGCCCCGACTACCGCATGGGCTTCCTCTTCGTGGCGCCCATCGTGGTGCTGGTGCTGGCCCTGGTTGCCTATCCGTTCTGCTACGCGGTGTACCTCAGCATGACCCGCAAGTACGTCGGCATGCCGCCGGTGTGGGTCGGCCTCGAGAACTACATCCGGCTCACCTACGACGGCTTCTTCCAGCGCGCGGTCGTCAACAGCTTCACGTTCACGTTCGCCTCCGTCGCGATCAAGACGGTGCTGGGCATGGGCATGGCGCTGGTGCTCACCTCGAAGATCCGCTTCCGCTCGTTCTGGACCGGGGTGCTGCTGATCCCGTGGGTGGCCCCCACCGTGGTGTCCGCGCTCAACTTCCTGTGGATCTACGACTACAGCCTCGGCGTGCTCAACTACCTGCTCGTCCACGTGTTCGGCGTCCTCTCGCACGGGGTGGGCTGGCTCAGCGAGCCCGGGACCGCGATGTCGTCGGTCATCGGGGTCAACGTGTGGCGCGGCTTCCCGTTCTTCGGGATCAGCTTCCTGGCCGGCATGAAGGCGATTCCCGGGGAGCTGTACGAGGCGGCCGCGGTGGACGGGGCCACCGTGCTCCAGCGCTTCCGCCACGTCACGCTGCCCGGCATCCGCAACATCGTGATGATCGTGCTGCTGCTCTCGACGATCTGGACCTTCAACGACTTCGCGATCATCTACATTCTGACCAAGGGCGGGCCGGGTGGCGCCACCATGGTGCTGCCGGTGCTGACCTACGAGATCGCGTTCGGGGCCCAGCGCCTGGGCGAGGCCATCGCGGTCGCGCTCTACATGCTGCCCCCACTCGCCTTCGTGATCATCGTGCTGTCGAACTACATGCGGAAGGGCCGGACCCGGTGATCGTCCGCAAGGGCCGGAGCACCGTGCAGATCGAGCGGACCCAGTCCGCGGTCTCCTACGCGATCCTGGTCACGTTCGTGCTGTTCGTGGTGTTCCCGTTCTACTGGATGATCGTCACGTCTTTCAAGGGCGAGACCCAGATGCGCAGCGTGGTCTCGATGTTCTGGCCGAGCCCGTTCGTGGCCGAGAACTACGAGCACCTGTTCAAGAAGACCGAGTTCGTCTCCTGGTTCGGCAACAGCATCATCGTCGCGGTGTCGAGCACGTTCCTGGCCACCGCGGTGGGCACGCTCGGGGCCTACGCGCTGGCCCGGCTCAAGTTCCTCGGTCGGGCGTTCATGGCCAGCACGGTGCTGATCACGTACCTGGTGCCGCCGTCGATCCTCTTCATCCCGCTCTACGCCCAGATCCGCAATCTGGGGATGGCCGACAGCCTCACCGGCCTGATCGCGGCGTACCCGTCCTTCACGGTGCCGTTCGTGACCTGGCTCCTGATGGGCTACTTCGAGTCGATCCCGGTGGAGCTGGAAGAGTCCGCCATGATCGACGGGGCCACCCGTTTCGGCGCGTTCCGCCGGGTGATCCTGCCGCTGGCCGCCCCCGGCCTGCTCGCGAGCGCGCTCTACGCCTTCACCCAGGCCTGGAACGAGTTCCTCTACGCCCTCGTCTTCATCACCAACGTGAAGCTGCGCACGCTGCCGGTGGGCCTCTCCACCTTCATCACCGGCGACGTCTACGGCTGGGGCTACCTCATGGCGGGCGCGGTCCTGACCACGCTCCCGGTCATTCCCTCTCCCCTTTGGGGAGAGGGCAGGGTGAGGGGCCTGCCGCAGCGCCGACTCGATCAGCGCCTCGAGCATGAAGCGCGCGACCGACTCCACCTCGCGGTAGCTCGCCCCCCAGATGTCCCGCAGCACCACGTACGACTCGATCCCGTAGATCAGCGACAGCGCCTTGAGCAGCCGCTCGTAGGCCTCCGACCCCAGGGTGGCGGCCAGCGGCCCGGCGGCCCGGTGCAGCATGTACCGGCGGTGGCCGCGCCGGTACGGCTCCTCCTCCAGGAGCCCCATCCGCTCGAGCGACTCGTGCTCCAGCGAGAGCTGCAGGGCCGCCCGCATGTGCGGCTCGAACCGCTTGAACAGCGGGAACGTCTTGTCGAACAGCTCGCGCACCCGCACGAGCCCGTCGGCGGCGGTGGGCTCGAAGCGCCGCACCGGGGCGAGGCTCTCCGCCACCACCGCGCTCACGAGCTTGGAGCGGCTCGGGAAGTAGCGATAGGCGGTGGCACGCGAGACGCGGGCCCTCACCGCGAGCTCCGGGACCGACGGGATGCGACCGCGCCGGACCAGCGCCATCGCGTGGCCGAGCAGCAGGCGGTAGGTGCGCGCCTGGGGGCCGGTCGGGCCGGTGTCGGGGGGCGGCGGGGTCCTCACGGCTCGCTACTGTGACCGTGCAATTGCCGGTTGACAAGAGGGGAAGGCGCTTCCTAGTATGGCCCACTCGCGTGAGACAGGTGTCTCATGGAAGCCGGAGCTGCCCACCGCCGCGCAGCACCCGACCCGAGGCGGGGCCGCTCCCAGGCAGGAGGGCGGCATGACCAGCGTTCTGTTCACGAATGTCCGGATCTTCGACGGGACCGGCGCGCTCGCGTACCCGGGAGAGGTCCTCGTCCAGGGCAACCGCATCTCCCGCATCGCGCGCGGGGCCCGGGCGCTGCCCACCGCGGGGGTCACCACCGTGGACGGGGGCGGCGCCACCCTGATGCCCGGCCTCGTCGAGGCGCACACCCACTTCTCCTGGAACGACCAGCCCGGCCTCAGCGAGATCCAGCGCATGCCCACCGAGGAGCACATCCTCTGGTGCGCCCACATCGCGAAGCGCTACCTCGACATGGGCTTCACCTCCTGCATCGGCGCGGCCACCGCCAAGCCCCGCCTCGACGTCGTGATCAGGAACGCGATCGAGTCGGGCCAGATTCCGGGTCCGCGGTACCTGGCGGCGAGCCAGGAGATCACGGTGCCGGGCGGCCTGGGCGACGAGACGCTGCCGCACCTGCCGTATCCCGAGTTCAGTTTCGGGGCCATCGTCAACGGCCCCGAGGAGATGCGGAAGACGGTGCGCATGTTCCTCAAGTACGGGGTGGACACCGTCAAGCTGAACCTCTCGGGGGAGTACATCGCGGGGATCCCGGCCGAGTTCACGCCGATGACCGAGGAGGAGATCGCGGTCGCGGTCAAGGAGGCCCACGTGCGCGGCAAGCGGGTCTCGGCCCACGCGCGGTCGGCGGAATCGGTGAAGCAGTGTGTGCGCCACGGCATCGAGATCATCTACCACGCGAGCTTCGCGGACGAGGAAGCGCTCGACATGCTGGAGGCGAAGAAGGACCGTCACTTCGTCGCTCCCGGCATCGCGTGGCTCATCAACACCTCGTTCCACGCGGCCCCGTGGGGCATCTCGCCCGACGCCGCCAAGCAGATGGGCTACCACCGCGAGCTCGAGGTCGCCTGCGAGACCCTCAAGAAGATGCACCGGCGCGGGATCCGCATCCTGCCCGGCGGCGACTACGGCTTCGCGTGGATCAAGCACGGCACCAACGCCAAGGACCTGGAGTACTTCGTCAAGTACCTGGGCTTCACGCCGATGGAGGCGCTCCTGGCCGCGACCAAGCTCGGGGGCCAGATCATGATGCGGGGTGACGAGCTCGGCCGGATCCAGGAGGGGCATCTCGCCGACCTGCTCCTGGTCGACGGCGACCCCGTCGCCGACATCGCGGTGCTGCAGGACGGAGCGCGGCTGCTCGGGGTCATGAAGGACGGCCTCTTCCACAAGGATCCGCAGAAGGGGCCGGCGCGCGGGCGCTTCAGCCGGTCCGCCGCGTGAGGACGGGCGGAAACCCCGCGTGACCACGCAGTTCGTCGAGCGAATAGCGGTCGAGACCGACGGGAGCGGCGAGGCGGTGTTGATGATCCACGGCCTCGGCGGGACCTCCAACGTGTGGACGCCGGTCCTGCCCGCGATGGGTCACCACCGGACGATCCGGCCGGATCTGCCCGGCTCGGGCCGCTCGCATCGGGTAGAGGGCCCGCTCTCCATCGAGCGCTTCGTCCAGGCGATGCAGCGCGTGTGCGCGGTGCTCGGCCTGGAGCGCGTGCACGTGGCCGCGCATTCTCTCGGGACGATCGTCGCGTTTCACATGGCGATCGCGGCCCCGCGGCTGGTTCGGAGCCTCGCGCTCTTCGGCCCGGTGCTGTGCCCGCCCGACAGCGCGCGGCCGGCCATCCGCGCGCGGGGGGAGAAGGCGCGCGCGGAAGGGGAGGCGGGCATGCAGGCCATCGCCGACGCGCTGGTGCAGGGCGCGATCTCGACCGAAACGCGGACGCGGCGACCGGTCGCGGTGGCGACGGTGCGGGAGCTGGTGATGCGCCAGTGCCCGGACGGCTACGCCCGCTCCTGCGAGGCCCTCGCGGACGCGCAGGCGGTGGAGGTGGCCAGCATCGAGTGCCCGACGCTGCTGGTCACCGGCGACGAGGACGCGATCGCTCCCGCGCAGGGGGTGCGACAGATCGGCGAGCGCATCCGGGGGGCGCGGGTGACGGTACTCCCGCGCTGCGGGCACTGGACCATGGTCGAGAAGCATGAGGAGTGTGACGACCTGCTGCGGCGCTTCTACGCCCAGCGCATGTAGCGGGTCCGCCAAGGAGAGCCATTCATGACGAGCGTACTCTTCACCAACGTTCGGATCCTCGACGGCACCGGCGCCCAGCCGTACTCCGGCGAGGTCCTGGTCCAGGGCAACCGCATCTCGCGCGTGGGCCGGGGCCCGCGCTCGCTCCCGACCGCCGGGGTCACCGTCATCGACGGGGCCGGCGCCACTCTCATGCCCGGGATGGTCGAGGCCCACACCCATTTTTCCTGGAACGACGCGGCCAACCTCTCCGACCTGCAGCGCCTGCCCCTCGAGGAGCACGTGCTGTGGTCGGCCAGCGTGGCCAAGCGCTACCTCGAAGCGGGCTGGACCTCGTGCGTCGGCGCGGCGTGCGCCAAGCCGCGGCTCGACGTGGTCACCCGCAACGCGATCAACCAGGGGCTCATCCCGGGTCCGCGGTATCTGGCGGCCAGCCAGGAGATCACGGTGGTGGGCGGACTCGGCGACGAGACGCTGCCCCACCTGCCGTTCCCCGAGTTCAGCTTCGGGGTGGCGGTGACCGGCGCCGAGGAGATGCGCCGCGCCGTCCGCATGTTCCTCAAGTACGGGGTGGACTCGATCAAGCTCAACCTCTCGGGCGACAACTTCATGCCGTCCGCCCCGGCGGGCACCACCTGGATGAGCGACGAGGAGGTCGCGGTCGCGGTGAAGGAGACGAAGATGCGGGGCAAGCGTGTGGCGGCCCACGCGCGCTCCGGCGAGTCCATCAAGCAGTGCGTGCGCCACGGCATCGAGATCATCTACCACGCGAGCTTCGCCGACGAGGAAGCGCTCGACATGCTCGAGGCCAACCGGGAGAAGCACTTCGTGGCGCCCGGCATCGGCATCCTGATCGCCATGCTCGATCACGCGGCGCCCTGGGGCATCACCCGCCAGAAGGCGATCGAGATGGGCTACGAGATCGAGCTGGCCGCCGCCTCTGAATCGCTCCGGAAGATGCACAAGCGCGGCATCCGGCTGCTGCCCGGCGGCGACTACGGGTTCGCCTTCACGCCTCACTGCCAGAACGCGCGGGACTTGGAGTACCTCGTGAAGTACGTCGGGATGACCCCGATGGAGTCGCTGCTCTCGGCCACCCGCCACGGCGGCGAGATCATGATGATGGGCGGCGAGCTGGGCCAGCTCAAGGACGGCTACCTCGCCGACCTCCTGCTGGTGGACGGCGACCCGCTCTCGAACCTGGCGATTCTGCGCGACCCGGCCAAGCTGCTCGCGGTGATGAAGGACGGCGTGTTCTACAAGGAGCCGGAGATTCGCTCCGCGCAAACGCGCTGGGGCCGCTCCGTCGCATAGCCCCCACCATTCATGAACGGACCACGCGTGAGGCGGACGGGTCCTGGCGCCGCG
>WNFK01192446.1_pt1 | contig 14542 bp, 9 predicted proteins | sample 5400281 | NCBI WGS metagenome assembly WNFK01 (sample SAMN13153350, study PRJNA577476) | soil metagenome | isolation source: 20 cm soil on Douglas fir-dominated hillslope | place: USA:California | collected 2013-09-17 | reverse complement strand
CTACTATACGGGCCGCACCTACAAGCTGGGTGAGGTGCACGACGGCACGGCCACGATGGACTGGATGGAGCAGGAGCAGGAGCGCGGCATCACCATCACCTCCGCGGCCACGACCGCCTTCTGGCCGCGTCTCGGCGAGCAGTACCGCGTCAACATCATCGACACCCCCGGGCACGTGGACTTCACCGTCGAAGTGGAGCGCAGCCTGCGCGTGCTCGACGGCGCCGTCACCGTGCTCGACGCCGTGGGCGGCGTCGAGCCCCAGACCGAAACGGTGTGGCGTCAGGCCGACCGCTACGGCGTGCCGCGCATCATCTTCGTGAACAAGATGGACCGGGTCGGCGCGGACTTCGACATGTGCCTGCGCATGGTGCGCGAGCGGCTCGGCGCCAAGGCCTTCCCGATCCAGTATCCCCTCGGCTCGGGCGAGTTGTTCACCGGCCTGATCGACCTGGTCCGCCAGATCGAGATCGTGTACGACGATGAGACCCTCGGCAAGAAGTACGTCGAAGGGCCGGTGCCGGCGGCGCTGAAGGAGAAGGTGAAGCAGCTACGCCACGAGATGTTGGAAGCGTGTGTCGAGCACGACGACACGATCCTGCACAAGTACCTCGAGGGCCACGAGCTCACCGAGGAAGAGATTCGTAAGGTGTTGCGCAAGGCGACGGTCGCCGGGCACATTGTGCCGGTCATCTGCGGCGCCGCGTTCAAGAACAAGGGCGTGCAGGCGCTGCTCGACGCCGTGGTCGACTATCTGCCGGCGCCGACCGACATCCCGCCGATCAAGGGACATCTCCCGCACCACGACGCGACCCACGCCGAGCGGGCTGCGACCGATGACGCGCCGTTCGCGGCGCTGGCGTTCAAGATCATGACGGACCCCTACGTCGGGAAATTGACCTTCTTCCGTGTCTACTCGGGCGTGCTGGCGGCTGGCTCGTACGTGTACAACAGCACCAAGGAGCGTCGCGAGCGCATCGGGCGCCTGCTGCAGATGCACGCCAACAAGCGCGAGGAGATAGAGGAAGTGCGCGCGGGCGACATCGCCGCCGCCATCGGTCTCAAGGACACGCGCACCGGCGATACGCTGTGCGACGAGCAGCATCCGATCATCCTCGAGGCGATGCGGTTCCCGAACCCCGTGATCTCGGTCGCCATCGAGCCCAAGACCAAGGCCGACCAGGACAAGCTGGGAATCGCGCTGGCGAAGCTCTCCGAAGAAGATCCTACTTTCCGCGTGCACACCGACGCCGAGACGGCCCAGACGATCATCAGCGGTATGGGCGAGCTGCACCTCGAGATTATCGTCGAGCGGATGCGGCGGGAGTTCAAGGTCGACGCCAACGTGGGCCGCCCGCAGGTGGCCTACCGCGAGACGGTGCGCAAGCGCGTCGAATACATCGAGGGCAAGTTCATCCGCCAGACGGGCGGCCGCGGCCAGTACGGCCACGTGGTGATTCACATGGAGCCCGGCCAGCCGGGCACCGGCTTCGTCTTCGAGGATAACGTCGTCGGCGGCACGATCCCCAAGGAATACATCAGTCCCGTCGAGGCGGGGGTGAAGGAAGCCCTCGAGAACGGCGTGCTGGCCGGCTATCCGATGGTGGACGTGAAGGTCGAGCTGGTGGACGGCTCCTACCACGACGTGGACTCGAGCGAAATGGCGTTCAAGATCGCCGGCTCGATGGCCGTGAAGGAAGCGGCCCGCCAGGCGGGGCCGATCCTGCTCGAGCCGATCATGGACGTCGAAGTGGTCACGCCCTCCGACTACATGGGCGAAGTCATCGGCGACCTGTCGAGCCGGCGCGGCAAGATCGGCGGCATGACGCAGCGCGCCGATGCGCATATCGTCGCCGCCAGCGTGCCGCTGTCGGAGATGTTCGGCTACTCGACCACCCTGCGCTCGATGAGCCAGGGGCGCGCGATCTACAGCATGCAGTTCAGCCACTATCAGGAAGTGCCGAAGGCAAAGGCGGAAGAGATTGTTTCCAAGGTGAAAGGCTAGGTCAATGGCAAAGGCCAAGTTCGAGCGCACGAAGCCCCACGTGAACGTCGGCACGATCGGCCACGTGGACCACGGCAAGACGACGCTGACCGCGGCCCTGACGAAGGTGTCGGCCGACAAGGGCCTGGGCACCTACGTCCCCTACGACCAGGTGGCGAAAGCCTCCGAGTCGCAAGGGCGGCGTGACGCGACCAAGATCCTGACGATCGCCACGAGTCACGTCGAGTACTCGACGACCGAGCGCCACTACGCGCACGTCGACTGCCCGGGGCACGCCGACTACGTGAAGAACATGATCACGGGCGCCGCCCAGATGGACGGGGCGATCCTCGTGGTGTCGGCGGTCGATGGGCCGATGCCGCAGACGCGCGAGCACATCCTCTTGGCGCGGCAGGTGAACGTGCCGGCGATCGTCGTGTTCCTGAACAAGTGCGACCTGGTGGATGACGCCGAGCTGCTCGATCTGGTGGAGCTCGAGGTGCGGGAGCTGCTCTCCAAGTACCAGTTTCCCGGCGACGACATCCCGGTGATCCGGGGCGCCGCCCTGAAGGCGATCGAAGGGGACAAGCAGTGGGTGGCGAAGGTCGAGGAGCTCTTGGCGGCGCTGGATAAGAACATCCCGGTGCCGAAGCGCGAGGTGGACAAGCCGTTCCAGATGCCGGTCGAGGACGTGTTCTCGATCACGGGTCGCGGGACGGTGGCCACGGGCCGGATCGACCGAGGCAAGATCAAGGTCGGGGAAGAAGTCGAGATGGTGGGCTTCGGGACCGACAAGAAGACGGTCGTCACGGGCGTCGAGATGTTCCGCAAGCTCCTGGATGACGGGCAAGCGGGCGACAACGTCGGGCTGCTGCTCCGCGGAGTGGAGAAGCACGAGGTGGAGCGGGGCATGGTGCTGGCGAAGCCGGGCTCGATCAAGCCGCACACGCAGTTTGAGTCCGAGGTGTACGTCTTGAACAAGGACGAGGGCGGGCGGCATACGCCGTTCTTCAAGGGGTATCGGCCCCAGTTCTACTTCCGGACGACGGACGTGACGGGAAGCGTGGAGCTGCCGGGCGGGGTGGAGATGGTGATGCCGGGCGACAACACGAAGATGACGATCGAGTTGATCACGCCGATCGCGATGGAGGAGCAGCTGCGGTTTGCGATCCGCGAAGGCGGCCGGACCGTAGGGGCGGGCGTCGTCACCAAGATCTTGAAATAGGCGGTTGGGCGGTTCGGCGGTTGGTCGGTTAGCACACTAACCGGCGGACCGCCAAACCGCCGAACCGACTGAGGTCATATGCGCGAAAACATCATCATGGAGTGCACCGTCTGTAAGAGTCGGAATTATTTCACGACCAAGAACCGGCGGAAGCACCCCGAGCGCGCTGAGTGGAAGAAGTTCTGCCCGCGCTGCAACAAACAACAGCAGCACAAGGAATCGAAGTAGTGGCCACGGAGGCCCTCGCGACAGGGGAGGCCCCGCGGGGCCGGCTCGCGAGCGTCGTGGGATTCTTCCGCGACGTGCGGGCCGAGGTGCGCAAGGTCACGTGGCCCACGACGGACGAGCTCAAGAAGGCGACCCTGGTGATCGTCATCTTCGTGACGATCCTGGGCATCGTGATCGGTCTCATGGACGCGACGTTCCAGTTCGTGTTCGTGAAGGCCGTCGCGAAGCTGTTCTGATGTCGGAGCACCGCTGGTACGCGATTCAAACGACCGCGGGCCACGAGAACAAAGTGCGGTCGCTGATTGCGCGCCGCATCGCGGAAGATCCGCGCGAGGGCGCCGAGAAGCCGATCCGGCAGGCGCTGGTCCCCACCCAGGACGTGGTGGAGATCAAGAACGGCAAGAAGGTGACGGTGGAGCGCAAGATCTATCCCGGGTACGTGCTCGTGGAGATGGTCTTGAACCAGGAAACGATCCACGTCATCAACGGCATCCAGGGCGTGATCAAGTTCGTGGGCACCGGGCGGCTGCCGATGCCGCTGCGCCCCGACGAGGTCAACCGGCTCCTCGGCGTCGAGGAGGCCGTGAAGGAAGAAGAGCCCACCGAGGAGATTCCCTTCCTGGTGGGGCAGGTGGTGGAAATCACCGAGGGACCGTTCTCGGACTTCAGCGGCACCGTGGAAGAAGTGCTGCCGGACAAGGGGAAGGTGCGGGTCTCGGTGTCGTTGTTCGGGCGGCCCACGTCGGTGGAATTGGATTACTTGCAGTTGAAAGCTCACTAGCTAGACGCCTAGGCGCCTAGACGTCTAGAACTTACCACGGATGACGTGGGAGTCCGCTTCGGCGGACGCCAGAGCAAGGGACTGACGATGGCAAAACCGATCACTGCAGTCGTGAAGCTGCAGGTGGCGGCGGGGCAGGCGACCCCGGCGCCGCCGGTCGGGACCGCGCTCGGACCCCATGGTGTCAACATCATGGATTTCGTGAAGCAGTTCAACGCGCGGACCCAGAGCGCCGCCGGCATGGTCACGCCGGTGGTGGTGACGATCTACAAGGATCGCACCTTCACGTTCATCACCAAGACGCCCCCCGCGGCCGTGCTCCTCAAAAAGGAAGCCGGGATCGAAAAGGGGTCCCCCACGTCGAACCGCCAAAAGGTGGGGAAGGTCACGCGCGCGCAGCTCCAGAAGATCGCCGAGCTGAAGATGCCCGACCTGAACGCGACGGATCTCGAGGGCGCGATCAAGATGATCGCGGGGACGGCGCGCTCGATGGGCCTCGAGGTGGAGGGCTGATGCGCGTCCACGGCAAGCAGTACCGCACGGCCCTGGCGACGCTCGAGCCGTGGCGGTGCGCCTGGGCGTCGATCCCAAGCACGCCGACCAGATCGTCCGCGGCACGGTCTCCCTGCCGCACGGCACCGGCAAGAAGGTCCGGGTGCTGGTGATCGCGCAGGGCGAGAAGGCCAAGGAGGCTGAAGCGGCCGGCGCCGATCTCGTGGGCATGGAGTACGTCCAGAAGATCAAGGACGGCTGGCTCGACACCGATGTGATCGTGGCGACGCCCGACGTGATGGGGCAGCTCGGTCCGCTGGGAAAAGTGCTGGGCCCGCGGGGCCTGATGCCGAACCCCAAGGCCGGCACGGTGACGATGGATGTCGCCAAGGCGGTCAAGGAGCTGAAGGCGGGCAAAATCGAGTTTCGCGTGGACAAGAGCGGGATCGTCCACGCGCCGATCGGCAAGAAATCGTTCGCGGCCGAGCATCTCGCCACCAACCTCCACGCGTTCATGGAGGCGATCGTCAAGGCGAAGCCGTCGGCGGCGAAGGGCCATTACGTCCGGTCGGTGACGGTCTCGAGCACCATGGGGCCAGGCGTGCCGGTGGATCCGGCGGGGTATCACCAATGAAACACACCAAGGCTCAGAAGCAGGAGATGGTGACGGGCTTGTCGGCCCAGCTCGCAGGCGCCGGGGCGGTGTTCGTCACCGATTTCACGGGGCTCAACGTAGCCCAGATCACGACGCTGCGGCGCAAGCTGCGCGCGGCCGGAGTCGAATACGTCGTGGTGAAGAACACGCTGGCGCGGCGCTCCCTGACGGACACGCAGCGCGCCGGCATCGAGCCGCACCTGGCCGGTCCGACGGCGCTGGTGCTGGGCGGTGCGGACCCCGTGGCGCCCGCGAAGGTGCTGACGGAGTTCGCCAAGGAGCACGAGAAGCCGCGGGTCAAGATCGGCCTGGTCGAAGGCAAGACCATCACGGCCGATCAGGTGAAGCAGCTCGCGTCGCTGGCATCCAAACCGGAGCTGCTCGCCCAGTTGGGCGGCGTGCTCCAATCGCCGATGGCCGGATTCGTCGGCGCGCTGAACGGCTTGCTGTACATGATGGTGGGGGCCCTCGAGGCCCTGAAAAACAACCGGGTGGGAGAGACGACACATGGCAACGCAAACTAGTTTGAGCATCGACGACCTGCTGGAAGCGATCGGCAATCTGTCGGTGGTCGAGCTGTCGCAGCTGATCGAGCGGTTCAAGGACAAGTTCGGCGTCACGATCGCGGCTCCCGCGGCGGCGGCACCGGCCGGTGGAGCAGGCGGCGCGGCGGCGGCGCCGGTCGAGGAGAAGACCGAGTTCACGGTCATCCTAAAGGCCGGCGGCGAGAAGAAGATCCAGGTGATCAAGGAGGTCCGCGCGATCACCAGCCTGGGTCTCAAGGAAGCCAAGGACCTCGTGGAAGGCGCGCCCGGTACCGTAAAGGAAGGCGTGTCCAAGGCCGAAGCCGAAGAAATCAAAAAGAAGCTCGAAGCACAGGGCGCCGTCGTCGAGCTGAAGTAGCCTCGGGCGAACGCGCCGGGCCATTCGGGCCCGGCGGCGCGTTCCGGGTCTCACTTCGGTTCTACGACATGCACGGATTCACCACAGCCCTGCTCGCTGGTACGAGCCCCTCTGTCCACCCCCTGACCGCTTCCGGTCCGGGGGCGGCCGGGCCTTTTGCGTTGCCTGAGGTTCTGACATGACGACGAAGACATTGCCGGTTCTGTCGTTCGCGAAGCTCGAGACGGGCATGCCGATGCCCCATCTCCTCGACATCCAGACGCGGGCCTTCCAGTCCCTGCTGCAGCCGGACGGGAAGGGCGCCGAGCGCTCGGATGTCGGCCTGGAACGGGTGTTCAAGGACCTGTTCCCGATCCAGGACGTGAACGGCAATTACTCGCTCGAGTTCGTGAAGTACGGGCTCGGCGAGGCGAAGTACACCGTCGAGGAGTGCATCGAGCGCGACATGACGTACTCGGTGCCGCTCAAGGCCACGCTGCAGCTGGTGGTCATGGAAGAGGTGGGCGAGACGGTCAAGACCAAGCGCCCCAAGAACATCATCGAGAAGGAAGTCTACCTCGGCGAGTTGCCCATCCTGACGCCGCTCGGGACGTTCGTGATCAACGGCGCGGAGCGCGTCATCGTGTCGCAGCTGCACCGCTCGCCGGGCGTCGTATTCGAGGAGAGCATCCACCCCAACGGCCAGCGCCTGTTCTCGGCGCGCATCATCCCGTTCCGGGGCTCGTGGGTCGAGTTCACGATCGACATTCACGACGTGATCTACGTCCACATCGACAAGAAGAAGAAGTTCCCGGCGACGGCGCTGCTCCGGGCCTTCGGCTACGGCACCAACGCCGAGATCCTGAAGCTGTTCTATGCGACCAAGGACATCGACATCACGGGCAAGCTCGAAGGCCGCGCGCAGAAGCGCGAGGTGCTCGGCACGCTGCTCGCCGCCGACGTCCCGGACCCCGAGAACAAGAAGGGCGAGCCGCTGTCGCGCGTGGGCGATGAGCTCACGCTCGAGCGTTTCAACGCGTTCCGCCGCGCCGGCATCACCGGCGTCAAGGTGTTCGCGGGGTACACCGCCCTTGACCTGCGCGAGGACGCGCAGCCGACGACGACGCAGCAGCAGCAGGGCAAGTACGTGCTCGCCTTCGACGTTGCCGATCCCGAGACGGGTGAGGTCGTCGCCGAGGCGGGCCGTGAGGTGTCCGACACGCTCAAAAAGAAGCTGCTCAAGGCGGGCGTGACCAAGATCGACGTGCTCTTGCCCGCGGGACGGAGCGAGTCGCCGCTGATCAAGAACACGCTGCTCAAGGACCCGACTCACACCGAGGCCGAGGCCCTGGAGCAGATCTACACGCTGCTGCGGCCCGGCGAGGCGCCGAACCTCGAGACAGCGCGGCAGGCGCTCGAGCGGCTCTTCTTCCACCCCAAGCGCTACGACCTGGGCCGGGTGGGGCGCTACAAGATCAATCAGCGGCTCAAGGTGAACGAGGCGAAGGACAACACCGTCCTCACCGAGAACGATTTCATCGCCATCATCCGCTACCTGATCGAGCTGTCGGAAGGCCGCGGCTACACCGACGACATCGACCACCTCGGCAACCGCCGGGTGCGCTCGGTGGGCGAGCTGATCGCCAACCAGTTCTCGGTGGGCCTGTCGCGCATGGCGCGGCTCATCAAGGAGCGGATGAGCATCAATAACGATCCCGAGCGGATCACGCTCGACGATCTGGTCAATGCGCGCACCGTGAGCGCCGTCATTCAGGCGTTCTTCGGGTCGTCGCAGCTGTCGCAGTTCATGGATCAGACGAACCCGCTCGCCGAGCTGACGCACAAGCGCCGCCTCTCGGCCCTCGGTCCGGGCGGGCTCACGCGCGAGCGCGCGGGCTTCGAAGTGCGCGACGTGCACTACAGCCAGTACGGCCGCATGTGCCCGATCGAGACGCCGGAAGGTCCGAACATCGGGCTGATCACGAGTCTCTCGTGCTACGCGCGCGTCAACGACCTGGGCTTCATCGAGACGCCGTACCGGATCGTGAAGGACGGCAAGGTCACGGACGACATCCGTTGGCTCTCGGCGTCGGAAGAAGAGGAGTACGCGGTCGCGCAGGCCAACGCCAAGCTCACGGCGGAGGACCGCTTCGCCGACGAGCTGGTGCTGTGCCGCAAGCGCGACGACTATCCGCTCCTGCCGCCGCACAAGATCGACTTCATGGACGTCGCGCCGGAGCAGCTCGTGTCCATCGCGGCGGCCCTGATTCCGTTCCTCGAGCACGACGACGCGAACCGCGCGCTGATGGGCTCGAACATGCAGCGGCAGTCGGTGCCGCTCCTCTTCCCGCAGGCGCCGCTCGTGGGCACCGGGCTCGAGGACAAAGTGGCCCGCGATTCGGGCGCCGTGGTGATTGCCCGGCGCGCGGGCGTCGTCACGCGCGTCACCGCCGACGAGATCATCATCGACTCGGGCGACGAGGACCTGAAGCCGGGTGATCACCCGCTGGCGCGGCTCAAGCAGCATGATCGCTTCCGCCTCAAGAAGTTCTGGCGCACCAACCAGGACACCGCCATCAACCAGCGGCCGCTGGTGCACATGGGCCAGAAGGTGAAGGCGGGGCAGGCCGTCGCCGACGGCGCGGGCACCGAGCACGGCGAGCTGGCGCTCGGCGCCAACGTCATCGTGGCCTTCATGCCCTGGTACGGCCACAACTTCGAGGACGCCATCGTCCTCTCCGAGCGTCTGGTGAAGGACGACGTCTACTCGTCGATCCACATCCAGGAGCTCGAGCTCCACGTCCGCGACACCAAGCGCGGCCGTGAGGAGATCACGCGGGAAATCCCGAACGTCGCCGAGGAGTCGCTCGTCGATCTCGACGAGCGCGGCATCGTGCGCATCGGTGCCCACGTGAAGGCCGGCGACATCCTGGTCGGCAAGATCACGCCGAAAGGTGAGACCGAGCTGTCCCCGGAAGAAAAGCTGCTCACGGCGATCTTCGGAGAAAAAGCCAAAGACGTCAAAGATTCATCGTTGAAAGTCCCACCCGGCATGGAGGGTGTGGTCATCGACGTGAAGATCTTCTCGCGCATCGAGGACCAGGTGGTCGAGAAGGACCGCGGCGAGCGCATCGGCGAAGTGCGCCGGCTCGAGGCGGAAGAGAAGGCGCGGATCTCGGAGGCGATGTTCACCGAGCTGGCCGAGCTGCTGTCGAATCAGGAAGTGGGCCTGATGCTCAAGGCGGGGACGGTGGAGGAGTACCTCCCGGCCGGCACCAAGCTCACGCGGCCGCAGGTCGCCCAGGTGAACTTCGCCGACGTCGATCTCAAGACGCTGCGCGTCGCCAACAAGACCGTGAACGAGCGGATCCGCGCGGTGCTCGACGCGGCGACGGCGGAGCGCGCCAAGATCGAAGAGAAGTCGGAAGACCAGATCGACAAGATCCTCCAGCCGGACGAGCTGCCGCCGGGCGTGATCCAGCTGGTGAAGGTCTACATCGCCGAGAAGCGGAAGATCTCGGTGGGCGACAAGATGGCAGGCCGCCACGGCAACAAGGGCATCATCGCGCGCATCGTGCCGGAGGAGGATATGCCGTTCCTGCCCGACGGTACGCCGGTGGACATCGTCCTGAACCCGCTGGGCGTGCCGAGCCGGATGAACGTGGGCCAGATCCTCGAGACGCACCTGGGCTGGGCCGCGAAGATCCTCGGCTTCGACGCGAAGACCCCTGTCTTCCAGGGGGCCGACGAAAACGAAATCGGCGTGCTGGTGCGGTTGGCGGGCCTGACGTGGGCCGCGGAGTGCCTGCGTCTCGAGCAGCGCCCACCGGAGCTCGACGCCGACCGCGTGCGCGCGGTCGTCGCCGACCTGCGGCGCCCCGTGTCCGGGAACGGGACTCGGCCCGACGTGTCCACTGCCGGCATCACCCTGCTCGGCGGCCGGACGGTGTCGGCTGAGACGCGCGAGTTGCATCACCAGCTGGTGGACTTCCTGAAGTTCGCGGCGAAGGAGCTGGCGGAGCGCGAGCTGGCTCAGCGCCGGACCGAGCAGGAAGTCCAGGCGGCGCGTCTCGAGAAGGGTGGCGAGGGCGGCACCGAGCTGTCGGCCGTCGAAAAGGCGGGGCTCAAGGCCGGCCTCAAGGACGCCGAGAAGTTCCTGGCCAAGGACAAGCCGGGCGACGTGCTCGAGGCGACAGCGCGGCCGGCGCTGGCGGCGCTGTTCGGCGCCAAGTCGGAGGCCGACGTGGACGGCGCGGTGGTGGAGCTGCTGGCCGCGGCGGGGTTGTCGCCGGCGGGCAAGTGCCGCCTGCGCGACGGGCGCACCGGGGAGTTGTTCGCCTCGGAGGTGACGGTCGGCGCGATCTACATGATGAAGCTGTCGCACCTCGTGGACGACAAGATTCACGCCCGGTCCATCGGACCGTATTCGCTGGTCACCCAGCGGCGAGATGGAAGTTTGGGCGTTGGAGGCGTACGGCGCCGCGCACACGCTGCAGGAGATCCTGACGGTCAAGTCGGACGACGTGAACGGCCGCAGCCGCGTGTACGAGGCGATCGTGAAGGGGCAGAACCTGCCGAAGCCCGGGATTCCGGAGTCCTTCAACGTGCTGGTGAAGGAGCTCCAAGCCCTGGGACTCAAGGTGACGCTCGGCACTACCGAAGACGTGGAGGAATAGCGTGATCGACTTCCGCAGCGGACACGAGCCCAAGAGCTCGAGCTTCGACTACATCCAGATCCGGATCGCCTCCCCCGAGGAGATCCGCGGTCCGAAGGATTCCAAGGATCGGGAGCGCCTGGAGCTGCAGGGCCAGCGCACCTGGTGGTCGTGGGGCGAGGTCACCAAGCCCGAGACCATCAACTACCGCTCCTTCAAGCCGGAACGGGATGGGCTCTTCTGCGAGCGCATCTTCGGCCCGGTGAAGGACTGGGAGTGCCATTGCGGGAAGTACAAGCGGATCCGCTATCGCGGCGTGATCTGCGACCGCTGCGGCGTGGAAGTCACGCTGTCCAAGGTGCGGCGCGAGCGGATGGGGCACATCGAGCTCGCGGTGCCGGTGGCGCACATCTGGTTCTTCAAGACGCTGCCGTCGCCGATGGGCAACCTGCTCGACATGACGCTGCGCGATCTCGAGCGGGTGATCTACTACACGAATTACGTGGTGATCGAGCCCGGCGAGCAGGAGCTGCAGGAGCGGGAGCTGCTGGACGAGGACCGCTTCCTCGAGATCCGCGCCAAGGCGAAGGCCGAGGGCGACACCGCCTTCAAGGCCGACATCGGCGCCCCGGCGATCCGCTCGTTGCTCGAGCGCATCAACGTGGACAAGCTGGCCGACGAGCTGCGCGAGTCTGTGACCACGGAGACGAGCCAGCACCGCAAGAAGCAGATGCTCAAGCGGCTCAAGATCGTCGACGCGATGCGCAACTCCGGCAACGCCGGTGAAGCGCGCAACGATCCGCGCTGGATGATTCTCGATGTGGTGCCGGTGATTCCGCCCGACCTGCGGCCCCTCGTGCCGCTCGACGGCGGGCGCTTTGCCACGTCGGACCTGAACGACCTGTACCGGCGTGTGATCAACCGGAACAACCGGCTGCAGAAGCTGATCCTGCACCGCGCGCCGGAGGTCATTCTCCGCAACGAAAAGCGCATGCTGCAGGAGGCCGTGGACGCGCTGTTCGACAACGGCCGCCGCTCCAAGGCGATCCGGGGACGCGGCAAGCGGCCCCTCAAGTCGCTGTCCGACATGCTCAAGGGCAAACAGGGCCGGTTCCGCCAGAACCTGCTCGGCAAGCGTGTGGACTACTCGGGCCGCTCGGTGATCGTGGTCGGTCCCGAGCTGCGGCTGCACCAGTGCGGCCTGCCCAAGGCGATGGCGGTCGAGCTGTTCAAGCCGTTCATCATCCACAAGCTGGTGGAGAAGGGCATCGCCGAGACGGTGAAGCGGGCCAAGAAGATCGTGGAGAAGGAGTCGCCGGAAGTCTACGAGATCCTCGAGGAGATCATCGAGGACCATCCGGTACTCTTGAACCGCGCGCCGACGCTGCACCGCCTGGGCATCCAGGCGTTCGAGCCGGTGCTGGTCGAGGGCAAGGCGATCCGGATTCATCCGCTCGTCTGCGCCGCGTTCAACGCCGACTTCGACGGCGACCAGATGGCCGTGCACGTGCCGCTGTCGTTCGAAGCGCAGCTCGAGTGCCGCCTGCTGATGATCTCGTCGAACAACGTGCTCAAGCCGTCGGACGGCCGGCCCGTGGCGGAGCCCAGCCAGGACATGGTGCTGGGCTGCTACTTCCTCACCAAGGAGCCGGCGGACTTCGAGGCGCAGCTCGAGTCGGCGCCGCGGATCGGCTCGCTGGCCGAGCTCGAAATGGGGCTCGCGGTGAAGCGGCTGTCGTTCCACTCGCCCGTGCACGGCTGGCACGAAGCGCCGGGGCAGGCGGGGCGCTGGATCGCCACCACGGCGGGGCGGTTCCTGTTCAACAGCATTCTGCCCGAGGGGCTGCTGCGCGAACAGGGCTACCAGAACAAGGTGATGCGGAAGAAGGATCTCTCCGAGCTGGTGTTCGAGAGCTACCGCCGCGCGGGGCTGTCCCCGACGGTGCAGTTCCTCGACCAGCTGAAGGAGTTCGGCTTCCGCTACGCCACGATGGGCGGCGTCTCGATCGGCGTGGCCGATCTCGAGATTCCGGCGGAGAAGGCGCCGTTGCTCACGGACGCCGAAGCGCGCGTCGAGCGGTTCCAGCGCGCCTACGCGACGGGCCAGATCACCTTTGGTGAGCGCTACAACAAGGTGATCGACGCCTGGACCCACGCCAACAACGACATCGCCGAGGCGATGGTCGGCACGATGAAGAAGTCCAAGGGCGGCTTCAACCCGGTGTACATGATGTTCGACTCCGGCAGCCGCGGCTCGCGCGACCAGATCCGGCAGCTGGCCGGCATGCGCGGCCTGATGGCGAAGCCGCAGAAGAAGCTCACGGGCGGCATCGGTGAAATCATCGAGAGCCCGATCAAGTCGAACTTCCGCGAGGGTCTGTCGGTGCTCGAGTACTTCATCTCGACGCACGGCGCGCGGAAAGGTCTCGCCGACACGGCCTTGAAGACGGCCGACGCGGGGTATTTGACGCGCCGACTGGTCGACGTCGCTCAGGACGTGACCATTACGGAAGAAGACTGCGGCACCATCCTCGGCCTCGAGATGTCGGCCCTCAAGGAGGGCGAGGACATCATCGAGCCGCTGCGCGAGCGCATCGTCGGCTGCGTAGCGCTCGAAGAGGTGATGGATCCGCATGAGTTGGATGAGGACGGGCACCCCAAGGTGCTGGTGGAAGCGGGCAAGCTCGTCATCGAGGAGACGTCGCAGGCGATCGAGGACGCGGGGATCGAGACGGTGAAGATCCGCTCGGTGCTCACGTGCGAGGCGAAGCGCGGCGTGTGTCGGATGTGCTACGGCCGCAACCTCGCCACGATGGACATGGTGGATCTGGGCGAGGCGGTCGGCATTCTGGCGGCGCAGTCCATCGGCGAGCCGGGTACGCAGCTCACCCTGCGGACCTTCCACATCGGCGGCACGGCGGCGCGTATCGCCGAGCAGACGGTGCGGAAAACCAAGGTCGAGGGCGTGATCGAGCACGGCGACCGGCTGACGTTCGTCAACACGCCCGATGGCGCGCGCGTGGTCACGAGCTACGAGGGTGAAGTGGTCCTCAAGGCCGCGGCCCACGGCCACGGCAATACGGCGGCCTCCAAGCTGGCCGTGCATTCGCGGTTCCACGTGCCGCTCGGTGCCACGCTGATGGTCGATGACGGCCAGAAGGTGGCGAAGGACGCGGTGCTGTTCACGTGGGACCCGTATACCAACCCCATCATGACGGACGTGGCGGGCCTGGTGCGGTTCGTCGACATCGTCGAAGACGAGACGGTGCGCGAAGAGCTGGACGAAATCACGGGCCGGCGCCAGCGGGTGATCATCGAGGACCGCGAGAAGAAGCTGCACCCGCACATCGAGGTGGTGCAGAAGAAGGGCGAGAAGGAAAAGCGGCTCCGCGACTTCGTCATTCCCGAGGGTGCGCAGCTCACCGTCGAGGACGGCCAGGAGGTATACGCCGGTCTCGTGCTCGCCAAGGTGGCGCGCGAGGCGTACAAAACGCGCGACATCACGGGCGGTCTGCCGCGCGTGGCCGAGCTGTTCGAGGCCCGGCGGCCGAAGGATCCCGCGACGATTTCCGAAGTGGACGGCGTGGTGCGGTTCGGCGAGATCAAGCGCGGCAAGCGCGAGGTCTGGGTGCATGCCGAG
>WNFK01256731.1_pt1 | contig 14546 bp, 18 predicted proteins | sample 5400281 | NCBI WGS metagenome assembly WNFK01 (sample SAMN13153350, study PRJNA577476) | soil metagenome | isolation source: 20 cm soil on Douglas fir-dominated hillslope | place: USA:California | collected 2013-09-17 | reverse complement strand
AACGCGGTGCTGGCCAGTTGCCACGCCGCGATCGCGAGCACGTAGGCCAGGATGATGACGGCGTTGAGACGCGCCTCGCGCATGCGGTCGACTCCCGAACGATGAGAGCAGGAAGCGGCTCAGACCTCCACCGCGTCGGGCTCCGCCAGAGCTTCTCGGGGCGGCAATGTTAGGTGGACTCCGAGGTCGTCGGCAATGCAGGCCTGCTTTGCGGTGCACTCGGCCAGGTCGGCGAGGGCGTAGGCGGCGCGCAGGTCGGCGGCCATGGCGTTGAGGCCGTGCGCGGCGAGGAGCATCACTTTCGCGCCCGGCGCCTCCCGCAGCGCCTTGCCGACGTGCTGCGCCAGCAGCCTGGTGCCCGAATAGGCGACCGGCACGCAGGGCACGCGAGGCCCGAGCACCAAGCGCGCGGAGACCGTCAAGAGTGGAAGGTCCGCCACCCGCAGCGAGTGGACCACGGTGTAGCAGGGATGCAAATGGATGATGGCGTTGACGTCGGGCCGCAGCCGGTACACCACCGTGTGGAACGGGACTTCCTTGGAAGGCTTGGGCGCCTGCGGGTCGAGCGGGCGCCCTTGCAGATCGATCCGCACCACGTCGTCCGGCGTGACCTCGCCGAGGATCACCCCGGTGCGGGTGATGAGGATCTGCTCGGTTCCTGGGATCCGGGCGCTGACGTTTCCGCCCGAGCCGCCCACCAGGCCGCGCTCGAACGAGGCGATCGAGTAGCGGGCGATCTCTTCCTTGAGGCGTGCCAGGTCGTCTTGCGCTCGGCTCACGGGTGCGCTCCTTCCGCTCAGGGGACGAACACGAGCTTGATGGGGTCGCCCTCGCGCTCGCGCACCACGCGGAAGCCTTCCTGGATGTCCTCCAGCGCGAACCGGTGCGTGACGAGGTCGCGCCCGCGGACCTTTCCCTGGGCGACGAGGGAAAGCGCGCGCCGCACGTTGTTGCCGCCTTCGCCCCGTGTGCCGTAGAGCGTCACGTCCTCGCGGACCGCGCGGCCCAGGTCGAGCGTCACCGGGTGCTTGTAGTAGGCGACGACCAGGATCTTGCCGCCGCGCCGGACCATCTCCACGCACTGCTGCGGGGCCTCCTGGGCGCCGGACGCCTCGATGACCAGATCCACGCCGCGCGGGCCGGCTGCCTTGCGCACCGAGGCCACCGCGTCCTCCCGCTGCGCATCCACCACCACGTCCGCGCCGAGCCGCGCGCCAAGGTCGAGGCGGGTGCGGCGCGTGCCCACCAGGATCACTTTCTCCGCGCCCAGCGCCTTGCACAGCTGCACGGTCATGAGACCCACGGGCCCGGGGCCGATCACCACCACGGTGTCGCCCGCCACGTAGCCGCCGACGGCGTCCAGCCCGTACATGCCGGTGCCGGCCGTGGTCACCAGGACCGCGTCCTCCCAGGTCACTTCGTCTGGGATCTTGTAGAGGGCGTTGATGTGGTGGACGACGTACTCGGCGAAACCGCCGTCGGTCGTGAGGCCGCTGGTCCGATGTCCCTTGGCGATGTTGCCGTAGTTGAGACACGCCGTGTACATGCCCATCACGCAGTTCTCGCAGCGGCCGCATCCCTTGTGCGCCTCGATCGCGACGCGGTCGCCAAGCTCGAGCTCGTCGACGGTCTCCCCCAGCGCCACCACGGTTCCGGTCCACTCGTGGCCGGGAGTGAATTGTCCGAACGGCGGCTGGTTGGGAAACGGATGGGTCTGGATCTTGAGATCCGTGGCACAAGTACCGCACATGGCGACCCGCACCAGGACCTCTCCCGGACCGGGCTGGGGCACCGGCTTGCGGACCACCCGGAGATCTCCGGGCCCGAAGAGCACGGCGGCGCGCATCGTTGCCGGCACCGCCAGCGTTTGCGAAGACGCTATCTTGTAGGCCATGGGCCTTCTCCTTCACCTGGAAGCCGTGGGCGGGACCGGGGCGCGGCAGCCCGGAGGCGCTCCAGCACCTCGACGGATCGCTCCGCGAAGCCGCGGTCGTTGATGGCGAGATCGAGGACGTGCAGCTCCACCGCCGGGGACAGATGGGCGCGCAACGAGCCCAGGAGCTCCTGATCGGCCGCCGGATCGTGCAGCGGGCCGCCGGGGCCGCCGATCTCGCTCCATCCCCTCTGCGGATGGATGAACGCGGCTGTCCCGGCGGGCGCCGCGTTGAGCCGGGATGCGACGACCTCGCCCAGCCGGCGCAGCTCGGCGGCGCTGGTCCGCACGTTGGTGTTGTACGGGTTGTGCCGGTGGACGGGCCGCCCGCGGTACGCCGGAGGGATGGTCTCGGCGGGGCCGAAGCAGAAGTAGTCGAGACCGCCCGGCGCCACCACTTGAGGGAGCCCGCGCCGCCCCGCGGCGGTGAGCCTGCCCGGGCGCGTGGGCGCGTAGATGTCCTGGCCGAAGACCTCGCCAACCAGCTCGTGGGTGGTGAGATCGATCACACCGGCGAACAGGCCCGCCTCGACCAGCTCTTCCATCGCGGAGCCGCCGGCGCCCGAGGCATGGAAGGGAACGGGCTGGCAGCCGCGCTCGCGCAGCAGGTCGTGCACGCCCGCCACCGCTCCCTGGGTGTTGCCGAAGGCGGTCACGGCGATCGCGGGGGCGGGGCCGGGCGCGAACGCGCGGTGCGCCGAGACCATGCCGGCGATGGCCGCCGCCGCCGCTTCCAGGACCGGCCGGCTGACGAAGTTCGGTCCGCCCAGCAGATCGCCGATCGGGAAGAACACGCCCACGTCCTTGTGGCCGAAGTAAGGGCGCAAGTTTCCCGAGGCGACGGTCGACACCGCGACCTTCGGGAACCCCAGCGGCAGGGCCTGGAAGGCGATGCCGGCGATGGCCGTCCCCTGATTTCCGCCCAGCGCGATCACGCCGGCATACCGTCCTTCCGCGACGCCTTTCCCGAGCAGCCGGCCGGCGCCTTCGCCCATCGAGCGGATCGCCTCTTCGCGCGAGAGCCTACTCACGGCAGCGATGTCGAGGCCCTTGGCTGCCGCGACCTGCTCCCGGTCGACGTCGGGGCGGCAAGAGGGCGGCCCGCGAAACCCGGTATCCATCAGGCACGGCCGATGTCCGTGGCGAGCGAGCAGCTCGCCCAGGCAGGCCGCCTCGGCCCCCTTGGTGTCGAGGGTGGCCAGGACGACGATCTGCGCTCCCCCGCTCATCGCTGCGCCAGCCGCGCGCTTAGAACCAGCCTCGGTTCGGCCAGTCCCTTTTCTCGTCGGGCACGCGCGCCTCGAACTTCTTGACCTCCTCGACGAACGCCGCGAGGTGCTCCGCCATCTTCTCGAAGACCCGGCGCCCCTTCTCCACGCTGGTGTTGCGCAGGGGATTCCCGATGGTGGCCGTGTCGCTGTACTCGTGATGGTTCATCGGCACGAAGATGTTCTCCGAGTTGCGGAAGATCACCGTGCCCATGCCGTCCTTCTTGCTGAAGGCGGGGCCCATCCATTTCGGGGCGTGCGCCCGGTCCTGCTTGGCGCGCTCCATGCGGACGGCGCCGGGGAGATCGTGGTCTTCGGCGTAGGCCATCATCGCCGCGGTCTCCAGCTCGCCCGAGTGCCATCCCGGCGTCTCCTCCGGCGGCCCCTCCAGCACTTCTTTGAGCACCGTGCACTCGCGCTCGGTCGGCGTCTTGTACCAGGCGGTGAAGGCGCCGCACTCGAAGCGGAGCCGGCGCAGCGCCTCTTCCATCGGCCTCGAGTTCGAGCCGTGGTGCGAGACGAAGATCAGCTTGTTGAAGCCGGCGTAGATCAGGCTCTTGCCGATGCCCCAGAGCACGTCGCGGAAGGTGTCGGCCGGAAGGCTGATGGTCCCCGTTCCCCAGCCCGGCTCTCCCATGTGGTGCGGCGAGAAGCCGATCGGGACCAACGGCGCATGCGGGACCTTGCTCAGCCGGGCCGCGCGCTCCACGGCCTCGATGGTCACGTAGCTGTCCGTCCCCAGCGGGATGTGCGGGCCGTGCTTCTCGCAGCTCCCGATCGGGATCAGGACCACGTCGGTCGATTCGAGCCAGCGCTTGACGTCGACCCAGGGCAGCTCGAGGAGGTTGTGGCGGAGGTCGGCGGGCACGCGCATTCTCCTTTCGGGTGCGAGCGGCAGCGGCCTGCACCCGGCGGAACAGTCTAGCAGGCTCCGTGATTGACAGCTTCCGGGGCGGGCGACAATCCTGCCGCTCCATGAGACGTCCGATCTCGGACGTCTTCATCCAGGAGGAGCACACGCCGGCGCCCGCCTTCTCGCTCCCCGACCTTTCGGGGAAGACGGTCGACTCGAAGTCGCTGGCGGGCAAGGTGGCCGTGCTCAGCTTCGGGGCGACCTGGTGCTCGTCCTGCACCAGCGAGCTCAAGAGCCTGGAAAACCTGCAAGCGAAGTACCCGAAAGACCTGGTGGTGTACTTCGTCGCTCTCGACGGCCGCGGGGACAAGGACGTCAAGCCGTACCTGGAGCACCATGGGCACAAGATCCGCACGCTGTTCGATCCGAAGATGGCCGTCGCGCGGGAGTACGGCATCCGCTGGCTGCCGGTGACGGTGGTGCGGGATCGCAAGGGCGTGATCGTGGGGCGCGCGATCGGCGCGCGCGAGTGGGACGGGAAAGAGGCGCTCGCTTTCATCCAGCCGCTGATCGAGCGGTGAGTCGCGAGGAGGTCCTTCATGAGGCAAATGACTACGGCGCTCTTCCCGATGGCCGTCCTGCTGATCCCGTTCGCGGCCTCGCCGGCGGCGCCGGTCGCGGTGGGCGACAAGAAGAACGTGGTGCTGTTCGGCTTCATCGGGGCCTTCACCCCCACTTGAACGCGCGAGGTCGCAGCTTTCCAACTTGACCTCCCCAAGTTCGAAAGCCGCAATGCCCAGGTCCTGGGCATCAGCACCGACTTCGTCCCGGCGAGCCAGGCCTGGAGCGAGAAGCTGGGCCTCACCTTCCCGCTGATCAGCGATCTGTCGCGCACCACGCTCGAGGCTTACGGTTTTCTCGACACCGATCCGAAGAGCCGTCTCTATCGATATGCCAAGCGCGCGTACGCGATCATCGACAAGTCGGGAACGGTCCGGTACATCAAGGTCCTCGACAGCCCCAAGGACCTCGTCACCGACGACGAGCTTCTAGCCCAACTCGACAAGCTTCCCAAGTAGAGGCTCACGTCTGGGTTGCCTTGACCCGCTCGGCCGTGAGCGGCAGGTCGCGGATCCGGCGACCCGTCGCGTTGGCGACGGCATTTCCGATCGCCGCGGCAGCGGGTCCCTGCGAAGACTCGCCCGCGCCGACCGGACGCTCTTCGAGTCCTCCCAGGAGCGGGTCAGCACCTGCGTGCTGTCGTAGGAGATCGCCTCGCGCAGCGTCCAACTCGTCGATTGGATGATGCCGCCCTCGATCTGGTTGATCAGGCCGTCCGGGTTGATGATCAAGCCCGCGTCGGCGGCCGCGAAGGCGCGCGGAACCCGGACGGAGCCGGTCGCGGGATCGACGACCACCTCGACGACGACCGCGACGTAGGCGGCCAGGTTCTTGTATTTCGCGAACCCGATCCCGCGGCCGCGCTGTCCGTCGCCGTGCTGCTTGGGCTGCCAGCCGGCCTTGGACGCCACCGCCTCGATCACCGCCTTCGCGCGCGGATCGGAGAGGTGCCGGAGGCGGAACTCGACCGGGTCGGCGGCGGCCGCGGCGGCGAGCTCGTCCATGAAGGATTCGATCGCGAACACGTTGGCATACGCTCCGAGCGTGCGCAGCGCCGAGACGCGCACCGGCATCTCCGGCAGCAGGTGGTTGATCACGCGCTGCCTGGGAAAAACGTAGAGCGGGATGGCGTTGCGATCTCCGCCGCCGGCCGGCTGGGGAATGTTGCGCGCCGACCCCGGTCGCTGCGCGTCCTTCAAGTACCAGGCGGCGAGCAGGTTGGTCCCGTCGGATTCGCCGGGCCGGGTGCTGTGCGTGTGGCTCCAGAGCTCGTTGCGGAAGTCCACGACGCTCCCCTGCGCATCGAGTCCGGCGCGCAGGTCGATCACCATCGCGGAGCCGTACGGCTCCCAGCGGAACTCGTCGTCCCGCATCCATTGCAGCTTCACCGGGTGTCCCTTGGTGGCGCGCGCGCAAAGCGCCGCGTCGAGCGCCACGTCGTCGGCACCGTTGTGGCCGTAGCAACCGGCGCCTTCGCGATGCGTGACGGTGATGTCGGCGGCAGGCATCTTCAGCGCCTTCGCCAGCTCGCCGCGCAGAGGAAAGACGCCTTGCGTGTGGCTCCAGACGCGCAGCTTGCCCTTCTCCCATTGCGCCACCGCGCAGGAGGGGCCGATGGAGGCGTGCGCCTGGAACGGGCGGGTGAAGGTGGCCTCGAGCGTCTGGACGGCCTCGGTGGCCTTGTCGTTCTTCTCGCTCACCACGGAGTCCTGCGAAGGCTGGCGCCTCATGTGATCGAAGAGCTGGCGGCCGGCCGGCGGCAAGGAAGGCGTCTGCTGCCACTTCGCGCTCGCCTGCAGGGCTCGCATTGCGGCGATGGCCTGCTCCTCGCGCCTGGCAGCGACGGCGAGGAAGCTGCCGTCGCGCACGACGGCGACGACGCCCGGCATGGCGCGCACGGCCCGCTCGTCCACCGAGAGGAGCCGCGCCCGGGGGGAAGGGGGCCGGACGACGCGGCCGAAGAGCATCCCGGGAAGGCGCATGTCCTGCACGTAGGCCGCGCCGCCGGTCACCTTGGCGGGGATGTCGCGGCGGGGGACGCTCTTGCCAATGTAGCGGTGCGCGGAGGCGGGCTTGGGCTTCGCCTTGGCCGTCGCCTCGCGCTTGAGCATCGCTTCGGAGGTGAGCTCCCAATAGGTCGCGCGGGCGCCGCCCGGCGCGAGGATGACGCCGTCCTCGACGCGCAGCGAAGAGGACGGCAGTCCGAGCTTCGCGGCGGCGATGTCGAGCAGGATGCCGCGCGCCTCGGCGCAGGCGAAGCGCAGCGCCGACCCCGACTCTTCGATGGAGCGGCTGCCGGAGGTGACGCCCTCGTCCGGGGTGCGGGAAGTGTCCCCGGAGATCATCTCGACGCGGCCGAGGTCCACCTCGAGCTCGTCGCCGACGATCTGGGTGAGCGCGGTCACGATGCCCTGGCCGATCTCCACCTTGCCGGTGAAGGCGGTCACGGTGCCGTTCGCGTTGATGCGCAGCCACCCGTCGAGCATGCGGTTCTTCTGCAGGCTTCCGGGCAGCGGCGAAGGCGCCTGGGCGAGCCCCCGAACGAGGGGCGCGAGCGTGAAGCCCACCGTCAGCGCCGCGGTCCGCTCGAGGAAGTGGCGCCGCGTCATCCCCTTGCCGGCGCTCATGGCGACATCTCCTTCGCGGCGCGCTGGATCGCGCGGAGGATCCGGTTGTGCGTCCCGCAGCGGCAGAGATTCCCGATCAACGCCTCGCGGATCTGGGTTTCGCTGGGCCGCGGAACCTCGTCGAGCAGCGCCTTGGCCGACATCAGCATCCCTGCGATGCAGTACCCGCACTGCGCGGCCTGCTCTTCGATGAAGGCCTTCTGCAGCGGGTGCGGATTGCTCGCGGTTCCCAGGCTCTCGAGCGTGGTGATCTTCGTATCGACGAGGGCCAGGGCGGGCGTGACGCAGGAGCGAACCGCTTTCCCATCGACCAGCACGGTGCAGGCCCCGCACTGCGCCATGCCGCAGCCGAACTTGGCCGCGTTGAGCTCGAGATCGTTGCGGAGGATGTACAGCAGAGGAGTTTCAGGGGCGGCGGCGATCGTGCGCCGCCGCCCGTTGACGGTCAGCGTGATGGACATGGTGTTTTCTCCGCAATCGAGACCAAGGTCGGACGAGGCGAGGCCAATCGCGCGCGCACCTTAGCGCACCGGATGGAAAAAGGGCGCGAGCACCTGAGCGATTGTCGACGACCGCCGGTTCGCGAAGTCGGTTCGATAAACGAACACCGGGAGGGGACCACCGCCAGCTAGCCCGGCGGGACCGCGCGGCTTTGAAGGCCGGGGCCACCGAAGACCCGCGTGTACAGCGCGGGAGCGGGTGATCCGGAAGAGCTGTCGAGGCGGATCACTTTCGTGCGGTTGCGGTGTCGGCGCAGTGCGGATTCCGAGCGGGCTTTCCGGGGAGAGGCGGCGCGGGGCTGCGGGGTGGCGCGGGGCTGCCAGGTGGTGCGGGGCTGCGCGGTGGTGCGGGGCTGCACGATGGTGCGGGGCTGCGGGGCGGTGCGGGGCTGCGCGTTTGACGCGGCCGGTGGGCGTATGCGGGCTGGGCGCGGGGCCCGGTCGCCGCGGAACTCGCTGCCATCCTGCCGTGCGGATCGGTCAGCTGACCGATGCCGCTGCGGGGAATCTCCTGGCACAATCTCTCCCGAATCATTGGAGGGGTCATGCGCCGGCAGAAGCAGCTCGAGCTCAATCTTCCCCGTCGTGCGCGGTTCAACAAACCGACGCCGGTCCACGTCACCGTGCGCGTCGCCCAGCGCGTATGGAACCTCCGCAGCCGGCGCTGCTATCGCGTGGTCACGGCGGCCTTCGCGGCGGCGCGCGGGCGCTTCGGACTGCGGCTGATCGAATTCGCCGTCCTCGGGAACCATTTGCACCTCGTGATCTAGGCGGACCACAATGAGGCGCTCTCCAGGGGGATGCAGGGCCTGAGCGTGCGCATCGCGAAGGCGATGAACCGGCTCATGGGCACGCGCGGCGCGGTCCTCGGCGACCACTACCACGCGCACATTCTGGAGACGCCGACCCAGCTCGTGAACGCGATCGCGTACGTGCTCGGCAATGCGGAGCACCACTATGGGGCAAGCGCGGGGGCGGACCCGTTTTCGTCGGCTACCTGCGACCGCCAGCTGCTGCTCTGCGTTGGCCTGGGCTGGCTGCTGCGAGTGGGCTGGCGTCGGGCGCGGCGGAGGCTCGACCGCGAACCGGGGCTCAGCTTGATGAGATGAAATTCTCGACCGCCATCCTCGTGCTGGCCACGGCCACGCTGCTCGCGAGCATTCCGCTTGCCACGCGGCGGTCGAGCACGGGAAAGATGCGCCATGAGCGGCAGATCGAAGCGCGCGACGCGATCTGACGCGAGAGTCCGGAAGGGGCGGAAGATCTACGAGGTGAGGCCGATCGGGTTCGTCCGTTCGTCCCTGAAGCGTCCGGAAGACGCCCCCATGCAGGGTGAGGAAGGAGCGCCCGACGCGTGGGTCGAGCTGGAGCGCGATCTCGCGGAAGGGCTCGACGGGATCGCGGAGGGACAGGAGATCGTCCTCATCACCTGGCTGCACCAGGCGCGTCGCGACCTGCTGAAGCTGCATCCCCGGGACGATCCTGCGCTGCCGCTCGCGGGCGTCTTCGCGACGCGGTCTCCGGCGCGGCCGAATCCTCTGGGACTGCATCCGGTGCGCGTCCGGGCGGTCGAGGGGAGCAAGCTGCGCGTGGGTCCGCTGGAGGCGGTGGACGGCACTCCGGTGGTCGACATCAAGGGACGACTTCGCCGACGCAAGGGCGGCGGCGGCCCTCGTCAACTCGTGGCTCGCGATCTTCTCGTTGGGGCCCAGCCCCGACATTGCCGCGGCACGCGAGCGCGCGGCCCTGTCCCGCGCGCTGCAGGCGCGTGCGACGGCTTGCGCGTCGAGCGTTGACGAGATCCTCAGGGCCGCGCCTGCGAGGTCCGCCGGATGGGAATCCCGTTCCTCTTGCTGAAGTAGAAATAGGACACGGCCAACAGGCAGAGGAAGATCAGCGGATCGAGGATGAACAGGGGGCTGATCCCCGCGTCGCCGCGGGAGAAGTGAGCGATGGCGGCCGAGACCAGGGTGATGGCGAAGCCGAAATAGGCGAACTCCTTGATCTTGGCGGGGACGGCCGGGGTCAGGAGCGCCGCGACTCCGAGGATCTTGGCGGTGGTGAGCTCGATCTTGAAGTAGCCGGGCAGGCCCAGGTGGGCAAAGCCTCCCTCCGGAAACGGGAAGCGGTCGAACAGGGTGAAGTTGAGGATGCTGTAGACCATCACGGCGCAGATGATCCCCGTGGTGGTCCAGTAGACGATGCGCTCTCTCTTCGTCATGGCAGCTCCAGGTCAGTAGGCGATCCCGATCGTTCGCTGGAGTGTCTCGGCCTGGCCGAGCACCCGAAGCATCAGCTGGGCGACGTCGGCCCTTGAAATGAAGAGGCCGCGCCGGAGATTCTGGCCGTACGCCACCCGGTACGCGCCGGTGACGGGCTTGTCGGTCAGCCGCGGCGGCCGCACCACCGTCCACTCCAGCCCGCTGTCGCGGAGGACGTCCTCCATCCGTGCGAGGTCGGCGTAGTGCTTCCGGAGCAGGAACTTGATCAGCGGGCTGAAGAGCTTCCGCATGAAGAATCCGTCGCCGGGGTCGTCCTTCGGCGGCGCCGGACGGCCGGGAGACGGCACGGTCCCGATCGGTGCCGCGCTGACGACGACGATGCGGCGGACGCCGGTGGCCTTCATCGCCTGGACGATCGCGTCGGTGCCTTGCCAGGCAATCCCGGTGTCGGACGCCGAGCGAGCGCCGAGCCCCGAGATCACCGCGTCGGCGCCCCTGACCGCGGACGCCAGCGTCTCCGGGTCCGGAGCGGCCAGATCGGAATTCACGGCCCGCGCTGCCCCCGGAGGCAGCTTCTCCGGATTGCGGACCACCGCGGTGACCTCGTGGCCGGCGGCGAGAGCCTGTTCGAGGACCTGCCGGCCGATCCCGCCGGTCGCCGCGAAGATCGTCAGTTTCAGCTTCGACATGATCCCTTGTCCTCCGTACGTCAGATGGTATGAAGTAGGTATTGTATGACTTCCATATCCGCAACCGAATCGGACCGGCGCCGCCTGACCGCGTCGATCAAGCAGTCGCTCCGGGCGCTCAGCATCCAGCTGTCGCTGCTCAACCACCAGGTCGGCGCCCGCGCGGGCCTCAACGACGTCGACCTCGACTGTCTCGACCTGATCGCCCGCCACGGCCCCATCAGCCCCAGCTCCCTGGCCCAGCGGGCGGCGCTGAGCGCGATCCGGCCGACCGGCGGGCCGTGCGGGTGCGGGCCCTGCGCGACCGGAGCGCCGAGCTGGTGCGGCTCTATGCGGGGATGAACTCCTCGATGAGCGGGATCTGCGACGGGTACGGGGCCGCCGAGCTGGCCGTGCTCGCCGACTTTCTCGGCCGCACCGTGGAAGCCGCGCGGGACGCGACCGAAAGGCTTTCGGGGGAGTGAATCGCCGTGGAAGTCTCCAATCCAGACCGGATCGTCTTTCCGGAGGTCGGCCGCACCAAGGGCGACGTGGTCGCGTACTACGAGCGGATCGCGTCCCGCGCCTTTCCGCACCTCTCGGGTCGCCTCCTCTCGATCCGCCGCTACCCCAAGGGGCTCGCCGCGCCGGGGTTCTTCCAGAAGAACGTTCCCGACCACTATCCAGAGTCGATCGAGCGCGTGGCCGTCCCCCGGAGCCGTGCGGCGTCGAGGAAGCACCCGGGCAAGGGAGGCAAGGATCGCGACTTCACGGTCTATCCCGTCCTGCGCCATCCCGAGGACTTCCCCTACCTCGCGAACCAGAGAGCGATCGAGCTCCACGTGCCCACCTCGCGCGCGGACGACCTCTTCCACCCCGATCGCCTGGTCATCGATCTGGATCCGCCGCCAGGCTCGTTCGCTCGCGTCCGCCGCGCCGCGTACCTGGTCCGCGACGCGCTGGCCGGGCACGGGCTCCCGAGCGTGCCGATCGCGACGGGCTCCAAGGGCTACCACGTCGTCGCGGCGATCCGCCCGTCGGCTTCGAGCGAAACCCTGGGCGTCGCCGTGCAGAAGTTCGCGGCGCTGCTGGCGGCCCGGCACGGAGAAGAGCTCACCCTCGTGTTCCGCGTCGCGCTCCGGGGCGAGCGCGTCTTCGTCGACTGGATGAGGAACAACCCCATCGCCACGGTGATCGCGCCGTACTCGCTCCGCGCCAGGCCGCGCGCCACGGTGGCGACGCCGCTCGCCTGGAGCGAGCTCGAGACGACCGATCCGGACGCGTTCGCCATCGGGGACCTGGATCGCCTGCTCGATCGGCCGGATCCGCTCGCCGAGCTGGCTTCGGCTCCGAGCGACAGCGAACGCTTCGTCGCGGAGGTCGAGGCGGCGTTCGAGGCGTCGGGCCTCGCGTGTAGCATATTCAGGCTCGTGACCGAAACGTTCGCCGCCCTGGCCGAGCCCAACCGCTTCCGCATCGTCGAGCTCTTGCGCGGAGGCCCCCGCGCCGTGAACGACATCGGCGAGCGCCTCCGGCTCAACCAGCCGCAGGTGTCCAAACATCTCCGGGTTTTGAAGGAGGCCGGGCTGGTGGACGTGCAGCCGCGCGCCCAGCAGCGGCTCTACGGGCTGCGCGCGGAACGCCTTCGCGAGCTTCAGGAGTGGCTCGAGCGCTACCGGCGCCTCTGGGAGGCGCGGTTCGAGGAACTGGACGAGATCGTCGAAGAGCTCAAGGAGAAGGAGAAGGCCGATGATCGCAAGAAAAGGAAGTGAGCCCGCCGCGGTGAACCAGACCTCGATGGAGATCAAGTCGGATCGGGAGATCGTGACCCGGTTGGTGGCGCAGGAGGTGTATCCGTCGAAGGAGGCGCTCGACGGCGCTCTCCAGTCGGGCATGGAGCACGGCATCCGTTTCCCTGCGAGGGCGTCATGCGCGTGTTACAACCGCGCCGCATGGGAACCGCTTTCGCGGCGTTGCTCAATGGCCGCGCCCGCAAGGTCACGCCGGCCGTCGTCCGCGCGCTCCGCCATGCCCTGCCGGACTCCACCATCCTGGTGAGCCAGGACCTCGATCAGGCGCGGCGCCACGTGCGCGAGCTGATCCGCCAGCGGCCCGATGTCGTCCTCTCCGGCGGCGGGGACGGCGCGGTGGTGCGCCTGCTCAACCTCTGGCGCGAAGGCGGAGGCCACGAGCTGCCGGTCGTCGGCCTCCTCCGGCTGGGGACCGGCAACGGCTGGGCGCGCGGGGTCGGCGCGCCGCAATTCTTCACGCACCTGCCCCGGCTGGCCCGCCTGAACGGCGAGGCGCTGCCGGTCCGGGAGTTCACGCTGGTCGAGGTGGAGGACCACCTCTGCCCGTTCGCCGGCGTGGGTTGGGACGCGCGCATCCTCAACGACTACCAGCGCAACCTGGACAAGCGCAGCTCGCAGCTGGTCGGCAGCCGGCTGGCGTCGTGGCTGCACAAGGGCGTGCGGGGATATCTCTACTCGCTCGCGCGCATCACCGTCCCCGAAGAGTGGACTCGCCTGCGCGAGGAAGGGCAGGCCCGGGTGGTGCTGGAGAACCTCGGGTCGGAGGCGTTCAAGGTCGAGGACGGCAAGCCGGTACCGTTGCCTGCCGCGGCCGTGCTGCACGAGGGACCGATCAGCGTCGGCGCCGCGTCCAGCGTGCGCGATTGGGGCTACGGCCTGCGCGCCCTCCCGCACGCCGAGCTGAAGCCGGGCTTCATCGGCGTGCGGATCTACCCGGGCCACGTCTTCGAGGCGCTGCTCAACGCCCCGCGGATCTGGCGCGGGCTCGGCGTCCCCGGCATGCAAGACTGGTTCGCGACGGCGGTGCGGATGCGCTTCTCGCGGCCGATGCCGTTCCAGATCGGCGGCGACCCGATGGGCGAGCGGACGGAGATCGTCTTCCGCGCGGCTCGCGAGAGGGTGCGGATGGTCGATTGGCGCGCTGCGTCTGCGCCCGAGGAGAGAGCTTGAATTCGGGCTCGCCTGCCGGCCGGGTCCGGAGTAAATGACGGCATGCTCCACACGCTCCGGCACAGGTTGGGCCATCCGGTCGAGACCACGCTCGCGTTCCTGGAGGGAAAGTGGAGATCCGGGATCCTGACCAACCTGAAGGGGCGGCTGTTCCAGACACCGCGGGTCCAGAAGGTGGTCTCCCGCTGGAGCAACGAGGTTCATGCGGAACCCTCGTTGGATCTCGCGGAGCCGGTCGAGGTGGAGTCGCCGGCTCCGGCGGGGAAGCCGAGCCGGGGCGAGCGCCCGTCTCCTGAGGCAGGACACTCCATGGAACTCTATGTGGTGGAACACGGCATCGCGGTCCAGAGCGGCCAAGGGATCCCCGACGAGTGGCGGCCTTTGACGGAAAAAGGCCGCCGCCGGTTCCAGAGGACCGCCCGGGCGTTCGGCAAGCTCGGCCGCAAGCTGGACTTGATCCTGAGCAGCCCGCTGATCCGCGCGGTGCAGACGGCGGAAATCCTCGCCGGGGAGACCGAGCCTGCGGAGGTGGCCATCCTCGCGGAGCTGGACCCGAAGTTCGACGTCGAGTCCGCACGCAATGCGATCGCGGCTCGCGCGGGCAAAGCGAAAGCCGTCGCCGTCGTCGGTCACGAGCCGCAGCTCTCCTCGGTCCTGGCCATGCTCGCCGGGGTCCCGCGGGAAGAGATCGAGCTGGAGAGCGGGTCCATCGTCCGCCTCGACGTCTCAGGGCTGGCCGACGGAGCGGTCGCGGACCCACGCTGGTGGCTCAAGCCCAAAGGCGCCCGCAAGAAGGGGTTGCCGCTGTCGAAGAAGAGCCGCGGAAAGCGCAAGTCGGCGGAATCCGAAGGTCCTAGCGAGCCTCCGGCCAAC
>WNFK01205040.1_pt2 | contig 14549 bp, 17 predicted proteins | sample 5400281 | NCBI WGS metagenome assembly WNFK01 (sample SAMN13153350, study PRJNA577476) | soil metagenome | isolation source: 20 cm soil on Douglas fir-dominated hillslope | place: USA:California | collected 2013-09-17 | reverse complement strand
AGAAGCCGATGAAGGCGCTCCGGACGAAGGTGCGGTAGTAGCGGGGCAGCGTCTTCCAGGTCTGCCAGACGACCTTCGGGTTGATGTGGGCGCTGATCCCGCGGAACGACAGGCCCTCCTCCACCGAGAGGAGGATCTCGCCGATGCCGAAGAGCCCGATGACCGCCACGATGAAATCGAAGCCCTTCATCAGCTCGGTGATCCCGAAGGTCAGCCGGAGCTGTCCGGTCACGATGTCGAGCCCGGCGGAGGCGAGGATAAAGCCGATCAGGATCGACACCAGCGACTTGATCGGGTTGCCGCCCCCCAGCCCGATGAACGAGGAGAAGGTGAGGAGCTGGATGGCGAAGAACTCGGGAGGGCCGAACTTGAGCGCGATCTCGGCCAGCAGCGGGGCGAAGAGCGTGATCAGCACCACCGAGAAGAGGGCCCCCACGAACGAGGAGGTGAACGCGGCGGTGAGCGCCTCGCCTCCCCGCCCCTGCCGCGCCATCGGATACCCGTCGAAGGTGGTGGCCACCGACCAGGGCTCGCCCGGGATGTTGAAGAGGATCGAGGTGATGGCGCCGCCGAACAGCGCGCCCCAGTAGAGGCTCGTGAGCAGGATGATGGCCGAGGTGGGATTCATCGAGAACGTGAGCGGCAGCAGGATCGCCACTCCGTTGGCCCCGCCCAGGCCGGGCAACACGCCGATGATGGTGCCGAGCGTGATGCCGAGCACCGCGAGCGCCAAGTTGTTCGGCTGGAGCGCGACCTGGAAGCCGAGGAGCAGGTTCTCCCAGCCCATCCTCAGTATCCGAGCCAGGTCTCGAGGGGGCCCTTGGGCATGGGGACCAGGAACCACTTCTCGAAGACCACGAAGGTGAGCACCGGAAAGAGCACCGCGAGCAGGATCACCGGCACCCACCCGTAGCGGCCGATCCAGCGCATGTAGAAGCCGATGAAGACGGCGGTGGCCACGTAGAGGCCGAGGAACTGGATCAGGATCACGAAGCCCGCGGAGGGCAGCAGCGTGATGAGCACCGGCTTGAGCTGCTCCCGGGTGACGAAGGGGGCACCCTTCGTCCGGCGCCACGCCTGCGCGGCGATGACCGCGCACGACGCGAGGAGGAAGACCGCGAGCCAGAACGGGAAGAACCCGCTCTGCGGGCCGTCGGTGCCCCAGCCCACGCCCAGGCGCACCGAGTCCCAGATGACCAGGAGACCTCCCGCCATCAGGATCAGCGCCGTCGTCAGGTCGGCCGTGCGCACGCCCGCGCTCCGGAGGCTAGGCTCCTACTTCTTGAGGAGCCCCCCCTTCGCCATGAGGTCGCGGTGCAGCTGGTCGGCCTCCCCGAGCCACTTGACGAACTCCGGTCCGGTCTCCCAGGCTGCCTTGAGCGCGCCCTGATTGAGGTACTCCTTGAACTCGGGCGTCTCGTAGACCCTCTTGAGCATGGCCTGGTACCACTCGAGCGCCTCTCGGGGCATGTCGGGCGGCCCGAAGATGCCGCGCAGCATCAGGTAGCTGATGTCCGCGCCGAGGGACTCCTTGACCGTCGGGATGTCCTTCCATTCCGGGACCGCGATCCGCGCGGTGTCGAACACCGCGAGCGGGCGCACCCGCGCCGCCTTCCAGTGGCTCGCGCACTCGATCGGGTTGTTGACGGTGGAGTCGACGTGCTTGCCCACCAGGTTCACGCACACCTCGCCTCCGCCCTTGAACGGCACGTAGGTGAACTTCGTCCCGGTGGCCTGCTCGAGCTGGATGGTGAGGATCTGGTCCTCCTGGGCCGACCCGGTCCCGCCCATCTTCATCCGGTCACCGCCCGAGCGCGCCTTGACCGCGGCCAGGTACTCCTTCGCGGTCTTGTAGGGCGTCTCCGCGTTGACCCACAGGATGAACTCGTCGAGGGCCAGGCGGGCGACCGGGGTCAGGTCCTTCCAGGAGAACGGCACCCCGGTGTGGAGCGGGGTGGTGAAGAGGTTCGACAGGGTGATGATGATGGTGTGGGCGTCGGCCTTCTTGCCCTTGACGTGCAGGAACCCCTCGGCGCCCGCCCCGCCCGACTTGTTCACCACGATGATCGGCCGCGGGGAGAGCTTGTGCTTCTCGACGATGCCCGCGATCAGGCGCGCCATCTGATCGGCCCCGCCGCTGGTGCCGGCGGGGATCACGAACTCGATGGGCTTGGTGGGCTCCCACGCCGCGTGCGCGGCGGGGCCTCCCCAGCTACCGACCGCGACTGCGACCGCAACGATCACCGTGAGACGTCGCCATTGACGGGTCATATCCCCTCCTCGGGGGCCGGGCGCTCGGGCGCGCGGGCGACGCAACCGTTTATGCGGCTTACTTGGCGCCGGGCCGCTCCTTCCAGAACGGGATCACGCCGGGAATCTCCCACTTGTCCCACATCTCGTCCACCTTGGACTGGAAGTACTCCAGGTCCTCCTCGGTGAAGTGGGCGAAGCGACCCTGCTTCAGGAGGTACTCCCGCACCGGCTTGCGCGGGCGCCCTTCCACGATGGCCTTGGTCTTGCCGTAGTGGCGCACCACCCCGTCCTCCACCTCGTAGAGCGGGAACACGCCGGTCTCGACCGCCAGCTCGCCCAGCTCGTGGGAGAGCATCGGATCGTAGTCCCAGCCCTTCGGGCAGGGGTCGAGCGAGTGGATGAAGGTCGGGCCGCCGATGGTGAGCGCCTTGCGGACCTTGTTCATCATCTCAGCATGCCCGCGGTGTTCTTCTTCCAGCGGGTGTGGATGATGCGCTTGACCGAGCCCGGCGGGCTGAACGTGGTGTTGGCGCCGTAGGGGGTCGAGCCGGAGAGCTGGATGTCGGTGTTGGCGTACGACTCGTTGTCGTAGAGCAGGATCAGCGAGTTGTACTCCTTGTGGGTCAGGGTCGCGGAGATGGCGCCCAGCCCCATGTCCGCCCCGCCCCCGTCGCCGCAGAAGGCGATGACGTTGATCGGCTCCGACTTCATCTTGCCCTTCTTCATGAGCGCCTTCAGCCCCGCCGCGGTGCCGAGGGCGGCCGAGCCGGAGGAGCCGAGCTGGGTGTGCATCCACGGCACCACCCACGGGGTCGTGTAGTAGGTGGTGTTGGCCACGTACATGCAGCCGGTGGAGCCGAGCACGATGGTGCGCGGGCCCGCCGCCTTGACCATCAGCTTCATCACCAGGGCCGACTCGCAGCCCTGACAGGTGCGATGGCCGGAGGTGAAGTACTCCTCGATGGTGACCTTCTTGACGCCCTTGAAGGGCTCGAGGATCTGCGTCGCGTTCGTGAATGCGGTATCGGCCATGAGGTTGGTCTCCTCTTACTCGCGCACTACTCGCGCACACCCAGCCAGTGGGTCTTGGGGTCGGACTTGCCGGACTTCGCCGCCGCGTAGCACATGTCCGCCGCCTTCGCGACGTCCTCCAGGGTGACCTCGCGGCCGCCGAGCCCGCAGATGAAGCTGAGCAGCGGCGGGCGCTTGTCCGCGTTGTACATCGCGGCCCGGATCTCGTTGGCGACCACTCCCGAGTTGAACGGCGAGCCGAAGGAGTAGTCGCGGTCGATGACGCCGATGGCGGAGGCCTTCGAGAGCGCCTTCACCAGCCGCTCGGTCGGGAACGGGCGGAACCAGCGGGGACGGATGAGACCCACCTTCTTGCCCTGGGCCCGCATGTTCCGGATGCCCACCTTCATGGGCAGCGAGATCGTCCCCATGCCCACCAGGATGATCTCCGCGTCGTCGGTCATGTACTCCTCGAACCACGGGTTCTCGGGCGCGCGCCCCATGACTTTTCGAAAATCAGCATAGGCTTCTTCGATCACGGTGGTGGCCCGCTTCATCGCCTCGTCGTTCTGCCGCCGGATCTCGATGACCCAGTCCTCGTTGGCCTGGGGCGCCACCGTGATCGGATTGTCCGGGTGCAGCAGGAGATCGCCGCGGTCGTAGCGCGGGAGGAACTTGTCCACCTTGGCCTTGGTCGGCACCTGCACGATCGCCTGCGAGTGTGTGAGAAAGGCGCCGTCGGCGGAGATCGCGATGGGCAGGAAGACCCGGCGGTCCTCGGCGATGCGGTAGGCCAGGAGCGTCGTGTCGAGCATCTCCTGCGCCGTGTCCACCCAGATCAGCATCCAGCCCAGGTCGCGCACGGACAGCGCGTCGTTGTGCTCGACGCCGAACGCGCCCGGGGGGGGCGTGACGGTGAGGCACTCCATCGCGTACATCCAGCCGACGCCGGACGAGCCGCAGAACACCCGCGCCCCGACGGTGGAGGCGTGCTTCACGATCTCGAACTGGCTGTGCTCGCCTTCCGCGACGATGTACTCGGCCTCCAGATGGCCGTTGGCGATCTTCTTGGCGATCGCCTGCATGACCGTGTCGTAGGGCCGGATCGGGTACGCGGTCACCACGTCGAGGTCGGCCAGGGTCAGGGCCTCGGCACAGGCCTCGCTGCCGGAGATCAGCATCTCCTTGTGATCGGCGACTGCTCCTGCGGGCTTGGTCTCCACCGCCATGGTCTGGTCTCCTCCCTACTTCTTCCCCGCGGCGTTCTCGCCGGGAATGCCCGCGATGATCTCGATGCCCCCCTGCTCCAGGTCCTTCTTGATCTCTTCCTCGTACTGGCCCCGGAAGCGGAAGCCGTGCGACCGGGTGATGTGCTCCTTGCTGTGGATCTTGTCGGTCATCCACGTGGTGTACTTGGCCTTGTCGGTCCGCCACATCTCCCACTGGCTCGCGTTGTCCTCGAAGGCATCCTCGCGCACCATGGTGACGCAGTCCTTGGCCGGGCACACCGCCTCGCAGACCCCGCAGCCGCAGCAGGATTCCATGTTGGCGTCGTAGAGGCCCTCCGGGGTGACGTCGAAGCAGGAGTCGGGGCACTGGATCCAGCAGAGGGTGCACTTCACGCACTTGTCGAAGTCGATGACCGGCCGCATGGTGCGCGTCGTGTACTTCTTGAAGTACGGGTTGCGCTCGGGCACGTAGCCTTTGCCCCCTTCCATCGGCTTGCCGATGGGAATCGCGGGGATCGTCACTCCCTCCCGCATCTCCCACCACTTCGGCTTCTCGAAGGAGTACGGGATCTCCGCGTTGCCCTCGGTGACCTTGATCGGCTGGCTCTCCAGCCGCTCGTGGGCCTTGCGGGCCGAGGCGACCTTGAGATCGGAGCCCCACTCGGCTTCCTGGATGGCCTGGCAGACCGCGTCCAGCGACAGGAACTCGGGCTGGATCTTGGCCAGCGCGCCCAGGATCCGGGCCTCGGTATGGTCTTCCTTGTAGACCCAGAGTCCCGAGAAGGACGCCTTGGCCCGGATGAGGGCCAGGGTGTAGGGCGCGTCCTTCTTGTGGATGTCCTTGAGGAGGGCGGCCGGGCTCTGCAGCGAGGTCATGAGGACGGTGCCGCCCGAGACCGTCAGGCGGTTGATCGGCTGCAGCCCGTACCAGGCCCAGGACTCGACGCCCTTCGAGAGGGTGTCGTCGACGCAGATGGTGACGTCGACCTCCTTGGGCTCGTAGCGGGCCATGTTCTGCTCGAGCTCCTCCTGCGAGTCGGCCACGATGGCGAAGTCCTTCGCCGGGATGCCGTTCCGCTGGGGGCTGTCGCCGTAGCGCCCGAAGGCGATGCCCCACCGCCCCGCCTTGCGGGCGGAAAGCACGATGCCGCGGCAGATGCGCGCGGCGAGGTTCTTCTGGAAGATGCCCCGGTACACGACCTCGCAGGTGAAGTGCGCCATGCCTTCCTCCTCGAACGAGCGGCGTTGCTTTCTTAGCCTGACGTGTGGTCCTGGTCGGCTGGTCGGACCATACCTTGCCCCCGGCGAGGAGGGCTGTCAAGGGCAAACCGGCCCCCGGGCTAGGCGGATCGGTGGCGGCCGTGGCGCCGGGTGTGGGCCGCCACCTTCATCCGGTTGCCGCAGACCGCCATCGAGCACCAGCGGCGGCGGCGGCCACGGCCCGGTCCTGCGCGGCCAGGTCCGTCGCGGACCGCGCGATCGGGGCCAGGGCCCGGAGCGGCTCGCCCAGGGTCGAGGCGAAGGCGAGGCGCCAGCCCCGTCCTTGCCGGACGAGCCGGCTCGCGCCGGTGCCCCAGCCCATCGCCTGGTTCACCGCCGCGACCCAGTCGGCCTGCAGCGGGCGCCGGGCCGCCAGGGCGTCCAGCATCGCGCGGACGGTCGTCCGCAGCTCCAGGGCCCGCTCGAAGGCGGCGGCGCAGGCGTGCGCATCCCGCTCCCCCATGGCGCGCAGGCCCGCACCCTCGTCCCGGCTCACCGCCCCCCGCAGCTCGAGGAAATCGACCAGGTCCCGCCAGGAGCGCAGGCTGCTCCCGCGATCTTCGTCCGGCGCCGCGGTGTTGGCGAAATCGACCGCCGAGATCGCCGCCGATCTTGATGAACGACCTTCGGATCATGATGATAAAGTCTCGTAATTACGAGTTGATCGTGAAATTTACCGTGACCGAATCGACTAACCTGTTTCCATGATCTAAGAGGTTAGGGCGAGCGGCTTCACGAAGCCCTGGTCGGCGAGAGCGGCATCGCGGGCGACCGCGTGGTGCACGTGAGCGGGCGGGGCGGCCGCATCATCACGTCGCGCACCCACCCGCGTCTGCTGGGGCTCCACGCCCGCCTGGGCCCAGACGGCGAGCCGCTCGTGGACGGGCTCCCCTGGAGCACTCCCGAGAGCGCGGCGGCGGTCCGGGCCGCGGCCGGCGCGGAGGCGCGCCTGGTTCGCTACGAGGGACCGGAGCGGTTCGACGTGCTACCCCTGCTGGTCGGCACCGACGGCGCGTTCGAGCAGCTCGGGGTCGACCACCGTCGGCTCCGCCCGAACATCGTCATCGGTGACGTGGACGGGCTGGCGGAGCGCGGCTGGCCGGGCAAGCGGCTCCGGATCGGAGCAGTCATCATCTCGGTAGCGAAGCTGCGGGCCCGGTGCGTCATGACCACGTACGACCCCGACACCCAGGTCCAGGACCTATCGGTGCTGCGACGGATCGCCTCCGAGTTCGGCGGGCAGATGGCGCTCGATTGCGACGTGGTGAGCGGGGGCCGGATCGCGGTGGGCGACCCGGTCGAGCTGCTGGAGGGGACGGCGGACGCCTAACCGCCCGCGGCGCGCACCATCCCGGCGAAGTACTCGTGGACCGCGGGCTCGTCGGTCAGCTCCGGGTGGAAGGCGCCCACCATCACGGTGCCCTGGCGGGCCATGACGCACTCGCCCCGGTGCTCGGCCAGCGGCGTCACCGCGGCCCCGAGGCGGCGGATGCGGGGAGCGCGGATGAAGACCATCTTGAGCGGACGCGGGCCCTGCCCGAGGTCGGCCGAGCCGACCGCCTCGAAGGACTCCTTCTGACGGCCGTAGGCGTTGCGCTCCACCGTGATGTCGACGAGGCCCAGGGAGAACTGGGCCGGGCTCTGCACCTCCCGGGCGAGCAGGATCATGCCCGCGCAGGTGCCGAAGATGGGCTTGCCGGCCGCGTTGAACTTCTCGAGCGCCGGCACGAAGTCCCAGGCGTCCATCAGCTTGAGCAGCGTGGTGCTCTCCCCGCCGGGCATGATCAGCCCCGCGACCTCGTCGAGCTGACGCGGCATGCGCACTTCCACGGAGGCCACCCCGATGCGATCGAGGGCCTTCCGGTGCATGTCGAAGTCTCCCTGCAGGGCCAGGACGCCGATCTTCACGTGAGCCTCACCTCTCCGCGGTCGATGGACAGCCGCCGGGCTCGCTCACGAAGCCACCCGAGCACGGTCTCCGCGTTCCGGTCCGGCGGGAAGACCGGATACCAGATCCGCTCGATGCGTCCCCGCTCCACGAACCAGGCCATGCGCTTGATCAGGGTGGGCGGCCCGCCCCGCGTGGCGGGGTACTCGAACGTCGGCAGCCGCAGCGCGCGGGTCAGCGCGAGCTCGCGGTCGCTCAGCATCTCGAACGGCACGTGGTTGCGCTCCACGAACTCCTGCTGGTACGCCGTCTCCTGGGTGCTGACCCCGAAGACCGATACGCCCAGCGCGACGAACTCCCGGTGCAGGTCGCGGAACCCGCAGCTCTGGGGCGTGCAGCCCCGCGCGCCGGGGATGGCGTCCCACTCGGGTCCGGCCGAACGGCCGGCCTCGCCGGTGCGTGGGTAGAAGAAGAGCACCGCGGGCCGGTCCGCGATCTCCACCAGGTCCACCCACCGGCCGGATGTCGACGACAGCCGGACGGCCGGCACCCGCGACCCCGGAAGGTGGTCGCAGGCGCCGTCGTCGACCGGCACCGGCAGGTTTGCCGGGAGCTGGTGGAGATCGGGACTCTTCCTGCTCTCCATCGTTAGCTTCCCTCTTGTATTCGCTCGGCTCGCCTTCGGCTGCACCTCGCCAAGCAACTGCTCCCTACCAGCCCCGGGTCTGCAGGAGGTCGGACTCCTTCAGCTTGGAGGTCTCGATGCCGGGCATGGCGTCGCCGAGCCCCTCGGAGACCTTGGCCAGGACGTCGGGATCCTTGAAGTGCGTGGTGGCCTGGACGATGGCCTTGGCCCGCACCGCGGGGTCCGCCGACTTGAAGATGCCCGAGCCCACGAACACCGACTCGGCGCCGAGCTGCATCATGAGCGCGGCGTCGGCCGGGGTGGCGATGCCGCCCGCGGAGAAGTTCGGCACCGGCAGGTGGCCGCTCTTGGCCACCCAGCGCACGAGGTCGTATGGTGCGCCCAGGTTCTTGGCCTCGGTCATCAGCTCCTCGGGGCCCAGCATGGTCAGCCGCCGGATGCCCGACGTCACCGCGCGCATGTGGCGCACCGCCTCCACGATGTTGCCGGAGCCCGCCTCGCCCTTGGTGCGCATCATGGCCGCGCCCTCGCCGATGCGGCGGAGGCACTCGCCGAGATCGCGCGACCCGCAGACGAAGGGCACCTTGAAGGCGAACTTGTCCACGTGGAAGTGCTCGTCGGCCGGGGTCAGCACCTCGGACTCGTCGATGAAGTCGACGCCGAGCGACTCGAGGATCTGCGCCTCCACGAAGTGACCGATCCGGCACTTGGCCATCACCGGGATGGTGACCGCCTTCTGGATCTCCTTGATCTTGGTGACCGGCGACATGCGGGCCACTCCGCCTTCCTTGCGGATATCGGACGGCACCCGCTCGAGCGCCATCACCGCGACCGCGCCCGCGTCCTCCGCGATCTTGGCCTGCTCGGCGTTGGTCACGTCCATGATCACGCCGCCCTTCAGCATTTCGGCCAGTCCCACCTTCACTCTCGGGGTTCCGCTGTCCATGTCCTCGTCTCCTTTTTCGAGTGTGGATCGGATCACTGCGTGAGTCGTGCTTCAAGATTCGCCCGGACCGCGGGCCACTCCGCCTCCAGGATCGAGAAGGCGGCGGTGTCGCGAATGGCCCCGTCGCTGGCGGGCCGCGTCGCTCTCAAGATTCCGTCGAAGCGGGCGCCCAGCCGCACGATGGCGTTCCGCGAGCGCTGGTTGCGCGCGTCGGTCATCAGGCTCACGCGGTGGACGCGCCAGTGGTCGAACGCGTGAGTCAGCATCAAGAGCTTCGCCTCGGTGTTGATCGGGGTGCGCTGCGCCGCGGCGGCCAGCCACGTCGCGCCGATCTCGACCACGTCGGGGCGCTCGGGGCCCCGCTGGTAGTGATTGCCCGAGGGCCAGGGCCAGAACTCGATGTTGAGGAAGCGGGTCGAGCCGATCACCCGCCCGGTCGCGCGGTCCACGGTGACGAACGGCAGCGAACGGGTGGCCCGCTGCTCGGCGAGCGCGGTCTCGATGTAGGCGGCGGCCTCCGCCGCGCGGCCCGGCACCAGGGTGAGGCCGTAGGTCTCGCGCGAGCCGCCCGCGGCCGCGAGCAGCGCGCCCGCGTGCGCCTCCGTCAGCGGCTCGAGCCGGACGAAGCGACCCTCGAGGGTCACCGGCTTCACCAGCGTGGGCGCGGGCGCCGCCACGACCGGGCTCACGCGACGGCTCCCTCGAGATCGGCCATCAGCTCGGCGGGATCCTCGAGCCCGACCGACACCCGGACCAGCCCGGCCCCGATTCCCATCGCGGCCTTCTGCTCGTCGGACACGCGCCGGTGTGAGGTGCGCGCGGGATAGGTCCAGGTGGTGGCCACGTCGCCGAAGCTCGGCGCGAACTCGAGCAGGCGGGCGCGCGACATGAAGCGCTCCACCGCGGGCGCGCCGCCCCGCAGGTCGAACGACACCATCGCCCCCGCGAGCTTCGGCATCAGGCGCCGCGCGAGGGCGTGCTGCGGGTGCGACGCCAGGCCGGGATAGTACACGCGCGACACCGCGGGCAGGCGCTCCAGCCCCTGGGCCAGCGCCAGCGCGGTCGCGCTCTGCCGCTCCATCCGCACCGCGAGGGTGCGCGCTCCCCGGGTCGCGAGCCAGGCGTCGACCCGGCCCGCCACGAGCCCTCCGGTGACGTCGCCGTGGCCCGAGATGAACTTGGTCAGGCTGTGCATCACCATGGTGGCGCCGTGCTCGATCGGGCGGAGGACCGCGGGCGACGTCATCGACGCGTCCACGATCAGATCGATCCCCCGCCGGGCGAGCTCGGGCGCCAGCGCGGGCACGTCGACGAGCCGCAGCAGCGGGTTCGACACCGCCTCCACGAAGACCGCCCGGGTCGCCGGCCGCAGCGCGCCGAGGATCGCCGCGGTGTCGGTCGCGTCCACGAAATCGGTCTCGACCCCGAGCCGCCGCCCCTCGTCGCCGAGGAAGGCCGCGGTGGAGCCGTAGAGATCCCGCGCCGAGACCAGATGATCGCCGGGCGCGAACAGCCCCAGCAGGAGCGCGGTGGTGGCCCCCATGCCGGAGGCGCACGCGACCGCGGCCTCCGCGCCCTCCAGCGCGGCCACCAGGTCCTCCAGCATGGCGTGGTTGCCGGTGCCGTAGCGACCGTACACGAAGCCCGGCTTCTTGCTCTCCCACACCGACTCCACCGTGTCCATGTCCTCGAAGACGTACACGTTGGTCTGGTAGATGGGGGCGGTCAGCGGTCGGCTCGCCGACGGCACGTCGCGCCCTCCGCGGGCGGCCAGGGTGTGGAAGTTCACGGGATCTCTCCTCTACACGATCGGCACGCCGGGCAGCGCGGCCACCGCGGCCGGCTCCGGCTGGCGCTGCACGTCGCGAATGATCTCGGCCAGCCGCCGGATGCCCTCGTCGATCTGGGCGAGCGGCAGCGCCGAGAACGACAGGCGCAGCATCCGCTCGCCGCCGCCGTCCACGAAGAACGCGTTGCCCGCGGTGAAGACGACTCCGCGCGGGGCGGCCCGCTCGAGCAGGAGCGTCGCGTCCATGCCGGGCGGCAATGTCAGCAGCAGGGAGAAGCCGCCCTCGTGATCGGTCCACGTCACGCCGGGCGGCATGCGCTTGGCGAGGGCCTGCAGCAGCGCCGAGCGCCGGCGGCCGTACTCGCGCAGCACGCGCGCCTGGTGACGATCGAGGAGGCGCTGCCGGCAGAAGTGGTAGACCGCGGCCTGGATGAGCGGGCTCGTGTGGATATCGGCCAGCTCCTTGGCGACCTCCAGCCGCTCGATCAGCTCGGGCGCGGCCACGACCCAGCCGAGCCGCAATCCCGGGAAGAGGATCTTCGAGAAGGTGCCCACGTAGACGACGAGGCCCGACACGTCGAGGGCCTTGAGCGGCGCGGGCGGCCGCGGGCCGAAGAACAGGCTGCCGTCGAAGCCATCCTCCATGATGGGCAGGCGGTGGCGCGCCGCCACCTCGAGCAGCCGCTTGCGCGTGTCGTCGCGCATGGTGAGCCCGGTGGGGTTGTGGGCGCTCGGCTGGCAGTAGAGCAGCTTGGGCGATTGCCGCTCGAGGAGCCGGTCCAGGTGCTCGGGGTCGAGTCCGCCGTTGACCATGGGGACCGGCAGGAGCTGGGCCCCGAACGATCGGAAGACCTGCATGGCCCGCGGATACGACGGCTCCTCGATCGCCACGAAGTCGCCCGGATCGAGGAGCGTGCGCGCCACCAGGTCGAAGCCCTGCTGCGAGCCGTTGACGATCAGGATCTCCTCCGGCCGTGCCTCGAGGCCGAAGCGCAGGAGGTAGCCGGAGAGGAACTCCCGCAGCGGCGGGTACCCGCGCGCCGGGTAGTACTGCAGCAGCTCGGGTCCCTCCTCGCGGATCACCCGGTTGAGCACGCGCCGGAAGGCCTCGGTGGGGAAGAGCCCGCTGTCCGGCATGCCGCCCGCGAACGAGATGGCGCCCGGGCCGGGCCGCGGCACCTGGCTGTAGCCCCGCCGCCGCCGGGTGTCGGCCGCGATCACCTGGGCCCCCTTCGAGAGGAAGCCGGTCCAGTCGAGCCGAGGCGCCGCCGCGCGGGGCATCCCGACCGGCGCCGGCACGCGGTCCGCAACGAAGGTCCCCTGACCGACGTGGGCCCGGGCCCAGCCGCCCGCCACCAGCTCGTCGTAGGCCAGGGCTACCGTGGTCCGGTTGACCCCCAGCTCCTGGGCGAGCTCCCGGGTGGCCGGCAGCTTCACCCCTGAGCCGAGCAGGCCCTGGCTGATCAGCCGCTCGAAATGCAGCTGGATCTGCCGCGAGAGCGGGGCCTTCCCCGCCCGCCCGGCCCCCCTGTCGAGTGCGATCCTCATACCGTCCTATGGCTCCCTGATACCCACCATTATCGAGAGAATCAAGTGCCTGTAAACCGCCAATTGGATGATTCCAAACCAGTCCAATATACCCGGTCTGGACCCCGTGGTATCATGGCGCGCCCAGGGCTCCCTGGGCTTCCCAGGCGACCGCTCCGAGGGGACCGAACGATGCCGGGTGTGGTGGTGCTCGAGTCGATGTGGAACAAGAAGGGCCGTCTGCTGGACGACGAGCCCTCGGTCCTCCCCTACCTCAAGGCCATCCGCCAGTCGCTGGCCTGGGAAGGCATCCGGGTCAACCTGGTGTACCGCCGCTTCTACTCGAGCTACGACCTGGGCCTGCTCCTCGAGGAGGTCCGGCGTCGGCGCCGCTCCTTCCAGGTCTGCTACATCGCCTCGCACGGCCAGCGCCGGAAGCTGGTCGGCATCGGCGACAAGGTCATCCGGCTCGAGACCCTGGTGGACCACTGCCGGCCCAGCACGGGGACCGGCTACATCTTCGGCGCCTGCGACTTCGTCACGCCCGACACCGCGAAGAACTATGCTGGTGGACTGCCTGTTCCTGTCCTACCTGCTGGGCGGCACCATGAAGTGGGTCCGCACCAAGCACGGCGAGCGCATGCCCCCGCTGCGCGCGCTGGAGGACTTCGAGATCACCCGCTCGGAGAACCCCCAGAAGGTGGCCGGACAGCTCTACCGGGACTTCCCGCTGGCCCACGACATCACGTTCTCCTGCTTCACGCTCGACCGCGCCCAGGGCCGCAAGCCCGCGATGGACAACTCTTTCGACATCTTCAAGCGGAACGTGGATCGGGCCCGGCGCGTCGTGCGCGACCTGTGACCCGAGAGAGGACCGCCAGACCATGAGCGCAGGCGAAGCCGCCATCAAGCAGGCGGTGAAGTGGATCGACGAGCGGCTTCACGACGATCCGAAGGCCGACCGCACCTGCCTCATCGACGAGGCGGGCCGGCGCTTCGACCTCACCCCGCTCGACTCCGAGTTCCTCCTGCGCCATCTCTCCGAGCGTCACCCGGCCTGATCCGGGCGGCGGCCACGTGAGCGAGAGCCAGCAGGCGCGGGTGCAGGCCCAGTTCGGGCCGAGCGCGGCCGCCTACGTCAAGAGCCCGGGCCACGCCGCGGGCCCCGACCTGGAGCAGCTCATCGCCTGGGGACGAAAGCGCGGGGCCGCGCGGGTCCTCGACATCGCCACCGGCGGCGGCCACACCGCCCTGGCCTTCTCGCGCTTCACGCCCAGCGTGGTGGCGGTCGACGTCACGCTGCCGATGGTCCAGGCCGCCCGCGAGTTCGCGACCGCCGAGGGCGCGACGGGGGTGCGCTTCCTGGGCGCCGACGTCGAGGCCCTCCCGTTCCGCGACGGGGCTTTCGGCACCGTGACCTGCCGGACCGCGGCCCACCACTTCCCGTCCCTGCTGCCCGCGCTCCGGCAGGTGGCGCGCGTGCTCCGGGCCGGCGGCTCGTTCCTGGTGGAGGACATCCAGGGCCACGACGACGAGGAAGCCTCCGCTTTCATCTTGGAAGTCGAGCGGCGGCGCGATCCGAGCCACGTGCGGGCCTTCCGCCACCTCGAGTGGACCGCGTTCCTGCGCGCCGCCGGCCTCACCGTCATCGACGAGGGCGCCATGTCGAAGGTCCGCGCCTGGGATGACTGGACGCAGCGCTCGCGGATGACCCCTGCCGCGAAGGCGGAGCTCGAGGCCTACGTGCTGGCGGCGCCCGCGCGATGCCGGGAGGCCTTCGACTTCCACATCGACGGCGGCCGGATCGTCTCGTTCACCGATCGCATGCTGCTGCTGCGCGCGGACCGGGACTAGGCCTTCAGCACCACCACCGTCGCGCCCCACCCTCCCCGATCGGGCGGCCCGTCGAAGAATCGCTCCACCGCGGGGTGCCCCGCGAGCACGCTCCGCACGATGGCCCGCTGAGTCCCGGTGCCCTTGCCGTGGATCAGGCGCACCTC
>WNFK01165468.1_pt2 | contig 14556 bp, 16 predicted proteins | sample 5400281 | NCBI WGS metagenome assembly WNFK01 (sample SAMN13153350, study PRJNA577476) | soil metagenome | isolation source: 20 cm soil on Douglas fir-dominated hillslope | place: USA:California | collected 2013-09-17 | reverse complement strand
ACGTCGTGAACTTCGCCCACGGCGAGTTCTACACCCTGGGCGCATACGTGTCGTTCGCCGCGCTGGCGCTCGCCGGGATCGATTTCTTCGTCGCGCTGCTGGTGGCGATCGTGGCCGGCGCGGCGCTCGGCTGGCTCTGCGAGATCACGCTCCTGCGCCCGCTCCGAAACGAATCGATCGACACGACGATGCTGGTGATGATCGGCGTCTGGATCGCGATGCAAAATGCCGAGCTGCTCGGCTGGGGCGGCGTCGCCAAGTCGATCCCGCATCCGTTTCCGACGGCACCCCTGGTGTTCGGTCCGGTCGCGATCGCGCCCGTGCGCCTCTTCGCGCTCGTCCTGGCGGCAGGTCTCATCGCGGCCTCATGGCTTCTGATCCAGAAGACGAAGCTCGGCCGCGCGATGCGCGCCACGTTCCAGGACCGCGACACCGCCGCGCTCATGGGTGTCGGTATCGGCCGCATTCACGCCGCGACGTTCGCCTTCGGGTCGGGGCTCGCCGCGGCGGCGGGCGCGCTGCTCGGGCCGATCTTTTTGGTCTACCCCTCGATGGGCGATCTCGCCTCGCTGAAGGCGTTCTCGGTCGTGATCCTCGGGGGGCTCGGCAACCTGCCGGGCGCGACCCTCGGCGGACTGCTGCTCGGCATCGCCGAGGAGCTCGGCGCCGGGTACATCTCGTCCGGCTACCGCGACGCGGTCGGCTTCGTCATCATCATCCTCGTGCTGCTGTTCCGCCCGTCCGGGCTCCTCGCGCGCCAAGAACGCATCGCATGACGCGGGCCGGCGGCTTCTTCCTGGCGGTGGGCGCGCTCACCTTGCCGCTCTGGCTCCAGAGCCCCTATCACGTGCACGTCGCCATCATGGCCGGCATCTTCGGCGTGCTCGCGATGTCGCTCAACCTCTTGCTCGGCTACACGGGCCAGCTCTCGCTCGGCCACGCCGCGTTCTTCGGCATCGGCGCTTATACGTCGGCGTTGCTCACGCTCAAGCTCGATTGGTCGTTCTGGCCGGCGCTCGCGGCCGCCGTGGCGCTCGCCGGGGCGGCCGGCCTCTTCATCGGGCGTCTCGCGCTGAAGCTGCGCGGCGCCTATTTCGTGCTGGTCACGATCAGCTTCGCGGGTGTCGTCTCGCTCGTCAGCGTCAACTGGATCGAGCTGACGAACGGCCCGCTCGGGCTTCCGGGCGTGCCGGCGCCCGAGCTTGGACCGTGGTCGCTCCGCACGAAGACCGCCTACTACTATCTGGTCCTCGCGGCGGTCGCGCTCTCGTACGTCGTGTGCCGGCGCCTCGTCCGGTCGCGAATCGGCCGGGCCCTGGTGGCGCTCCGGGAGAACGAGCCGCTGGCCGAGTCGGTCGGCGTCGACGTCACCCACTATCTCGTCCTGGCCACGGTGGTGAGCGCGGCGATGGCGGGACTGGGCGGAAGCCTCTACGCCCACTACACGCGGTTCGTGAGCCCGGAGGTGTTCCTGTTCACCTACACGGTGACGATGGTCATCATGGTCGTCGCCGGCGGCAAGGGCACGCTCGCGGGCCCGCTCGTCGGCGCGGTGCTCTTCACCGTGCTCCCGGAAGCGCTGCGCGCCGCCGCGTCGTGGCAATGGCAGATGCTCGCGTACGGCCTGCTCCTGGTGCTGCTCGTGTTCTTCCTGCCTCGCGGCATCGTGCCGCGGCTCGCCGCGGCGTTTCCGGGCCGGCGGTAATGCTCGCCGTCCAGGATCTCGCCGTGAGGTTCGGCGGTGTGACCGCGCTCGAAAGCGTCTCGTTCGAGGTTCGACCCGGCTCGATCACGAGCGTCATCGGCCCGAACGGCGCGGGCAAGACGACCGCGTTCAACGCGATCACCGGCTACCTTCGGCCCACCGGCGGGCGTATCACGTACGACGGCGTCGGACTGACCGGGCTCCGCCCGTCGTCGATCGCGCGGCGCGGGATCGTCCGCACGTTCCAGAAGACGAGCGTCTTTCCGGCGCTGAGCGTCGAGGACAACGTGCTGACCGGGCTCCACCTGCGTGGCACCGCGGGCTTCCTCGCCGTCCTGGCCGGCCGCCGCCGGCTCGCCGCCGAGGAGCGGACGCTCACCGCCGAGGCCGCCGACATCATCGAGTTCGTCGGCCTCGCACATCGGCGACGCGAGCCCGCCAGCGCGCTGCCTTACGGCGAGCAGCGGCTGGTCGAGCTGGGTGTGGCCCTCGCGGCGCGGCCGCGGCTGCTTCTGCTCGACGAGCCGGGCGCCGGCATGACCGGCTCCGAGAAGCTCGTCGTCAGCGGTCTGATCCGCCGGGTTCGCGAGCAGGGTGTGACCGTCTTGCTGGTCGAGCACGACATGCGCATGGTGATGGGGATCTCGGATACCGTGATCGTTCTGAACGGCGGGCGCGTGATCGCCGAAGGCGCGCCGGCGGCGATCCAGGCCCATCCCGAAGTGATCCGCGCGTACCTCGGAGGCTCCGCTGCCTCCGCCTGAATCGCCGGCGCTCCTCCGCCTCGAGAACGTCCACGCCGGCTACGGACCGATCGCGGCGCTGCGGGGGCTCGATCTCACGATCGCGCCGGGCGAGCTGGTCTGCCTGATCGGCGCCAACGGCGCCGGGAAGAGCTCGACGTTGCGCACGATCTCGGGTCTGGTCTCGCCCTCGCAGGGGCGCATCGTGTTCGACGGCCACGAGATCCACGGCCAGTCGCCGGCCGCCGTGCTCAAGATCGGCATCGCGCACTGCCCCGAAGGTCGGCGGGTCTTTCCCTACATGACCGTCGAGGAGAATCTCGCGATGGGCGCGTACGTCCGGACCGATCGGAGCGCGGTGACCGCCGACTTCGACGAGGTCGGCCGCCACTTCCCGATCCTGGTCGAGCGCCGTCGACAGATGGCCGGCACCCTGTCGGGCGGCGAGCAGCAGATGCTCGCGATCGCCCGCGCGCTGATGGCGCGCCCGCGGCTCATCATGTTCGACGAGCCGTCATTGGGCCTGGCGCCGACGGTCGTGGAGATGACCTTCGCGATCATCGCCGACATCCGGCGCCGCGGGACGACCGTGCTCATGGTCGAGCAGAACGCGTACGCTCGAAGGGCCCGCCCGCGATCTGCTCGACGACGACCACGTGCGCCGCGCATACCTCGGAGGGTAGACGCGCGCCGCACATCGACCGGCACCTTGCCGGGCGTACACTCGGACGAACGAGGAGGCCAAGCGTGCTTCAGCGAATCGTGGTGGCTTGTGCCCTGGCAACCGTGGTCGCGACCGTCGCGGCGTGCACCCTGTTCCAGGGTAGTCCGAAGCCGCCGCCCGAACCCGTGACGGTCAGCGCTGATCAGTCAGGGACGAGCGTCGCGCTCGCGTCGGGACAGGATCTGGTCGTACGTCTCCCCAGCAACCCGACCACGGGCTATCGCTGGATCTACGTCGAGCCGAAGGACGCGGTGCTCAGAGTCGACGGCCCGTCGAGCTATGAAGCGCAGAGTGCCGGTGGCGCCGCCGGCGCCGGGGGGACGGAGATTTGGAAGCTCGCGCCGCTCAAGCCGGGCCAGCAGCAGCTGCGTTTCGAGTATCGGCGTCCATGGGAGCAGGACGTCGCGCCGTCCAGGGTGGCCACGTACACGGTCACCGTGAAGTGAGCGCCCTCGAATCGAAGTACTGGTTCCCCGCGAAGCGTTACGGCTGGGGATGGGGGCCGCCGCGGACGTGGCAAGGCTGGCTCGTGCTGGTGGCCTTCTTCGCGTCGCTGGCCGTCGGCGCGCTGGTGTTCCTGCCCAAGCAGCAACCCGGCTCCTTTGTCATCTACACGGCCGTTCTGGTCGCGGCGCTCATCGCGGTGTGCAACCTCACGGGCGAGCCGCCGAGATGGCGGTGGGGCAAGAAGAGCAACAACTGAACGTGATCCGACAAGGAGCACCGTCATGCGTTTCGTCGCCTCGCTCGTCCTTCTCCTGCTCGCACCGCTCGCGCCCGTGACGGCCGCTGCCCAGTCGGCGCCGCGAGCCGCATCGGGCCAGAAGTGGGTCGTCGCCTGGGCCGGCTCCATTCAGGGGCCCTATCCCATCGGCAACCCGTCTGCACAGCCGGAGATGAAGCTGGCGTTTCCCTCCGATGAGGCGGGGGCGCGCGATCAGTCGTTCCGCATGATCCTCAAGCCGGAGATCTGGGGACGCGAGGCGCGCCTGCGCTTCTCGAACGTGCTCGGCACGAAGCCGGTGACGTTCGACGGGGTCTACATCGGCCTGCATCTCACGAGCTCGGCGCTCGTCCCGGGAACCAATCGCCCCGTCACGTTCGGCGGCAAGCGGAGCGTCACCCTCGCGGTCGGCGACTCGGCGTGGAGCGACGCCGTCGCCTTGCCATTCGTGCGCGACCCCGGCAGCGCGGAGCTGGCCGGCCGAAAGCTCGCGGCGAGCTTTCACGTCGCGGGCGAGAGCGGGCCGATGACCTGGCATGCCAAGGCGCTCCAGACCTCGTATCTGTCCATGCCCGGCGCCGGTGCGAAGGGCGGTGACGAAGCCGAAGCGGAGTTCCCGATCAGTACGACGTCCTGGTACTTCATCGATGCGCTCGACATGAAGATGCCGGGTGACGCGGGCGCGATCGTCGCCTTCGGAGACTCCATCACCGACGGCACCTTGTCGACCTTGAACGGTGACGATCGCTGGCCCGACGTGCTGGCGCGCCGCCTTCGTGCGGCGCTCGGTAATCGCATCGCGGTCGTGAACGCCGGGATCGGCGGCAACCAGGTCGTCGGTCCCAAGGACTATTCGCCGCGGGCGCCGTTTCCGGGCGGCCCGTCGGCGGTCTCACGGCTCGAGCGCGACGTGCTGTCGCTCTCCGGCGTGACGGCGGTGATCTGGCTCGAGGGCATCAACGACTTCTCCAAGAACGGCAACGCCACGGTCGAGATGGTCCAGGCCGGGATGAAGGAGAGTGTCGCCCGCATCCGCGCACGGATTCCCGGTGTCCGCGTGATCGGCGCGACCTTGACGCCGGCGCTGGGCGCCAACAATGCCAACCACGGCTTCCCCGAGCAAGACGAGAAGCGCAAGGCGCTCAACGAATTCATTCGCACGAGCGGCGTGTTCGACGGCGTCGCCGATTTCGACAGGGTCATCATCGATCCGGCTACCGGCGCGATGAGGCCGCAGTTCGTGCACAACACGACCGTCGGCGGTGCCGGCGACAACCTGCATCCGAACCGACTCGGCTACGTCGCGATGGGCATGGCGATCGATCTCGACCTGGTGACGCCGGCGCGGGCGAAGGCGGCCAGGCGATGAGCCGCGTGGAGCCCGTAGCGGCGCCATATCCGGCCGAGCTTCAGAAAGTGCTCGACACGATCATGCCGGCCGGCGTGCCGCCGCTGACGCTCTTCACGACGCTGGCTCGCGTTCCGCGCATCTGGGATCGCTTTCGCGCCGGCAGTCTGCTCGATCGCGGCCCGGTCTCGCTCCGCCACCGCGAGATCGTGATCGACCGCACCTGCGCGCGCTGCGGCTGCGCCTACGAATGGGGTGTACACGTCGCGTTATTCGCTCGGCGCGTGGCGTTGACGCAAGAACAGCTCCACGCGACGGTGCACGGAGATTCGAACGATCCCGTGTGGAGCGACGAGGAACGGCTGCTGATCCGCATGGTCGACGAGCTCCACGACTCGGCGAGCCTCTCCGATGAGACCTGGAGCGCGCTCGCGGCGGCCTTCAGTGTCGAGCAGATCCTCGAGCTGATCGCGCTGGTCGGCTTCTACCACTCCGTCTCGTTCTTCGCCAACGGCCTCAAGCTGCCACCGGAGACGCTGAGCGTCCCGTTCCCTTCGGCATAGCCGCCGGAGTCGCTGATGGCGGTATCGACACACACGCTCATCGAGATCATCGGCCGGACGATCGATGGGTGCGCCGCCGCCGGCATCGCCGTCGTCAGCGGCGCCGGCGCACGCGCTGAGGCGGTCTGGGTGCCGGCATCCGCGCTCGACGAGCCGGCCTATCTCGCCTACAGCATCACGAAGACATTCACCGCAGTCCTGATCCTTCAGCTGCGGGACGAGCAGCGGCTGGCCCTGGACGATCGGCTCGCGCGGTGGTTCCCGCGCATCGACCGGGCTGATCGCATCTCGCTGCGCCAGCTGCTCAACCACACCGCCGGCATTCCGGACTACGGCGGGCTAGATTCGTACCACGACGCGGTCCGCGCCGCGCCCTCGTCGCCGTGGTCGTTCGAGCGCTTCGCGGCCGAGACGTTCGAGAAGGGGCTGCTCTTCGATCCCGGATCGAGCTGGGCCTATTCGAACCCGGGCTACATGCTGCTCAAGCGAATCGCGGAGGACATCGCTGGAAGCTCGTACGGCGTGATGATCCGCGAACGAATCGCGAGGCCGCTTGGGCTCCTTCGGACATTCGTCCCCGATTCGGTGAGTGACCTTTCGACGCTTGCGCCGGCCGCTTCTCGAGGTCTGGCGAGTGATGGCGCGACTCGTGAGGTGCGCGATCATTACCATCCGGGATGGGTCTCTCACGCTGTGGTGGCGTCGACGCCTTCAGACATCGCGCGATTTTTCGATGCGCTCTTCTGCGGCGGGCTTCTCTCCGCGCCGTCTCTTCACGAGATGACCACGCTCGTACCGATCGGCGCGGCGGCGGCGACGGCGGCGGCGCGCTGGCGCCGGCCGGGCTACGGCCTGGGGATCATGGGCGATCCGGAATCCTCGTGGGGTCGACTATGGGGCCACAACGGCGGCGGGCCCGGCTACACGACCAGCGCGTTTCACACGCCCGATCTCGGAGCCTCGGTGTGCGCGATGTGTGCCCTCGAGGGTGACGCCATCGCGGAACAGATCGTCTTCGCGGTGCTCGACACGCTCAGTCGAGCACCGTGAAGACGGCGGCCTATTCGTCGCGGGGCTCCGTGCGCGCGAAGCGCCCGCTGCGAAGATCCTCGAGCGTCTGCTCGATCTCCGCGCGGGTGTTCATCACGAAGGGACCATAGCGCGCGATCGGCTCGTTGAGCGGCCGCGCCGCGGCGAGAAGAAACCGCCCCCCCGCCGCTCCCGCCGACGCTTCGACGACGTCACCCTCGCCGAAGATGACGAGCGACGGTGCGTGCGCGGTCTTCTTTTCGGCGCCGAAGTGAACGTCGCCGTGGTCGACGTAGGCGAACGCCGTGTGGCCGCGCGGCACTTCCTCGCGGAACGTGGCGCCCGGCGGCAAGGTGACATCGATGAACTTGGGCGCGACCGCGAGCCCTTCGACCGGCCCCGCAAACTTTCCGCCCTGCGCCTCACCCGCGATCACGCGGATGCTCGCGCCGTCCTCGGTCTTCGTCTCGGCCAGCCGGTCGCCCTGGAGATCGCGATACTTCGGCCGGCCCATCTTGTCGCGCGCCGGCAGGTTGAGCCAGATCTGCAAGCCGGCGATGCCTTCGGCTCGCACCTGCGGCATCTCTTCGTGGAGGATGCCGCTGCCGGACGTCATCCACTGGATGTCGCCGGCGCCGATCGAGCCCTTGTGACCGAGCGAGTCGCTGTGCTTGACCTCGCCCTTCCGAACGAGCGTGACGGTCTCGATGCCGCGGTGCGGGTGATACGGAAAGCCCGCCTCGTAGTCCGCAGGCTTGACCGACTCGAAGTGATCGAGCAACAGGAACGGATCCAGGTGATCGAGCCGACGGGTGCCTACGCTGCGGCGCAGATGGACGCCTGCCCCCTCGACGACGGGTTCGGGCGTGATGACGTGTGAGATCGGACGCGACGACTGGCTCATGCTGGCCCTCCCCTTCCACTTCTAAAGATGCAAACGCCCATACGGCCGATTCAAGCGTACGCCCCGGGCGTCCAGCGCGCCATGTGCGTATCGAACATTGGGCATTTTCACCGGCCGCCGGCTCGTCCACGATGCCAGGCATGGGCGATCCGCGACACGTCCTCGGGCGCGCGGCTGAAGAAGCGGCGGCGAAGCTCCTCGAGCGGTCGGGGCTGCGCATCGTCGCGCGTAACGTGAAGCTCCGCAACGGCGAGATCGATCTGGTGTGCCGTGATGGTGAGGTGTGGGTCTTCGTCGAGGTGAAGTGCCGGCAGGAGCGCTGGGACGACGGGCCCGGTGCGGCCGTGTCGTGGTTCAAGCGGAGGCGGCTCGTTCGGCTCGCACAGGGCTATCTGAAGTGGATGCGGATCGCGGAGGCGCACTGCCGGTTCGACGTCGTGGCGGTGACGCCTCGCGGCGACGGCCGCTTCGAGATTCGGCACATCCCGGCGGCGTTCGACGCGACCGGGACCGTGTGAGGCCGATCGCTTGAGATTTCAGGTACAATCACGCTCCCGTGACGATTCTGTGGGATGCGTACCGTAGCGCGCTCGGATCGATCGCCCAGGCGGTCGGGCGCACACCGCTTGTCACCCTGAACCGCGTCACCGCCGGGGTCACGCCGCCGATCCACCTGAAGCTCGAGTGGTACGGCGCGACCGGCAGCCTCAAGGACCGCATCTACCTGCACATGTTCGAGCGCGCCGAAGCGCGGGGCGACCTGCGTCCGGGTATGCGTGTGCTCGAGTGCTCCACCGGCAACGCCGGAATCGCCTGCGCCTTCGTGGCCGCCGTGAAGGGCTACCGCTGCACGATCGTGATGCCCGAAGGCATGAGCGACGAACGCAAGAAGATCATGCGCGCTTACGGCGCCGATCTCGTCTTCACACAAGGCGGCGAGAGCGACGTCGATCTGTCGCTGCAGCGTCTCGAGGAGATTCGCGCGGGCGACCGCGTAGGCTACTGGGTGCCCGGTCAGTTCGACAACGCCGACAACGTCGAGGCGCACTATCGGACGACCGGCCCCGAGATCTGGGAGCAGGCCGGCGGCATCGTCGGCGCGTTCGTCGCCTCGCAGGGCAGCGGCGGTACGCTCACCGGCGTCGGACGCTTCTTGCGCGAGCAGGACACGCGCGTGCGGCTCTACGCCGTCGAGCCCGAGGAGTGCGCGCTGCTCGCGCGGCGCGAGTGGGGACCCCACGGCATCGAGGGCATCGGCGACGGGTTCATCCCCGAGAACCTCGACGTCGCGATTCTCTCCGGCGTCATCACCGCCACCACCGAAGAGAGCCTGGTCATGGCGCGGCGCCTCGCAGCCGAGGAGGGGATCTTCTGCGGCATCTCCACCGGCTGCAACGTCGCCGCCGCGCTCAAGCTGGCGCGGCATCGCCCGGACCTGCCGTCGATCGTGACCATGGCGAACGACACGGGGCAGCGCTACTTCACGACGGCGCTGTGCGGCGAGGACAAGAAAGTCGACGTGCCCGAGCGCGACCATCCGATGGATCCGCGGACGCGTCGCGAGCTCGATCAGTATCAGCCGACGTGGGAGATCCTCGCCTGAACCCGGCCGAATACGACTTCATCGCCGCGCGCCGGCGGACGGAAGCCAAGGCCAAGTCGGCGGCCGAGAAGCTCACGAGCCTCGAGGATGCCGTCGGCCGCGTGAAGGACGGCGATCACATCGGCGTCGGCGGGTGCCTGTTCTCGCGCACGCCAATGGCCCTCATGCGCGAGATCCTGCGCCAGCGCCGCCGCGGGCTCACGCTCGCACGCAACCTCACCTGCAACGAGGGCGAGCTGTTCATGGCGGCGGGCGCCGCCAGCCGCGTCATGACCGCCTGGATGTCCATCGGACTGCCGTGGGGCGTGTCGAAGATCCTGCGCCACTACGTCGAGACAGGCGCGGTCGCGCTTGAAGAATGGAGCCATCTGGCACTCGGGCTCCGGTTCCGCGCCGGCGCGATGGGCGTGCCGTTCCTGCCCGCGCTCACGATGCTCGGCTCGGATCTCGTCGGGGTGGGCGGCCTCAAGACGGTGCAGGACCCCTACACCGGCGAGACGCTCGCGGCGGTGCCGGCGCTCTTCCCGGACGTGGCGGTGCTGCACGTGCACCGCGCGGATCGGTTCGGCAACTGCCAGATCGACGGCTACCCGCACATGGACGCCGACATCGCGCGGGCCGCGACAACGGTCCTGGTGACGACCGAAGAGATCATCTCCGAGGAAGAGACGCGCCGTTATCCCGACCGCACCGTCGTCCCGGGCTTCGTCGTCGACGCGCTCGTGCACGTGCCGTTCGGCTCGTTCCCGCACGAGTGCTACGGCCTCTACGAGGCCGACTACGATCATTTCGCCGAGTACTGCGCGGCGATCGACCGGAGCGGCCCCGCAGCCGTCGGTGACTATCTGGAGCGCTACGTCTACGGGCCACCCACGTGGAGCGACTACCTCGATCTGTTCGGGGGCGAGCGCATGGCCCTGCAGGTCAAGCGCGCGAAGGAACTAACGAGATGACCAAGCCAAGCGCCTGTCTCGGGCCACCCTCGGTCCGAGCCGGGCGAGCGCACTCGATACAAACGACCAAGCCAAGCGCCTATCTCGGGCCACCCTCGGTCGAAGCCGGGCGAGCGCACTCGATACAATGACCGAGCGCTTCAACGCGTCGGAGCTGCTCGCCGTGATCGCGGCGCGCCAGCTCCGTGACGACACGACGGTCTTCGCGGGTGTCGGCGTGCCGCTCCTGGCCGCGGCGCTCGCCAAGCGGCGGCACGCGCCGCGACTGACGATGGTCATCGAGGGCGGCATCATCGGCCCGCAGATCGCGCCGGGGCGGCTGCCGGTGTCGACCAACGAGATGCGCGCCGGCCACCGCGCGACGATGCTGCCGGGGATCACCGACGCGTTCCTCTTCGCCCAGCGCGGCTTCGTGGACGTCGGCTTCATGGGCGGGGCGCAGATCGATCAGTACGGGAACATCAACACGAGCGTGCTCGGCAGCGACTACTGGCACCCGAAGGTGCGCCTGCCCGGAACCGGCGGCGCCAACGACATCGCGTCACTGTGCCGCGAGGTCATCATCGTCACGGCGCACGAGAAACGGCGCTTCGTCGAGCGCGTCGACTTCGTCACGAGCCCGTCCTGGATCCGAGGCGACGGCTCGCGCAAGGCGGCCGGGCTTCTCTTCGGCGGCGTCTCCCGCGTCGTCACGACCCTGGGAATCCTCGGCTTCGACCCCGAGTCCAAGCGCATGCGGATCGAAGCCACGCATCCCGGGGTCTCCCCGGACACCTTGCGCCAGAACACGGGCTTCGCGCTCCTCGAGGCCTCGCGGATCGAAACCACCGAGCCACCTTCCGACGACGAGCTCGAGATGCTCCGCGCGCTCGATCCGGAGCGGCGCTTCCTGGGCTGACCGATGACGACCTTCGGGCTCGCGATCAAGAACTTCGTGGGGCCGGCCGAGACCCCCGACATCGACGCGCTCTATACCTATGCGCAGCGCGCCGAGGCGCTGGGCTTCGAATCGCTGTGGGCATGGGATCACGTGATCCTCGGCGTCGAGCCGTCGTTCCCGATCCTCGACGCCGTCGGCACCCTGACCGCGATCGCGGCGCGCACGAGCCGGATCAAGCTCGGCACCGGCGTGCTCGTGCTTCCGCTGCGGAACCCGACCGTGGCCGCCAAGGCCCTCGGCACCCTCGACGTGATCTCCAAGGGCCGCCTGATCCTGGGGGTCGCGGCCGGCTGGTACGCGCGGGAGTTCGACGCGGTCGGCGTGCCATTCAAGCGGCGCGGCCGGCTCTTCGAGCGGAACCTCGACATCCTCGCCCGGCTGTGGACGGAGGACCGCGTCACCTTGCAGGTCGACGAGCATAACCTGCGCGAGGCCGTGATGCGGCCGCGGCCGTTCCAGAAGCCGCGTCCGCCGATCCTGATCGGCGGCTACGTCGACGCCGTCCTCAAGCGCGTGGCCACGAGCGGCGACGGATGGCTCACGTATTTCTACACGCCCGAGAGCTACCGGCGCTCGTGGGACAAGATCGTCGGCTTCGCGCGCGAGGCCGGGCGTGACCCGAAGACGCTCAGCGGCACCAACCAGCTCGCGATCTACATCGGGCGCTCGCGCGAGGCGACCGAGGCGCCGATGCGGCGCTGGCTCGAGACCGAGTGGGACGTCGCGGCCTGGAGCGAGTCGACGATCGAGCACGCGATCCGCGGCAGCGCCGACGAGTGCGTGGCGCAGCTTCGCGCCCACGTCGAGTCGGGCGTCGACCGCCTCGTCCTCATTCCCTATCGCTACGAGCCCGAGCAGGTCGAGCTGATCGCCCGTGACATCCTGCCCCGCCTGACGCCGCGCTGATGGCCGACCGCCGCGATGCGTTCGAGCGAGCGCTGGCGCCCGAGCCCGGGCGGACGGCGCTGGTCGTGGTCGACATGCAGCGCGGCTTTCTCGACGCGGGTGAGGCGATGGCGGTCCCGCCGGCGCGGGAGATCGTTCCCGTGATCCAGGAGCTCCTGAACGTCTTTCGCGGCAAGCGGCTGCCGGTCGTGTTCACCGAGTTCGTCTACTCGGAGAGCGTGCCGGTTCTCATCGGAAGCCTCCATCCCGAGCACACGCCGGCCGGGCCCGGAGCCCCGCGAGGCTTCGGGCTGCCGTCTTCCTCATGCCTCGAGGGAACGCCGAGTGCCGAGACCGTTCCCGACCTGGCGCCGCGGCCCGGCGAGATCGTCGTGCGCAAGCGCGGCTACGATGCGTTCGCCGGCACGTTCCTCGACCGGGCGCTGCGGGCGCGGAACGTGACATCGCTCGTGGTGACCGGTACGATGACCGACATCTGTGTGCTGGCCACGGTGACGGCCGCGCTCCATCGGGAGTACCGCGTCACGGTGGTGGAGGACGGCGTGGCCACGCTCTGGCCCGAGATCCAGCGCGCGGCGCTCGACATCATCGGGCGGGCCTACGGGCGAATCGCGACTAGCAAGGAAGTCGCCGATCAGATCTCGAGGTGGTAGTCGTGCCGCGTTACATGGGGAGGTCGCGATGAAAGAACCGCTGCGCTTCTCGGGCGTCATGCCCGCCAACGTGCTTCCGTTCACGTCGGATCTCGCGATCGACGAGCCGGCGTATCGCCGTCATCTGCGCTGGCTCGCCGACACCCGCGGGGTCACCGGGATCGTCGCCAACGGCCACGCATCCGAGGTCTCGTCGCTCAACCGTGAGGAGCGCAAGCGCTCGCTGGCGATCGCGCTGGACGAGGTCGGCAGCGCGTGTCCGGTCATCGCCGGCGTCTACTCCGACGGTACGCAGGACGCGGTCGATCTCGCGCGCGACGCGCGCGCGGAGGGTGCGGCGGGCGTGCTCGTCTTCCCGCCGACGCTCTTCATGTGGGGCGCCCAGCTCAAACCCGACATGGTGTTGCGGCACTTCTCCGAGATCGCGGCCGGCGCCGATCTTCCGATCGTGGTGTTCGAGTATCCGCCGGCGTCGGGCATCGGCTATTCGCCGGAGACGCTCGCCCGGCTCGCCGAGATCCCCCAGGTGGCCGCGGTGAAGGACTGGTCGAACGAGATCGTCGCCTTCGAATCGAATCTCCGGGCGCTCCGCGCCACGGGCCGGCCCGTGGCGATGCTCTCGGCCTTCACGATGTCACTGATGGCGAGCTTCCTGCTCGGCGCCGACGGCGCGATCTCCGGCATGGGAAGCGTTACGGCCGACCTGCAGGCCGAGCTGTTCGAGGCGTGCGGCAAAGGTGATCTCGACGGGGCGAGACGGATCAACGATCGGCTCGCGCCGCTCGTGTCGGGGTTCTATGCGCCGCCGTTCGTGGACATGCACAACCGGATGAAGGAAGCTTTGGTCCTGCTCGGGCGGATCCCGGCCGCCTACGTCCGGCCGCCGCTGACGCCGGTCAGCGTCGCGGAGCGCGACGCGATCCGCCGGGCGCTCGCGGCGTCGGGCCTGACCCCCGAGCGCTAGCCCCACTACCACCTATACAGGAGCGAGGCGACCATGGATCTCGGAATCAAGGGCAAGAACGCGATCGTCTGCGCCGCCAGCAAAGGGCTCGGCAAGGGCTGCGCCATGTCGCTCGCCCGTGAAGGCGTGAACCTCACGATCAACGCGCGCACCAAGGACGCGCTCGAGGCGGCCGCGAAGGAGATTCGCGACGCGACCGGTGTACGCGTCACGACCGTGGCCGGCGACGTCACCACGGACGCGGTGCGCGCGGCGCTGCTCCAGGCGTGCCCCAACCCCGACATCCTGGTCAACAACGCGGGCGGACCGCCCCCCGGCGACTTTCGCGAGTGGGACCGCGAGGCGTGGCTGCGCGCGCTCGACGCCAACATGCTCACGCCGATCTTCCTGATCAAGGCCACCGTCGACGGCATGATCACCAGGCGCTTCGGCCGCATCGTCAACATCACGTCGGTCTCGGTGAAGTCGCCCATCGATATCCTCGGTCTCTCAAACGGCGCTCGCGCCGGGCTCACCGGCTTCGTCGCGGGCCTGGCCCGCAAGACCGTCGCGCACAACGTCACGATCAACAACATCCTGCCCGGGCCGTTCGATACCGACCGGCTCCGCTCGACGATCGCGACCGTCGCAAAGGCGAGCGGGAGATCGATCGAAGACGTGACCCGGGAGCGGCAGGCGCAGAACCCGGCCGGGCGCTTCGGCACCGCCGCCGAGTTCGGCGAGGTGTGTGCGTTCGTCTGCAGCGCTCAGGCCGGGTACATCACCGGGCAGAACTTCGTGCTCGACGGGGGCGCTTA
>WNFK01199916.1_pt2 | contig 14562 bp, 19 predicted proteins | sample 5400281 | NCBI WGS metagenome assembly WNFK01 (sample SAMN13153350, study PRJNA577476) | soil metagenome | isolation source: 20 cm soil on Douglas fir-dominated hillslope | place: USA:California | collected 2013-09-17 | reverse complement strand
GGAAGGCCCGGCCGCCGCACTTCACCCGCGGCTACGGCAAGCTCTTCCTGGACCACGTGCTTCAAGCCAATGAGGGGTGCGACTTCGACTATCTGAAGGGCCGCACGCCCGTCAGATTCGAGGACACCGCGGGCCCGTCGCACAGCTAGAGCGGCGCGCACGGAAAGAAAGCACCGGGTTCCCGGTCTAAAACTTACCGATTCTGCAGAGATTTTCTCTAGTCAGGCCGTTATACGTCAATGGTTTCACATACTTAGGTTTCGACATTTCATGGCACCATCCGTGCTTTAGACGAGAGCCATGAAGACAGCGTGGATGGGGCTGAAAGATAGCGAGTTCTGGAAAAGCAGCAAGTTCTGGCTCACCGTCGCGGCGATCGTCCTCCCGTTCGGCTGGGTGCTGTTCGCCCTCAAGTTCGAGCCGGTTCGGGTGCGCGCGCGCTACTTCCGCCGGAACTTCTGAAGCACGACTCGTAGCGACCCGCTCGCGGTCCGGAGCGCGCGGGACGCCTCAGCCGCATCCCATCCGTTCCGGGCGATCACGATCGCGACCTTCACCCGCCCTCCCGACGCCACGAACGCCCGCAGCGCCCTCAGACGAGAGACCCCAGCCACCTCGGCGATCAGCCTCAGCGCTCGTTCCCGAAGCTTGGCCGACCGCGGCTGCAGATCGACCATGCGGTTTCCGTAGACTCGGCCGAGCCCGGTCATGGCCGCGGTCGTCAGGGTGTTCAGGACGAGCTTCGTGGCCGTGCCGGCCTTGAGCCGAGTCGATCCCGCGAGCACTTCGGGTCCGGTCGCGGGAACGATCCGAACGTTGGCGAACGTGGTCCCGAGCCCCGTCGCGTTGCAGGTGATCAAGACGGTCCGGGCGCCACCTTGACGCGCGGCCCTGAGCGCGGCGCGCACGAACGGCGTCACCCCGCTGGCTGAAATGCCGACGACGACGTCGCCCTGTCGCACACGCGCGCGCACCGCGCGGCGGGCCGCGATCTCGTCGTCCTCCGCGCCTTCGCGCGAGCGGAAGACGGCGCCGCGCCCGCCCGCCATGATCGCCTGCACGAGCCGAGGCGGCGTCCCGAATGTCGGCGGGCATTCCGCCGCCTCGATGACGCCCAGGCGGCCACTGGTGCCGGCGCCGATGAAAATGAGGCGTCCGCCGCGCTGGAGCGCGGTGACGATCATGCGCACGGCGGTCGCGATGTCCGCTCGAGCGCGAGCGACCGCGACCACCGCGCGGCGGTCCTCGCGGTTCATCAGCGCGGCGATCTGGCGCGGTCGCAGGAGATCGAGCGCGCGGCTCCTCGGATTCGCGCGCTCGGTCGCGAGGCGCGCGTAGCGGATTCGCGAGGGCATTCCGACCGCATGCTACTACTATCGAAGCGTGCCGCCCGTCGAATCCGGCCTCGACGTGCTCGTCCGCCGGCGGCGCGGCCTCCTGCGGGGGCAGCGCGTCGCCGTGGTCGCGCATCAGGCGTCGATCGATTCCCGCTACGAGCACGCGGTCGAGCTCCTGCGCGAGATCCGCGGGGTCAAGGTGCGCACGCTCCTGGCCCCGGAGCACGGACTGTGGGGCGCGCCCCAGGACCACATCTGGATCGACGGCACCCGGGATCCGGTGACGCGTCTACCGGTGTGGAGCCTCTACGGCGCGCGCCGCGAGCCGACCGACGCGATGCTGCGCGGTATCGACACGGTCGTCGTCGATCTTCAGGATGTCGGCTCCCGCTACTACACGTTCATCTGGACCATGGCGCTCGTCATGCGCGCGTGCGCGCGAAGCGGCGTCCACGTCGTCGTGCTCGACCGGCCCAATCCGCTCGGCGGCGCGATGGTCGAAGGCAACGTGGCGGATCCGACCTTCGCCTCATTTGTCGGACTCTACCCGCTGGCCATCCGTCACGGCCTGACGATCGGAGAGATCGCGCGCTACCTCAACGAGCGGCACGGTATCGGCTGCCGGCTCACCGTCGTCCCGATGCGCGGGTGGCGGCGCCGCATGCTGTGGGAAGACACGGGCCTGCCGTGGGTGCCGCCCTCGCCCAACATGCCGACGCTCGACACCGCGCGCGTGTACCCCGGCGGCTGTCTCATCGAAGGAACCAACTTGTCGGAGGGTCGCGGGACGACGCGGCCGTTCGAGTGGATCGGCGCGCCGTACCTGGATGCGCACCGGTACGCGGCCGCGCTCGAGCGCGAGCGGCTCCCCGGCGTGCGCTTCCGGCCCGCGCGCTTCCAGCCGACGTTTCACAAGTGGGCGGGCCGGCTCTGCGACGGCGTGCAGATCCACGTGACGGACGCTGCCCGGTTCAAGCCGTTCCTCACCGGGCTGGCCGAGATCGCCGTGGCGCGTCGCCTGGCACCGCGCGGATTCGCGTGGCGCCGGCCGCCCTACGAGTTCGAGAAGCGGCGCATGCCGATCGACATCCTGTGCGGGACCGACGTGATCCGGAGAGCGATCGAGAGAGGAACGCCGCTTCCGGCGATCGAGCGCGCCTGGCAGCGCGATCTCGAGCGCTGGAAGCGGCTGCGTGCTCGGTACCTGCTCTACTAAGCTCCGAAGACCCTGGAGAAGAAGTCCTTGATCGTGTGGCCGCTGTACTTCGCGCCCTCCACGATCGTGTGGCCCACACCCTTGGCGGTTTCCTCGAAGCCCGGGCCGATCTTTCCGCCGCCGATCTTGCGCGCGCCGGATTGCACCTGCTCGGTCGCCGCCTTGACCTTCGTATCGTCAGCCGCGCGGGCCGGCAGGACCGAGCCCGCCATCACCGCGGCAGCCAGAATTGACACCAGAAGCTTCATCACACCCTCCTTCGAGTCCAGTCTACTCATGGCGTCGGATGAGGGTCGACCGTTACCCCGTGTAGCCGCGCGACTGCAAGCAGCTCGAATACGCGGCGCGGTACTTGTCGTCGTTCCGCTTGTTCTCGTTGAGCCCGTAGAGCGTGCCGCCGCCGGCGCCCACGACTCCGCCGATCGCCGCACCCTTGCCGGCGCCCTTGCCGCCACCCGCGACCGCGCCGCCCGCAGCGCCCACGGCCGCGCCGACAACGGCTCCAATCGCGGCGTCCTTGACGACTTCCGTGGTCTTGTCCGACTCGCCCACCTGCGCCGCAGCGTACCGGTTACAGGCGTCGACGACTTCTTTCGTCGGAATCGCGGGTGCCGACGGTGCGGGCCTCGCGCTGGCCGGCCTCGGCTGCTGGACTAAGCGAGTGCTCGGCGGCGCTGAAGCCGGCTGCGCCACGTCCAGGCTCGAGCCCGACCAGTTGGCGACGACGAGGCCGGTGACCAGCGCGGTCGCCATGACGAGAGCCATCGCGAGCGCCGTCACCTTCCATGGATTCCACTTGTCCATTACTTCCCTCCCTTGACGACACCGTGAGCCGCTCCACCCGTGAGGCCGGTCGGTCCGATCTCGAGAGCGCCGAATTTGTCGCCGCTATCACTGGCGACCATGGCCGGCGGCGCGTCAGCCGCTTGGAGATAGTTGGCAACCACCCGGCCGAGGGTCCTTTCGGTCACGAGCCCCTGCGCCTTCATGTCGCGAAAGATCTGGCCCCACGCCTGGCCGCCGCGCCGCCTGGCGGCGATCTCCTCCAGGGTGAGCGGTCTGGACGCGGGGGTCGACCCGTTGGCCGCGATCGCGGCGACGACCGAGCTCTGAGCCTGGTAGAGCGCGGAGGCGACCTTCTGATTGCCGAGCGAGAGCTTGTCGTAGGCGCGTGCGGTCGTGGGCGCCCCAGGCGGCTTGGGCTTCGTCTGGACCTGTGCGCCAGCGGCCGTCGCGATTGTGAGAACGCTCACGACCACGAGGCCTGGGATCAGTCTGTGCCTACGCATAATCTGCCGGTAGAGAGAATTGCAGCAGCCATGCCAGATGACACCAGAAAGAAATCTTCAGGATTTTCCTGGCTTTTTTGTTTGAGCCCGGCGTGGCTGGCACCTCGGCGGTGTCATCCATCTGACAGTTAGGCGTGTATCGCAGGTCGAGGATGTCGAGCGGTCCGCAGCCCATCAAGCTCTTCCGCGAGACGCGCGCGGGCGGGCTCATCCTGTACCGCCGAAACTTCGAATCACCGGAGCAGCACACGCAGCTCCTGAAAGATCTCGAGTCGGCGCTCGATCGCCGCTTGCTCGTCGCCACCGACCACGAGGGCGGCCGCATCGTCATGCTCGGACAGGGGACGACGATCTTCCCCGACAACCTCGCGGTGGGGACGGCGGGCGACGAAGCGTTCCCGTATCGCCAGGGCGTCTTCGAAGCGCGCGAGCTGCGCCGGCTGGGCGTGGACCTCAATTTCGGGCCCGTGCTCGACGTTCTCACCGACCGCTATAGCCCGAACATCGGCATCCGGTCGTACGGCAAGGACCCGGGCCTGGTCGCGCGCTACGGACTCGCGCGGATCAAGGGCATGCAGAAGGGCGGCGTCTCGGCGTGCGCCAAGCATTTTCCCGGCAAGGGCCACTCTCCTCTCGACGCCCATCTGCGTCTGCCCACGATCGAGTCGACCTGGGCGGAGATGAAGGCGACGCATCTGCCGCCCTTCCACGCCGCGATCGCGGACGGCATCGACAGCTTGATGACGAGCCATCCCGTCTATCCGAATCTCGATGCCTCGCGCGTGCCGGCGACCTTCTCGCGGCGCATCGTGCACGACTACCTGCGCCAGGAAGCTGGATTCTCAGGCGTGATCATCTCGGACGACCTGGAGATGGGGGCGATCGGCGAGACGTGCCCGATCGGTGAGGCGACCACCCTCACGGCGGCCTCGTCGGCCCGCGCCAGGTCGGACGATCGGCGGTGTGCATCTGGCGCGAGCTCATCACGCCGCGACTCGATCGCGTCGCCCTGTGGCCCTTCGACGGCGGGCCGCCCGCGGCCGAGCCCGACGCGCTGCCGCTCGCTCGGGCGATCGCGACGCGCGCGGTCACGGTCGTCTCGGCCGGACGGCCCGAGCTGCGCCGCGCGCTGAACGGGCGTGTCGGCGTCGTCTTCCCGCGCTTCTCGGATCTGGCGCCGAGAATCACGATCGAGCCCGAGATCGCTGCCGAGAAGGCCTACGTCGCGGGCGCGTTCGGGACCGCCGGCATCACGCCCGAGACGCGGCTCGTCGCGATCGAGCCGACCGACGCGGAGATCGCCGCGGCGGGCGCGCTCGCCGATGCCTCCGACGCGGTCGTGCTCTTCCTGTTCGACGCACATCTCTACGCGTCGAACGCGAAGCTGCTCAAGGAGCTTCAGTCGCGGGCGCGCGCCCTCGCGGTCGTGCTGATGCGCGATCCGTACGATGCCGACATGCTCGCGCCCGGAGTCCTCGGCGTCACCGCGTATGGATTCAGGAAGTGCCAGCTCGACGCGGTCATCGCGCGCCTCGTCCAGGGGTGAGCCGGCTCCGCCGACTGCCCGCCGAAATCCTCGCGTTCGACTGGGGCTCCACACCGGCCAAGCGGCAGATGTGCCGCGCGGTCCTCGAGGACGGCCGGTACGTCCTCTCGGCCCCGCATCCCGTGGACGACATCGGAGCGCTCGAGCTTCGCCCTGGAGCGCTCGCCGCGTTCGACTGCCCGATCGGCGTGTCACGCGAGTACGCGGCGAGGGCGGACCTCGATTCCTTCCGGGCGGCACTGGGACAGTTCGGTACCGGCCGATTCGGACGCTTCTACGAGCTCGCCGAATGCGCCGCGGACATCACGACCGAACGGCCCTTCTACCCGGCGCGGGGCGTGAAAGGAACTTCGCGCGACCATCTCCGCCAGATCCTCGGCGACGCGGCGTTCGCACCGCGCGCCTGCGACCGGCTCGCGGGCGCGGGACCGATCTTCTGGCTCGTCGGCCCGCGCCAGGTCGGACGATCGGCGGTGTGCATCTGGCGCGAGCTCATCACGCCGCGACTCGATCGCGTCGCCCTGTGGCCCTTCGACGGCCCGCTGAAAGGGCTCCTCGCCGCCGAACGGCCGATCCTCGCGGAGATGTACCCGGCGTTCCTTCTCCGGTCGCTCGGGGTCACCGTCGCGCGCAAGTCCAATCCGGCAGCGCGCGCTGCCTGCGGTCGCGCGCTCCTCCGCCGCGTGAGCGGGGACGCTCGGCTCGATCTCGACGCGGTCCGGGCTCTCCTGCGTGGCGGCTTCGGCGTGTCCAGGGCCGGCGAGGATCCGTTCGATGCCACGATCGCCTGCATCGGGCTGGCGAAGCTTCTCCTCGACGACCAAATGCCGGAGCCGCCGGAACCGGCGCGCGCCGTGGAAGGCTGGATCCTGGGGCTCCCGACCGGGCGGCCCTGAAAAAGAACGGGGGCGAGTCCTGAGGACCCGCCCCCGTTGCGGACGGCGCCGACGGCGCCCGTTTCCTAGAGCTTCTTGCCCGCGCGCTCGGCCACGTTGGCTTCGAAGCTCTTCTTGCGCATCCGCTCGAGGAGGGCCGAGTACGATTCGGCCTGGATGATCCGATCGAACTGGCTACGGTAGGTCGAGACGAAGCTCACCCCGTCGATCTGCAGATCGTAGACCCGCCACCGACCGTCCCGGAGATGGAGCCGGTAGTCGAGCGTGATCTCGCTGCGGCGGTCCGTGACGATCTTCGACCGCACCGTGGCGTAGCTCGCATCGATGGCCTCGCCGATATACGTGACGTTCTCGCCGGCGTAGGCCTCGACCCGGTTGATATAGGCGCGCTCGAGCACCTCGGTGAAGAGCGCCACGAACTCGTTTCGCTCGTCCTGCGTGCGCGCCGCCCAGTGGCGCGAGAGCGTACGCCGGGTGATCTCTTCGAAGTCGAAGAGGTCACGCGCGATCCTCCGGATCTCGATCCGTTTGTCCGCCGACTGCCTGGGTACCGCCGACTCCGACTTCGCCGCGGGCTCGATATCCTGCGTGAGATTGATCACCCGGACTACGGCCGTCTCCACGGTTTCCCGTGGCCCCATCGCGGGGGCCGCGACGGCTCCGGCCATCATGATCCAGGCGGCGAGTGCCTTACCCATGGCTAATCCTCCGGGCCGGTATGGGAGCATCCGGTATGCCAGTGCCGGAATAAGCGGAAAGCCTGTCATTTCAGAGGCCTCCGGATCATTTGATCGGCCTCATAATGGACAGAGTGGCAACCTCCTCCGCGGAAAGACACGCGTCCAAACGACGGGCCGTGTGCGTGGGCGCGGACGTCGGCGGAACGTGGATCCGCGTCGCGGTTTGGAACGCACATCGCGTCACGACCTCCGTTGTTCCCACCGATCGCGATCTCCAGCAGCTCGCGTCCGTCTTGCGCGCGATCTGGCGTCGCCGTCGATGGAGTCGGCGGCGTGTCGCCGCGCTCGTGGTCGCGTCGCGCGGCCTCTGGACTCCCGCCGAGCGCCGGACCCTCGCGCGCGCGCTTCGCGGGCTCGCGGCGCGAGTGTTCGTGATCTCCGACGCTCAGGCCGCTCTGCTCGGCGCGCTCGGACGGAAGCCCGGCGTGCTCCTGCTCTCGGGCACCGGATCGATCGTCGTCGGTCGAAATGCGCGCGGCCGCTGGGCGCGCGCCGGCGGTCTCGGGCCGGCTCTCGGCGACGAAGGTTCCGGATTCTGGCTCGGGCGCGAGTGGCTTCGCGCGACGGTCCGGAACGGAAATCTGCTGCCGGCGCTTCGCGCCTCCCACGGCCGCGACCCGGTGAAGACGATCGCCGCGCTCGCGCCGGACGTGCTCGCGCGCGCGCGTCGTGGAGATCGGCGCGCCCGCCGAATCGCGGCCGAGGGCCAGCGGCAGCTCGCGGCGGGCGCGCTCGAGGTCGCGCGGACGCTGCAGCTCGGCAGCACCGTGAACGCGAGCTGGGCGGGCAGCGTGCTCGCCGACCGGTGGTATCGCGCCGGGTTGATTCGTGCGGTCGCTCGCGCCGGGCTCAGGGCGCGATGGCATCGCCCGGCGGAAGAGCCCGTCGTCGCGGCCGCGCGGCTGGCCGCGGCGCTGGCGCGCTCATGAAACCTCGCAGGATCGTGATCACGGTCTGCCCGCGCGAGCGCGGCGTCGTGGTGCTCCCGATCAGGCGCGGCGGCCGCGCCATCCGCCTGAACGCGGAGGCGATCCTCCAACACGTCGCGGAGCTCGTGGCCGAGCGCGGGCTGGGTGAGCGCGTGCGGCTGCGCGAGGGCTGCGCCGGAGGCTGCTCGGGAACGGGTCCCAACGTCTCGGTCGAGATCTTTCCGCTGGGACCGCCCGGCGAGCGCGAGGATCACGTCGCCGTCGACTGGAAGACCTACGTCTACTCGCTCGGCTCTCTCGACTGCCTGGCCGCGGTCATCGAGGAGAACCTCGGGCGTTCCCCGGTGAGAGCCAGTCCTTTCACGCCCGGCCCGCGCCGACCAGCACCGCGCGCCGCCCGAGCAAACGGTAGGCGAGCGGACCCGTGAGCGCAGCCGCGCCGCCGGCGATCGTGTTCATCCAGCCCGCCGTGGCCATCGCGCCGAGACAGAACAGGACGGGGAAGGCGACCACGCCCACCGCGACGAGCGGCCCCCCGGGAACCCGCCACGGCCGCGGCATGTCCGGCGCCGTCACGCGCAGCCGGACGAACGCCGCGAGCTCGACCAGCAGGCTCAGCGAGTAGAGCCAGATGTTCAGGACGATCAGCTCCTTGAACGAGAACACCGCGAAGGCCGCGTACAGGGCGGCCGAGACGAGGACCGCGGTCCACGGCGTGCCGAAGCGCGGGTCGATGGTGCCGAGCCACGCGGGCATCACGTGGTCACGCGCCAGCACGTACGGCAGCCGGGAGTTCGTGAGCAGTAAGGACAAGAAGAGCCCGGCAGTGCTGAGCACGGCGCCGGCCGCCACCGCGTGGCCGAGCCACGCGCCCCCAACCGATTGCGCGATCACCGGCAGGACGCCGGTCGTCCACTGACCCCACTCGAGCGCGCCGCTGGCGAGGGCGGCGCCCACGGGCAGGACGTACGCGGCGGTCAGCACCGGCAGCGCGAGAAACGTCGCCGAGCGAAACGCGCGCTCAGGCGAGCGGGCCTCGCCGAGAATCGTCGATGGCGTGTCCCATCCGGAGTAGTTCCACATCATCACGGCGAGTCCGAGCCCGAGAGTCTCCAGTCCCTGGCCGGCCGGAGCCAGCGGCGTCCACGGCGATATCCGCGGCCCGAGCAGCGCGGCCACCGTCAGCGCGGCGACCGGCAGGAGCGCGACGACCGCCAGCGCCACGGCCGCGTGGCCGGTCGGTCGGACGCCGAGAAGATTGAGCCCGGTCAGCGCGACGATGAAGGCGACGATCAGGAGCCAGCGCTCGAGCGGCGCCATCTCGGGGACCCAGAAGCGCAGGTACTCGACGAACAGCGCCGGATATACGGCGACGTCGACGAAGCTATCGATCCAGCTCCACCAGCCGACCTGGAACGCCCAGTACGGACCGAACGCCCGGCGCGTCCACGTGACATAGCCGCCCTCGTCCGGCATGGCCGACGCGAGCTCGGCCATCACCAGCGCGACGGGCGCGCTCCAGAGGATCGGCGTGAGGATCAGCAGCACGAGCGTCATCCCCGGGCCGAGTGCTGGGACCGTGTCCTCGATCCCGTAGGGTCCGCCGCTCACGTTGAAGAAGACGATCGCGGCGAGCGGGACGAGTCCGAGCCCGCGCCTGAGTCCTGCCGTCAGCTCACTTCCCCTGGGCGGCGGCGATCAGCCGCGGAAGCTCCGCGAGCCATTCATCGATCGGGCGCGCGGCCTCGACCGTGATCTCGAGCTTGCCGCTCGGCAAACGGCGGACGCGCCCGGGCGCGGCGGGACCGAGCGGGATCACGAGCTGCTCGCGGTGGATACCGAGCGCGTCGGTCACCGCGAAGATCGCATCGATCTCCTTCATCGTGACGACTTCAAGCATCGACACCGACCTCGGCGGCGCATGCCGTGATCTGCCGCCACGTCTCGTCGTCGATCGGCACGCCGCCGGCGCTGCGCTCACGCGAGATGCGCGCCTCGGGCTCGCCCGGGATCAGGATCTCCTCCGACCCGCTGGCCAGCGGCGCCGACCGCACGAAGCCGAAGAGCGTGGCGACCTGAGCATGGAAATCGCCCGGCGGCAGGAAGCGCCCGGGATCGACGCACATCATCAGGACGCCGTTGCTCACCGGGCCCTTGTCCGGCCGCGCCGGGCCGGTGCCGGAGAGGATGCCGCCGAGGATCTCGACGGCGAGCGAGAGGCCGTAGCCTTTGTGCTCGCCGGCCGTGATCAGCGAGCCGGGCGGGTCGGTGTAGTACTCGCGCGGATCGGTCGAGGGCTCGCCGCGGCCGTTGCGCATGATGCCGGGGGCCACCTTCTCGCCGCGGTTGAACTTCACCTTCAGTTTCCCCTCGGCGACGACGCTGGTGGCGAAATCGTGCGACATCGCGACCGTCGCGTTCGGGCCCGGGACCGCCACCGCGTGCGGGTTGGTCCCGAGGCGCCGCGCGGCGCCGCCCCACGGTGCCACGTTCAACGCGGTCGGCGCGTTGACCCAGAGCATGCCGATCAACCCCTGGACCGCCGCCATCTCCGCGTAGTCGGCGAGTCGTCCGACGTGGTTCGTGCGGCGGAGCGTGACGGCCGAGAGGCCCTGCGCCCGGGCCTTCGCGATCGCCAGGGTGATGCCGTGTCGCGCGACGACCTGACCGAATCCCTTGTCGCCGTCGAGGCGCGCGATCGTCGGGGTCTCCATCTCGGTCTTGATCGACGGCGTCGGGTTGACGTCGCCGGTCTTGAGCGCGTGGACGTAGTGCGGAATCCGGATCACGCCGTGCGAGTCGTGGCCGCGCAGGTTCGCGCGTACGAGCAAGGACGCGATCCACGAGGCGTCTTCGCGGGGCGCCTTCCAGGCGGCGAAGATATCCCGCGTGATCCGTTCGAGCGTGTCGACGTCGACCATCCGCATGTGTGTCCTCCCCGGTTCCGATCGAATGCCCTGCTAGACTAATGGACCGAATGCGCGAAGGCGAGGCCCAAAACCACGTGCAGGAGACCGCCCATGCCCGGTTCGGATGATCCGCTTCTCGCCGGCCTCACCGTGCTCGATTTCACGCGCGTGCTGGCCGGCCCGTATTGCACACGGCTGCTCTCGGACCTCGGCGCGCGCGTGATCAAGATCGAGCGCCCGGGCGAAGGCGACGATACCCGTCGCGGCCACGCCCAGATGGAAGAAGGCCGCACCGATCAGGGCACGTACTTCATTCGGATCAACGCGGGCAAATCGAGCCTGGCGCTCGACCTCTCCCACCCGAAGGCCCGGGAGGTCGTCGTCGACCTGGCGCGGGCTTCCGACGTCGTGGTCGAGAACTTCCTGCCCGGTGTCGTCGCGAAGTCGATCTCCGGCTTCGGTCAGAGCGGCCCGCTGCGGCTGCAGCCGGCCTTCCATCACATCGTCAACGCGATGTCCGGCATCATGCATCTCGAGCAGCAGACCGACCCGGCGCCGCGGCCTGGATATCTGCAGGCCGCCGACGTGCTCGCCGGCACCCACGCCTTCGGCGCGATCCTGGCCGCGCTCTGGCGGCGCGCACGGACGGGTCGCGGCGCCTACCTCGACGTGTCGATGCTCGAGTGCATGGTGGGCGCCGAGGACATCAACTACGGGGGCCTGCTGAATGCCGGCTCGGAGTACCCGGGCCCGCGGCCCGGCATGATCGTTCACGGCATCGGTGGCCGCCACGTGGCGATGCAGACCGTTGGAGCGCCGCAGCTCTGGCCGCGGCTCGTGGCGATGATGAATCGGCCCGACCTCGCGTCGGACGCGCGCTTCGCCACTCCGGCGGGGCGCCGTGAGAACTGGGCCGCGCTGCACCCGATCATCTGCGCGTGGCTCGACCGCTTCAAGACGGTCGAGGAGGCGGTGAAGACGCTCACCGCCGCGCGCGTTCCCGCCTCCGCCGTGCTCACGCCCGCGGAGGTGGTCGCCCACCCGCATCTGGCCGAGCGCCAGGCGTTTCCCGAGATCGAGCATCCCGGTCGCGGCAAGGTGCGGATCACCGCGGTGCCGTTTCACGTCGACCGCCGGCCGGTGACGCCACGCGGCGGCGCGCCGTATCGCGTCGGCGAGCACACGCGCGCGGTGCTCGGGGAGGTACTCGGCTATTCGCGAGAGCGGATCGACGAACTCGTCAAGCTGGGAACCATCGCGGTGGTTTGACCGTCAAACGCCCACGGCCAGCCGGATCAGCGGCACCTTCTCGTCGATACCGAACGATAGCTCTCCGCGCAGCGTAGCCGGGTCCACGTAGGTGCCGAACATGCGGTCCCACACTGTGAACAGCGCGGCCAGGTTCGCCACGTAGTGCGCCGGCTCATTACTGTGATGAATGTGGTGATACCGGGGGGTCACGATCAACCACTCGAGCCAGGATGAGCGCCAGGTGACGTTCAGGTGCATCCAGTCGTTCTGCACCGCGTGCCCGGCGCCGATGGCCAGCGCCATCCACCACGGAGAGAGGCCGACGAACGCGTAGGCAAAGATGTACGGCAGGTTGACGAGCACCTGTTGCGGCAACGTTGTGCGGACTCCCATCAGCCAATACATGTAGTCAGGCGCGTGATGCCATTTGTGGATACGCCAGAACATCTTGTAATGCATGAGTCGATGAATCCAGTAGTGCCCGAAGTCGGCGATGACCAGATAACAGAGCACGCGAACGGCCAGGGGGAGGGCTAGGAACGCCGTGGGCAAGTGCGGTCGCACGGCGATCCAGTGATTGATTCGTAAGGCGCCGGGGAAGATGAGCGTCTGATAGACGGCAAAGACGGCCAGGTCGTACAGGATGACCTTCCGGTAGAACACGGTCCTCGCCGGCCGCAGCACCTCGAGGGCGGTAAAACCAATCGCACGGGCGACGAACAACAGCGTGAAGAACAGATCGTGTGTGATGATGAACCGCCGCACCTCAGGGCTGATGAGCCAGTCCATTTTCCTTCGAGTCTACGTGGTACGAGGACGAGAATTCAAGGCGCCCGACCGTTGTGCGTCAGTTCAGGCTTCGCCTGACCTGACGCAGTCGGCGATGCCGACGCCGCGGTAGGCGCCGCCGGCCAGATGAAGTCCCGGGAGCGCCGCGGCGCATCGCTCGATCGTCTCCACGCGGCTCGCGTGGCCGACGTGGTACTGCGGCATCGCCTTCGTCCAACGAGCCACCCGCGACAGCACGGGCTCGCCGGTGATGCCGAGAAGCTCGCGTAGCTCGTTTCGCGTGCCGGCGATCAGCGCAGAATCGTCCGACTCGAGAATGCCCTCGTTCAGCGCGCCGCCCACGAAGCACCGGAGCAGCACGTGGCCCTCGGGGGCGCGGCCTGGGTACTTCACGCTCGAGAACGTGCAGGCGAACACGGCGCGGCGCTCGGTTCGTGGAACCACGATGCCGAAGCCGTCGAGCGCATGCGGAACCTCGGCGCGCCGATAGCCGATGCTCACCGTCGCCGACGACGCGTACGGAATCTCACCGAGCAAGGTCGCCAGCGCCGGATCGACGTACCGCAGCAGACGGCTCGCGGTGTAGGACTCGGCCGCCACGATGACGTGGTCGGCCTCGAGCGCGGGACCCAGACCGCCGGCCACCCTCCAGCTCCGGCCGCTTCGCTCGATGCCGTCCACGCGATGCTTGAGCAGCACCGAGCCCGGCGGCAGGCGCGACGCGATCGAGGTGACCATCTCCTCCATGCCGTTCTGGAAGGTCACGAAGAGACTCCAGCGCGCCCCGCTCGTCCCCGTCTGCGGCGCCCGGCGATTCGCGCGCCAGAGCCCGAGGATGATCGACCGCTCGCGCCGCTCGAGCTCGGAGAAGCGCGGCATCGTCGCGGTCAGTGAGAGATCGTCGGGATCGGCCGTGTAGATCCCGGCCACCAGCGGCTGGGCCACCCGCTCCAGCGCCTCGCGTCCGAGCCGGCGCCGCACGAAGGCGCCGAGGCTCTCGTCGTCGCTCGTACCGCGCGGCATGACGAGGTCGAGGGCCATCCGCAGCTTGCCGGGCCAGGAGAACAGCCCGGACCTGACGAACGGCCCGAGCTTGGTCGGCGCCAGGAGCTGAAAGCCGTCGGGCAGCGCGTGCAGGCGTCCGGCGTACCAGACGAAGACTTTTCTGAAGCGATCGTCGGTCCGCACGAGCCGATGCTCGATGCCGAGCCGCCGGCACAGCGCCAGAGCCCATGGTTTTTCCGAGAGGAACGAGTCGGGGCCGCTTTCGACGAGGAATCCACCCGCTCGCTCGGTCGCGATCGTGCCGCCGAGTCGATCACGCGCCTCGACGAGCGTCAGCTCGAGCTCGGTCGAACGCTCGCGCGCCACCTCGACGGCGCGATGGGCCGCCGCGAGCCCGGTGATCCCGCCGCCGACGACGACGAGCTTCAGCCGCGCCATCTCACCGTGCGGCCGGACGCCGACCTCACCGCAGACCCGCGCGGGCGCCGCCGTAGGCCCCGCGAACGAGATCGGCCAGCATCGCGACGAACTCGGGATGGTCGTTCACCGCCGCCGCGCGATGAAGCTCGAGCCCGGCGCCGGCCGCGACACGGCGGGCCTCGACGTCGAGGTCGTACAGCACCTCGACGTGATCGCACACGAAGCCGATCGGCAC
>WNFK01185953.1_pt2 | contig 14580 bp, 15 predicted proteins | sample 5400281 | NCBI WGS metagenome assembly WNFK01 (sample SAMN13153350, study PRJNA577476) | soil metagenome | isolation source: 20 cm soil on Douglas fir-dominated hillslope | place: USA:California | collected 2013-09-17 | reverse complement strand
CGTACAGGAGCGACTCCGGAGGGGGCGGACACCCCGGCACGTAGACGTCCACGGGAATGACGCGGTCCACGCCCTTGACCACGTGATAGCCGTGGCGGAAGGGTCCGCCCGAATTGGCGCAGGAGCCCATGGACACCGCCCACTTGGGATCGGGCATCTGATCGTAGATGCGCTCGAGCATGGGGGCCATCTTGATGGTCACGGTGCCGGAGACGATCATGAGATCGGAGTGGCGCGGCGAGGCGAAGGGCACCATGCCGAGGCGCTCCACGTCGAAGCGCGAGGCGAAGGTGGCCATCATCTCGATGGCGCAGCAGGCGAGGCCGAAGGTCACCGGCCACACCGAGGATTTGCGCGCCCAATTGAGGAAAGTGTCGGCCACCGTGGTGACGAGGAACCCGCCCGGAAAATTGAACACACCGTCTTCGATGGTCTCGAAGAGCGCGGAGTGCTTGTCACCCGTCGGCCGTTCCTTGTGGAGCTTCTCCCACTCCTGGAGATCCTTGAACTCCGTCCACACCGCGGGGGGAATCTGGGGGATGGGCGCCTTTATTTCCAATCGAGAATCCCTTCGCGAAGCGCGTACAGCCAGCCCAGCCCGAGAATGCCCACGAAAAGCCCCATGACCCCCACCGCGCCCATGCCCAGGGGCTTGAGCACGAGGGCCCACGGGAAGAGGAAAACGGCGAGGGCGTCGAAGACGATGAAGATGAGCGCGACCAGATAGAAGCCGACGGGGAACTGCACCCAGGCCGTGCCGATGGGCTCCGCGCCGCACTCGTAGTTCTCGAGCTTCGAGGCATAGGGCCGCGAGGGTCTGAGCACGAAGGCCATGCCGAGCGACACCACCCCGAAAGCCACGATGAGGCCGAGGAAGATCATCACAGGCAGATACCCGGTCACGTACGCCTCCAGAGAAGGTGGAAAACCGCGCGGAGTATAGCACAGCCCCCTGAGCCGATTGTATCCACCGGAGGCGCCGTGGCGCGAGCGGAAAAGACGAGGAGCCGGCTAGCGCGGGGGAATGATCCAGAGGGAGAGCACGTGGGTCCGCTCGGGGCCCTTGAAGTTCACCACGCGCTCCGGCTTCCAGTCACCGATGGGAAAGTCGTGGGAGACGACGCGCGAGCCGGGCTTGAGGGCGAGGAGCTTGGGACGCAGGCGCAGGTTCACCTCGGGCGAGAGATAAAGGGTGACCACGGTGGCCTCGCTGAAATCGGCCACGAAGATGTCCTCCTGGAGAAAGCGCGTGCGGTCGCTCACGCGCGCGCGCCGGGCGTTCTTCAGGGACTCCGTGACCAGATCGGGATCGAGCTCGACGCCCACCCCGCGCGCGCCAAAATCGCGCGCGGCGGTGATGACGATGCGCCCGTCACCCGAGCCCAGATCGTAGACGACATCGGTTGGCCCCACCCCGGCCAGCCGCAGGATCTCCACCACGACCTCGGGTGGGGTCCGTACATCGGGCACCTCGACGCCGGGCACCCGCGCACAGCCGGAGGCAGCGGCCACGAGGAGGAGAAGAGCCGCGCACAGGGCGGGCAGGTCGCTGCCACGTCGCATGGCGCGCATCCTACCCTATCGCGACCGTTGGCCCAATCGCGACCGTTAGCCCTATCGCAACCGTTGGCCCTATCGCGACCGTTGGCCCTATCGCGACCGTTGGCGCCTGCCCCAAGCGGGCGGGGAGGTGGCGCGCTCGGTACCGACTCAGCCGCGCTTGGGCTTGGTGAGATCGAGGAGCACGAGGGACCAGCCGATGGTCCGGAGCTGCTCGTCGATGCCGGAGCGGGAGCGCCGGTTGCGGCGGCGCCGGTCCAGTCCCGGCGCCTCCTTGCTGCGACGTCGCTCGAGCACGCGCCGGTCCAGGATCACATCCACGCTCTCGTGCCCCGCAAAGGCCCGCTTGATCTCCTCGTACAGCTGGCGGCGGTGGCGGGCGACCACGAGCAGGTGCTTGACGATCGCGAGCTCCTCGGCCACGCGTCGCGTCTGCACCTTCCGGGCGGTCCCGTTCGCGCGCTGGGGGCCTGGAGCCGCCACCAGATCGAGAAAGCGCGCGGCGGGCGTCCATGTGCGGCTGCCGCAGGCGGGACAGGTCTCGCCGCCGAGGGCGAAGCACTCGTCGCAGTCGAGGCAAAGAGCCAGGTTTCGAAGCGGCAGGTGAATGCCGGTGGACCGACCTTGCGGGCGCTGGAGCATGTGAGCTTGCACCTCCGGCAGGGCAGAGAAGCAAAAGACGCTCCACCCATCCCGCTCACGGAAAATCAATCACTTGGGGGAGAGACCGAGGCGCGGGGAGACCGAAAATGTCGCCGGGCTAACAGAACTCGTTCATCGTACGGCAACCAGTGGACGGCGGCACGGGCGAGACCCGTGCGGTTTTGCCTAGCGCAGCTGCACCGTCACCACGGCCGACATGCCGGCCCGCAGCGTGTGCGGATTGCTGAACTGGCCCGGATCGAGCCGGATCTTCACGGGCAGTCGCTGCACGACCTTGACCCAGTTGCCCGTGGCATTCTCCGGCGGCAAGAGGGAGAAGCGGGCGCCCGTCCCCGCGGAGAGCGAGTCCACCTTGCCCCGGAACACCCGGTCACTGAAGGTGTCCACCCAGACGTCGGCGGGCATCCCGGGCCGAATCCGTGCGAGCTGCGTCTCCTTGAAGTTCGCGAGGACCCACACCTCGTGGAGGGGCACGATGGCGAGGAGCGGCTGGCCCATCTGGGCTACCTGGCCGAGCTCCACCGTGCGTCGGGAGACGACGCCGTCCACGAGGGCGCGCACCTCCGTGTACTGGAGCTGGAGCTCGGCGAAGTTGAGATCGGCGCGCGCCTGGGCGAGGGCGGCCTCCGCGCGCACGATGTCCGCCTCTTTCATGGGAACCTGGCCGCGCTGGCTCTCCGTCTTGGCGAGGGTGCCGCGCAGCTCCATCACGCGCTGCTTCGCCTGCAGGACTCCCTGTGTCTTTGACGCCAGCGATGCCTCTGCCTGCTGCACTTCGCGCTCCGCCTGCGTCTTGCGGCGCTCCGTGGCTTCCTGCACCGCGCGGGCCGCGCCCTCCGCGGTCTCCGCCACCTCGAAGTCCCGGAGCGCCACGAGGCCCGACTGGACGAGCTTGCGCTGGCGCTCCGTCTCGCGGATGGCCTGCACGGCGGTGGCCTTGGCCCCGTTGGCGTCGGCCGCCGCCGCCGCGGCCGCCGCGCGCTTGGCCTCGAGCACAGCCTGCGCCTCGTGCACGGCGGACTGGCTCACCGCCTCCGCCGCCCGCGAACCTTCGAGCGCCCCCTTGGCCTCGTCGGTCTGCGCCTCGGTCACCCCGCGGGTCATGGGCAGCTCGGAACGTGCGGCGAGCAACGCCGCCTCCGCCACCGCCACTGCCGCCGCCGCCTGATCACGCTTGGCCCGGAAGTCCCGCGGGTCGAGGCGCAGGAGCACCTGTCCCGTCTTCACCTGCTGATTGTCCTGGACGAGGAGCTCCACCACGTTGCCCATCACCTTGGAGGCCACCACGGCCACCGCACCTTCCACGTAGGCGTCGTCCGTGGTCACCTGCGACCGCGACTGCCACCACGCCCAGCCCCCGTAGAGGATGCCCACCACCACCACCGCCGCGGCCCCGCCGATGATGAGGCGCCGACGGTCGCTCGAAAAGCCGTTCATGCCGGGGGCATCACTTGCGGCGCTCGTCGAGCTGCTTCAACAACCGTTCCGCCTGGTCGAGATTCTTACGCGCGTTGACGTGTTGCGGATCGATCTCGAGCACCGCCTTCCACTGGGCAATAGCCTCGGGGAGCTTCTCCTCGCGATAGTAGCGGATGCCGCTATTGTAGTACTCATCGACGAGACGCGTCCGCGTCTGTCGCATGAGGGTCGCGGAGTCTTCGTAGTTGGGAGCGATCTTCGACAGCTGGTTGAGGGTAGCGTACGAATCGCGGTACTTCCGCTGATCGAGCTGCTGCTTGCCCTGGCTGTACAGCACCTGCTTCTTGAGGGTGAGGGCGTCGGTGTTGCGCGGGGAAGAGGCCAGGAGCTGGTCGATATCGTTCAGCGCCTGGCCGTAGTCCAGGCGATCCGCCGCCTCGCGCGCTTCGGCGAGGAGCGGATTGACCTCGGGCGGCTCTTCCCGCGGGGGAGGCGGTGGCGCGGGAGCCGACGGCGCGGCCGCCGTGGGAGCGCCGGGCGCGGTGGGCAAGGGCGCGCGCGGCGCGGGCGGACGGGCCCCCGGCCGGTTCAGGGTGACCCCGGGCACTTCGGGAATCTTCAGCACCATGCCGGGGTTCAGACGCGCGTTGGGCTGGAGCTTGTTCGTCTCGGCGATGACATCGGCGAGCGCGCGGTTGCCATAGTATTCCGAGGCGAGCCCGGCCAGCGTCTCTCTGGCCTTGACGGTGTGCGAGATGCCATCCACTTCCTGGGTCTGCTCGCGGAGCGCATCGAAAGCGGCGCGATTGTTGGGATCGAGAGCGAGCACGGCCAGGTAGTGCCGCCGCGCGACTACCTGCGCGCCGCGCTGGGTCGCCGCCCGTCCTTCCTTGAGCTGGGCCGCCACGTGCTCCTCGATCTTGGCCTGGAGGGCCGCCGCGGCGGCCCGGGCGGCTGCGTCGTCGGGATTGATGGTGAGGGCGATCTGCCGTGCCTGGAGCGCCTCGCGGAGACGCCCGTCGCTCTCGAGGGCCTGCGCGCGATCATTGTAAGGCGCGGCCAATGCCTGTCGCGGCGGAGCCGAGGGCTTCGGTGCGAGCTGCGTGGTGGTGGCCACTCGCTCCGGCTCGGCGGTGGCGCAGGCGGTGGCGATCAGGGCCACGACGCCGAGAAGGAGAAGGCGAAGGCCGCTCACCGGAGATCTTCTTCCTGGTAGAGGGTCAGGTTCTTCGCGAACTCGTCGAGGTTCATGTCGGCGTAGATCTGGCTGCGGTGAATGGTGAGGGGCGAGACGAACGCGGGATTGCCTTGCCGGCGCACGGTGAAGGCGGCCACGTACCCGGTGGCCTGGACCTGCTTGAGCACGTCGGCGTCCCAGCGCCCGTAGGGATAGGCGATGGTCTCCGGCACCTGACCGAGCTGGCGCTTGAAGAGATCGCGCGGCTGGGCGAGCTCGGCGTGCATGCGCTGGGCGAACTGGGCCGCCGTCTCCCCGGGGGCCCGGCGCAGGTCACCGTGCGTCTTCGAGTGCGCCTGGATGTCGAAGCCTTCGGCCTGGAGCGCCTTGATATCCGCCCACGACAGGGCATTGCGGCCGGCGCCCACATAGTCCGTGTACACGAAGAGGGTGGCGGTGAAGCCCAGCTCCTTCAGGATGGGATAGGCGAACTGCTTGAACGATTTGTACCCGTCGTCGAAGGTCAGCACCACCGACTTTCTCGGAAGCTGCCGCTCGAGGCGAGTGAACTCGAGAAACTGGGCGAGGGTGAGGGTGTGATAGCCCTCCGCCTTCAGATAGCGCATCTGCTGCTCGAAGCTGGAGACCGACTGGACCAGCCGCCCCTTCGGCTGGGCATCCAGGTTGTGGTAGACGAGGATGGGCACGAGGCGATAGCCCGAGGCGGTCACGCCCGCGGGATTCCAGGCCTTGCGGGGAATCACCGCCTGCTGGCCCGGCGCGAATGTTCCCGCCCCCGTGAATTCCTCGATCATCCAGGCCTTGGCGGCATCGCCGAGGTAACGGGCGGCGAGGGTGGCCGAGGTCTCCGGCGTCTTGGGAATGACCACGATGAAGTCCGGCGATTCGAAGACGTCCGGCGCAGGAGGACCGGTGACCACCGGCGCCGCGGGCGGAGGGGTGGGAGGCGGCGGCGCTGATGCGCAGCCCCAGGCCATGACCGCGACCATGATCAGCAGCAGGGCTCGTCGGGTCACTTCTTTCCTCCCGGGGCGGGGGCTCGGAGTCCCACCAGCTCGTAGGCTTCGACCTCATCGTCCTTGCCCTTGACGAGGATGCCGCCGAGGGCGCGCACGTCGACGGCGTCGCGCACGAGATCCAGGGTTCGCCGGCTGATGAGGATCTGGCCCGGCTTGGCATTCGAGGTGAGCCGCGAGGCGACGTTGACGTTGTCGCCGATGACCGTGTACTCCATGCGCTCCTCGGTCCCCACGGTGCCCGCCACCACCTCGCCCGCGTTGACGCCGATGCCGATCACGATGGGCTCCTTGCCCTCGGCCACGCGGGCCGCGGACAGGCGCTCGACCCCGGCCTGCATGGCGAGGGCGGCCCGACAGGCGTGCAGCGCGTGGTCGGGAAAAAAGATGGGCGCGCCGTAGATGGCCATGACGCCGTCGCCGAGGAACTTGTCGAGGGTCCCGTCGTGCTTGAAGGTGAGCTCGATCATGAGCGTGTAGTAGTCGTTGAGGAGGGAGACCACCTGCTCGGGGGTGAGCCGTTCCGACATGGGCGTGAAGCCGCGCACGTCGCAGAAGAGCACGGTGACCTCGCGCCGCTCCCCCTTGAGCTGGAGCTGCTCGGGGTCCTTCAGCACTTCCTCCACCACCTCGCGCGCCACGTAGCGGGAGAACGCGCGCTTGATCATCTCCTTCTCGCGCAGGCTCTTCGCCATCTGGTTGAAGGCCTGGGTCAGCGTCCCCAGCTCGTCGTGGGAGGTGACGGGCAGCGAGACCTTGAGGTCGCCGGCCGCGATGGCCCGCGTGCCGTCCACCAGCCGGAAGATGGGACGGGAGAGGAGGGTGGCCAGCCCCACCGCGGCCGCGATCCCGAGCGAGACCATGGCGAGGGTGACGAGGCCCGCCTGCCGGCGCGCCTTGTTCACCGCGGCCACGATGGACTCCTCGCTGAAGCCCAGGTAGAGCGCGCCGAGACGGACCCGGCTGAACGTGAGGGGCACCGCGAAGTCGATGATGCCGGCCCGCGAGGGCAAGCGGTAGCTGGTCACGGTGATCTGATCGCTCGCGGGGGCGAGGGGGGCCGGGCGCTGGACGTCCTCCCCGATCTGGCTGATGTCGGAGTGCGCGCGGATCTGACCCTTCTCGTCGGTGATGATGATGTACGCCACGTCACTGTCCTTCATGGCGTCCTTGACGAGCACGGTCAGGGTCAGATCGTCGCGCTGGAGGAGGGAGGTCTTGGCTCCCGCCGCGAGATTCTCGGCAATGGCGCGCCCACGCTTCGTCATCTCGATGGTCAGGCTCTCCTGTTGCTGGCGCAGGAGGACGATCACCACGAGGAGGATGGCGAGGACGAGCACGGCGGTGATGAGGAGAGACAGCTTTGCCTTGAGCGACTGGCCGACCTCGCCCCACTTGAGACCTCTCATCGTGCGGCGGCCCTCGTCGCCTCGATGGCTTCCCGGGCCACCTCGGCCGGGTCGCGGGCCCACGCGGCCGGATTCGGGGCCTCGTAGGAGCAGTAGCCGGTGTAACCCCGGCGCGCGACGGCCGCGAAGAAGGCGGGAAAGGGCACACTCCCCTGCCCGGGCGGCAGGCGGTTCAGGGCCTGGCCGGGCGCCAGTCCGCTCCGGGGCACGTCGCTGAACTGGACATAGACGATGTCCTGGCCGGGGACGTCGTCAAGATCCGACGGCCGGCCGCCGCTCCGCCCCATGTGATAGGCGTCCACGAGAAGACCAACGTGCTTGTGGCCGGCCGCCGCCACCGTCTCGCGAACGCTCGCCAGCGTGTTGAACTGCTCGCAGAGCGAGTTGAACTCCAGGGCGAGGCGGACACCGTGGCGCGCCGCGATGTCCCCGACTTCGGCCACGCTGGCCGCGGCGCGCGCCACCTCCCCGCGTCCCCGGTCCACCGGGCTCATCACCGTCCGGCATCCCAGGGCGGTGGCCCATCCGCACGATTCGTCGAAGGCGCGCAGGAGCCGGGCTCGCTCCTCTCCCGTGGCGAACATCCAGCCGAGCTCGACTCCCATACAGGCCGTGGCCAGACCGGAGCGACGCACCAGGTCCAGCACCGACTCCGGCGACTCTCCCCGCTCCTTGGCGCGGGCGAAATCGATGCGCCGCAGCTCCACGGCGTCCCACCCCGTCTCGCGCGCGATCTCGAGCACACGCGGCAGGGGCGTGGTGTCGAGCGTCCACGTGTGGAGGGCGAGAGGGTTGGGCATGCCGGTCAGCGGGCGAGAGCGGCGGCGTACCGGCGGACGATCGCCGCCACGCGCGCGCGCCCGTCGGCGCCGAGCGCGGCGAGCGGCGGCGCGGGCAGGCCGTTGCCGATACCGAGCGCGGCGCAGGCGGCCTTCAGGCACGGCAGCCAGTGGTCCTCGGCATAGAGCTGATACAGCGCGGCGACCTCGTCCTGGATCCGCGCGCATTCGGTGCTGTCGCCGCGCCGGGCGGCCGCGCACAGGGAGACCATGAGCGCGGGCACCACGTTGCCGAGTCCCGGCACGAGCCCATCACCGCCCTGGAGGAGACTCGCCGCGAGCAAGGCTTCGTTCCCCTCGAGCACGCGGAAGTCGGGGCGCCGTCGCTTGATCGAGAGAAAGCGCTGGAAGGCTTCGAAGTCGCCCGCCGAGTCCTTGATGCCGAGCACCCGCGGATCCGTGGCCAGCGCGTCCACGGTGGCGTGGCTCAGGATGGCGTGTGTGCACTGGGGAATGTTGTAGACGAGAGCGGGCACGGTCACCGCCGCGAGCACCGTCTCTATGTGCCTGCGCTGGGCGAGACCGTCGACCCCGAAGTAGTAGGGCGAGCCGACCACCACGGCGTCGGCGCCCAGATCCGCGGCCTGGCGGGCGGCTTCCATGGCGGGGCCCGTGGCGGGAGGCATCACCCCCGCGAGCACCGGCGTCCGGCCCGCGGCCGCGCGAACCACGCCGCTGACCACGGCCCCGCGCTGCGAGGGCGTGAGCCACGCCCCCTCGCCACAGCCGCCGAGGACGAAGAGGCCCGTGCACCCGGCATCCAGGACATGCTCCACGAGCGCGGCCACGGCGTCTGTGTCCAGCTCGCCCGTGGCGTTCAGCGGGGAGATGAGCGGAGGTACAACACCACACAGGGCCTCGTCCCAGGCCCATGCTGCCGACATACCCGATGCCATCCTTGGCAAGCCCTCCGGAGCCAACCGCTCGATTATACAAGGAGGTGCCCAGACGGGCACCCAAATGCGCCGGAGGTCGTTCGACGTCAGCGCGTGGTCGGCGGCGCCCCGAAGCCCATGCGGCGGCCGACCTGAGGCGGTCGCTCCAGGCGATCATGCGCAGCCTGGATAGACCGCAGGCGCTCGAGGACCTCGGGCGCCATGGGCGCGCCGCGGCGCGTCTCCTCGCTCACGTGAAGCGACATGAGCTCGTTGGTGGCGGCGAGATAGCCCTCCGTCGCGTGATACATCTGGTGGATATAGTGGATGCGCTTCGCGTCGTGGGCGAGGAGGAGGGTGGTGAAGCGGAGGGGATCGCCCTCGCGCACCTCGCGATGGTAGGTCACGTGGGCTTCGAGGGCGAAGGTGGTGACGCGCGCGGCCCGGCGATGGCCCTCGTCGAGTCCGATCCAGCGGAAGAACTCGTCCGTGGCGAAATCGAAGACGACCAGATAGTACCCCATGTTCATGTGGCCGTTGTGATCTATCCATTCGGCACGTACACGGTCGCGATAGGCGTCGAGCGGCGCCGGGATATCGGAGGCCATGGCCGACTCCATCATACGGTCCGCGGATGCCAGCCGCGCAGGCCCCAGACGAGAGAGCCCAGGGCCAGCACGGACAGAAGCCCCGCCACGCAGCCGGTGGCGGCGAGGCCTCCCCACAGCCAGACATAGCCGCCCGTCAAGGCTCCGAGCACCCGGCCCGTGCTCGAGGTGGCGCTCAGCGCGCCCATCATGGTGCCGCGCGCGTCGGGGAGGACTTCCGTGATGAGCCCGACCGCCGTCACCACCGTGAACTCGAAAACGAGAAAGATCACGAAGAGCGCGGCGAAGGCCAGGGGCAGCGTATGGGCCACCAGGGGCATGACGAGATAGGCGGCCGCGGTGAGGGCCACGCCGCCCACGGCGGCCCGGGCCAGCCCCATCCGATCGGCAAGAAGGGCGACGAGCGCCTCGCCCACGAGCTCACCGGCGCCGATCATCACGCTTGCTCCACCCAGGCCGGTGAGAGGCAGGTGAAAGTCGCGCTCAAGCCACGCGCCGTAGACGACGAACAGGGTGTCGTTGGCCATGCTGAAGCAGACGCTATAGCCGAGGACACCCACCGCGGCGCGGCGCCGGAGAAGGATCCGCCAGGCCTCTCCCACCTGCATCATCCGCGATGAGGCGGCATGCGCCGGCCGCGGCAGGCGAGGCAGAAGGAGGGCGAGCAGGACGAGACCGGCGAGGGCGAGGGTCCCCAGGAGCAAGAACGGGGAGCGCCATCCGTGGCGCCCGATCAAATAGCCGACGAGCGGGATGCCGAGGAGTGAGCTGCCCGCCCACGCGACCTCGATCAGACCGATAGAGAGGTCACGCCGCGTCCAGGGTACCCGCGTGCCCACATAGGCGAGGAGGGCCGGGTCGAAGCAGCTCTTGCCGAGTCCAGTCAGGGCGAGGGCGAGGAGCACGGTGGCGTACAGTGGCAGGGCAGCGGCGGCGAGCATGCCCACGGCGAGGATGCCGAGGCCGACCAGCATCATCGCCCGGGGGCCCCAGCGATCAGCGAGCGGGCCGAGGAGAGGAGTCAAGAGGCCCGTGCCTTGGTTGAGCGCGACGAGCGAGGTCACGTGAGTGAGCGGGACATCGAGACCACGCGCGATGGCCGGGGCGAACGGATACGCGAAGCGGCGCGCGGTGTTGAGAACCAGGCGTGCGAGCGCGGCGGCCGCCAGTTCGATGACGAGCCGCCGCGCCGACGCCCGTGGAGGAACGGGCAATGCGCTACAGGTGCTTGGCGAGGAACTCCATGGTGCGCGTGCGGGCCAGCGTCGCGCTGGGCTCGTGATAGCTCCCCCGCGCATCGCAGTTGAATCCGTGGCCCGCCGGGTAGATATGCATAGGCACCGCGGGATGGGCGGCGCGAATCTTCGCATGGTGATCGGGTGGGATGGACTGGTCCGTCTCGCCGAAGTGGAAGAGGACAGGGGCACGCGGCTTCTCCGACGCCGTCTCCGCCACCCCGCCGCCGTAGTAGGACACGGCGCAGCTCACGCCGTCGATCCGCGTCGCGGCCAGCCAGGCGAGGGTGCCGCCCAGACAATAGCCGACCACGCCCACCTTCAGACCCTCGGCCTTGAGGGCGCCCACGGCGGCGCGGATATCCTTGATCATGTCGTTGATGTCGATCTTGCCGCGCACGGCGCGGCCACGGTCGATGTCCTCGGGCGCGTAGCCCGTCTCGAAGCCGCGCTCGGCGCGATCGAAGATGGCGGGGGCGAGGGCGACGTAGCCGTCGGCCGCGAATCCGTCCGAGACCTTCTTGATATGCGAGTTGACGCCGAAGATCTCCTGGATGACGACGATGCCGGCTTTGGGCTTGCCGGCAGGGGCGACCCGGTAGGCGCTGAACGAGTGGCCATCTTCGGCGGTGAGCGTGATCATCTGACCCATGCTGGAATCCTCCGAGGCCGCGCTGGGCAGCCCGCGCTGGGGTGGGAGAACGTTGAGGCGGCAATCTTACCTCAGCCGAGGCTTTTCGTTCGTGGCACTCTTGGGCCATGAACGCGCTTGCTCCGATCGCCGCCGCCGCCGCCGCCCTGCTCGTCCAGTCGCGCCAGACCGTGGCCGTCTCCGAATCCTCGGCGGGCGGGCTCATCTCCGCCGCTCTTCTCGCCATCCCGGGCGCCTCCGCGTACTTCCAGGGCGGCGGCGTGATCTATACCCAGAACGCGCGACGCGCGCTCCTCGGCATCGCCGACGACAGCGTCAAGGGCATCCGGTCGAGCACCGAAGCCTATGCCCTCCTGGGTGCCCGCGCGGTGAGGGAGAAGCTCGGTACCACCTGGGGCCTCGCGGAGACGGGAGCGAGCGGCCCCACCGGCAATCGCTATGGTGACGCGGCCGGCCACGCCTGCATCGCGGTGGCCGGGCCCGTCGAGCGCGTCATCACCATCGAGACGGCGAGCGCGGACCGTGAAGCCAACATGTGGGTGTTCACGCGCGCCGCTCTCGATCTCTTGACGTCGTGCCTCGAGGAGTCGGTGAAGCCTCACCGGTAGCGGCGCACGAAGCGCCGGTCGATCGCGTCCTTGAGCCGCCACGCCCACACGCCCTCGGCGGAGAAGCCCCACTTCACCGCGATGGCCCGCCTATCGCCCAGGTTGAGCAAGGACAGGAAATCACGCTGAGGACGATACGCGCGCAGGGGACGCTCCGCCGCGTAGGCCTTGAGATTGTGGGCGAGCACCGGGCCCTGGCGCACCGCATACACGCCCGCCTTGGGAAGTCGCGGATCAGTGACGAGGCTCGCGCAATCGCCCGTGGCGAAGACCTCGTCGTGCCCCATCGCCTGGAGGGTGGGACGTACTTTGACGAATCCCCCGTCGTCGCGCGCGAGTCCCGCCCCGTCGAAGAAGGGCAGGCTTGTCGAGCCGGCGACCCAGACCAGGACATCGCATCCCACGCTCTCTCCAGTCTCGAGGACGACCCGGTCGGCGTGCGCCTCCGCCACCGCTGAGCGGCAGCGGATCCAGATACGCCGCCCCCCGGCATTCTGCTCGATGCGCCGCACCGCCGAGGCGGGGTAGCCGGGAAGAACCCGCGGCCCTTTCTCGAGGAGCAGCACCGACGCTTCCCGTCCCAGGCGCGCGCGAAAGGCAAAGGCCAGCTCGACGCCGCCCGCGCCGGCTCCCGCGACGATCAAACGTAGCGCGGAGCGGTGGCGGACGCGCTCGACCAGTGCGTCCACCCGGTGGGCGAAGTCGCCAATGGGTCGGGTGGGCAGACTGTGCTGCTTCACGCCGGGCCGATCGAGCCCCGACACCGTCGAGCCCACATCGAAGGACACCACGTCATAGGCGAGGGACGAGGCATCGTGGATGTGAAGCCGTCGCGACTGGATGTCGAGCCCAGTGGCCCGCGTGTCGAGCCAGGTCGCGCCGGCCTTCCGGGCGAGCGCCTCGACGTCGATCTCGATCTCCTCAATCCGATACTGGCCGGCCACGAATCCCGGCACCATGCCGGAATAGACGGCGCGCGGGCCATCGGATACCACGGAGAGGCGCACGCGGGGCGCGGGCTCGCGCGCCCACTCCCTCAGCACTTCGACGTGACTGTGGCCGCCGCCCACCAGGACCAGATGGCGCGAGGCTTCGTAGGAGGACGCCATGGGCTGGGTGGCACGGTATCACGGACGATTGATGCTTTCATCAGAGTCACGGATCCATCACTTCGCACATCGCGAAAAGTCAGGTTCTCTCGATATGGTATACACGGCGTGGTGCAAGGGCGTGACGGCGATCTTGATCTTCATGTCACCCGAGACGAGAAAGAAGGCTCACGCATGCGACATCGACACATCCTGACGGGACGGCTCGTCGTGGGCACGTTGAGCCTGCTCTGCCTCGCGAATGTCGCGCAGGCCCAGCCGAGCGCCGGACAGGTTCTCGCCGACGCGGGTTTGTCCGCGGACGATCAGCAGAGCGTCTTGAACGGGCAGTTCGTCGCCGCCAACGTGACCACGGTCTCGGATCGGGACCTCTCCTTCGCCATCGCCTTTCTCGTCAAGGAGGCGCCGGCGACGCTCAGCAAGCAGGTCGTGGCCGGCGATCTCATCACCGCCGATGCCCAGGTAAAGGCGTACGGAGAGATCAAGGGCCCGGGAGCCCTCGCCGACTTCGCGAAGCTCACAATCACGAGTGCCGAGGCCCAGGCGCTGACCGGCGCGAAGGCGGGGGAGGACGTGAATCTCAGCGCGAGCGAACTCGCCGCCTTCAAGACACTGGCCGGCGCGACGACCCAGGCCGTTCAGCAGCAGCTGCGGCGCATGCTTCTCGTCCGGTACCAGGACTACCGCGCCTCCGGTCTCGCGGGCATCCCACCTTACGATCGAGGAGGCGGACGTACCTCTGATCTCGCGGGCGATCTGCGAAAGGCCACCGAGGCTGCCCGCGGGCTGGAGAAGTACATGCCGGCCTTCCAGAAGGTCCTCCTCAACTATCCCCAAGCCACCCTCCCCGGGATGCAGGAGAATTTCTTCTGGCTCAGGTCCCTCATCGAGAAGAAGTGGACCTATATCCTCGTGCACATCCTCTCCGCACCCGACGGTTTGGCCCGCGCCGTCGTGCGCCGCGAGTACTACGCGAGCACCGGCTACAATGCCTCCCAGTCCTACGGTGGATTCCTGCCCGTGCCGGAGGGAACTGTGGTGGTCACGGTCAGCCACGCGTTCACCGACCAGGTCACGGGATTCGGCGGCTCCATGAAGCGCAGTATCGGCAGCAAGGTCATGGCGAGTCGGATGAAGGAGATCTACGAGGCGGGACGCGAGAAGACCCAGAAGTAGCGCCGGGCGCCGCCTCCTCTCAGGGCCGGCGCAGGCTCAGGACGCGCGCAGGCCGAAGAGGCGCTTGGCCTTGATGGTGGAGGCGACGGCGGGGGGAACCATCTCTTCCCACGTGGCGTCACCGGACTGGATGCGGGCGAGCACGTCCTTGGTGAAGATGGTGAGCAGGCGCTCGTCGTAGCGCTTGATGGGCACGAGGTGCCCGCTCTCGAG
>WNFK01018213.1_pt2 | contig 14586 bp, 12 predicted proteins | sample 5400281 | NCBI WGS metagenome assembly WNFK01 (sample SAMN13153350, study PRJNA577476) | soil metagenome | isolation source: 20 cm soil on Douglas fir-dominated hillslope | place: USA:California | collected 2013-09-17 | reverse complement strand
GCCGGCGGAGGCCGACACCCGCGCGCAGGCGATCGACCTGCGTCTCGAGCTGCGCGGGTCGCTCTACTCCATCGGCGAGCTCGAGAAGATGCACGGGCGCCTCCGCGAGGCCGAGACCCTGGCCGATCAGCTGGGCGACGCGCGGCGACGAGGGTGGGTGTCGATGCACCTCGGTGAGTACAGCCGTCAGATCGGGCACTTCCGCGAGGCGTCGGCCTTGATCCAGCGGGCCCGCGAGATCGCCGGCACGATCGACGACATGCCCCTGCGGCTGGCGTCCGACCAGTACCTCGGCATGGCCTTCCACGCTCTCGGCGACTACCGCCGCGCCGCGGAGCACGAGCGCCGGGCCGCCGAGTTTCCGCGGGACGAGCCCGCGCCGGGAGGCTTCGGCCCCACCCAGGCCGGCTCGCCGGCGGGATTCCGGGCGGTCTCGCTCGGCTGGCTCGCGCGCTGCCTCGCCGAGATCGGCGACTTCGACGAGGGGATCGAGGTCGGGCGCGAGGCGGTCCGTCTCGCGGAGGAGCTCGACCGCCCGTACACGCTCGTGTCCGCGTGCTGGGGGCTCGGCTATCTCCACGGAGTCCGGGGCGACCTCGACGCCGCCACGCTGCTCCTCGATCGGGCGCTGACCGCGGCCCGGGGCGCCGGGCTGACGCGCCTCCTGCCGCAGGTGATGCGCGCCCTGGGATCGGCGTACGCGCTGATGGGCCGGGTGGCCGACGGTACCGCGCTGCTCGAGGGGGCGGTGGCTCTCGCGGAATCCATCAACCTGCGGGTCGCCGAGCCGAATTCGCTCGTCCTGCTCGGCGAGGCCCATCTGCTGGCCGGGCGGACGGACGACGCCCTGGTGGCGGGAACCCGGGCGCTTGCGATGGCGAGGGGGCGCGGGCAGCGCGGGGACGAGGCGTTCGCCCATCACCTCCTGGGCGACATCGCCGCGCGCCGCGAGCCGCCCGATCCGGAGGACGTGGGGCGGCAGTTGCGCTCGGTGATCGGGCTCGCGGAGGAGGCCTCGATGCGACCGCTCGTGGCCCGAGGGCGTCTGACGCTCGCGGAGTTCTACCGGCGCGTGGGAAACCGGGGGGAGGCCGGCCGGGAGCTGAGGGCCGCGGCCGACCTGTTCCGGCAGATGGGGATGCGCTACTGGCTCGCGCGGGCGGAGACCGAAGGACTGAGGCTGGACACCGCGACGTCCCGGGACCGCGGGGATTCGCCGCTCGACACCTAGCGGGCTAGGGCCGCCGGCGGGTCCACCACAGGTAGATCACCACGATCACCAGGATGATGATGATGATGGTGCACGCCACCGGAGGAAGTGCGAAGGCGCCGCCCGCGTAGGCGCGAACGGGCACCATGAGCGTGAGCAGCGTCAACAGGGTCGTGAAGATCGTGACGATCCGCATTGGACGACTCCTTCCAGGTGTTCGAGAGTCCGCCTGACCGGGCAGCATCATACTACGTGATCCTGCGCCACGGCTCGACCACCGATCGGAAGTGCTCGGTGACGATCCGCCCCGCCTTCACGACCAGACGGCACGGGCTCAATGCGCTGACGACGTGCTCGGCGCGATCGGCCTCCCACACCACCAGGTCCGCCTCGGATGGCGTCCCCATGTGCGCCCCGACGCTCAGCAGGTAGCCCATCAGGGGCAGCCCCGCGGTGCCGACCGGGGTGAACGCGTTCTGCACGTTGTTGGTCGCCGCCGCCACCGTGACCCCCGCCGCGAGCAGCCGCTTGACCGGCGCGAGCCCGCGCCGCGGTGACCGCACGTCCTTGCGGCCCATCAGGTAGAGGTCGGTGGCGGGGAGCACGATGACCGAGACCCGGGCGTCCGCGAGCGTGTGGGCGAGCGCGTCCTGCTCGTCCGGGGGCAGCGCCGCCATCTCGCTCATGTGGCCGAGCGCCACGCGGCCCTGCCAGCCGCGCCGCACCGTCTCCGCCGCGATGTAGCGCGCGTGCAAGTGCTGGGGCTCGTCGAAGAAGTCGGTGTGGAAATCGGCATCGACGCCGAACTCGGCGGCCAGGTCGAACACGATGTCGATGTGGCGGTGCGGATCCGGGTCGACGTACGGAACGCCGCCCACCAGGTCGGCGCCCGCGCGCAGGGCCTCGCGAAGCAGCGCCTCGGTGCCGGGAGCCTTCAGGATGCCCTCCTGGGCGAAGGCGCAGAGCTGCAGGTCGATCGCGGGCGCGTACTCGCGCTTGAGGGTCGACAGCGCCTCGAAGCCCATCAGCCCCACGATGGGATCCACCTCCGCGTGGCTGCGCATGGCGGTCGTGCCCTGCCGCACCGCCATGTCGAGCGTGCGGCGCGCGCGCGCCAGGATGTCCTCTCGAGTGAAGCCTCGCTTGGCTTCCGCGGTGACCCGCAGGGCCTCGGCCAGCGAGCCCTCGCGGCTCGGGGCCCGGTCGCTGAGGAGCGCCTTGTCGAGGTGGATGTGAGCGTCGACCAGCCCCGGCGTGACCACGCGGCCCTCGCAGGCGATCTCCCGCGCGGCCGGGCGTCCCGCGAGCGTCCCGATCTCGACGATGCGCCCGTCGTGGCAGCCCAGGTCGACCACGCGCCCGTCGGGCAGCCGGCACGAGCGGAGCAGGAGATCGAGCGGCGCGCTCATCCGGACATCCCGAGCGTCCCGGCCAGCGCGGCCAGGGCCTGCTCGAAGCAGGCGAGCGGCGCCCGCACCGTACCGGCCCCGATCTGTCCCACGCCGGGCCGGCGGCCCGCGATGCCGGTGTTGATCAGCGGGGTGATGCCGGTCTCGACCACCCGGCGAACGTCGATGCCCACCGGCGCGCCCCGGTCGTCGAGGGTGGGGATGCGGAAGTGGGGATGCTCGCCGATCGCGATCTCCGCCATCTCCTCGGTGACCGCGATCGCCTCGCGCAGGCCGCCCGCTCCCACGAAGCCCGCCACCGCGGGGGAGGCGGCCATCGCGAAGCCGCCGAGGCCGATGGTCTCCACGATCGCGCTGTCGCCGATGTCCGGGTTGGCGTCGGCGGCACCGAAGCCCGCGAAGTAGAGCCCGCTCGGGGTGTTGACCGGCGCGGTGAGCCAGCGGTCGCCGAGTCCGGCCACCCGGATGCCGAAGTCGGTGCCGTTGCGCGCCATCGTCACCACCAGGGTGGAGGCGGCGCGTCCCACGCACGGGTCGGTGGTGGCCTTGCCCGCGGCCATGGCCAGGTTGAGGAAGAACTGGTCGTTGCCGCCGATGAAGTCGGCGAGCCGCGCGATGATCTCCGCATCGGTCGTGGCGCGGGCGATGGCGGGCATCAGGAGGCGGGAGAGGAGCGCGGAGGCCGCCGTGTTGCGCTGGTGCATCTCGTCACCCATGCGGAGGGCCTGGCTCATGAGCGCGCGCAGGTCCACGCCGCCGCCGGCGCGCAGCGCCGCGCCCAGCACCGGACCCGCCTCGGAGGCGAGCCACTCGAGCCGCCGGATCACGCGCTCGTCGTTGGCGCCGAAGCGGAGCACCGCGCCGAGCCCTTCGTTGATGGTCGCGAAGGCCCGGTTGCCCGCGACGCGGTTCTCCACCACGAAGACCGGCATCGAGGCGGTGATGAGCCCGGTCATCGGCCCGACCGCGCCACGGCTGTGGCAGGGCGCGAGCGCGACCGCGCCGCGCTCGACGAGGGCCTGCGCCGTCGCGTCGTCGGGCGCCCAGCCCTCGTAGCGGATGGCGCACAGCACCGCGGCCTGCATGGTCGGGCACGCGCGGGCCCAGGCGAGCGGCGGCCCCGCGTGGAGCACGAGGCGCTCCTCGAGGCCCATGACCTCGCGCGCGGGCCGGCAGTCGACGAGCACCGGATGGGCCGCGGTCATGCTGGCCAGCACCGTCTCGTTCGCGGCCCGGATGGTCGCGGCCGGCGTGCCGTCGTCGAGCGAGGCCAGCCGCCGCGCGGCTGCCACGTCGCCGCCCGCGGGCGGCCGCCAGCCCACGTGGAGCACCGGGACGCCGCGCGCGCCCAGATCGGCGGCGAAGCTCTCCAGGCCCACGTTGATGACCCGCGGGCCGTCGTGGAGCAGGGCGCGCGCCCCCTCGCGTCCGGTCACGCGCGCGCTCCCGGCCGGAGGAGCGTGGTGACAACGGCCTCGCCGCCCGCGATCGCCGCCGCGGCCCGCGCCGCCTGCGCGTTCGACGGCAGCACCCACGCGCCGGCCGCCTCGAGCCGGGCCACCTGGGCGGCCAGCCCCTGGGGATCGCGCGCCGTGCCCACCACGGAGGCGACGACCGCGAGCCCGCGGCCGCGCGCGCGGGCCGCGGCCCGGGTCGCCTCGAGCGCGGGGGCCACGTCGCCGGCCGGATCAGCGGCGGCCCCGTGCCCGAGCACCACGTCGAGCAGGAGGACCGCCAGGTCGGCCTGCGCGCTCGCGCGGCCGATCATCTCCACGCGGGTGGTCGGGTCGAGCATCGGATGCGCGCGCCCCACCGTGAACTCGTCGGCCCCCAGGTCGAGCACCCGGTGGCGCCCCTCGCCGTCGCTGAGGGTGGAGGCGACCGGGCCGAGCAGGGGCTCCAGGATCAGCACGCTCTCGTGGGCGAGCGTGCCGCCCGCGTAGAGCCCGAGGACCGCCGACTGGCCGGATCCGAGATCGCGCCGCGCCTCCGCGATCCTTCGGCTCACGTCCGGCACCGAGAACACGCGGGGCTGCCAGGCCGTCCCGGCCAGCACGGCGTCGGCGGCGAGCGCGGCGTCCTCGAGCGTCGCGACTGTCGTGACCGGGCCCTCGCGGCCCACGATCACGTCGCGGCCGAGCAGGCAGACCACCACCGGCTTGCCGATGCGGGCCAGCTTCGCGCGGATGCGCTCGCCGACCGCCGGCGCCGGCGGCTTGCCGATGACCACGATCAGCTCGGTGGCCGCGTTGGCCGCGAGCAGGTCGAGCGCGGCCAGGGTCATGATCCCGCCGACGGCCTCGCTCATGTCGCGCCCGCCCACGCCGATGGCGTGGGAGAGGCCGCGCCCGCGCCCGGCCAGCAGCGTGGCCACCTGTTGCAGCCCGGTGCCGGAGGCGGCCACCAGCCCCACGCGCCCGGGCGGCACCGCGTTGGCGAACCCGAGCGGGACGTCCGCCACGTACGCGGTACCGCAGTCCGGGCCCATCAGCAGGAGCCCGCCCGCCGTGGCCTGGCGCTTGAGCGCGATCTCGTCGGCGAGGCTCACGTTGTCGCTGAAGAGGATGACGTTGAGGCCGGCCGAGAGCGCCGTGCGCGCCTCGACGGCCGCGAAGGCGCCCGGCACCGAGATCAGGGCCAGGTTGGCCTCCGGCATCCGCCGGATGGCGCCCGCCGTGGTGCGCGGCCGCGGCCGGTCGGCCTGGCCGCGCGGGGCGCTCCGAGCCAGCAGGGGCTCCGCCGCCGCGGCGGCGGCCTCGGCGCCGGCCGGCGTCTCCGCGTCCACCACGACGACCAGGTCGTTCGGCGTGGCGGTCCCGGCCTCCTCGGTCAGGAGCCCAGCCTGGGCCAGCAGGTCGCGATTCGCGGGCGTGCCCATCACGACCGCCGCCTCGCGCACGCCGGGCCGGGCGCGGAGCGCGCGCGCCAGGGTGAGCAGCGCCACCGAGTCGTGGTAGGCGCCGCGCTTCAGGAGGGTGGCCTGGGCCATGGCTCAGGCGGCCAGCGCGTCCCAGGCCAGGCGCATGCCGGCGAGCGTGTCCGCCCCCGACGTCGCGCCCAGCCCGCGGAGCCGCTCGGCCGCGCGCGCGGATTCGAGGCTCGACCGCGCGCGCAGCACCGCCAGCACCGGCTCGGAGAAGCGCCCCGCGAGGGCGTGAAGGACGAACTCGCGGCCGATCGCGGTCGTGCGCGCCGCCGCGGCGGCGGCGATGACGGCCGCCGCGGCCGGCTCGCCCGTGAGCGCTCCCGCGCCGGCCGCGTGCAGCACCGCGAGCGCCCCGACCAGACAATCGTCGCCGGCCGGCGTCAGTCCCTCGCCGAGCCCCAGCAGGGCGCACGCCCCCGCGATCAGGCGGGTGGCGTCGCGCCCCCCGATGCCGCCGGCCAGCGCCGCGCGCGCGCCGACACCGACCGGCGAGTCGAGACCGGGTGCATGGTCTCCGTGCGCGACGAGCGGCGCCGGGGTGGCGCGGGCGCGGACCGGGCGCGCGCCCGCGACCGAGCAATCGACGCGGACGGCCCGCTCCCACGACAGGGTGAGTCCCGGCGCCCGGAGCCCGGGCGGCTCGACGGTGACTTCCATGCCGGGCCGGAGGGCGCGCAGGAGCGTGACGTCGTCGACGACGGCGGCGAAGGGCGCGAGCAGGGGCCCCCGCCCGTGGAGGGCGAGCAGGCTCCCGTCGCTCCACTGCACGTTGATCGCCCGCGCGAAGACCGAATGCACGCGTCCGCGGGGCTCGGAGGTCTCGAGCCGCCGGGCGATCTGGGCGCTCAGGCGGACGAGGTCGCCGTGGTGACCCGTCACCGGCGCGCGGCTACTTCGGGGCCGAGATCCCGTAGGCCTTGAGCTTGCGGTAGAGGTGACTGCGCTCGATGCCCAGCCGCTCGGCGGTGCGGGTCATGTTCCACTCGTTGGCCCGCAGCTCCCCCAGGATGAAGGCGCGCTCGAAGGCCTCGCGCGCCTCCTTGAGCGTGCGCTCGCGCTGGGCGTCCTCGGCGGGGGGCTCCGCGTCGCGGGGACGGAGCGGCGGCGGCAGATCCTCCGGCGCGATGACGTCGCGCGGGCTCATGATCACGAGCCGCTCCACCATGTTGCGCAGCTCGCGGACGTTGCCCGGCCAGTCGTAGGAGAGGAAGTAGGCGAGGGCCTCCACGGACATGGTCTTGGGGCGCCGCCCGTTCTCCACGGAGAACAGCGTGATGAAGTGCTCCACGAGGGCGGGGATGTCTTCCTTCCGCCGCCGCAGCGACGGTACCTCGATGGGAATGACATTGAGCCGGTAGAAGAGATCCTCGCGGAAGCGCCCGGCGACGATCTGCTCCTGGAGATTCTGATTCGAGGCGGCGATGACGCGCACGTCCACGCGCAGCGTCTCCTTGCCTCCCACTCGCTCGAAGGCCTGCTCCTCCAGCACGCGCAACACCTTGGCCTGGGTCTTGAGGCTCATGTCCGCGATCTCGTCGAGGAAGAGGGTGCCCCCGTCGGCCAGCTCGAACTTGCCCCGCCGCCGCGCCACCGCGCCCGTGAAGGCCCCCCGCTCGTGGCCGAAGAGCTCGGACTCGATCAGCTCCTCGGGAACGGCCGCGCAATTGACCTCCACGAAGGCGCCTTCGGCTCGGGTCGACCGCGCGTGGATGGCCCGGGCCACCAGCTCCTTGCCCGAGCCGCTGTCCCCGTGGATGAGCACGCGGCCCGTGGTGGGGGCGGCGATGCTGATCTGTTGGCGCAGGTCCTCGATGGCTGCGCTCTTGCCCACGATCTCCTGGCCCCGCTCCACGCGCTCGCGGAGCTGCCGGTGCTCCTGGCGCAGGCGAGCGTGCTCGAGGGTGCGCGCGACCACGAGCAAGGTTTTCTCCAGGGAGAGCGGCTTCTCGATGAAGTCGTAGGCGCCCAGCTTGGTCGCCTTCACCGCGGTCTCGATGGTGGCGTGGCCCGAGATCATCACCACCGCCGTGTCGGGCCGCCGGTGCTTCATCTCAGCCAGCGCCTCCAATCCGTCCATGCCGGGCATCCAGATGTCGAGGAACACCAGGTCGGGCGCGTCGTCGATCAGCCGCGCCAGCGCTTCCTCGCCCGTGCCCGCCGCCGTGACGCGATAGCCCTCGTCCTCGAGCACGCCGCGCAGGGTGCTCTGGATCAGCTTCTCGTCGTCCACGATCAGGATGTGCTCGCCCGCCATCTATCCCGCCTTCACCGGCGCGGGCGGCTCCGCCGGAGTGACGGCGAGGCGGCCCACGGGCAGCTCGACCACGAAGCGCGTGCCCTGCGGCGCGACGTCCTCGACCCAGATCGTGCCCCCGTGGTCGGTGATGATCTGATGCACGATGGACAGCCCGAGACCGGTGCCGTTGGATTTCGTGGAGAAGTAGGGCAGGAAGAGGCGCTCCTTGTCATCGGCCTGGATGCCCGGGCCGTCGTCGGCCACGGTGATGCGCGCGCGCCGACTCTCCGGCATCCAGATCGTCTCGAGGGTGACCTGGCCCGCACCGCCCACCGCCTCCACAGCGTTGTCCACGAGATTGAGCACCGCCCGCTTGATCTGGTCGGGGTCCACGTCCACCTGCGGCATGTCGGGCGAGAAGCTCACCTTGATGTCGAGGGTGGCGTGCGACTCGCGGTAGAGGACCACCACGCCTTCGAGCAGACGTCCGAGGTCCGTGGCCCGGGGCTGGAGCGAGGGCATGCGCGCGAAGCGGGAGAACTCGTCCACGAGCTGCTTCAGCCCCTCCACTTCCTGGACGATGGTGTCCGTCGCCTCCTCGAGCAGGCGCTTCTCCTCCGGGCTCCGGTCCGTGGACAGGCGGCGGCGCAGGCGCTGGGCCGAGAGCTGGATAGGCGTGAGGGGGTTCTTGATCTCGTGGGCGATGCGCTGGGCCACCTCGCGCCACGCGGCGAGGCGCTGGGCCTTGAGGAGCTCGGTCAGGTCGTCGAAGACGAGGACCATGCCGAGATAGGCGTCCTCGGGTCCCTTGAGCGCGGTGGCCGACGCGAGGAGCGTCACGGAGTGGCCTTCGCGCCGGAGGTGCACTTCTCGCTCCAGCGCGTTCTCGCGCAGGCGATTCATGCGCTGGATCAGCGCGGCGAGCTCGGAGTGGACGGGCGGCCGCAGCACGGCGGTGGAGGGCTGGCCCAGCGCCTCGCTCGCGGACACGCCGAGCATGCGCTCGGCCGCGCCGTTGACGGTGGTGATGCGCCCCGAGGCGTCGAGAGAGAGCACGCCGGTGGCCACCGCGTCGAGCACAGTCTCCGTGTAGCGGCGCCGCTGCTCGACTTCCTCGTGCTTGGCCTGGAGGTCACGGTACGTGTGCTCGAGCCGCGTCTGGGAGAGGGCGAGATCGCCCGTCATGCGGTTGAAGGAGTCCACGAGCACGCCCAGCTCGTCGTCGGCGCGCACCTGGACCTTGTAGTTGAGATTGCCCGCGGCCACCGCCCGGGTGCCCTCGGCGAGCATCTGCACGGGCTCGGTGATGCCCCGGGCGAGGTAGAGGCCGAACCACGTGGCGGAGAACACGATGACGAGGGTCATGAGGAGGAAGAGCAGGATGTAGATGCCCTTGAGGGGCTGGCGGAGAAGACGCAGCTGCTTGTACTCCTGGAAAGACTGGCTGATGCCGCGCAGGCGCGTCTCGAGCCGCTGCGGTACGTAGGTGCCGACCACGATCGCCCCGAGCAAGGCGCGATCACCCGACTTGATGGGCACGATGGCCTGGATCATGTCGCCGTTGTCGAGCTCGTGGACGGTGGTCACTTCTTGGCCGGAGAGGCCGCGGCGCAGCTGCTCCTTGTTCACCGAGCGCGTGGGTACGGTGGCGAGGGCCACGTCCTTGGCGTGCAGCACGGGCTGGCCGGCGCGGTTGAACACCGTGATGGCGGCGAGCCCCAGCCGCTCCTGCTGCCCGGTGAGATATGTCGACAGCACGGCGCGCTGGGAGGGGGCCATGAACCCCTCACGGGACAGCACGTCAGCCATATAGCGCGCATGGCGCAGGGCCATGGCCTCCTGGCCCTGGTAGTAGGTCTGGGCGACCTCGAGGGCCTGATCGAGCGGACGCTCCACCTGCGGCTTGAACCACCCCTCGATGGACGTGTTGATGAAGTTCGAGGCGATGATGAAGATGAGAATAGCCGGGGTGAGGGCGAGGGAGAGAAAGGCGAGGACGAGCTTGGTCTTGAAGCGGGCCCCCAGCACTTTCTGCCGGCGCTCGAAGGCGAGCTTGACCAGGTTGCGGAAGAGGAGGACGACGAGGAGCAGGAAGACGATCAGGTTCAGATTGAAGAGCGCGAAGACGGCCAGGTTCGAGGCGAGCGGCACCTGGGGCGAGTGGATCCAGACCTTGAAGCCCCACCACGCGAGGGCGAGGAGGGCGAGGCCTCCCGAGACGATGAGCAGGTTGCGCCGGTAGTGACTCTTCTGCTCGGCTGGGCTCTCGGTCAACGGGCTCACTGTCGTCTCGTGGGGGTGAGGAGAGGGGACTGGATCCAGCCCGTCTCCGCCGCCTCGCCGCTGAAGCGCGCGATCCAGGAGTTGACGCCGTTGAGGGAGACGTCGGCGCGCACCCGCACGAAGTAGAGCTCGCGCGGGTCGAGGGCGGCATCGGGGGCGATCTTGCCCGCGCGCAGCTCGGAGAGGACCCGCTGCGCGTCGCGAAGCTGCTTGGTCATGAACGCCTCGCGGTCCTCGCCGTTCAGCGACACGACCTTGTATTCCTTGGTAGCGGGGTTGTAGGTCAGCTGGCGCTCGATGATGCGCGTCTGCAGGAGCTTGTCCCGGAAGCGCTGCTGCCAGAGCTCGACCACGAACCGCACGTGCACGGGCACGCCGCTCTGCAGGCTCTCCGTGAGGGACGAGGGCACGGCGCCCAGGAGCACGCCCTGCACCGTGACGTCGTAGTCGTTCAGGAAGACGGAGAGATTGCTGATGCGGAGCTCGGTATCGGCTTGGGCGAGGGGGACGATCAGAGACACCATGGCCAAGGCGATCAGGGCGATCACGCTCAGGCTAGTCCGGCTCACAGCGGGAGGGTCCCCACGGGTACAACATTATAGCGTCGGGGAGGTCCGAGAGCCCGGAGAAGTCCGGACGACCGGAAGAGCTAGAGGGCGGCGATACCGGGCTGTGACGAGAGGCCACCCGGCACGAGCTGCCCGAGCCGGTCCGCCAAGCTGCCCACCGCCTTGACCTGCGTCCGCACGACGCGCTGGCGCCGCTCGGTGGCGAAGGCAGTCCTCACGGCGGCCACCAGCTCGTGATTGAGCGCGTGGCCCCCGTTGTGGGCGGTGACGTGCCCCTGGAGCGGACGCCCGAGCAGCCAGAGGTCACCCACCAGGTCGAGCATCTTGTGCCGGACGAACTCGTCCTGGAAGCGCAGGCTGTCGTTGAGCACCGAGCGCTTGCCCACCACCACCGCGTTGTCCAGCGAGCCGCCGCGGGCGAGACCGTTCTTCCGCATCACTGCAACGTCTCTCAAGAAGCCGTAGGTGCGGGCGGGCGCCAGCTCGTCCACGAACGTGCTCTCGCTCACCTCGAGGGACGCGACCTGCAGTCCGACCACGGGGTGGGGATTGTCGAGCGTGTACGTGATACGGAACGAGTCGGACGGCGCGATCTCGAGCCAGCGGCTGTTGTCGCCCACGCGGAGCGGCTCGCGGACCGCTACCGGGCGGCGCGGAACGGGCAGGGTGACGGAGCCTGCCGAGTAGAGCAGATCCACGAAGGGCTTGGAGCTGCCGTCGAGCGCCGGCACTTCCTCGGCGCTGATGTCGACCACCAGGTTGTCGATGCCGAGGGCGGCCGCCGCGGCCATGAGGTGCTCGACCGTGCGCACCCGGACACCGAAGGCTCCGAGGGTGGTCGCTCCGCGACCATCGACCACATGGTCGATGTCGGCGGGTACGAGGGTGCCGTCGGCCGCCCTGAAGAGGATCCCTGTGTCGGCTGCTGCGGGGGAGAGAGTCAGCTTGACGGGGTCACCGGAATGAAGCCCGATGCCCTCTACCGAAACCTGCCGCCGGATGGTCCGCTGGTTACCCATTCCGTGACCCATACTTAGCAAGGGGGGTGCCATATTTGCGCACATGGCATAAGCAATTGTTTAGGTTGAATATTCTGGCATCTTACGTTCAGGTTTCGACTCCTTTCGGTGTCTCATCGACACGGCGGGAAGCACCTACTGTCTCATTTAGGTGACAAGCGTGAATGATTGCTAACCCCTCGAAACGGCCCGTGCTTCTACGCCTTCGCCGCTCTCGATGATGGCAGCGCCCTCGGTCGAGAAAGCGCCCAGGGGTGGCGCTGAGTCATGGCGGCCAGGCTCAGCCTCCTGTCCGTGGAGAAGACAGTGGAGCCGCATGGGCTCTCCTCCCAGGGCGGCCCGATGCGGGACGAAGGCGATGAACTCGATCCGGCGGGCCACGAAGCCCTCGACATCCAGCACGTACAGGCACTCGTTGAGCCAGTTGACGAGGAGATCGACGGGGTCGACTCCGTGGGCCCGGACGGCGCGTGTCTCCCGCTCCTCGACCGAGCCCGGATCCACGGCGAGAGCGAGGACTCCGAGCCCGACCTGAGCGAAGGCGTCCTGGAGGGTGGGGCCCGTCCCGGTCACGCCCCGGCCGCCGTCCGCCTCGAAGTAGGCGAAGCCCGTGCTCAGGACCCGCCCCCGCCGAGATCCCCGTAGCGTGCCTGCAAGAGGGCGAGCCCAACCGGGCCCGCCGTCTCGGTCCTGAGTATCCGTCCGCCAAGATTCCCCACGACCGCCCCGGCCTTCTCCAGCGCCCCGGCTTCGGCTGCCTCGAGCCCGCCCTCGGGCCCGATCACGAGGGTGGCCTCATCGATGGGAGCCCGGGGGAGCTGGGGAACGAGGGATGTGAGCGCGCCCTCCCAGAGGCAGACGAGGAGACCACGGGAGCTTCGGGAGGCCAGCCACTCGTCCAGCGACTGAGGCCGCACGATCTCCGGAACGACCGCCCGGCCGCTCTGCTTGGCCGCCTCCTGGGCCACGCGCTGCCAGCGGGACACCCGCGCTTCTCTTCGGCCCGGCTCGAATTTCACCACCGCCCGCGCCGTGGCAAGCGGCACGACCTGGGTCACCCCGAGCTCGGTGGCCATCCGGATGATGGTCTCCATCTTGTCGCCCTTGGCGATTCCCTGAGCGAGGACGAGGCGGAGCGGCGACTCAGTCCGGTGCGCGGAGCGGGAGAGCACCGTGCCCTCGGCTCCCTGCGGGGCCGCCGACTCGATTCTCACCGTGAGCATGGTGCCCGCGCCGTCCAGCGCTTCCACGACGTCTCCCGCCCCCATGCGGAGCACGCGCCTCAGATGCCGCGTCTCGTCGGCGTCGAAGATCACGCGGTCGCCCACGATGTTCTCGGGGCGGACGCGGAATCGTCTCATGCGCCGGCGGCCTCCAGCCAGAGGGAGGACCAGCCCTCGATCACCAGCTGCTCGCGAAGCGCGAAGCCCGCTTCCTCGAGCGCGGCGACCACGCCCGAGGCCTCGGCCTCGAGTATGCCGCCGAGGATCAGCGCGCCGGCCGGAGCGACCACGCGCGTGTAGCGGGACGAGAGCTCGCGGTGGGTATGGGCGAGCAGATTGGCCAGCACGAGAGGGAAGGGCGCGACGTCGCCGAGGGATTCGAGGCCTTCCATGAGGACCTCGATGCGTGGGTCGCAGCCGTTGCGCGTGGCATTGACCCGCGCTGCGGCCACCGCATCGGGATCGAGGTCGAGCCCGAGCACGGAGGAGACGCCGAGCTTGATGGCGGCGACGGCGAGGATGCCCGTGCCGATGCCGACGTCGAGGGCCCGCGGCGGCGGCGGATCATCCACCACGCGGTCGAGAAGCTCGAGGCAGCCTTCGGTGCTGCCATGGTGTCCCGTGCCGAAGGCCCGTCCCGGCTCGATCACCACCGACACCCGGTCCGCGGCCTCCGCCGTCTCCCACGGCGGCTTGATCCAGAGCCGCCGGCCCACCGCGCGAGGCGGAAAGGATTGCTGCCAGGCGCTGGCCCACGCTTCTTCGAGGAGAGGCGCGATCTCCACGTCCCCCCGCGCGGTGCGGAAGCCGAGGACGTCCAGGCCGGCGACGTAGGACTTCGTCGAGCTCACGAGGGCGGCCGAGGAGGCGCTGTCGGGAAAGAACGCCCGGAGGCGAGGCGGCGCGGCCGGACCCTCTTCCTCGACGACGCCGAGCGCGCCCTGCTCCCAGAGGAAATTGGTCAGGCCTTCCGACGTGTCGGGCGAGGTGGGGACGGTCAGCTGCCAGAAAGCCATCAACTGCCGAAGAGCTTCTTCATCCGATCGACGAAGGAAGAGAGGAGCGGCCCCGACGATTCCTTCGACACCTCGTGGAGCTCACCGAGCAGCTCGCGCTCTCGCGGAGAGAGCTTCTTCGGCACTTCGAGAATCACCTCGTAGACGGCATTGCCGTGCCCGCGCCCCCGCAGGTGCGGCATGCCCTTGCCCTTGAGCACGAGCCGCTGCCCCGGCTGCGTCCCCGCGGGAACGGTGAGCCTCGACTTGCCGTCGAGGACGGGCACGTCCACCTCGTCACCGAGGCACACCTGGGGATAGGTCAGGGGCAGGGCGCACACGAGGTCGGCGCCGTGGCGCTCGAAGATCTCGTGGGGCCGGATCTGTACGAGGACGTAGAGATCGCCGGGGGGAGCACCGTGGAGGCCCCCTTCGCCCTCGCCGGTGAGGCGGAGCTGATTGCCCTCCGCGATCCCCGCGGGAATGGTGACGGTGAGCATCCGCTCGCGCGCCACCCGCCCTTCGCCGCGGCACGCGCTGCACGGATAACGATTGAGGGTCCCCGCGCCGCCGCAGGCCGGACAGGGACGCGCCACGGTGAGGAAGCCCTGGGAAAAGCGCACCTGGCCCTGGCCGCGGCACGTGCCGCACGTCTCCGGCGTCGTCCCCTCCTCCTGGCCGGTGCCGCGACAGGTCTCGCAGCTCTCGTGGCGGGG